>TARA_R110002126_G_scaffold206886_1_pt1 | contig 35805 bp, 37 predicted proteins | sample TARA_R110002126 | Tara Oceans TARA_R110002126 (sample SAMEA4397536) | marine metagenome | biome: Polar Biome; feature: [DCM] deep chlorophyll maximum layer (ENVO:01000326); material: water (ENVO:00002006), including particulate matter (ENVO:01000060) such as... | depth 30 m | reverse complement strand
CTACCCCGAGGCAGAGCCATCGAGGTATCAAAATAAAGTTAGTTGATCAGAATGGACTTTTGTGTATTCTTTTTCCATTCCTTGGTTTTTTACATATGCCTTTATAACTTCCTCATTTGAATATTGACCAACAGTATTTGCATAATAACCACTTGTCCAAAATTTAACTCCCCACAATTTCAATTTAATCTCTGGGTATCTTTTCAACAATTCTTTTGCTGTTATACTTTTTAACATTGTTATCATTTTTGAAACCGAATAATTAGGAACACTTTGAACTAAAAAATGAACGTGATTTGATTCATAGCCTATTTCAATAAAGTGAACTTCATAACGAGCTGATATTTCTATACAAATCTGTTTTAATCCTTTGCCTATTTCATCATTTATAACTGATTTTCTATATTTCAAAGGAAATACTAAATGATAAAGTAGCAACGTTTTGTTATGTCTTTTCAAAATATGTTCTCCCATAAATCGAAATTACACTTTTTCAAAGTGTTATGAAAAACTCTCCGTTTTTCAAACTTTTCAGCTAAACCCCGAGGCAGAGCCTCGAGGAATTCTTTTTGATTAAATCTAAAGTAGCATAATTTTGAAAAACACGAACAGGGTCGGCAGCACTTAAAACAGTTACTGCACTTCGTAATCGGATATTTTTTGTGCGAGCAGCATCTGCAGCTAGAATCATACTTGGTGCAGAATCTAAGAATTCTTTTCTGTGGTGTTCTCCAATACCAAAACTATCAATCCCCACTTGGTCGGCAAGTTCAATCCTATCTAAAAGTTGTGCCAGAGAAATGGCATCCTCTTTTGGACTACTGAATTCATTTTGTGGAGATGCTGCAAAACTGTCTATACCTATTTCCATACTTTTTAATCAGTTTATTGATTAACTGGATTATTTTAGCATTGATGGCTTTCTTAAAATAGTACCTGCATATAGAAGTATTGCCGTAACAATACCTACAAGTGGTGCAGGTGGTGCCCCTTGCTCTACGTGAGTTCCTGCTGCTACTTCTGCAACTATAATTCCTCCAACAAATGCGCAGAGTAAGTAAAAACCTAATTTCTGAGTTTTTGGAATCCAATAGAGTGCCAATAATATTAATTCTAGTAATCCAATAAACATTAATTTATCTCCCCAATTGGGTACATTATTCATTCGTTCTACAATTGCCGCTTCTCCAATTACTTTTAGGAATCCAGCCATAAGTATTTGAATACTAAATAATACGGATAATACATATCCTGTAATCTTTTGTGCTTTACCAATTTGGTCTTTGTGAAATTTTGCCATCGTTTTTATTATTAATTGTTATTTAAATACGTTTGAAATTTTTCTAATTCTGTGTTGAATGCTTCTTTTTGTTCGGGCTCCGAAATATATCCGTCAATAAAAAAGTGACTAAAAGAAGGCAAGTGAAAATCGGTAATAATGTTTGCTCCAAAATGTGGGAATAGCTCTTTGGATATCCTTAACACATTACTTGTTGGTCTTTTACTTGGACTTGTTGATAATAGAAACATTGCCTTGTTATCCCAAATATTCATTGGCTTTTCCGTTGGAATTCGCGACAACCAATCCCAAAGGTTTTTGAAAGCTGAAGTATGCAAACCATTGTATTCCGCAAGTGAAATGATTATAGCGTCAGATTCTTTTATAAATTGTGAGAATCGAAGTGCATTAGTTGGTATGCCTGATTCCTTTTCTAAATCAATTGAATAAACTGGCAACTCAAAGTTATTTAAGTCTAGTACGGTTGTTTTTACATTTGTTAATTGTGCTGCTGTATGCTCGGCAAGTTGTTTGTTAATGGATTGCTTGCTATTTGAAGCTCCAAAAGCAATTATTTTCTTAGTCATTTTACTCTGTATTATATTTAGAGCAAATTTCTAGCTTATAAAATAGCTGTGCATTAAGATATCATAAGAAATTAAACAGTTTGTTTCTTATACCAATCTTTTTTGGCAGCACTTAAAGTTTCTGGTGTTACGCCTAAATAAGAAGCAATCATTCTTTGAGGAACTCTTTGAACAATGTCTGAATAGGTTTCTATAAAATGCTCGTAACGTTCTATTGCAGAAGAACTCATTAGCATTATGACTCTTTTTTGCAATACGGAAATTCGATTAACCAAAGATTGGGTGTTTGTTACGTTTTCAATTTTTTTTCCTCGGACTATTATGGTTGAATCTTCTAATGCCTCAATGAATAATTCACAAGGTTTTTTTGGACTTACGCTATCGGCAATTGTCCAATTTTCAGGTGCAAACATAAAAATATGCTCTTTTCCTTTTTTATCAATAGAGTAGCTGCGTAATAACCCCGATTTCACAAAATAGATTTTCGAGTTTAACTCTCCATTATGTTGTAAAATTTGTCCTTTTTTTACTTTAATTTCTTTCAAAACGAGATATTTTTTTCAATTTAATACAACTTTTTTCGCATATATCAAGTTTTAATTCGTTAAATCCACCGTTAACAAAGTTCGCTTTTTTCTTTTAATATAATCACAAAAAATCTTCTTGTTGTAAACAAACAAATAAAATAATCCTTTCTTAATTATGCTTCTTATTAAGAAGGCAATGGATTCAATGGATTTATTTGAATCTGTTCACAGATGTCTTTTATTTTAATTACTCAATATTTTCTGGTAAAGGTGAAATCATGATGTGAGCTCTATGTGTTCCAGGATTCATAATCCAAGGATGGTTTGGAGCAATTGGAGTTTCTGGTAAACCAGTAGATGCAGCTGTTGCCCAAGGCATATATACTACATAACGAAGTTGAGCGCCTTCAACTTTTGAAGTTTCTGGATTATACATCGCTTTTGCGCCGTAATAAATGTGCAATGTCGATCCAGTTGTTATTTTAAGTTTACCCGATTTCATTTCTGCTTCACGAATAGCATAAATTTCTTGCCTCGTTTTTCCTGCTTCTTTTAAGGCTCTTCCTCTTGCCATAAAAGGCTCAAGGTCTTTGTGATAGCAGGCAGCATTAAAGCCATCTTGATTCGGATTATCTACAAGTACAATAAATTCATTATTTCCCTCTTTAAAGGTTACAAATTCACCAGCCATATTATAGCCAATAACTTTACAATCCGCTCTGCTTTCTTCTGGAGCAGCCATTAATGCGGTTGCCATTAAAGCTTCATCACTATCAATAGGTTTTAATGGTATACTTTTATCATTTGAAGCACTTTCTATGGAAGAAGGCTCATTTGATACTGTTTTAGTTTTGTTTGATGAATTACAGGAAATTAAAAATCCTGTAAAAACAATTGCAGTTATTATATTTTTCATAAGTTCTTAAATTTTACCTTTGATTAATTTTCTCTCATAAATGGCTTAAAACTCATTTTAACTATTCCTAGTTTTAATACTAAATGAAATTCAGAATCTGTTAGTGGTTTCTAATTTAGCGAAGTTCGAGTTTATTTATCAGAAAGTCAAGTTCGTACATACGATAAATACAAAAGCCTAATCATTCGATCAGGCTTTTGTATTTATTGAGTTACTTCTTTTAAAAAAAAGAAACGTAAAATAATTATTTCGCTGGCAGAATCTTACCTACACATTCACCAAAACCAATTCGCACTTTATCATTTTTACAATGTGCACGCATGATTACAGTATCGTTATCATTTATAAATTTACGAGTTGTTCCGTCTTTTAATGTAATTGGGTTTTGCCCTTTCCAAGTTAATTCTAACATAGAACCATAACTGTCTTTCGTTGGGCCAGAAATCGTTCCAGAACCCATCATATCTCCAGCTTCAACAGGGCAACCATTTACAGTATGGTGCGTTAATTGTTGTGCCATTGTCCAATACATATATTTAAAGTTAGAATTTGCAACTACAGTTTCTTCACCATTTTCTGGTTGTATACCTACTTGCAAATGAATGTCGTAACTTCCTTTTCCTTCTTGTTTTAAATACGGTAATGGTTCATAAACTTGTTCTGGGTTTTCTGTTCTAAAGGGCTCTAAGGCATCTAAAGTTACAATCCAAGGAGAAATGGTAGAGGCGAAATTTTTTCCTAAAAAAGGCCCTAAAGGTGCGTATTCCCAAGCTTGAATATCTCTTGCAGACCAGTCGTTAAATTGCACTAATCCGAAGATATACTCTTCTGTTTCTTCAATTGGTATTCTATCTCCTAAAACGTTGGCATCTGTTGTAATAAAAGCCATTTCCAACTCAAAATCTAATAATTTTGTCGGACCAAATCCAGGTGTATTGCTTCCTTCAGCAGGTTTGGTTTGTCCATAAGGTCTTCTAATTTTTGTTCCAGAAGGCACAATAGACGAACTTCTACCATGATAACCAATAGGGATGTGTAACCAATTTGGTAACAATGCATTTTCTGGATCTCTAAATAAAGAACCTACATTGGTAGCATGTTCTTTACTTGCATAAAAATCGGTATAATCGCCTACAGCAACAGGCAATAACATTTCAACTTCATCCATTCTAAAGATAATTTTATCTTTATGATTGGCATTATCGCGTAATTTACCATTAGTTACATCAAAAACTTCAGCAATTCTGTTTCTTACTAATCGCCAAGTTTTACGACCATCAGCAATAAAATCATTTAAATTATCTTGCAGAAACATGTCATCTGTTAAAGGAATACCCTCAAAATAACCCAATTGATGAAAAGCACCTAAATCGATGGCAAAATCGCCAATTCTACTTCCTATAGTTATAATATCATCTCTGGTGATAAAAACTCCGAAAGGTATATTTTGAATCGGGAAATCGGAATTTTCCTTTACTTTTAACCAAGACTTTCTTTTTGGATTATTTGCTGTTATAATCATTCTTAAATTTTTGTTTTTTCAAACCTACATAATTTTTTGTCATTTTTAAACAAAAATGCTATGAAAAATATAATTTTAAGATTACTTTAATGAATTGAAATTAATTCTTAATAAATTGTTGAAAACATCACCAAAATACCTTCTGTAAGAACTCGATTTTAATTATTTTTGATCTCTTAAATTAATACTAGCAACAATGCAAATAGACAATCAAATTTTTGACCTTATTCAGGAAGAAAAAGAAAGACAATTAAATGGTTTAGAGTTAATAGCTTCAGAAAACTTTGTTAGCGATCAAGTAATGTTAGCGCAAGGTTCTATTTTAACCAACAAGTATGCTGAAGGATATCCTGGAAAAAGATATTATGGTGGTTGTGAAATCGTTGATATTGTAGAGCAAATTGCCATAGATAGAGCTAAAGAATTATTTGGTGCGGAGTATGTAAATGTTCAACCACACTCTGGTTCTCAGGCAAATACAGCAGTATTTTTTGCGTGTCTACAACCGGGTGATAAAATTTTAGGTTTCGATTTATCGCATGGAGGGCATTTAACACATGGATCACCTGTAAACTTTTCAGGAAAATTATACAATCCTGTATTTTATGGTGTAGAAAAAGAAACTGGGGTTTTAAATTATGACATCATTCAAGAGATTGCAACTAAAGAAAAACCAAAATTAATAATTGCTGGGGCTTCTGCCTATTCTAGAGATATCGATTTTGAGCGTTTTAGAATCATTGCAGATTCTGTTGGCGCTATTTTAATGGCAGATATTTCGCATCCTGCGGGTTTAATTGCTAAAGGAATTTTAAACGATCCTTTACCTCATTGTCATATTGTTACCACTACAACTCATAAAACATTACGAGGGCCAAGAGGTGGTTTAATTATGATGGGTAAAGATTTTGAGAATCCTTTTGGACAAACCTTAAAAAATGGAAATCCTAAAAAAATGTCGATGTTATTAAATTCGGCAGTTTTTCCAGGAAATCAAGGTGGACCCTTAGAGCACGTTATTGCTGCAAAAGCCATTGCTTTTGGGGAAGCTTTAACAGACGAGTTTTTAGAATATCAAATACAAGTAAAAGAAAATGCTGCTGCAATGGCTAAAGAATTCGTTGCAAAAGGCTACGATTTAATTTCTGGTGGTACAGACAACCATTGTATGCTGATCGATTTGCGTAACAAAAATATTTCTGGAAAAGATGCAGAAATTGCGTTAGGAAAAGCAGACATTACTGTAAATAAAAATATGGTTCCTTTTGATGATAAAAGTCCGTTTGTAACTTCTGGAATTCGTGTTGGAACGCCGGCCATTACGACAAGAGGTTTAAAAACTGAAGATATGAAAGCTGTTGTTGATTTTATTGATGAAGCCATTCAAAATGCAGATAATGATGAAGCGTTGCACGAAATTGGTGAACGTGTAGGAGAAATGATGAGTGCAAGAAGATTGTTTGTAATGTAAACAATACGTACTATAAATTTAAACAAGGCTGTCTGAAAAGTATTAAAAAATGTCATTTCGACTGTAATGGAGAAATCTTATTTATTGAAAATCAATTATATAGGTTTTTCGAATTCACTCAAAATGACAATTAAATTTACTTTTTAGACAGCTTTTTTATATCTTTAAAATTCGAAATTAAATACTTATGGACGCTTATTTTATTGCCACAATTTTAATATTTCTATCTGCTTGTTTCGGTTATATTAATGTTCGATTCTTAAAAATGCCAAATACCATTGGATTAATGATTATTACCATCATTTTTACACTAGGTATTTTATTGTTTAGCTATTTTGATCCTACTTTACTTAATATAGAAAAAGAAATTATTGCGAGCATCGATTTTAAATCTGTTTTATTAGATGAAATGTTGAGTTTCCTATTATTTGCAGGAGCTTTACATACCAATTTTGAGCAGTTAAAAATTCAACGTTGGCCAATTTTACTATTTTCTACTTTAGGCGTTTTAACGTCTACATTTTTAGTAGGTGGCGTAATGTTTTTTATTCTTCAAGTATTAGGTTTCGACATCAACTTTATTTATTGTTTACTTTTTGGAGCGTTAATATCACCTACAGATCCTATTGCTGTTTTAGGAATTTTAAAGCAAGCGGGGGTTCCTAAAAAACTGGAAACTAAAATTGTAGGAGAATCCTTATTTAATGATGGAGTAGGAGTTGTGGTTTTTTTAACCATTTTTCAAATTGCCAAATCTGGAGTAGAAAATACATCTATTACTGATGTTATTCAGTTATTTGGACAAGAAGTTCTTGGCGGAATTGCACTTGGTTGTTTATTAGGATGGGTTTCTTACAGGTTGATGAAATCAATAAATGATTATGATATTGAAGTGATTATTACGTTGGCTGCAGTTATGGGTGGCACGGTAATAGCACACAAACTGCATTTATCTGCACCTTTGGCTATGGTTACCGCAGGATTAATTGTAGGTAATGAGACGGTTAGAGCGTCATCGATGTCTGAAGTAACAGAAAAATATGTAGATAAATTTTGGGAATTGTTAGATATTCTCTTAAATGCAGTGCTTTTTGTTTTGATAGGTATGGAAATGTTAGTGTTGGTTTTTGATGGAAAATACATTTTAGCCGGTTTAATTGCAATTCCTACCGTATTAGTATGTAGATATATTTCTTTGTTTTTGCCAATTACTCTTTTTAAAGAAAAATTAAATTTTGTTCCCAAAACCAATTTAATTATGACATGGGGTGGTTTAAGAGGCGGAATTTCTATTGCGCTAGCACTAGGTTTAACAGCAGAAATGCATCGTGATTTATTTTTAGTAATTACCTATATTGTTGTGGTATTTTCGATTATTGCACAAGGTTTAACTGTTGGTAAATTGGTAAATAAACTTAAAAAAGAAATTTAAAAACTGTTAATTAAAAAAAGCATTAAGAAGGTTCCTAATGCTTTTTTTATTTTAAACTAATTACAGAATTATTTCATCATTTTATTCAATATTCTTCTTTGCAGCGTGTCATAACCTTCTTCAATTTCATCTACCTTTTCAATTTCTTTACCAATTAAAACCTCTTTATCTTTTTTGCCTTTTTTTCCTTTTAGGAATTTTGTTGCTGCTGTTTGAATAGTTTGTTCTCCTGTTACATTTTCAGTAACACCTTTGGTATTCGTTTCCTTGTAAATTTTCTTGGTTTGCTTTTTATCGGTATTCATAGTTGTTACTTTTAAATTAGTATACCTCAAAACTAAACCAATACTGTTATTGATCTTAACTCGTTAGCAAATTAATCATCGTTCTTTGCTCTTTCAATAATCTTTTCTGGAAGTGCTTTTTTAGCTTTCGCACCCATTTTTTTCAATTTTTCTACGCTAACTATTATATTTCCTCTTCCTTCAACCAATTTATTCATTGCATTAGCATATTCTTTTTTGCTTTCATCAATACGTTTCCCTATGCCTATTAAATCGGCTAATAAACCATGAAATTTATCATATAAAGCGCCTGCTTGTCTTGCAATTTCTAAGGCATTTCTTTGCTGCTTTTCGTTATTCCACATCGAATCTATGGTGCGTAAAGTAGCCAACAACGTAGAAGGCGTAACAATTACAATATTTTTCTCAAAAGCTTTATTGTACAAATGATTATCAGCATTTAAAGCCACAGCAAAAGCGGGTTCTATTGGGATAAAAAGCAACACAAAATCTGGTGATTCTATTTGATACAGATCTTCGTATTTCTTTGCAGATAATTGCTCTATATGTCGTTTTAAAGAATTCACATGCTCTTTTAAAAATTGTTCTTTTAAATTCTCATCATCTTCGTTTATAAAACGTTCATAAGCCGTTAACGAGACTTTAGAATCTACAATCATTTTTTTATTATCAGGCAAATGAATAACCACATCTGGTAAAACTCTGCTGCCTTCATCAGTAGTAAAGCTTTGCTGTACAAAATACTCTCTATCTTTCTCTAAACCAGACTTTTCTAGAACACGTTCTAAAACCAATTCGCCCCAATTTCCTTGCATTTTAGAGTCACCTTTTAAAGCTTTGGTTAAGTTGATTGTATCCTTACTCATTTGAGCATTTAAATCTTTTAAGGTATCTAATTGGGTTTTTAAAGCGGAATGAAAACCTGCTCTTTTTTCGTCGCTATCGGTAACCTTCTTCTCAAAAAGTTGAATTTTCTTTTCTAAAGGTTCTAAAATATTTTTGATATTTTCTCGATTCTGATTCGTAAATCTCGTCGATTTTTCTTCTAAAATTTTATTTGCCAATACTTCAAAATCATTGGTAAATTTTTTCTGTAAATTTTCTACTTCTGCTTTGTGTTCTTCTAGTTTTAACTGTAAGTTTTTTATCTCTGAATCTTGGCGCGTGTTTAACGTTATTAACTCCTCTTTTTCTTGCTGATTATTTTTTATCTCTTTTTGTAGTTCGATATAATTATTTTCAACCATATCTTTAGATTGCTGCAATAGATTTACACGTTCTTCTAAAGTAGATTTCTCTTTTTCTACACTTGTTTTTTCTTTTTCGAAGTTTAATTTCGATAATAGTTTTCCAATAAAAAAACCTATCAAACTAAAAATCAGTGCTATTATAAAGTAAGTTATCAAATCTGTCATTGTATCAAATTAAGTCCTTAAATTTATCACTTTTAAAACAGACAATGAAAAGATTCGCAAGATTTATCTTATTCACAATTTTAGGTTGGAAATTTGAAGGAGATTTCCCTAAAGACCTTAAAAAATATGTGGTTATTGCTGCACCTCACACAAGTTGGGTAGATTTTCCTATTGCTATTTTAAGCAGAATGGCTTCTGGAGTAATGGTCAATTTTATTGGTAAAGCTTCCTTGTTTAATGGTCCTTTTGGTTTTTTCTTTAGAGGTTTAGGAGGAACGCCTGTAGATAGAAGTAAATCCAAAAATTTAGTGGATGCCATTGTACAAATTTTTAATGCGAAAGAAGAATTTAGACTCGGTTTATCACCAGAAGGAACACGAAAAAAAGTAACCGAATGGAAAACCGGTTTTTACTACATTGCTAAAGGCGCTAATGTGCCTATAGTTATGGCGACTTTAGATTTTGAGAACAAAAAAATTAAATTCTCTAAACCGTATTATACAACATCAAATAAAGAGAAAGATTTTGAGTTTTTAAGGGGTTTTTTCTTAAATGTTAAAGGGAAAAACCCTGAGTTATCCTAATTTTTTTTTGAGGTAATTAAGTTGCTTTACATTGCAGTATATTTCTTTTAATGCTAAACTTCTAGGGAATTTTTATTGATAAAGAAATACATAGTTTATCATTGTTACAAATTGTTACAACTAGGTCTCCAAAAAGAAATTTTTGGAGATTTTTTATTGATATTTCTTCGCCACTTTTTCTACAAGACCAACAATAACTTCAGTTGCTTTTATCATAGATTCAACAGGTACGTACTCAAAACGTCCGTGGAAATTATGTCCGCCAGCAAAAATATTAGGACACGGCAAACCTTTATAAGACAATTGAGAACCATCTGTACCACCACGAATTGGTTTTATTAAAGGAGTAATACCAATATCTTTCATTACTTCTTCGGCAATAGCTACAATATGCAGCACAGGGGTAATTTTTTCTTTCATATTAAAATATTGATTTTTAATGGTAACTTTAATCAAATCTTGTTGTAAACGCTCATTAATATCAAAAGCTATTTTTTGCATTACGTATTTTCGCTTTTCAAACCAATCGAAATGATGATCTCTAATAATATACTCTAAAACAGTTTCTTCCACATCTCCTTTTAGATCGTGTAAATGAAAAAAACCTTCATAACCTTCCGTTTTTTCAGGTACTTCATCAGTAGGAAGAGCAGCAATGTATTCGTTTGCAATTAAGATAGAATTAATCATTTTACCTTTTGCATATCCAGGATGTACAATTTTTCCAGCAATAGTTACCACCGCACTTGCCGCGTTAAAGTTTTCGTATTCTAACTCGCCAATTTGACTGCCATCTATAGTATATGCCCAAGCCGCACCAAATTTATCTACATCAAATAAATGTGCGCCTTTGCCCACTTCTTCATCAGGTGTAAAACAGATTCTTATTTTTCCATGTTTAATTTCTGGATGCTGAACTAGATATTCCATCGCTGAAACTATTTCTGTAATTCCTGCTTTATCATCTGCACCTAAAAGTGTTGTGCCATCAGTAGTAATTATCGTTTGCCCTTTATATTGTAATAAATCATCAAAATAATCTGGAGATAAGACAATATTTTTTTCTTCATTTAAAACAATATCTTTTCCATCGTAATTTTCAATAATTTGTGGTTTTACGTTTTTTCCTGTAAAATCTGGACTGGTATCTATATGCGAAATAAAACCAATAGTTGGCACTTTATAATCAATATTACTAGGTAACGTTGCCATTAAATAACAATTCTTATCTAAGTCAACATCCTGTAAACCAATAGTTTTAAGTTCTTGTTCTAATAGTTTTGCTAAATCCCACTGTTTTGCTGTGCTTGGAAAAGCAGGATTGTTCGGATCAGATTCTGTATCTATGGTTACATATGTAATGAAGCGATCTATAATATGTTGTTTGTCAATCATTTTTTTGATTTTGTATTTATGCCTCATTTTTTAGTTTGATGTTTTCGAGTAACAAAAAAGCTTCACAAAAGCGTTGATTTACCAAAGAATCTCCATAAACCTCAGTTTTTGCGAATATAAAATTAGATGCATTTACTTTTATAAATGTATTACAAATTTGATAATCAAATACGCCTTTTTTACCTTTAAAAACCATATATAGTGCTGATTTTTCTTGAAAAGTAATGGCTTTCGATTTTATTTTAATAAGGTTTTCAGACAAGTATTCTTGCTCTTGTTTCAACAGAAAAGCATCATCGAAATTAATTTTATTTTGGATAAAAGTAACATCTAACAACATCGTTTCTGTAAGTTGCTTTGTAGTATCTGCTGCAAATATTGAGGATTGTACTTCATCTTGGTATAAATTGATTTTCCAATTTTTAGGCAAATCAACAGAAAATAATGCTTTCATATCATCAACAGTTTCTAAATTGTTGAAAGTGATATTTTTACAATTAAAATCTTTACCTATTTCTGATGGTGTATGAGAAGAATAGCATAGGAGTGAGGCTACTAAAACAATACGATAAGTTGATATGAGTTTCACAGATTTCTAATTTTCGTTTTTTTTTATATTTTTAATTTTCCACTTACCCAAATCATTGAAGGTAACACTAACTTCCCAATTTTCTGATTCCCACTTAACCAAGCTGTATTTTCATCTACAAAATCAATCGTATAATAGCTCTCTTTAGAAACTTCTTTCCAAGTAGTTCCGCCATCATTAGAAAACGAAATACCCGTTTTACCAACGGCAAAAACTTCTTTTCCATTGGTATTGGGTACATATTGCACACAACTTTTATAATTTGGGTTTTGGTTATCAGCAATCAACGTCCATGTTTTTCCTCCATCTTTAGTTATGGCCTTATTGGCTTTGTTTTCTGCTGGTTTTGAGTAATCTCCGCCAATAATAATTCCGTTAGTTGCATCAGCAAAATCAATAGAATAAATGCCTTGAGGTCCATTTCCTTGAACAATTGGCGTATTAAAAATCTGCCAAGTTTGTCCAAAATCATCCGACTTTAAAATACGCGCTTTTGTTCCTCCAGAAGCAATCCAAACGGTGCTTCCTATGGTTTTAATATTGGTATTACTTGCTGCAAAAAAAGCTTCACCCTCTTCAAATTTAGGGAGATTATCACAAGAAATTTTCTGCCAAGTTTCTCCACCATTTACAGTTAAAATAATTGAGGCACAATTTTCTGTAGGATCACCTACTGCAATTCCGTGTAAATTATCATCAAAAAATTGCATCGCATCATAAAAAACTTTTTTGTGTTCTTCTTTGTACACTAATTCACTTTCTCCATCAGAAATTTTATACAACAAAGCTGGATTCTCGACAGACAATGCAAAATAATCAGTTCCATTAAAAGCCACACTTCTAAAATGAGGTATTATTGAATCTTGATAAGTAATTTGTATTGCATTCAAAGTTGCTCCATTGTCTGTTTTAAAACCAACATCACCTTTAGAACCTGCATAAAAAACGGTATGTTCATCAACAGCTTTAATGGCTCTAATACTAGTTCCTTCCATTTTAAATTGTTTAATTTCAATTGATTCAATAGTTCTAGGTACATATTGTTTGGTACACGAAATTATAAAAAGGAAAACGAGCAAGCGTAGTAGAATTCTTTTCATTTTTGATTATTTTTATAGCACTAAATTAAACAAATCATTTTGAGTTTATGAAAAAAGCATTGGTAATTTCTGGTGGAGGAAGCAAAGGTGCCTTTGCTGGTGGTGTTGCCCAATATTTAATGAAAAAAGAACATAAAGAGTATGATCTTTTTATAGGAACATCTACAGGTAGTTTAATGGTTTCTCATTTGGCTTTAGGTAAGTTAGATGCGTTAAAAAAACTGTATACTAATGTTAATCAAAAAACTATTTTTAGCAATAACCCTTTTACGATAAAAAAAATAGCTGGAGAAAAAGTGGTAAACATCAATCACTTTAACACCTTAGTAAACTTCTTAAAAGGACGTAAAACGTTCGGAGAAAGTAAAAATTTACGGAGATTGATCAAAAACAACATCACCAAAGAAATGTATGATGACATTCGGAATTCAGACAAAGAAGTTGTGGTAACGGTATCTAATTTAACAGCCAATCAAATTGAGTATAAATCGAGTAATGATTGTACTTATGAAGATTTTTGTGATTGGATTTGGGGTTCTTGTAATTACGTGCCATTTATGAGTTTATTAGAAAAAAATAAGCAACAATATGCAGATGGTGGGTTTGGTTCTTTAGTACCTATACGAGAAGCAATTTTAAGAGGTGCTACTGAAATTGATGCTATTATACTAGAAACCGAGGTTACTCAAATTAATAGATTGCCTTCTAAAAATCCGTTTTCTTTGTTATTTGATGTCTTCGATTTTATGTTAACCCACGTAGAAAGGCATAATATTACCATTGGAAAATTGGCAGCTACTAATAAAAATGTAAAATTGAATTTGTATTATACACCTACTGTTTTAACTACGAATTCGTTGGTTTTTGATGAAAATCTGATGCGAAAATGGTGGAAATCTGGTTTTAAATATGCAAAATCGAAACAAGAAGAATTAATGAGTGAGTTTAGACCAGATATACTAACGGATCAAGAAATTGAAGAGGGCATTGATGATGTAGAGAATTTGAATTTATAATGTTGAACTTGAGTTATGGTATGAATTCTGAGAAGTGCTCAGGTTTGAGATATAAAAAATTAAAAATTTAGCCACGAATTCACGAATTTATTTATTCATGAATTCGTGGCTAAACGATACAGAAGTTTAAATTTTTGATTTTCTTTTTAGTACTATTCAAAAGGATACGAAATTGCTCGCACAGTTTTAGATAATCTAAAGAAAACTAAAGAAAATGCAGCTTCATTTTAATTTTTAAAATCTACTATCATATTGTCTTTAGAAGGGTGTGCTAATTTAGAATTGTAAAATTCATTCAAATTCAACACTTTATTTGACTTCTGAATTGATTTTCTTCCCGTATTCATATAAGTCAACGTTTCATCTAATAATGGATCAGAACGTTCACCTAAAACCCCTAAATTTCCAAAATCTTCAGGCAGGTAAACTCCTGGAAATGCTGTGCTTTCTGGTACAATTCCATTTGGGTAATTTACACCGTCTTTATTGCTGATTTCGAACACAATAGGTTGCATAGCATATCTGTGGTTTGCATTTAAATTAGCCCCAGTTCTTGTATAATTATCAGAATCATAGAGTGTAATTGAACCTTCTTGCTTTCCTGTTGTTGTAGTTCCTGTAACTCTAACTTCTATGTAAGAACTTAAAGAATTAATAAGCAGTTCAGAAGCAGAAGCAGAAGCATTTGTGATAATAAAAAAAACTTTATTTAACCCTAAACTATTTATGGATTCTTGTAAAACAACAGTACCATTTGAATCTACATTTCTTATTTCATTGGTAAAGTTATTTCTAAATATTTCAGCAGACCAGGCTTCAGTTGCTTTTTCATTCCAAACTTGTTGCGAAAATAATTCGCCAGTAAACTGACCAGTAATCATACCTGCTAAATAAGTTGCAGACCTTACAAATCCGCCCGGGTTATAACGTAAATCGATAATTAAATTATTAATATTTTCTGCTTGAAAATTTGCAAAAGCCGCATTTAATTGTCCATCATAATTGCCAGCAAATTGGTTGTATAGCAAGTAACCTGTTCTTTGAGTTCCCTCTGTAATTACTTTCGCTATTGCTATTGGGTTTTCTTGTAACTCTGTTTTTACTAAAGAAATTGTATTTCCGTTAGCAATTGGGTTTCCATTATTATGACCGGCCAAACCTATTGTAAAACTGGTGTTATTCCCAAATAGTAAAGCTATGGCATTATTTTCTGTAAGTTGCTGACCATCAACAGTTGTAAATATTTGCCCACGTATTACATTATTTGCAGCAGCATCAGAATTTGGTACTACATACCGCACATAACCAAAAATATTGCTTGGTGTGTCTCTATATCTAACTAAGCCAAACTCCATTCCACTTGATACGTTTAATCCTTTAAAAGAATTTTCTAAAGAGATATAATCATCAACCATAATCGAAAAACGATCAGTAGGCCTGTTTAATAAATTTTCAAAAAGAGTTTCGGGTTCAGGAAAACCTGATAAATAATTGTTCAATTCAGTTTGGTTTCTAAAACGTGTATCTTGTAAATCTGGTATATCACTTTGCCATAAATAATACGCGTTTAAACCTTTCCAAATAAAATTATTCAATTCTAAATCTTCCGGAATATCAATATCCGATTTTGAACAACCAAATATTAAAAGAGAAAAAACAATTAAGATCGAAAAATATTTATTTTTAATATTCATAAGAATTAAAGTTTTGTAAATAAAACGCAATTTAATGATAATTCGTATTTATTTTTAATGTTGATGTAACAAATTATATACTATGTCGTCGTAATGATGTAAACCTGATAAAAAAGAACAAAAAATATCAGAAAAACAAAATAGACTAATGAACCAATCAGACTTTTTAAAAGTTGTTTTACCCTTTAAAGACAAAGTATTTCGTTTAGCAAAACGATTGTTAGTTTCTACAGAAGAGGCTGAAGATGCTACACAAGAACTATACTTTAAATTATGGAGAAGTAAAGAAAAAATTGGAGATTATAAAAATATTGAAGCATTTGCTATGACAATGACTAAAAATTATTGTTACGATCGTTTAAAAAGTAAACAGGCAAGTAATTTAACCTTAGTACACAGTAATTATAAAGAGAAAGAAACGTCTTTAGATAAAAAAATGGAATATCGAGACAGTGTAAACCAAGTACACCAATTGATAGAAAATTTACCAGAACAACAAAAAATTATTATTCAATTAAGAGATATTGAAGAGTATGATTTTGAAGAAATCTGTAAAATGGTCGATATGAAACCAACCGCAGTAAGAGTAGCTTTATCTAGAGCAAGAAAAACAATAAGAGAGGCATTAATTAAAAAACACAACTATGGAGTTAGCTAACATAGAACAATTAGTAGAAAAGTATTTAAATGCAGAAACTACTTTGCAAGAAGAAACAACCTTAAGAAACTATTTTAAAGAAGGTATTGTTGCACCTCATTTGCAAGAGTATAGTTATATGTTTACATATTTTGCTACCATCAAAGATGAAACCTACACAAAAACCATAAAGTTAGAACCTAAGAAATCTAAGAAGAGAAACTTTAAATGGTTATCTATAGCAGCATCAGTAATGCTTTTATTTAGTGTATTTATTGGTAAACAAGAATACGACAGATATCAAGCAGAGAAAATTTACGCACAAGTAAGTAAAGGATTACAATTATTATCTACAAACTTAAAAAAAGGAGAACAAGCTGTAGCCCAATTGTACTTTCACGAAAACAAAGTAAATAACGCATTAAAATAAACCAAGTAAAAATTAGTAAAACCAAGTAAACACAGAAATTATGAAAAAAATAGTCCTATTAATAGCATTTATTGTAGCACCTTTAGTAACAAATGCGCAGTCTATCTTCGATAGTTTAGAAGATATGGACGGTGTAGATATGGTAGTCGTTACCAAAGACGCCTTTCAATTGTTAAAAAAGTTTCAACCTAAGAACACAAAATCAGATGACAATGAAGTATTACAAGCCTTTGAGATGATTAACGATTTAAATGAATTTAAAATGTTTTCTACAGACAATTTAGAGATTGCTTCTAAAATGGAAAAAATGGTAAATTCAGCCATAAAAGGTTCAAAACTAACAGAATTAATGCGCATAAAAGAAGACGATTCTCGTATTAAAATCTATGTAAAAGCTACCTCTAACAAAGATTATGTAAGTGAAGTGCTAATGTTTGTAAAAGGCATAGACAAAAAAACCAAAGGAATGTCTGAAGCTATGGTATTGTCTTTAACAGGTAATATTGACATTAATAAAATGTCTGAATACACAGATAAGATGATCAAAGAAAGTAACTAAAACAAATACTATAAAAGTCAGGTTTGTTATATAATAAACAAACTTGACTTTTTAATTTAAAACCTACAAAATGAAAAAATTAACCACAATATGCGCACTAGTTTTTCTAGTTGTATTTGCCAGTTCTTGTAAAAACGAAAAATCTTTACAGAGTTATTTGGTAGATACTAGTGGAAAAGATGGTTTTTTTACTGGAGATTTACCAGTAAGTTCTTTAATGTCTGCTAAAGTTGATGTTTCTGATGATGTAAAAGAAACCATAAAAAGTATTAAGAAAATAAACTATGCTTTTTTACCAAAAACAGCCGATAATACAGTTAATTATGAAGCTGAAAAAGCAAAATTAAAAACTATTTTTACAGACAATGATGACTATAAAAGTCTGATGGCTATGAAATTTAGAGGAATGAATGTAAAAGTATTTTATACAGGAGATACAGATGCTATTGATGAAGTAATTGCTTTTGGTTATGGTGATAAAAATGGAGTAGGTGTTGCTCGATTGTTAGGTGAAAATATGAATCCTGCAAAAATAATTGAAATGATGAATAGTGCAAAAATGGAAGGCAATAGTAAAGTTCTCGAAAACTTTATGAAAGGTTTTAGCGGCATCTAAAAAATAACCCAACTTTATAAAAAAGCTGTAATTTCTAATGAGATTACAGCTTGCTTGTTTTATTGTGGTATACTTTTTGAATTTAACTGCTCATTAACAGCTTCTATCATCATATTTAGTATTTTTGAAGCATTAAGAAAATGATATTTATGAAATTTCAAAAAATAGTAGCTTTAAGTTTTTTACTTATTAGCTTTACTAGTTTTACACAAAGTGCTTCTTATAAAGCAGAAAGAGAAAAAATTAACGATTTAGTACACACCAAATTAAAAGTTGATTTTAACTTTTCTAATAAAACGATGAATGGTGAAGCTTGGATTACCGCGAAACCGCATTTTTACAACACCAACAAAGTTACTTTAGATGCAAATTCAATGCTCATTCATAGAATTGCTCTAAATAATATTGATGTACCATTCAATTATAATGAATATGAATTGATTATAGATTTACCAAAAACCTATAAGAAAGATGAAGAATTTACGATTTATATCAAATATACTGCACGTCCAGAAAAAGCAAAAAATAAAGAAACGCAAGAAATTACAGATGCAAAAGGTTTGTATTTTATAAATGCGGATGGTATTGATAAAAATAAACCGACTCAAATTTGGACACAAGGAGAAACACAAGCAAATTCGGCTTGGTTTCCAACTATTGATGCACCTAACCAAAAAACATCACAAGAAATTTACATTACAGTTCCTGATAAATATAAGACACTTTCTAATGGCGAATTGGTAAGTCAAACTAAAAACGGAAAAAACAGAACAGATTATTGGAAATTCGATAAAAAACACGCTCCTTATTTAGCTTTTATGGGTGTTGGCGAATTTAAAATCATTAAAGACTCATACAAGAACATTCCTGTAAACTATTATGTGGAAAAAGAATATGCGTCTTATGCAAAAGATATTTTTGGATTAACGCCAGAAATAATTGGTTTTTTTGCCAACAAATTAGGTGTCGAATATCCTTGGAACAAATACAGCCAAATAGTAGTCAGAGATTATGTTTCTGGTGCTATGGAAAATACAACGGCTGTTGTTCATGGAGAACAAGCCTATCAAACGCCAGGTCAATTAATTGATAATAATCTACAAGAAAACACGATTGCGCATGAAATAATGCATCATTGGTTTGGGAATTTAGTAACCTCAGAAAGCTGGTCTAACGTAACTTTAAATGAGTCGTTTGCCAATTATGGTGAATATTTATGGCAAGAATACAAATACGGAAAAGTAGCCGCAGAAATGCATTACTTTGAACAAGTAGAGGCGTATAAGAATGGGCAAAATGATAGCAAATCTTTAGTGCGTTTTACGTATGATGATAGAGAAGATCTTTTCGATTTAGTGAGTTATAATAAAGGAGGCGCCATTTTACACATGTTGCGAAATTATTTGGGTGATGATGCCTTTTTTACAGGATTAAAAAATTATTTAACCGAATACCAATACAAAACTGCAGAAGTACACGAGTTGCGTTTGGTGTTCGAAGAATTAACCGGTAAAGACCTCAATTGGTTTTTTAATCAGTGGTATTATGGTGCAAATCATCCAAATATCGAGGTTTCTTATGATTACAATACCTTAAGAAAAACCATTACTGTAAATATCATTCAATTGCAAGGAGAAGCGTTTAAATTCCCTTTTGCCATAGATGTTTTTGAAGGCGCAAAAAAAACAAGACATACTGTTTTTGTTGAGGGTAATGATGCTTCTTTTACCTTTCCTTATAACAAACAACCCACTTTAATTCAAGTAAATGCAGATAATGTTTTGGTTTGTCAGATTAATGAAAATAAGGTATTGAGCGATTATATTTTTCAACTTAAAAATGCCGATAATTATGCACACAGAAGAGAAGCATTGTTACAAGTTGTGCAAAAACAAGATGATAAAACTGCTTTTAATGCTGCAGTTAATGCTTTAAATGATGAATCGTATAAAATTAGAATCTTAGCATTACAAAAAATTGATTTAATTAATAAATTCTCTAAAAAAGATGCCATCAGAAAAATTATGCAAATGGCAAATAACGATGCTAAAACTTTGGTACAAGCAGAAGCCATTAATACGTTAGGTAAATTAACCGACCCAGAATTGAAATCTATTTTTGAAAAAGGGCTAGAAAGTAAATCATATTCAGTTTTAGGCAAAGCCTTAGTTTCTATGTATTATGTTGATAAAGAAATGGCCATAAAAAAATCGAAAGAATTACCAGATGAAGTACGTAAAATTTTAGCAACACCATTAACTCAGATTTTTATAGAAGAAAAAGACGAATCTGAATTACCATTTATCGCTAAGTCTGTAGTTTCTGGTATGTTTTTAACCAATGACGACACGACCAAAGCATTGTATCAAAAGGCATTCAAACAAATTGCTAAAAGTAACAATACTGAAGCCATACAAAATGCGGTAGAAGATATGGTGGTAAAAGGAAATCAATTTAAAGGCTTTAATTTCGATAAAGTGGTGATTAACTTAATGAGAAATATGGTAAATGATCAAAAGAAAACAGACAACACAAACAAATTAAGAAATATCGAAATTATTAAAACTGCAATGGCTAAATTATTATAATTTTTAAATTCGTCAAAATTTTTATGTTGATCGAATTCTTTTAAATTTGCCAAATATGATACATAGTTTAGAAGAATTAAAATCAGGCAAGTTAATAGGTGTTAAAAAACTAAAAATTGCTGAGGGTTTAACTGAATTTCCAGAAGAAATATTGTCTTTATCAAATAGTTTAGAAATCTTAGATTTATCCGAGAATAATCTAACACAATTACCAAGTACTATTGTTCTTCTAAAAAAATTAAGAATCGTTTTTTTTGAAAATAATAAGTTTACCGAATTTCCTAAAATATTGGCAGAACTTCCGTCATTAACTATGATTGGTTTCAAATCAAACCAAATTCATACCATTCCAGAAAATGCATTTCCACCACTATTAAGATGGTTAATTTTAACAAACAATAACCTTAAAAGATTACCTAAAAGTATTGGTAAGTGTATGTATTTACAAAAATTTCCAGTGGCTGGTAATTTAATTGAAGAATTGCCATTAGAAATGGCAAACTGCCATAATTTAGAATTACTCAGAATTTCGTCTAACAAATTAAAAACAATTCCGAGTTGGTTATTCAATTTACCTAAACTATCCTGGATTGCTTTTGGGGGAAATCCAGCTACAAATTCAATTCAAGTAGAAACTAAGATTACATCTTATGACTGGAATAACTTTAAAATCAACGAATTACTAGGGCAAGGAGCTTCAGGAGTAATTTCTAAAGCACATTGGATTTCGAAAAAAAAGGATGTTGCCATAAAAGTTTTTAAAGGCGCTGTTACTAGTGATGGCTTGCCAGAAGACGAAATGAAAGCCTCAATTGCTGCGGATAAACATACAAATCTAATCCCAATTTTAGGAAAAATTAAAAACCATACAGAAGCTAAAAATGGTTTATTAATGAAATTAATTACTCCAGATTTTATAAACTTGGGCAATCCACCAAGTTTAGTTTCCTGTACAAGAGATATTTTTGATGAGAAAACCTCTTTTACATTGAATGATGTTATAAAAATCGCAAAAAGTATGGCTTCCGTTGCAGCTCATTTGCATAGTAAAGGAATCAATCATGGGGATTTATATGCGCACAACATTTTAATTAATGAAAAATCAGAAATCCTTTTTGGTGATTTTGGTGCAGCAACTTTTTACGATACAAACTCTTTATTAGCAAACCAGATAGAACGTATAGAAGTAAGGGCTTTTGGCTGTTTATTAGAAGATGTATTAAGGTTGATTGACACATCAGAAATTGAGCATCGTTTAGAGAGCGATTTAAAAAAGCTTAAACAACGTTGTTTTTCTGTTGATGTGAATAATCGTCCTAATTTTTCTGATATTTTACTAGAATTGTCAGATTATTAAGTGTTATAATTTACTGATTTTAAAATCAATACAACTAAATTACTATAAGATCAATTTAAAAAATAATGAGTTATATAATTCTTGTTCTTATTCTTTTTGTTGTTTTAGTTGTTGGTTTAAAACCTAAGAAAAAACGAAAAATACTTCCCTTAGAAAAAGTTGTAATTCCAGATCATTGGCATCAAATTTTAGTGCAAAACATTTTATTTTATCAAAAGTTAACAAAGAGCGAGCAACAACTTTTTTGTGCTAAAATGGTTCGTTTTTTAGACACCACAACTATTGAAGCTATTCATTTTGAATTAGAAGAACTAGACACCTTATTAATTGCTGCAAGTGCTGTAATTCCTGTGTTTCGATTTCCAAATTGGCATTATAGCAATCTTTCAACCGTTTTAATTTATCCTGATTATTTTGATGTAGATTTGCAATTCAATAGCAAAACGAAAGGCAGAAATATTGCAGGATTGGTGGGTACAGGTAGCTTCGAAAATCATATGATTTTATCTAGAAAAGCATTGCACCACGGTTTTAGCAATAAAACAGACAAAGGCAATACAGCAATTCATAAGTTTATTCATTTGTTAGACAAAGCAGATGGCGTTATTGATGGCATTCCTGCAGCGTTATTAGACAAACAATATACAATTCCATATTTGCAATTGGTTCATAAAAAAATGGAGGAAATCAATAAGGACAAATCCGACATTAGAAATTATGGAGGCACTTCTCAAATTGAATTTTTAGCAGTTGCAGGAGAATACTTTTTTGGAAGACCAAAATTACTAAAAAGAAAACATCCTGATTTGTATGAAATGTTGGAGAGTTGTTTTGTGAGGTGATTCGTTTAATTACAAGAGACAATTTAAAAAACTGAGAACCCCACACAGACTATGTAATTAATTATAAACGTTGTTTTGTGCTGTTGTACTATCTACTGATTTCTTTTGCCCAATCTCCTCTAAAAATTATTTTTTGGTCGTGAATTTTAAAGGTAAACTTCCCATATCTAACAGATACTCCTGCAGATGCATTTACAACCCAGCTATTATCTGGAATAAAGAAGGAGTTTTCTGAAGTAATTACCTTTTCTTCTAATTGATCTTTTATTGGAACCGAAACCTGTTGACCAACATCCCATCCCAAATGTGTATTATAGCTAACTATTAAATCACTAATCAATTTAAAGTTTTCATTGGTTACAATTTTGGTTTTGATAGTCGCATTTTTGCTTTCATTTAAATTTTTTCCAGGTGTTACTTCAATCGTTAATGTAGGCAATTCAATCGCTGTTTTGGAAGCTAGAATTACAATAGATTCATTTTTAATTACTTCACTTTCAGAATTGTAAAACTCGAATGCAAGCTCCATAGCTTCTATACCTTCTGGATTTATGGTTAATTGATCCGCAAAATATCCTTCTTTTTCTATGTTTTTAGAATAAATAACATCATCACTCAATTTAACAACCACTTTTTTAACTTCCTTATTATTGTAAAGTGCTATGGGTAGGGTTGTATTTGTATGGATTGTTTTATTTTTCGGACTGATAATCAATCCTTGCATATATTCTTTCATTGCAAACCAAACAGGACGTGGAGCACCATATTTATCGTTTACATCTTTGTATCCCCAGAAACCAAACCATTCTTCTGGTTGCTCTTTATTGTGTTTGCTTTTTTCTCCACCTTTCCACCAACCATCAGCATAATAAAATGGGCACATTCCTAAAGCCCCAGCATCCATCAATTCTCGGTAATTAGCCACAAGTCCTTCACTTTGTTCTTTTAAGGTTCTTGAGCCAAAACTACCAAAACCACCTTTTGGCGATACAGAATGTCCGAATTCAGTAATTATAAACGGTTTGTCTAATCCATTCAAGGCATTTAAACCTTCAATATAATCGCTGAAACCCATAGTTGCAGTTTGTCCTTCATTGTAGCCATAACAATTGTAAGCATACACATCAAACATAGATTGATCCATCCAATCACTAATCATTGCATTTGCAGAAAGTGTTACAGGTATACCTGGGTGATCTTGATGAATCATATCTACCATCATTTGCATCAAGTCTTTAAAAGCTTTGGCAGAAACTTTTTGAATGTGATCGGTTTGAGGTTCGTTAATAACCAAATACGTTATAATACAATCATATTTTGGTGCATATTTCAAGATATTTTCAAGTTGAGTTTTACAATGATTGATAAATTTAGGATCACTATAATCTTCTTCTGGATTCACTTCTAAACCCATAATTAGTTTTAAACCAGATTCTTGCACCAATTTTAATTGTGCTTCAGAAAACTGACTCCAAGTTCTTATCGCATTATAACCGCCTTTTTTAATGTTCTCTAGATCAAATTTCAGCAACTCTAAATGATCTTTCTTTTCATCTTCATAAGGATGTTGTCCTGGACGTGCGCCTATTTCGTAACCGATTGCTTTAATAAAGAATTTTTCTCCATTTAGGTAGTACCAATTGTCTTTTAGTTCAATACTGGTTTTAGTTGCTGTGAGTGTAGCATTTTCTGGTTGAGAACATCCAATAATCATTTGAAAAAGACACAAAATGGATACTAAAGCTAAATTTGATTTCATTATTTTTTATTTTGGTTGTAAAAAACTCCATTGAGATATGCCGAATTTTAATACGGAATCAAGTTCAGCACAAGTTCTTTATATCTGGAAAAAGCTAAGTTCGGTTTTTTTTCTCAAAAAATCAACAGTAAAAAGATTCTATTTTTATTGATGATAATTCACAAAAAATTAGTTTTTAAAAAAAAACACAATTTTTATCAACATTTACAATTGCCTTGTAATACAAACAATATACTATTCTGTATTTGCAATGAGTCTATAAAAAAATGGAGGAAATCAATAAGGACAAATCTGATATCAGAAATTATGGAGGCACTTCTCAAATTGAATTTTTAGCAGTTGCCGGAGAATACTTTTTTGAAAGACCTAAACTCTTAAAAAGAAAACATCCTGAATTGTATGAAATGTTGGAGAGTTGTTTTGTGAGGTGATTTTTTGAATTACTAGAGATAATTTAAAATAAGCTCAGAATAAAAAAATATTGAAATTATTATAATGAACTTGTTTTTAATATTTTTTGGAAAGATTAGCTAACGGCCTTCTGTATGGTTAGAAGCGTGGTTAAGCATCTAATTTAGCAAATAAATCACAGATAGAATATTCCGCAGCAATGTTCGTAAGTCGACAGTGACTTAGCAATTAATTATACACTGCTTTGCCCATCGTTTTTGACTCTAAATTACAATTCTATTTTTTGGTATTCATAATCTTCAATTGATACTCGTTTTTTGCTATATCCACTGATATATCCAAATTTATCCCTAAAATAGCCACCTACTTCTGTTTTTTGAACAGTGTTAATGTCCAAACTGGGTATGTCACTATTAAGTCCTTTATCTATTATAATAGCACCTCTTTCTGTATGATAAACAAATAAATTATCCTTATACCATTGGTCTCCAAATATTTCTATAGCATCGTAATTGCCAATAACTATTTTTCTACTTCGAAAGAAATAGTTAACTCCGTCTTTAGCCCAAAACAAAAATTCGGGAATCAATTCAAAATTATGGATTGAACTGACGTGAAGAGGTGAACCCATACAGTAAATGTCTTTATCTGTACGTGTATATATAAACTTAAAAAGTTCATTATTTTGATTTGATTCAATTACTTCAAAAAATTCACTGTTTACATCTTGAAGAGGCATTCCATTTAAATAGACTCTAAACTTATCTTTTGCGTAATTACCTTCTAAACCCACAAAGGACTCAGCATCCGCTCCAGTAATTGGTATTGTATAAAACCATACTGTTTTATCATCCTTTGCATATGTTTCAAAAGTCTCAAATTTACTTCTGTTCACGTATTCTTTAATGATAGAATATCTTTTTCCACCAGAAGCGGAGGGTAACCAGTCGGGCGTTGTAGTACTATAGTAACGAATTTCAGAACCAACATCCTTGTATCCTATTGATTGACCACAACCATAAAGAACGATAGGAATTAAACCCTTCAAAACTAGACTAACTATTTTTTTTAATGATATTTTCATAATTATTCGACTAATGTGGGCTAACCCTTTTCAGATATACCTAGTTTTAATTCGTTATATCCAGAGTTAGCAAAGGTCGAAGTTTTTATTTAAAAAATCAACAAGAAATACACCCTAACTTTTTGAAATTTATTCACAAAAAGTTATTCCTCAAAAACCAACCACAATTTTAATTACCATTAACAATTCAGATAGTATCTTTGCACTTCACATTTTTTTATGTCTATAAACACACTTTTAATAACACCACCTTTTACGCAGTTAAATACTGCCTATCCTGCAACTGCTTATATTAAAGGATTTTTAAATTCCAAAAATGTAAAAGCAACCCAAATGGATTTAAGTATCGAGTTGTTTACAGCTGTGTTTACCAAAGAATTTATCGATGCTATTTTTAAACAAGCAGATTTATTGGGCAATAAGGAATTGCCTTTAGTGTATGAGCAAAAAGAAGATTATATCAATAAAGTAGATATTGTTCTAGATTATTTACGAGTGCAAGAAGTCACAGCAGCGTATCAAATTGTACATAAAGATTTTTTACCTCACGGACACAGACGCATCAAATTAAACAAAGATTTATCAACCGAATTTGGCAAACTAGGTATTTTAGACAAAGCAAAACACATTGCAACCTTGTTTGTAGAAGAATTGGGCGATTTTATAAATGCCAATGTCGATGAGTTTTTCTCCTTTACAAGATATGCAGAACAATTAGGCAGAACAGCTTCTAGCTTCAATCAAATTGACGAGTTTTTGCAATATGAAACCACCTTGATTGAAGATGAAATGTTGTATATTTTAGAAGAGCAAATCAAACAAGATACCTACGATTTGGTTTGTTTTACGATTCCTTTTCCGGGTAATTTATTTTCAGCTTTACGATGTGCGCAATATATAAAAAGAGCATATCCAAACCTTAAAATTGCTTTTGGTGGTGGGTATTGCAATACAGAATTAAGACGTTTATCAGATCCTAGAATTTTTAATTTCGTCGATTTTATTACCTTAGATGATGGAGAAGGTCCGTTATTAAAAATCACTGAATTTTTAGAGGATAAAATAGGAGTGGAGCAATTAGAAAGAACTTTTATCTGCAAAGACAGTACCGTTGTTTATGCTGATAAAAAGCCAAATACCATTTTTCATCATAAAAATTTACCAGCACCAAGTTATATCGGTTTGCCAACAGCAAAATATTTGTCCTTTTTAGATGTGATGAATCCTATGCACAGAATGTGGTCTGATGGAAAATGGAACAAACTCACCATTTCTCATGGTTGTTACTGGAAACAATGTTCTTTTTGTGATGTTACTTTAGATTATATTGGCAATTACCAAAACACGACTGCAGAAGATTTGGTAAATAAAATTGAGAAAATAATTTCTGAAACAGGTATTACAGGTTTTCATTTTGTGGATGAAGCTGCACCTCCAAAAATGTTAAGAGCCTTAGCAAACACATTAATAGCGCGTAAAATTTATATTACTTGGTGGACGAACATTCGCTTCGAGAAAACATTTACACCAGAATTGTGTGCCTTATTATCAAAATCTGGTTGTATTGCTGTAACTGGTGGTTTAGAAGTGGCATCAGACAGGTTGTTGGCAAAAATGAAAAAAGGCGTTGATATTGCACAAGTTGCTAGAGTTACCAAAGCTTTTTCGAACGAAAATATTATGGTGCATGCGTATTTAATGTTTGGTTTTCCCACAGAAACAGCACAAGAAACGATTGATTCTTTAGAAGTTGTGCGTCAATTATTTCAGAACAATTGCATTCAGTCTGCTTTTTGGCATCAATTTGCGTGCACAAGTCATAGTCCAGTTGGTAAAAACCCAGAGGATTTTCAAATAAAAATTACAGGTCCAAAATTTGAAGGTTTTGCTGAAAATGATTTATACCACGAAGACCCAACAGGAGCAGAGCATCATTTGTATAGTGAAGGTTTAAACATCGCTTTAAATAATTATTTGAATTATAAAGGTTTTGAGATTCCTTTGTATGAGTATTTTAATTTTAAAGTGCCTAGAATTACTTTAAACAAAGATTTAATTCAAAATTATTTACAGAAATAATCTTAAAAGCTATTTTTTATACTCCTCAAAAGTACCGTCATTATAAAACACAACAATTCGTTGAATCTTTTTTGATTCATTTTCTGTTGGATTCGAAAACAAAGACGGAGTAGGAGTAGCCACATTTTTTTCCTTTTTTTTAGGAAAACTTCCAGTTCCATTTAACAACCAATAAATATCAACATCTTTAAATTCTGATGTAATTTTAAGAATAAAATCTAAGCTCGGTTTGTTTCTTCCTGATAAAATATGAGAAATACTTGAACGCTGAACACCAATTTTATCAGCAAACAAAGTAGCCGATAATTGATGATAATCCATCAATTTTTTTATTCGTGTTGTAAATTCTAAACTGTTTATCATTGTAAATAGTAACGCTATTACAAATGTAAATGAATAAAAAATAACTTCCAATACTATCTTTTTATTTTTTACTAAACATCAATTAATGCCTAAATAATTAGTTTAGATTATTTATATTAATAACCTGAATTACATATAAATAGTACTATTTATTATTTTTAATATAAGTCTTTATTATACCATTAAAATATCCGTTATCAAAAAACAGTGCAGTGTTTACAAAAGTAACACTTGATAGCAGCATTGTGATTTACATTTGTAAAAATAGGATGATTTACATTTGTAACAATACAGTTGTAGAGTCATAAGCAATAGTGTAAATTTGTATTTTAAATAAGACTATTTGTGAATATTTTATCACCTGAAATTTTAAAAGATATTTTTAAAAATCAAAAAGAAACTGCGATTTCTGGAAAGTGGATTACTTTTAAAAACATCGAAAATTTATTTCAAAAACATCAACATATTTTTGAAATATATCAACTTGGTTCTTCTGAAGAACAACGACCAATTTACGCGCTAAAAATTGGCTCCGGTAAAAAGAAAATTTTGCTATGGTCGCAAATGCATGGCAATGAAAGTACAGGAACTAAAGCCTTATTCGATTTGTTCAATTGTTTTTCTAATACTACAAATGATGCTTTTAAAACCATTTTAAAGGAATGTACTTTGCTTTTTATACCTATGCTAAATCCTGATGGCGCTCAAGCATATACCAGAGTAAATGCAAATGATGTTGATTTAAATAGAGATGCTGTAGATAGGGTTGCAAAAGAAAGTAAATTGTTAAGACAAACGTTAGAAGGTTTTAACCCTGATTTTTGTTTCAATTTACATGATCAAAGAACAATTTTTGGCGTAGAAAACACAAAAAACCCTGCAACTATTTCATTTTTAGCACCTTCAGAAGAAGTAACTAGAGCAATAACTGATGGCAGAAAGCAGACGATGAACGTTATTGTTGCTATGAATATGTTATTGCAAAAAATGATTCCGAATTTTGTAGGTAGATACACAGATGAATTTTATCCTACGGCTACGGGAGATAATTTTCAAAAACTTGGTTACAATACCATTTTAATCGAATCTGGACATTATCCTAATGATTATTCGAGAGAAATTTCTAGAGAATATACATTTTACGCTATTTTACAAGGAATGTATCACATTGCTACTTCTAATGATGATACAACGTTTTTACCTTATTTTGAGATTCCGAATAATGCCAAAATCTTTTTTGATGTAATACATAGATATCAAAATTCTAATCGAGATATTGCGTATCAATATAAAGATGAAATTATAAACGGTAAATTGGTTTCAAAATTAAATAAAGTAGGCGAAATTGATTCTAATAGTGAATTCGGACATAACGAAATCGTTTTCGAAGACAATATTGATTAGGTATTTATCAGTTTTATGCTTGTTTAATTAAATTAAATTCATAAATTTGCATTGTTAATTGAATAATACTTAATAAATGAAAAAATTTATCTTAGACGAAATTGATCATCAAATTTTAGATATCTTAATAGAAAACGCAAGAACTCCTTTTACAGATATTGCAAAGCAATTACTAGTTTCTGCGGGTACAATTCACGTCCGTGTTAAAAAAATGGAAGATGAGGGCATCATTCAAGGTTCTACATTAACCTTAAATTACGAAAAAATGGGCTATTCTTTTATAGCGCATGTTGGTGTTTATTTAGAAAAAACGTCTATGACACAGAGTGTTATTGAAAATTTACGAAAAATACCGAATGTAACCGTGGCTTATGTAACGGCTGGTAAATACAATATTTTCTGTAAAGTAAGAGCAAAAGGTACCAATGATGCTAAAGACATTATTTATCAAATAGATGATGTGCCTGGCGTAAACAGAACAGAGACTATGATAGCTTTAGAAGAAAGTATTAATGACAAAAAACGTATGATGCACGCAATCTTTGCTGAATTATAAATTGAATTAATTACCAAAAAACTTAAAAATCCTTATCACTAAAAATGATGAGGATTTTTTTATGGAATAAACTTCTTTATCTGTATGTTTGTTAGTATATAATTGGTAATTTATGTCTTCAAAAATTGAGTATACTTTAAATTCTACCCTAGATAATGCGTTTTTATTGAATTTATATAAAAGAATGCTGAAACCTCGTTTAATTGAGGAAAAGATGCTCATTCTATTACGCCAAGGAAAAATATCGAAATGGTTTTCTGGTATTGGCCAAGAAGCCATTTCTATTGGGGTAACTTTAGCTTTAGAAAATGACGAGTATATTTTACCCATGCACCGAAATCTAGGGGTTTTTACTACTAGAAATGTTCCTTTGTTTCGTTTGTTTTCTCAATGGCAAGGTAAAATGAATGGATTTACAAAAGGTAGAGATCGTAGTTTTCATTTTGGCACACAAGAATACAATATTGTAGGAATGATTTCTCATTTGGGTCCACAATTAGGTATTGCAGATGGTATTGCTTTAGCCAATACCTTAAAAGAAAATAACAAAATTTGTGCTGTTTTTACAGGCGAAGGCGGTACTAGCGAAGGCGATTTTCACGAAGCTTTAAATGTGGCTTCAGTTTGGAACTTGCCTGTTTTATTTTGTGTAGAAAACAATGGCTATGGTTTATCTACACCAACTGCTGAGCAATTTAATTGCAAAAATATTGCAGACAAAGGCATTGGCTATGGAATGGAAAGCCACACTATTGATGGTAATAATATTACCGAAGTTTTTACTAAAGTAGATAAACTTGCTAAAAGTGTCAGAAAAAATCCAAGACCTATTTTATTAGAGTTTAAAACGTTTAGAATACGCGGTCATGAAGAGGCAAGTGGCACCAAATACGTTCCTGAAGATGTTATGCAATTTTGGAAAGAAAGAGATCCTATCACAAATTTTGAATCTTTTTTAAAAGAAAATACTATTTTAAGTGATGAAATTGAACAAGAGTATAAAAATGAAATCAATATAGAAATTAACGAACATTTACAAATTGCTTTTAATGAAGAAAAAATAATACCCAATTTAGAAACAGAACTTAATGATGTTTTTAAATCGTTTACTTTTAATAAAATAGAACCCTCATCAACCAAAAAAAAGATACGTTTTGTTGATGCTATTGCTGAGGGATTGCAATTTTCAATGGAAAAACATTCGGATTTGGTGATTATGGGACAAGATATTGCAGCATATGGTGGTGTTTTTAAAATTACAGATGGTTTTGTAGAAAAATTCGGTAAGGCTCGTGTTAGAAATACACCCATTTGTGAATCTGCCATTGTAAGTGCAGCTTATGGTTTGTCTATAAACGGAATAAAATCAGTTGTAGAAATGCAATTTGCAGATTTCGTTTCCTCTGGTTTTAACCCGGTTGTCAATTTATTGGCAAAATCGCATTACCGATGGCAAGAAAATGCAGATGTTGTTATAAGAATGCCTTGCGGAGCAGGAGTAGGAGCTGGCCCTTTTCACAGTCAAACCAACGAAGCCTGGTTTACCAAAACGCCGGGGTTAAAAGTTGTATATCCAGCCTTTCCCCAAGATGCAAAAGGATTATTAATTGCTGCAATTAACGACCCAAATCCGGTGTTGTTTTTTGAACACAAAGGTTTGTATCGGTCTATTTATCAGGAGGTTTCAGAAGGGTATTTTACTACAGAAATTGGTAAGGCTGCACTTTTAAAAACAGGTCATCATCTTACAATTATTAGTTATGGTGCTGCTGTGCATTGGGTTTTAGAAGCGCTAGAAAATTTACTCCATATTTCTGCTGATGTAATTGATTTACGAACTTTACAACCTTTAGATACATCAACAATTTACAAGTCTGTTCAAAAAACAGGAAAAGCAATTATTGTACAAGAAGATTCGCTTTTTGGCGGAATTGCAAGCGATATCTCAGCATTAATCAACGAAAATTGTTTTGAATTTCTGGATGCGCCTGTAAAACGAGTAGCTAGTTTAGAAACTCCAATTCCTTTTCAGCCAGATTTAGAACAGCAATATTTAGGGAAATCAATCTTAACAAAAGCGATAGAAGAAATCCATAATTATTAATTATATTTATGTCGAATAAAAATAAAACGTAATGAATAATAAACAAATCATCTTTAAAAAACGACCTGTTGGTGTGCCAGATGCGGATACTTGGCAATTAGAATCGAACCCAATACCAGAATTACAAGAAGGAGAAATTTTAGTGCAACAGCATTATATTTCTTTAGATCCTGCAATGCGTGGTTGGATGAATGATTCTAAATCGTACATACCACCTGTTGCAATAGATGATGTCATGCGAGCAGGCTCTATTGGTAAAGTGATAAAAAATAATGGTAACCCAAAATTCGAAATTGGAGATGTTGTTACAAGTTGGGGCGGTGTGCAACAATATGCTATTACTAATGGCGATAACTGGTATAAAGTAGATACTCGTTTGGCACCAATGCCAATGTATATTGGTACTTTAGGAATGCCTGGTATGACTGCTTATTTCGGAATTACAGAGGTTGGTAAAATAAAGGAAGGAGATATTGTGTTGGTTTCTGGTGCAGCTGGTGCTGTGGGTAGTGTAGTAGGACAAATTGCTAAAATTAAAGGGTGTACCGTAATCGGTATTGCTGGCGGAAAAGAGAAATGCGATTATATTGTAAACGAATTGGGTTTTGATGACGCTATCGATTACAAATCAGAAAATATCTACACCGCTTTAAAGAAAAAATGTCCAAAAGGAATTGATGTTTATTTTGATAATGTTGGCGGTTTAATTTTAGATGCAGCTTTAAGTAAATTAAGAATGCATGCTAGAGTTGTAATTTGTGGCGCAATTTCGCAATACAACAACAAATCTAAAATTGATGGACCAAGCAATTATTTATCTTTATTGGTAACACGTTCTACAATGCAAGGAATGGTTGTAATGGATTATACGAAGAAGTTTGGCGAAGCTGCCAAACAAATGGGAATGTGGATGCAAGAAGGAAAATTAAAATCGAAAGAAGATATTTACGAAGGTATCGAGAATTTTCACGAAACGTATAATCGTTTATTTTCTGGGGATAAAAAAGGGAAGTTAGTCTTAAAAGTAGTAGAAGTATAGTGGAATTAGAGCATTTTTTTCAATGTCCCTATTGTTGGGAAGATATTTCTATGATTTTTGATAGTAGTGTGAGACAGCAAACGTATATCGAAGATTGTGAAGTATGTTGCAATCCTATAGAAGTATCACCCACTTTTGAAAACGGAGAATTAATAGGGTTTGATGCTCAGTCTATTGAGCAATAGAATGAATTTGAGTTGTTATTTCGATTGTAACGATGTGGAATATAGAAATCTTATTTCGTTTTTTAAATCAAAAAGATTTCTCCACATGGTCGAAATGACAACTTTATTTACTGTTATAAATAGTTTAAATCATTTAAATCAAAGGATTTTCCCAAGAAAACTCTTCAAATAAGGCAAGCCAATCTTTTGGAAAAGTAGCTTTTAACATTAGTTTTTCTGATGAAAATGGTTGTGTAAATTCTAATTTTCCTGCGTGTAAAAATAAATTCTCCCATCCAAAGTGTTCACTATACATGGTATCGTGGTTTTTATCACCATATTTAGCATCACCTATTAAAGGATGACTAATTTTATTGGTATGCACTCTTAATTGATGCATTCTTCCTGTTTTTGGTGACAATTCTACCAAACTGTAACGCGAAGAATCGTAAGGTTTTACAGGGATGTTTAAGGTGATTTTCTCTAAAGTTCTCAATGCTGTTAACGCTTCTTTATGAACCTTTGCATCGCGTCCTTTTACAGGAGAATCGATCGTTTTGGTATCAGGAGCATATCCTCGAACAACACCATAATACGTTTTCTGAATGTGAGAATGCGTAAATAATTCTTGAAATTTAGAAACAAATTCTTTTTCTTTTGCCAATAAAATAATACCCGACGTTTTACGATCTAATCTATGAATTGGGTATACTTTTAATTCAATTTTATCCTGAATAAGTTGCAATAACGAATCTTCATCAGCTACATTTCTAGAATGATGTGCGTGATGTACCAAAACGTTATTCGGTTTATTTACGCAAATAAAATATTCGTCCTCAAAAATAATTTCTACACTCATTTGTTTTTTTAAAACACTAAAAATACTACTATTTCATTTTAAAAAATTATGATTTTTTTATCAATTTTAGATTTCTTTTTTAATACATTTAACTAATTAAATTTCAATATCTTATGTTTTTCAACTCTCGGGTTTTATTTATAATTATCATTATTATGAGTTGTACAGCTTGTAAAAGTACTGCTACAATTACAGAATTAAATAAATTAAAAGAAGCAGTTGCAAATAATAACTTTGAGTTTGTAGCTAATTCTGCGCAACCAATGTCAATTGCAAATGTTAGCGGTTTAGAAAATTTATTACCAATAGGTAGTAATTTAGCTCATATTAATTTGATTGGCAATCCTAATTTTTTAATTGTAAAAAAGGATAGCATTCATTTAGATATGCCCTATTATGGTGTTCGAAGAATGGGAGGTACCTATGGATCTGCTGATGTTGGTTTAAAATTCAACGGGGAATCTGAAGCTATTGATACCAAATTCAATGCTAAAAAAAACAATTACAGTATAAAGTATAGTTTGAAAAATCCGAAGGAAAATTTAAAATTAACTTTAGTATTATTTACCAACAATTCTGCTACTTTAAACGTAGTTAGTAGTCATAGAAATACCATAAATTATATCGGAAAATGGGAGAGTGATTAGTTATTCTGTTCCTATTTGGTCGATTATGCTATCGTTTCCAATTCCTTTTGGGTTTGGTCCCCATTTATTGCTCCCACGATTACCTTCCATACAAGCAAAAATCATAATAGTAAACCAACCTAAATAAGGAATAATAACAATTAAATACAACCACCCTGATTTTCCGGTATCGTGTAAACGTCTAACAGTAAGTGCTATTGATGGTATTATTGAAATTAGCAGATAGGTACAGATAATTGCTACATACACATAATTAGTTTCAGTATCTTCATAAATATCACTCGTTAAAAAGAACACTAAAAAGGTAGTAGAGAATATAAATAAAAAGTGGAATAACGTAAACATCCAAAACTCTTTTCGTCTTGCACGTCCAGAAAAATCAAAATATTGTTTAAATACTTTTAAATACCAATTCATAGATTTTTTTAGCTAAACTAAACCACTATGGACTAGAAGTCCATAGGTTTTTAAATCT
>TARA_R110002126_G_scaffold158322_4_pt1 | contig 35873 bp, 30 predicted proteins | sample TARA_R110002126 | Tara Oceans TARA_R110002126 (sample SAMEA4397536) | marine metagenome | biome: Polar Biome; feature: [DCM] deep chlorophyll maximum layer (ENVO:01000326); material: water (ENVO:00002006), including particulate matter (ENVO:01000060) such as... | depth 30 m | reverse complement strand
CAAAAGAATTGTGATGCATATGGAAGTTTAACAATAACAGAATAAAATGGATTTTGAAACTATCTTAACTCTACTAAAAGACTACGACTTACCAACTATTATATTAGGAGTATATTTTTACACATTTATCAATAAGAAATTAACTGTAGTAGATAAGGCGGTTAATTGTAGAAAACCAGATGCTATGACAATTAGCCAGGAGGTTAGTGAGATTCATAGAAAGGTTGATGTTAACGCAACTACTCAGGCAAGAAACATAGAGTACATTAAAAAAGAAATGGACAACAACAAGGAAACAAGTGAAAAAACATTTCAATGTATATCAAAAGACATTAAGACTTTAAATAAAAGAGTAACAAGCATGTCTAAACTTAAAAACTAAATAAAATAAGTAAAACCTTGAATTAGTCAAAGAAATTTGGTATCTTAAAGGTAAGCTAGGAGAATAACTAAAATAAAGTATTATGGCTTTTAATAACGTAAACAATCAATTACAGTATATTGCTAAAACTGGCAACTATCAAGATATAGCAAATGCTATGGCTCTTATATGTGCCTATAGTTCAATATATACAACAGGGCAAGTTCCCAATATCAAAAGATTAAGAGATGGTATTCAGGCTTCTTCTGTAGCAAATCTTGAGTCTATGCTAACAGGCGCAACTGCTCAAACTAATTCAATTCAAGATTACAATAAGACTAGAGATGCTTTTTTTAATTATGTTGCAACTACCAATCCTTTATTTTATTCCACAATAAATGTTTTATTATTACCAAGAATATGTATAATTGAAACTCCAGGATTTCCAGTAAATGTAAATGACTGCCAAGGCACTCTTATTGGAGCAGCAGCAGATCTAAGTGAGTATCTTATTTTATGGAATGATCAAAAAGTAAGTGTAGATAGAGCAATTTGTGGAGTAGGTACAAATTATGTATTTGATACAGGAGTAGTTGGTTATTTAGGAAAATCTAAAATTCAACCCGATAACACTAAAATTCAATATAATGCACCAGCTGTTAAAAACCATAGACAAATAAGTGAAATGGATGCTAACAGAGATGGATTAGTTGATAGAGAAGCTGAAGAAAAACCTCAATCTATTGCTAAATATAGTAATAACACTATCTAAAAAAAGAATTTATTTAAAAAATAGCTGAGAGATCAGCTTTTTTTTTGCATTAAAATAATTTAAAACTTGTTAAGTTTAAACTTAATATATATCTTTACACCATTAACATTTAAAAATCAACACAATGTCAGAACAAGAACAACAAGAACCTATTGAATTAACTGAGGAGCAAATTGAAGAGCGTGAAGCTGCAATGGATGCTCAAAAAAAAGAACTTATCAAGTTTTATAAAAAAGAGTTGCCTCTTCTTAGGCTGCAAGCAGAGTATGAAAAATCTCTTGCTGATATTGATGTATCAAAGATGCAGCGTTTTGAGATCATGATGGCTAAAGCTCAAATGATGAATCAAGATCAAGAACCATTAGAAGATAAACAAGATTCAGGTAACAGAACTGGGGAACATATGAAACCTGCTAAAGAACCAAATAGTAAACGTAAACTTAAAAAAGTTGAAAATGCTGTATAAAGAAGGATCTAAAGATAGAGAAATAAATATATTAATTCAAGAAACAGTAGGTGCAAAACCTGATGGGCATTTTGGTAAAAAAACTACTAACCTAGTTATAATCTGGCAAAAAAAAAATAATCTTATGCCAGATGGTGTAGTAGGACCTAAGACATTAGCTCTTATGGGAATTCTAGATACTGACAACTCTAAACAAGCTAGTATAGAAGATCATACATTCATTGTAGAAAATGGTTTAGAAATCACTAAAGCTTTTATGCCTAAAGGAGAGTATATGAAAGGGCCGACTAATAAGGATTATGTATTTATACATCATACTGCAGGTTGGGAGAATCCTTTTAAGACTATACGCCATTGGGCTAAAGATAAGAGAGGTGCTGTTGCAACAGAATTTGTTCTTGGAGGTCAGAAAATTACTACTCAGAATGCAAATTATGATGGGCAAGTTGTTCAAGCATTTCCTGAAGGTGGGTATGGTTGGCATCTTGGTGTAGGCAGAAGAAAGATTCATACAGAGTCTGTAGGTATTGAGGTTAACAACTTTGGTCAACTTACTAAAGGTGGATACAAAAAGAACAAAGAGTGGGTTGCTGGAAAAGCTAACAAGTTCTATACATATGTAGGTACTCAAGCACATCCGGATCAAGTCTTTGAACTTGAGAAAGAATTTAGAGGTTATAAATATTGGCATAACTACACGGATAATCAGATTGATAATTTGTATGAGCTAATTGTTTACATTGCTATGAGAGATAACATTGATGTTAGCAAAGGGCTTCCTGAAATGATAAGAAAAGAAGGTGCATTTAAAGCATTTGATTTCTGTGATACTAATTACTGTGAAAAACATCCAGGTCTATGGGCACATACTAATGTAAGAAAAGGAAAAGTAGATATGTATCCGCATCCTAAGTTAGTAAAAATGCTTTTAGATCTATAAACCAACAAACATGGCAGTAGTAAACAAAGTTCAAAAGAGTGGCCACATGAATCTATGGGACATTGTAAAGTTTCAAATAAACCTTCATTGTCATTTGAATGCAGTAAATATTTCTGATTCTGATCTTGAGTGCTTAACACTACTTGCAATTAATGGAGAAACAGAACTTACATCTTTTTGTAATGCTGCTTGTAATGAAGATGAAAGAGACAAAGATTTTGTACTTAAAAAAGAACGTGAAATATTTAAAACTCCTCAGTCAGTTAGAAATTCAGTGACTAAACTAGAACGTATGTCATTGATAAGTAAGAAAGGTAGAAGTAAAAAGAAAGTCTCTGTAGATCCTAAGATGCAAGTACAAGTTTCTGGAAACATTTTTATTGAAGTTAAATACTTAAGAAAAAATGAATCCAAAGAAACCTAAAGATTTCATTAAACCAACAGCTGAAACTTTAGAGTTATCTGAATCTGTGGTAGGAGATGTTATAGACTTTTATTGGTCTAGTGTAAGGAAGGCTCTTTCTGATATAGAAGGGTCTTCCATTACAGTTACAAATCTTGGTACATTTAAAGTAAGGTATAATAAAATATCTCATTTAGAAAGTAAATATCAACACTATTTGGACAACTTAGACAAGATTTTAATGGAAAAAATGACATTTAATAAACATGCTCTTCAAAACTTATCTAAAATGAAATTAGAAAAATTACAAAAAGTAAGAAGAGAACTAGAAAAAGAAAGAGAAAGAAAAATACAAACTAGATCAAAAAGAAAAACTTATGTCATTAATAAGGATTTGGAAAAATAAAGGAAAGATCTATGAAGGGATTAAAAATAGTCTCTTTAAAAAAGAACATATTGAAGAGATTGCAAAAGAAAGAATGTCTATTTGCAAAGCTTGTCCATTTATTGATTTACAAGGTGGCAATTGTGAAGTTCCAGGTACAGCACCTTGTTGTAGTCTTTGCGGATGTAAACTTTCTTTAAAAGTAAGATCTTTATCATCGCAATGTGCCGATAATGAAAATAAAAGATGGAAAGCTATTTTAACAGAAGCTGAAGAAGATAAATTAAATGAAAACCTACACAAATAATGGGATTGATATTTAAAGAAGAAGGACATGCTTACTCTAGTACAGATCCAAATGAGCAAATTAATTGGACTAGTGTTACGGCACTAGTTGGTAAATTTAAAGAGCCTTTTGATACAGATGCTGTAGCAGCTAAATGTATTAAAAACAAAAAATCTAAATGGTATGGTTTAAGTTCTGAAGATGTAAAAAAGATTTGGAAAAATGAAAACTTAAGAGCTACAAGTCTTGGTACTTTCTATCATAATCAAAGAGAGGAAGATTTAATGTCATTTGATACTATTACTAAAGAAGGTATAGTTTTACCTATAATACCACCTATCATTCAAGGTGATATTAAGATAGCACCAACTCAAAAATTATTACCTGGTGTATATCCTGAACATTTTGTTTATTTAAAGTCTGCTAAAATATGTGGTCAAGCTGATTATGTAGAAGTAGTTAATAGTCTGATTAACATCATGGATTATAAAACCAATAAAGAAATTAAAAGTAAAGGTTTTAAAAACTGGGAAGGTCAAATAAAAAAACTTTTAGGTCCTGTTGCGCATGTAGAAGACTGTAATTTACAACATTATACTTTACAGATGAGTATTTATATGTATATTATGCTTAAGCATAACCCTAGATTAAAACCAGGAAAACTTACATTGCAGCATGTAGTATTTGAAAAAGTTGAAGATGATAAATATGGATATCCAGTAACTGCATACAGTGATATAGGAGATCCTATTGTAAAAGAAATAGTGATTTATGAAGTACCTTACATGAAGCAAGAAGTACTTGATATGATTAATTGGTTAAAAGATCAAGAATAATGATAGGAAAACTATTTGATATACAAGGCGGTAAGTTAGTTCCTACAGAACACTGTTATACTATAAACTGGTTAAAAGATATAATGGATGAATATAAGGAAGAATACGAGTACTTAAAAGTTTATATGTATTTATACTATATGTGTTTTCCTAATCCTGATGAAAATCCTTACTTTCACTTTAAGACAAGTGAAAAAGAACAGACTATATTAGAAGATATAGAAGCTAACTTTTCTACTGAAGATGATTCTGTTCAAATAGCACTTAGAAATTTAAAAAAAATGTATGAGACCCCTACATCTAGAGCTTATGATGGAATTGCGGGAATGATGGATAAGCTAGCTATTTTTATGAAAACAGAATCTATAACAACTGGAAGAGATGGTAATATGTCAGCAATTATACAAGCAGCTAAAAACTATGATCAAATAAGACAATCTTTTAAAGGAGCTTATAAAGATCTCCAAGATGAGCAGCAGTCTCACGTAAGAGGTGATAAAAAACTAGGCTATGACCAATAAATATGTTTAGAGAAAGAGACTATCCACTTAGTATACCCACCTATGAAAATGGAAAATGGGGCGAAGAAACAGCCTTTGAAACTTTTGAGGATTTTAAAGAATATTTACTTGAAAGGTTTCAAGAACCTGGTGAATATGAATTTGATGATAGTGTAAAATTTTGGCAAGAACAATCTATTCATTACAATGAATTCGGGTATTATTGTAAAGCGCCTGTAAAATCTAGAGACTACATTAAATACTGGAATGATCAAAAAAGAAAATCAAGATTAGGCGTCATATATAAAAATGGAGATAAGAGCTGGTATCTTACTAGAGATTATTATTTTTGGCTAAACTTCTTACCAATTTTTGATAAAGAAAAAAATCTTTATGATTTTCCTTTAATATGGGATATACAATATCATATGGCATTGTATGAAATACTTGCTGAGTTTCACCACAAACATGCAGCAATTTTAAAAAAACGTCAGATAGCATCTAGTTACTTTCATTGTGCTAAACTTATAAACTATTATTGGTTTGAAGAAGGAGCTAAACTTAAAATAGGAGCATCTCTTAAAGATTATATTAATTTAAAAGGATCTTGGAAAATGTTAAATGAATATTCTGATTTTCTTAATGAACATACTGCATGGATCAGACCACATAATCCTGGAAAAGTAGGAGATTGGGAACAAAAAATTCAGATGACTAAAAATGGTAGAGATGTAACTGTTGGTCTTAAGTCTACACTTAGTGCATATTCTTTTGATAAAGATGCAACTACAGGTGTTGGGGGTCCTTGTAGATATTTCTTTCATGAAGAAGGCGGCATTGCTCCAAAAGCAGATCAAACATACGAGTTCATGAGGCCCGCATTACATTCAGGAATGATATCAACTGGGATGTTTATTATTGCTGGATCAGTAGGAGATCTTGATCAATGTGAACCTCTTAAAGAATTTATGCTGCATCCAGAAGAAAATGACTTTTATTCTGTAGAATCTGATTTAATAGATGAAGAAGGAAGTTATGGTAAACATGCTTTGTTTCTTCCAGAGCAGTGGAGTATGCCACCGTTTATTGATCCCGAAGGAAATAGTCAAGTGAAAGAAGCACTTGTAGCTATTAAGGCACAACGTGAGATTTGGAAAAGAGATTTAGATCCTAGCAAATACCAACTACGTGTGTCTCAAAAGCCTATCAATATTAAAGAAGCATTTGCGTTTAGAGAAGAATCTAAATTTCCATTACATTTACTTACTAATCAAGTAAGACGAATAGATGATAAACAATATCATTATGAAAACTTACAGTTATCAAGAGGGAAAGATAATCAAATAGTTATTTCAGAATCAAAAAAATCACCTATTAGACAGTTTCCTGTAAGAAAAAATGATGTAGATAAAGAAGGTTGTGTTGTTGTATGGGAAAGACCTTCTAGTGATGCTCCTGAGTTTGGAACTTACTACGGTTCTATTGATCCTGTGTCAGAAGGAAAGACAACTACATCAGACTCATTATGTTCTATTTATATCTATAAAAATACTTTGCAAGTATCTAGACCTGATGAGAACGGAGATATGAAAACTCATATAGAGCAAGGAAGAATTGTAGCATGTTGGTGTGGCCGCTATGATGACATTAATGAGACACATGCTAGATTAGAAATGATTATTGAATGGTATAATGCTTGGACATTAGTTGAGAATAATATTTCTTTATTTATTCAGCATATGATTGCTGTACGTAAACAAAAATATTTAGTTCCTAAAGATCAAATGTTATTTTTAAAAAATGTAGGTTCTAATAAAACTGTATACCAAGATTATGGTTGGAAAAATACAGGTACCTTATTTAAAGATCATATGATTTCATACTGCATTGAGTTTCTAAAAGAACAATTAGATGTAGAACAAACAGATGATGGAGAAATAACTAACATCGTGTATGGGGTTGAAAGAATTCCAGATATTATGTTAATGAAAGAGATGTCTCAATATCATGATGGCCTTAATGTAGATAGATTGGTATCTTTTGCAGCATTAGTTGCATTTGTAAGAATACAAGAATCTAATAGAGGATATAAGAGAGTAATAGAAGAGCAGGTGGGTCTAAACTTGGATAAGTCACAAAATTTGCTTAAATTAAAGGGAAACCCTTTCAGTAACATAGGAGGTCCTAAAAGACGTTCAAGTGGAAGAAAAGGTAGAAGTGGATTCAAAAACCTAAGATAGAATGGAAGTATTAAATGCAATGGACCTGAAAAAAGGGAAGAAAGCTGACTATAATAAGATGGCAAATCTTACTCAACCTATTCAGTTTATTCCTAAAAAGGATAAAGATCAAGATTGGACGGCTTGGAATATGGACTGGTTTGAATGGCAAGGTCTAAAGCAACTTAAAAGAAACTCTAGAAGATTACTTAAAAATTATAAGTTAGCTAATGGTATTATAGATAAGAGTGATTATATTGTAGATGATTGTGGAGATAATGAGTTTGGTGATATAATCAACCAACTTACTACAGAAGATAGTTCTGCTTTAGAGTTAAAGTTTTATCCAATTATTCCTAATGTGGTAAACACTCTATGTAATGAGTTTTCAAAAAGAAATACAAAACTTACTTATAGATCTGTTGATGAACTTTCATACAATGAGATGATGGAAGAAAAAAGAAGTCAGATTGAAAATACTTTAATTAGTCAAGCGACTGTTAAAATGCAGGCTAAGATGATGGAACAAGGAGTTAACATCATGGAAGATGAAGAAGCTCAAAAAAAAATGCAGGAAGAAATTAAAAGTTTACCTGAAATTGAAGAGTTTTTTAGAACAGATTATAGATCATCAGTTGAGGAATGGGCCCAACATCAGTATGAAGCCGATGTAGAAAGGTTTGATATGGATGAACTAGAAGAAAGAGGCTTTAAAGATATGCTTATTACTGATAGAGAGTTTTGGCATTTTAAAATGTATGATGATGATTATGATGTAGAGTTGTGGAATCCTGTACTTACATTTTATCACAAGTCTCCAGAAGTTAGATACATATCTGATGGTAACTGGGCTGGTAAAGTTGATATGATGTCTACATCAGATGTTGTAGATAAGTATGGATGGGTTATGACACAAGATCAATTAGAATCTTTAGAAGGTATTTATCCTATTAGATCTGCAGCTTATCCAGTTCAAGGTTATCAAAATGACGGATCTTATTATGATGCTACTAAGTCACATGAATGGAATACACAAATGCCTTCACTAGCTTATAGACAGTTTGTATCAATGAATGATAACTTTTCTGAAAATAGTGGAGATATTGTATCATGGATTTTAGGAGAGTCAGAAGATTTTTTAGATTTTAAAGATGATAACTTATTAAGAGTTACTACTTGTTATTGGAAGTCACAACGTAAACTAGGTTCATTAACTAAGATTGATGAAACCGGATCTGTAATACAAGAAATTGTAGATGAGTCATATATTATAACAGATAAGCCTATACACAATACTGTATTATTTAAAAATAAAGACGCAAAAAACTTAGTCTTTGGAGAGTTTATAGAATGGATATGGATTAATGAAGTATGGGGCGGTTTAAAGATTGGACCTAACCATGGTAGTTTTTGGGGAATGAATAATCCAGGAGGTGTAGATCCTATGTACTTAGGTATCAATCAAAATAAAATTGGTAGAATTAAGTTTCAATTCAAAGGAGATAAAACTAAATATGGTTGTAAGCTTCCTGTTGAAGGAAGAGTTTTTACAGATAGAAATTCTAGATCAGTTTCTTGTGTAGATCAAATGAAACCATGGCAGATTGGTTATAACATGGTTAACAACCAAATTGCAGATATACTTATTGATGAACTAGGAACAGTAATTGCTTTTGATCAAAATGCATTACCTAGACATTCAATGGGAGAAGATTGGGGTAAAGGTAATTATGGTAAAGCTTGGGTTGCAATGAAAGATTTTCAAATGCTACCTTTAGATACTACTATAACTAATACTGAAAACCCTTTAAATATGCAACACTTTCAGGTACTGGACATGCAACAGACTCAAAGACTTATGTCAAGAGTTGAGCTGGCCAACTACTTTAAGATGCAAGCATTTGATAACATAGGTGTTAGTCCACAAAGAATGGGACAACAAATTGAGCAAAATACTGCTGAAGGAGTTAGAGCAGCAATCAACGGATCTTATGCACAAACAGAACAGTATTTTATACAGCACTCAGATCAATTAATGCCAAGAGTACATTCTATGCGTACAGATTTAGCTCAATTTTATCAATCAACTAAACCATCTGTTAGATTACAATATTTAACTTCAGCACATGAAAAAGTTAATTTTGAAATCAATGGTACAGATCTTTTATTAAGAGACCTTAATGTATTTGCAACAACAAAAGCAAACCACAGAGCTGTTATGGAAAAACTTAGGCAACTGGCTATGGAAAATAATACATCAGGAGCTTCCATATATGACTTAGGTGGAATTCTTAAAGCTGACAGTATTCCGGAGATTACAGATATAATGAAAAAAGCTGAACAAAAAGTTGAAGCTCAAAAACAACAAGAACAACAACATCAGCAACAATTGCAAGAACAAGGTATTGCGGCAGCTGAAAAAGAGAAAACTCTTGAAAGAGATTATGATGCAATGGAAGCTGAAAAAGATCGTAGAAATGAAGTTCTTGTTGCTGAAATTAAAGCTGCTGGTTATGGTGCTATGATGGATATTGATGAAAATAAGCAATCAGACTTTGAAGATAGTATGGAAAATATCCGTAAAACTGAACAATATGAAGAAGGAATATCTCTTCAAAGAGATAAAGAAGCTAATAGAATAAATGAAAATAGAGAAAAAGTATCAATTGAGCAAGATAAACTTAATGTGCAAAGACAAATGTCTGCAGATAAAGTTAAAATAGCTCAAGAAAATAAGAACAGATTTGACAGACCAAACCAAGATAACAAGAAAAATAAATAATCATAGCTATATACTCAGCTATTTCTGTTTTGAACCTTAAACTTTCTTGGTTTATAACCTTATATTTACTATATTAATATATAGACATCAAAACCAACAAGCATATGTCAGAGACAAACACAAGTACAACGGTTGAGCAAGTATCTTCGGATGATTTAGACAACCTTTTAGGAATGCCCGGAGCGGGAGTTGCAAATATGACACCAGTAGATGAGTCAGAAAAAGTAGCAGTAGCACCAGTAGAACCTGATAAACCTACGTTCTTTCAAAAGGATAAGGTAGATATGACATTCTTAGATAAGGATGATACAGAACCTAGTCCATCGGTGGATACAAATGACGAAAAGTCAGAAGATCCAAAAACAATTCAGCCTGATTCAACAACATTTGTTGATTTAGTAGATGACTTGGATAAAGATGATCCTACAAAAACTGGAAGACCATCATTAGATAAAGGAGGTATGGCACAATTAGCTAAATCACTTATTGATGATAAGATTATTCTTCCATTTGATGAAGACAAAGATCTAAATGATTATACATTAGATGACTATAAAGAGTTATTTAAAGTAAACATTCAAGAAAAAGAAAAAGCAATTATGGATTCAACTCCTAAGGAGTTCTTTCAATCTTTACCTAATGAGTTGCAGTATGCAGCTAAATATGTAGCAGATGGAGGTCAGGATCTTAAAGGACTTTTTAAAGCATTAGCTGCTTCTGAAGAAACTAAGTCATTTTCAATTGAACATGAAAGTGGTCAAGAAGCTGTAGTAAGACAATACTTGCAAGCTAGTGATTTTGGAAATGAAGAAGAAATTCAAGAACAACTAGAAAGTTGGAAAGATCTTGAAAAACTTGAAGCAAAAGCTGGTCAATTTAAACCAAAGTTAGATGCTATGCAAGATCAAGTTGTTAAAAGGCAAATCCAAGAACAAGAAAATAAGCGTAAACAACAAGAAAATGCTTCATTACAATATGCTGAAAGTATATATGGAGTATTAGAAAAAGGAGAATTGAATGGGTTAAAGTTAAATAAGAAAACACAAGGTATGTTGTATTCTGGATTAATTCAACCTAATTATCCATCAGTATCAGGACAGAATACTAATCTGTTTGGACACTTGATAGAAAAACATCAGTTTGTAGAACCAAATCATGGATTAATTGCAGAAGCCTTATGGTTGTTAGCAGATCCAGATTCCTACAGAGCTGAGATAGCTAAAGGTACTAAGAACACAGTAGTTGCTGAAACTACTAGAACTCTTAAGACTGAACAGTCTAATAAGAATGCCGGAACAGGAAATGACCCTGAACCAGGAGGTGGAGCCAGATCAAGTCAGCGTCAAGCTATTAAAAGACCTGATGGTAACTTCTTCAAAAGATAAGTAACTAAATAAATAATAAATAAAAACAAATAACAAATGGCGACTCCAGTTTTAAACAACGGAATTTTCCTGAGAGACACGAAGTATGATGCTTCTTCTCACGTAGATTCCTACCATCTTGTGAACATGTTAAAAGATGCAGATCCAATGGACTTAGGTCCAGTAGACATCTGGGCTATGGCTCAGAAGGTTGAGATGCCTCTTTATCAAATGAGTTCATTCGGAGGTAAAAATGTAATCAACGTGAATAATGCACGTGGTGAATACAAATGGCAAACTCCTATTTCACAAGATCTTCCTTATATAATTGAAGATATTGAACCAGGTAACACAATGAAAGGCCAAGATGGTACAACTTTCAAAATCAAAATGAACAAGCGTGATTTTGGACATGGTGATATGATTACTTATGATAAGTATAATGGTGTGGAACTTTACATTACAGATGAAGATATTCTTCCAATGGGTGATGGTTTCATTTACACTGTACGTTTAGTAAATAATGATAATGTCAAGTTCTTAGACAATCAGTATCTTAGAGATGGAATGAAATACTTCCGTAAAGGTTCTGCACGTGGTGAGTACGGTGAAAGATTTTCTGATATTTCAACAGGATCAGGATTCCGTGAATTTTATAATTATGTAGGTGGTGCTGAAGCTCACGTTCATTATTCAATCTCTTCTAGAGCTGACATGATGATCAAAGGTGGAATGGAAGCTGATGGAACTATCCCGGTTACTGAAATCTGGAGAAATTTTGATAAGAATATGAATCCATCTGTTTCTTCATTAGAAGATATGGTTGGTTCTATGGGTAAAGACTATGTTAAGAAAGCCATGAATAATGGAACTCTTTCACGTACTTTCCTTACTTCTATGGAAGCTGCTCACTTGAGCAAAATTGCAAATGATATTGAGACTTACCTTATGTGGGGTCATGGTGGTAGAATCCGTCAGGACGGTCCAGATGATTTAAGATTATCAGTAGGTCTTTGGAAGCAGTTAGATAACTCATTTAAAAGAGTATATAACAAAGGTAACTTCAACTTGGATTTATTCAAGTCAGAGCTTTACAACTTCTACCAAGGTAGAGTTGAATTCAATGGTCCAGACCCTAAGCGTCAGCTTATTGTTCAGACAGGTATTGGAGGAATGAAGCTTGTTAATGAAGCTATTAAACGTGAAGCTAATGCTGCTGGTTTGGTTATCCAAGCTGATGACATTGGAGCTATCACAGGAAAAGGTATGGATTTAGGATTTGGATTTGCTTACACTAGTTATGTAATTCCTTTCTTAGCTAATGTTAAGTTTGTTCTTAACCCGGCTTTTGATAACTTACATACTAATGATATTGAAAACCCAATTATTGATGGTCACCCATTGAGTTCATACTCTTTTGTGATATTTGATATTACTGATACAGGGAATGATAATATCTTCTTATTAAAACTTGAGTGGGATAATCAACTTAAGTGGTGGTACCAAAATGGTACTATGGATTACATGGGACGTAGCCAAGGATTCCAGTCTTCTGGACAATTTAATGGATACCGAGTGATGATGTCACAATGTATGCCAGCTATTTGGGTTAAAGATCCAACTAAGGTTCTTAAGATTGTAATGAGAAATCCAGTTACTGGAGGATCATTCTAAGAATGCATATTAGGAGGGGTTTAATAAGTTTCCCCTCCTTTTATTATAACCCTGTTGCAATACCAGAGCTTGCATACTGGCAGGGGCTAAGATGACTAATTATAAACCAACAAAAATCAACAAAAAGTATGTCATTTACTAAAGTAGAAGTACCAGGATTAAAAGTAAACAAAAAGGTTTCAATCAGACCTTATTTTGATTCATCAATGGAAAATATGGGACTAGAAAAATATGGTCTATCATTACACGCAGGTGTTTATCATACAGAGCAATTATGCTGTATAGAGATGAATGGTATAAAGCGTTATGTAACAGGACTTAACGAGTTTGCTCCAGAAATTAAATTGATGAATGATCAAGATGAAAAAACAGCTAAGATTAAAGAAATCAGAACAGTAGTTGCACAACTTGAAAGAGATCTTGCAGCAAATGTTGTAGAAATTGATGATCCAAAGTTTTGGGAAAAAGTTAAAGTCATGAGACCTGATAATTCAGAGTTTTGGGATAAAGTAGAACTTAAGGCAGGTAATGATATTACTTTCTTAGATCCTATCAAAGATCCTTATGACTTAATTAAACTTTATGCCATTGATGCAGGAGGTTTCACTATTGTAGCTAAAAGTTTAGTTTCAGCAGAAACAATGGCTAAGCCACCTAAGTTTTACTTAGATCGTCATGAAGAAACAGTAACTAATAAAAATGTTCTTAGAAAACTTAGAAATAAAGCTCTTAGTAATTTACAAGAACTATATGATACAGATGCTACTAAACTTCTTTATGTAACTAAAGTAATTGATCCAGGAAGTCCTCAGTATAAAAAGTCTACTTCAAACGATACTTTATATGAAGTTATGGACAACTATATTAATGGTACATCTTTTGAAAAAGATACTAAGAGAGCAGCTCAGCAATTTATGGATCTTTCTAAGCAAAGTATAGGAGATCTTAAAATTAGAGCAATGGTTAAAGATGCGGCATTCTTTAAAGAAATTCAATCTAAAGCAGATGGTTATATTTATCACACTAAAACTTCAACTATGATGGGAAGAAATCCAGCAGACGTTGCAGAGTTTTTAAAGAATCCATTAAATGAAGATGTATTAGTTTCTATACAAGAAAGAATAGAACATGAATGGAATAAATAAATAGAAATATGAAAGATCAATTTGGATTAGACAGCACAATGAATGCAGCAGGGAAAAAAAGACTTGCTCAACAACCAACTACAAGAAATAATGTTCCTTGTGGACATGATGTAAAAAGCAATCGTCCTTCAGCTAGTAGAACAGTTAAAGGAATGCCTAAAAAACTCAAGTAACTGTGAACAATACTACTCTACAACTGAAAATTAGAGAAAGACTTAATAAGCTAGCATCCAATGATTTTGATAACATTGAATGCTGGCATATTGTTGAAGCTTTCAATAAAGCTCAAGTAGAATGGACTCGTAGACAGATACGTGGTGGAAATGCTTATCAAGATGGAGATGAGCAATCAAGTAGAAGAATTGATGATTTACAAAGACTTCTTGTAGATGCTCCTTTAGCTATTGCTAATAATGATTTATTTTATGAAACAGTAGACGAACTTCCAGATAATTATCTTGAATATAAAAGAATTGACGCATTGGGTAGTAATGATTGTTGTGATAATAGACCTATGATAGTTTATCTAGCAGAAGAAGATAACAGATCACAACTTTTAAGAGACACTCATAAAAGACCTAGTTTTGAGTGGGGTGAAACATTTTCTACTCTTATAGCTAATAAAGCACGTATTTTTACTAATAATGAGTTTGAGTTATCTAAAGCTCGTTTAACATATTACAGGTTTCCAGTTTATATACAAATTGAAAACTGTGTAGATCCTTATACTACACAAGTAAGTACAGCTAACATTGAATCTGAATTTAAAGATGATATAGTTGAATTACTTATTGATGAGGCATCTGCAACTATTGCAGGTGATATTGAATCTGGTGGTCAATTTAGTAGAGGCTCCCAGTCAGCAGAAAGAAACAACTAATCTTTTATGCTGCATAATTTGGATATTAGGAAGTGTTTCCTTATATTATAGTATATATTGTTTATTAAATTAAAACTAAAAAAACATGGCGTATTTTAATCACGCATTTCAAAAAGTATTTTGGGGAGCTTCCAATGTAGGAGGTGGAGCAACAGGATACATTAACAATGCAGGTGACCAATCAGTAGATTTGTTACCAACTTATGGCGTAGGTGCCGTAACTTTTGCTGATCAAGCTGCGGCTGGTTGGCCTTCAGTTTCTGTGGCACCAGCTAACGGGGAACCATTAACTCTTATTGCTACAGCATTGTATCAAAATGATAAGATTGGTCCTTTTCATGGAGGTTATCAAGAGACTACTAAGTCTAAGATGATTAATCCTAAATTTATTTCAAGATTCTACAGAGTAGATTCAAGTCCGGGAGCAACTAACATTATTGGTGTAGGTGCTACTCCTAACTTAGATCTTTCAGGTGCGGACGCAAATTGCTGTCCAACATTCTGGTGTAATGAAAGTTATTACATGAGATTTGACCTTAAAGGTTCTCCAGCTCTTAGATTATTAAATCATAATGCATACCACGTAGCTACAGGTTACACAGGATGTTGTGATGGACCAGTTCCAGCACAAGTAGATCCAGCGGATGTAATGACGGCATGGATGAATGATGTTGTTGCTGATCCAATTTTATCAGGAGTATATGATACCAACCAACGTTTAGTTAATGTAGGTATTACTACTACTTGTGATGATGGAGTTACATGGAATTTGTTTTTACCAAACAATGCTGCTACAGGAATTGCAGGAGTTTATTTTCTTGCAGATGGAACTACATTGAGTCCTACAGGAACTGCTTTTCAGCTTTCTGTTGAAACTGCTCAAGGAGTTGTTTTTGCTGCACCAGCTGCACCAGTAAGTACTTATGTATCTACATTTGATCCTTTAGCACCTAACTGTTGTGCAGGATTAGTAATGGAGTCAGCATTTGTTGAGACTAAATTTGGAGATTGTACGTTTATGCCTTCAGATCACTTTGAAGTTGAGCCTTTGTTAATTCAAGCTTCTATGCTAGATGAAACAGGTGATCCTTGTGTATTTGAGCAATTATGTATTTCTGATGGTATTACACCTTCAGGAGTAGGAACTCAAACTGTTTACCCAGCAATCCAATTTGGAACTCAAACAATGGGAACAGGAGAACAAGTACTTAGAGACTTAATCTTATCTGAATCTTATGCTCAAAATTACTTTAATAAAAATGATTTGAGAGTACGTGAGATTACTCAAGGTTATGACATAACTAATGCAGTTGATAGAAATGGTTTATATACAAGCTATTACTTATTACATACTGTACCACGTTACAATAACCCATCTGGAACATTTGATAATGATCAGTATTTACTAAGAATTCCTATGGATGCAGCTGATGTAGCGTTTGAAGCATTTGTACTTCTTTGGATGGCTAATGCTGGTAACCCAATTGGAAGTGCTCCTATTGAGACTTACTAAAAATTACTAGTAATCATATTGAAGGGAGGAGAGATGATATTCTCTTCTCCCTTTTTTATTAACATTAAATTAAATCCAAGATGGCAAAGCATACATTAAGTTTAGAGATGCCTGATACACTCAATGAATGTATCATGCCTATATTAGACACAAGTATTTATGATAAAGGATGTTTACAAATTGATTGTCCTTATTTAGATATATTACCTCCAGGATTTACATGTGCTGTTAGATTAGATGTAGAACCTAGTTTCTGTAAACTTAATCTTACTGCTTGTGATCTTGGATTACAAACTAAAGACTGTGGAATTGTATTTGATACAATTCCTGATGGTGTGTATGTTGTTAAATACAGTGTAGCTCCTAATGAATATGTATTTGTAGAATATAATCATTTACGTATTACAAATGCCATGAAGAAAGTTAATGATGTACTTTGTGGTTTAGATTTAGGTGCATGTGATCCTTTACCAGAGATTAAAGAAAAATTAAAAGAATTAAGACTTATTCAAGTCTTGCTACAGGCTGCAAAGTCTAAGGTAGAATATTGCCATACGCCTGCACACGGCATGGACTTATATGAATATGCGCTTAAAAGATTAAATAAATTATTGTGCACAGTATGCATTTAATAACATAAAACCAACAAATTATGTCAAAATGTGGAAATTGTAAAAAAAGTTTAGGTTGTTCTTGTAAAAAAAGAACAGCATCAGATGGTACAAGTTGTTGCGCTAATTGTCTTTCTAGTTATGAGATAATAGTTAAACAAACTAAATTAAAAATTCAACCTAGTATTGAACATAAAAGTTCACTTACAAATCCTGGTGTTATATTAAACGTCAGAGCAGAATAAATAATAAATAAGATGGCTAAAAGTTATACAGTAGGTCAGTTTAATATAGTATTAAGAAGAGACGATCATATAGGACCATGGATAGATATTTCTCCAACTGCTACAGAATTTCTTAATGCTTGGTGGAAAGATGTTATGGTTTTTCCTGGACAAACTGACAAAGTTGTTATTGTTGGTTCAACTGCAGCCGGAGGAGCAGCAATTGCTATCAGTAATGATGCTGGTATTACTTGGGATACTCCAGGGGGTAACTATATTAGTATTGGTAAAGATTTTACAGAAGTCTGGGTAGTTCCGTCATCTATTATTAATCAGCCATTTTCAATGAATATCTGGGTAGTAGGTCCTAATGGAGCATGGGTAAAATCTACTGATGGTGGACTTAATTTTAATAATCCTCAATTATTTAATCCTTCATCTTTACCAGGAGAAGGTTCTTTTGTACAAACTAATGCAATACATGCAATAGATGAATTTACAGCTGTAATAGCAGGTTCACCAGTAAATGAAGCAGATAATTTATGCTATGTTTGGAAAACAATTGATGGTGGTAACAGTTGGTTTGATTTAAATACAAATGCTACATATCTTGCTCCACTACCCCCATCTTTAAGAAATTCTCAAATAACAGGTGCATTAAGTTTTACTGTTATTAATGGTGGGACTGGATATCCTTTAACACCGCCTACTAATCCTAGTGCAAATTTAACTACATTAACTGGGTCAGGCTCAGGGGCTGTTGTAACACTTACTGGTGGACCGCCAACTTATCCATCAGGTGTTGTTGGTAATGTTGGTAGTACTCCTACTATTGGTGATTTTTATCAAATTGGTGATACCGTAAGAGTAGATGGTGGAAATAATGATTGTATATTAGAAATAACTAGTGTTGGTGGTGGACAACCAACAGGAGCTCCAAATGGTATTTGGATGTCTGGAGATCAACAAAAAGTTATAGTAAGTACAACCTATACACAGCAAATAAGTATAGATGGTGGCTTTACTTTTACACCTGTGCCTCCTGGAATAAATAGATCAGGTAAACATTTAACATGGTATCCATCAACAGCCGAAGTTCCTTCTCATTTTAGACATGTTGGAGGTTCTTCAGAAAATGTTGTACATTCAACTGATGGTGGTATATCATGGGATTTAGAAAGATCTAATGAAGGTTTTACTATGAAAGGTGCTCATTTTTGGAGTCCTCAAAATGGATACTATTTAACATTTAATAAAATTCATTCTACATCTAATGGGGGTATAACTTCTGATGCTGTTACGTATGATGCACCTATTGCAAATCTTTCAAATTTAGAAGCTGTATATACAGAAAATGACAATACAAATGTTCCATGTTATGAATTTGTTCCTTGTAATCAAACAGCTCAATCAACAATTTGGACAGGTGTTGTTCTTATACAATTTAGTAATCAAGTAGTTGATATTACATTTGATGTAGGAACACCTAGTGAATTTACTTTGTGTGGTACACTTATTGAAATTACAGATCCGGATGTTTGTTCTAATGCTTTAATTTTTACTCCTGCCAATATAGTAAATAATAGTTATATAGATTGTAATGCTTGTTTACCAGCTCCACCACCTCCTAATGTATTAACTGAATGTTATAATCTTATATCGTGTACTCCTAAAACATGTCCTGATATATTGTATGCTACAGATTCAGAGTTAGCTCCGTTTGTTGGTCAATACATTGAAATAAATGGAGATACAACTTGTAGATATTTAGTAGAAGTAACTAGACAAGCTTATTATACAGGTCTTAATCCAGCTGTATTATCACAAGCCGGAGGAGACTTTTTATCAGGTATTGATAATTATACTATACAAGTAACATCTGTAGTAGTAAATGGAACAGAATATGTTTCTGGACTTGCTACACCTTATGTATTAACACCAGCTAATTATTCAGTAGTAGAATGTACAGATTTAGTATGTGTTCCGGTTTCTGTAGGTACAACTGAAAACTGTGTTACTAACTTACCTTTATATCTTAATACAGTATTTGCTAATGCTAATGTACCAGAACTAGTAGCTGAATGTGCAGATCTTGCATTATGTGAAGAACTAGGTATTGCTCTTACTAAAATTCAGTATAGTGAAGGAACAAATTTTACAATTACATTTACTGTTCAAAATAATAGTGGAACTCTTACATACATTTATATAGCTTCAGCAGGTAATCTTTCAAGTGTAACTATTATTTCAGATAATAATGAAGAACTTGGATTTGACACTTGTAATTCTCATACTCAATGTACAGGAAACTCTGTATTGCTACCAGCTACACCCATTAATGTATTTACTGAATGTCCGCCTTCAATTATAGACCCACCAATACCACCAATACCACCAAATGTACCTCCTGTTGAGTTAGGAGAAGCTTGTGAAACTAGACCAAGATTTGCAGAACCTGGATTTTCAACTAAATATTGTAATCCTAAACAAGTAGTAGACATTAATTGTAAATTTGGAGATTCTGTATATGCTTTATTTAAACGTATGCGTTATGGTATAGAAACATGTTGTGAATATGATCTTGATAAAATAGAGATTAAGAAAGACTTAATGGATTTAGGTGCTTTGTATGATCCAGATATGTGTATATCAGGACAACCTGTTCCTTTTGGATGTTGTCCTCAACCTTGTAATGTAGAAGCTGAATTACTCATACCTGTTTATGTTACATGTCCATCACCTAGTGATGTTATTGCTATTATTGATATTACTAATAATTGCACTCCTCCAACAGGAGAAGTTGTAGCAACAATGACATTTGATCCAATTCCTCTACTTGATTGCATTGAGTATACAATAGACATGACAAATTTTGGTTCGGGGGAACAGAGATTTGGATATTTTGATTGTGATGGTCTTGAGGTGGAGATTACTCAAGCTCAAAAGACAGGGCTTATGACATACATCTTCTGTGGTCTTGAGAATCAAGATATCCAGAGGGAGTTTTCATATCTTCCTTCTGATGTATTTGACATTACAGAAGGACCTTGTAATTAAGTGATACAGCTATAGCTAGGATAATTGATAAAAAATTTGTATATTATAATAAGAGGAATTCCTCACAAAAAGAGATTTTATGAACCCAACTAACTCAGGATTAGCTAAAAGCAAAGGTTGCAACCCAGTTTCATCTAATTGCGTAGTCTGGCAAGGACCGGATTTAGACTGTATTGGTTTATGTAAAGGTGATAGTATAAGTGAAGTTATAGCTAAAATGGCTAAAGAATTATGCACTTTAATTGAGATGTTTGATCTTCAAGAATTTGACTTTAGTTGTTTATCTATTGCTAGATCAGAAACACCACAAGACTTTGGAGAACTTTTTCAAGTTCTTGTTGATAGAATATGTGCATTAGAAGGTATAGATGGTAGAAATATAGATATTGTAGGTAATACTACTCTTCCTGCTGGAAATGATTGTCCTGAAAATTGTATTGTACCTATTGCCAGTTGTTTTCATTATTTAAATACAGCAGGAGATACAGTTACAACAATGTCATTATTAGACTATGTATCTAATATTGGTCGTAAAATTTGTGGTTTACTTTCAGATGTGGATATTCTTCAAAGTAATGTTGCTGATTTACAAATTCAGATTAATAACACAACTGGTAATGTTGTAGCACTAGAAACAGGAAAAGCTGACAAAAACTCTTTAGATTATCAAGTAAGTCAGAAAACTAATCCTAGTTCTCCTACTTTATATATTACAGATGCATTAAGAGAAGTTGAAAATTCTTTAATTAGTACACAAGATTGTTTTGGTTCATGTAATGATTTATATCAAAATGTTATTAAAGAAGGTTTTTTAACAAATGAAAACAAACTTTGGGGATCTGGAAAAATGAGTTCTATTCCAGGATGGACTAATGTTGTTCAAAATGCATCGCAATCTATAGGAAACTTGTGGTTAGCTATACATGATATTAGAGAAGCAGTACAGTATGTTCAAGAAAATACTATTGCATCTACTTGTTCAAGTATTTATTTAAACTTTAGAGCACAATTAAACGAAGGAATTTCATCAAAAACTATAACTGTATTTTCAGATGGTTCAACAGGATTTAATGCAAATTGGGTTAACTGTGAAGGAAACAGTAGAATAACAGTAGAAGATGTATATGGTAATACTACTACGTTTAGAGCATCACTCTTATCTATTATTGATAATCCAGCAGGAACAACAGTTGATATTTCAGCATCTTCTATTGATACTACAACAGATTTAAAAGTAACTGCAGAAACTTGTTTTAAAAATACTCAAGTGGATGCTACATGTGAAAAAGATTATACATACCTTATTTCTGCTTCTGTACTATGTCCATCAACAGTACTTACTGTTTATTCAACTTCTGTTATGTATGCGTTTAGTTCAACAGTAGGTTATAGTTATATTATAAACATCTACTTACATGGAAGTTCTTCACCAGTAGCAACTCAAATTCTTGCAACACCTTCAGCACAAATAATGAATTTGATACTAGGTTTATTTAGTGAGACAAGTTATGATTTAGAAGTAACTGTAGTCAATTCTAAAAATACTGAAACAATATGTCCTAGACAACAATTTTTAACACTACCAGATAATTGTACACCACCTACAAGTGTAGTAGCAATCTTAACAACATAAAAATATGAGCTGCAAGAAATGTAAAAAAACAAAATGCGGATGTGCTGATAAGCCATATGGAATACCTACTACCTTTAGCAATGATCCAACTGTGTGTCCTCCTGATTCAGAAAAATGCACTGAAGTCTTTGAAGCAGAATGTATATGCTGGCCTGGACCAGATATTTGTGAGTTAGATATTAAGACAGGAGATAGACTTGATGAAGTACTTGAAAAATTAATATTAACTATGTCTCAAGTAAGTTGTGCGGCATTTGAGCCAGGTCCTCAAGGAGATCCAGGAACTAATGGCCTACCTGGACAAGCAGGTGGCCCTGGTACTAATGGATTCTCAGGTAGAGGTATAGCAGTATTTGTGCAAAATTTACAACCTAATCAAACTGATTTTGATAATCAGTATAGTGGCATAGAAGGGTTTGGTGTAAATGGCATACCAGGAAGTGATGTAATAAAGGCAGGAGATCTTTGGATAGAAGACTGTATTTAAAATAATAAGATGGGAGTATATAAAGTTTTTGATGGTACTAATTGGGTTGATCCTTGTGTATGTGATATACGCATAAGGACTTCTGATGACGACTGGAAATTACTAGAGCCAGCAGATTGTATTACTAAGTATTTTAATGGGTCAACATGGTGTGTACTTGATTGTGCTACACCTCAAATTACTGAGAATACTGAGATAAATATATGGTTTGATTCATCAGGTTCTATGAAGTTAACAAAGCCTGCACTAGAGGCAATGAGAGATGATGTCTTAGCGCCTTGCTTATTGCCATTTTATGGGGGTAACCAAGTACTATATGATGAAAGAGTAAGATTCTTTGAACAGGATAATGAAAGATCTATTGATCAGATAGGTACACTAAGAAACTTTAGTCCTGCTGAGATGCCAGATGGATTAAATCCAAGACCATATCCTAACCCTAGAGTTATTGATACCAATGTAGATCTAGTTTTGAACATAGTATTTAGTGATGAAGCTAACAATGGTTACTGGATTTCTATGGGGGGACCTAATCCGTTTGATCCAAATGCTGCATTAAGACCTGATTACGTAACAGATATTCCACTTGCGAGATCTGCTACATTAGAGCCTTATACAGTAAAAGGAACCATGATGAGGGTTGAAGGTAATATAGGACAGAGGCAGTTTATTGAAGCACTGTTTACAGATGTAGGGTTATACTCACCTCCTAATAATTTAAGTGATTTACAATTAAGATATAATGCTAGCTTAGATATTCTTAGAGGGTTTTATTTGTTTACAAGCAATTTAAATACTTACAAAGTAATTAATCAGGTGGATTGGTTAGTAGGTGAATATGAAGCAGCTGTAGATTATAGCGGTATTGTAGGAGCTGGTTTAGGGATGACAATGTACATTGATGTTGAACAGGTAACAGGTATAGATACATTTACAGTCTCTAACGTTGGTCTTGGTTATACACCTAATCAACCTTCATTGGGTTTAACACTCACATCAATAACTAATCCAGGATTAAAAGCTTCAGTAACAGCTGTTACAAGTCCTGCAGGTTCAATACTAAGTGCTGTAGTAAATGTTAACGGTGAAATATACACTCCAGGTGAAGTTTATCAACTTACTGAAAATGGTGTCACCCCTACTATAATAGCAGAGGTAACAATAAATTCTGTAATTAATTATAATAGAGCTGATAATCTTACACCAATACGATATGATATAGTTACAGCAGGCACAGGTTATGTATCAGCAACCAATGTACCTACTTCTGCTCCGTATGGACAAAATGGTATGACAGTAGATATAATAGCAGTAGCTGGAGTTATAACTGAGATTTCATTAAATACTTTTGGTTTCCTTTATATAGAAGGTGATGAAATAACTGTAAATCAAATAGGTTCTGGTTTAGATAGTGTTATAGAAATTATTAGAATAACTCCTTTCTATGGTAACCTGCAAATACCTCCTGCTGAATATGGAAATGGTTTGTACTTATTTGGAGAGAGTGTGGAATTAACACCACCTGTTGGGTCAGGAGGTATAATTCCTGCAACAATGAGTATAGGGTTTTGGCTGGGTACGCCCCAGTATTATGCTGCAGAAACAGTAAGTGCTTTAAACCAATTAGGACTTGTACTTACTTGTCCTTAATATTAAAAATAAGAAGATATGTCTGGATGTATGCCATGTAACGAATGTACTAACTATGGAGATGAGAATGCTTGTTTAAGCCCTCTCGGTTTAGAGTTTAGTAACATAACAACTACTTCAGTTTCTCTTGAGTGGGAAGGAAGTAACAATGTAATTAACTATAGTATTGAGTTTAAAGAAAGTAGTAGTTTAACTTGGAATATATTACCACCAGTTGTTGCCCCTACAATAAGTGCAACAATAATAGGATTAACACCTGATACAGTATTTGATTTTAGAATAAATGCTTTATGTGCAACACGAAGTTGCTACTCATTAACAGTAAGAGAAAAAACATTACCTTTAGTGGTATAAACCAAAATAAAAATAAAAGTTATGGCTTTAGTAATAGCAACAGTAACAGTAGACTTCACAGCCAATTATGCAGGCGGCCACAGAGTATGCTGGAGAATTCAAGGATCAGGGGATCCTTATGATTGTACAACAATAGTAAATTGTATAGGTGGTGGGACTGCTTGTCAGGCTATATTTACAGCAAATGTAAATACTACTAGTTGTGATGGGGTAGTAATATTTGAAGGATATGTGCAAGCAATATGTGAATCTGCAGGTTCTCTTAATGGACAATTGCCTTTTACTGTAAACTTTACTCCAAACCCTATATGTAATAAAACAGAACTTTTATGTGCTTCTGGAGATATTGATACAATAAATATAACTGATGGTGGATCTTTGTATACTTTACCAGATCCAGTAGTTATTACTAGAGATCCAGCAGATACTCAAACACTTGATGCTATTATTAGTATTAATACTATAGGAGATGGTGTACTTAATTCAATAGGTTCAATGTTATCAGGTGGTGTTGGTTATGTAGCACTTGACACAATTGATATTGAGAATGGTGGTTTAGGAGGTGGTGGTGAAATTACAGTTGATTCTGTAGATGGCTTTGGAACTATACTTACATTTACATTAACAGCTAATGGTACAGATTATGTTGGACCAAGTGCAACTAGTTTTACTTATACTACAATTGGTGCCGGTACAGGAGCTGACTTTAGTTTTGTAGAAGGTGTAGACTTTGATTCAGACGGTGCAATTCTTTCATTTACTATATCTTCCGGTGGTAGTTATGATATTTCTCCAATATTAACAATACCTGTATCAAATGATGGAACTGGCTTAAGTGCTATTGCTAACATTTCTAATTGTCCTGATATTATTGGTATAGGTCAAGATTGTAATGATGTTCTATTTGATGTTATAAGTTTACCACATGCAGAAACTCTTGCGATATGTTTAAATGCAGGAGGTATTATTGCTGTAATACCTTCTGATTTTACAGTAACATCTGGTGGATGCTGTATTCCAGAAGATACAATAGAAACTCCAATATGTGTAGATTATCATATAAATAATACTACGGTTTCTCCTATTGTCATAACTTATACAGCATGTGATGGAATCAACTCTACAGTAACAGTACTAGCATCAACACTAGTAGCAGTATGTGCAATAGTTGATGGTGTACTTGATCCTCAAGTTTCTGGAGTTGTTATAACTACATCACTTGCAGTATGCGGAGTTTAATATAAAATTAGACGCGGATGTTTGTTGGTTTAAGCGTGGCTGATGAAGAAAGCCCTGGGATTAAACTCAGGGCTTTTGTTTTATAAACCTTTATTAACTAAAACATAAAGTATGACAAGTAAAAAAAGATTATTCTATGACATTGAAACATCATTTTGTCAAGGACACTTTTGGAGACCTGGTTATAATCAAAACATTTTACCTCATCAAATAACAGATTATGCTAAAATAATATCAATCCATTGGAAATGGGAAGGTAAAGATGAAATACATAATCTTGATTGGGGAATCAATAAACAGTGTGATAAAAAAATGTTAACTTCATTTATTAAAGAAATGAATAAAGCAGATGAAATCATAACTCATAATGGTAAACGTTTTGATACTCCTTGGATAAGGACTAGATGTTTATTTCATGGTATTCATATGAGGCACACATACAATGAATTAGACACATATAAAATGTGCAAAAAATACTTAAACCTTCCTAGTAACTCTCTTAAAGAAGTTTGTAAATATTATGGATTGACAAATAAAAAAGATGCGGGCGGTATTCAAACATGGATAGATGTTATTTATAAAAAAGATGAAGATGCATTAAAACATTTGCTTTTTTATGGAGATGGTGATATTACAAGTTTAGAAGAAGTATTTAAAAAGTTAAGACCTTATACTAATCCAAACATGCATTATGCTGTATTAAGAGGTGGGTCTAAGTTTAATTGTCCTGAGTGTGGTAATGGTAAAGTTCATCATAGAAAATTGTACACAACTCGAGCAGGAACAAGACTTCATTACATGCGTTGTTCTACTAAATTATGTTATACTGACTTTAAAATTAACAACAAAACATATCAAGATTGGTTACAATATAAGATGCTTAATAATCTTAATTAATTTTAACTATCTTTGATTTATGAGGAAAGCGTTTAAACTCCAGAAGTTTAACTTGTAAATCACCTCAATTTTTAGTATATTATAGTAAGGGATAGTTATGACAGAATTTAGAAAACCAGACTTATCAGCACCAAGGTTTAGAGCTAAGACAACAAATCTATTAAACAAGACGTTGTACAAAGCATTTATTGCTAAGTATCCAGAGAGAAAAGGAATTGATTTAAACACCTTTAGAACTATTGTAACTAATTATAATGGATCTCTTTGGAATGCCGCTATAACTAATAGAGATGGGGTTGAGCTTCCGGAAAGCTTAGGTTATATTTTAATAGCTAAATGTGATAAAGCTAAAAAGGATAATACTGATTATGTTTCTTCTGCAAAGTATGGTAAAAAAGTTAATCATGCTAACTGGGATTCTGATAACTACTTAGCTAAGATATGTTATACAAACTATTCCCTTAAATATAGATTTGGAGACAGAGAGTTGTGGGGATTCTCAGCAGTTAAGCAATTTAAACAGTCAGTATCTAAAGATTTTTCAAAAAGATACACTGGGTATATTCACTTAAACAAACAGTTGAAACCACATCAACTTTATAAAAAATAAGATTATGGCAACAACAATTGGGTATACAGTATCTAGAATTAGAAATAGTATTAAATCTGTAAAAGAAGATGCCTTTGTTACTGATAGATATATATGGAGTTTAATTATTAAATATGCTAAGCTTTTTATTAAAAGGCAGGATAGCATGAATAAGCTTCTTAGGTTTAGAAGTTTTTATAGAACTTTACCTTGTGTAGATCTTATAGAAGTAGATAAGATAGAAGCTTGCTGTGGTATAACTTCAGGTTGTACAATTATGCGTACTAAAGATAAAATTCCAACACCTTTTGAAGGACCAATTGGACCTATGTTTAGAACTGTATCTTCTGTAGATAATTCAATAGAAATATATCCAACAGATCCAGGAACATATACATCTATGTCTAAGACAACAACTTTTAAATATAATAAAAGTAAGTATTACTGGTATTTAAACGGATACATGTATTTTCCTGATATTGATTGGGATGGTATTAAAGTTGAAGGTATATGGGAAGAAGATGTTAATGAAATGGCTTGTGATGGCAAAGATTGTGGTGGAGATTGTACTATACGACAAGAGCAAACAACTAACATTCCTGATGACTTATTTGCTGAAATAGAACAGCAAGTATTAACTGAAATTTTACCAATTGCACAACTTCCACCAGATAATGGAGATGACAAACAAAACATTTTTAGATAATGGGACATAACAACTACAGTTTAAAATATAGAACCTTTGATCAATTATTTGAAGATGTATCTAGCGATTTTAAAAACTACAGTCTTGAAGGAGTTATAGATCCTCAAAACTTATTAAAAGTTGCTAGAAAATGTAATTATGATTTAGGGTTTAGAGTATACAGAACTAGACAACAAATATTAGAAGTTGAAAACGGAAAGGTAAGACTTCCAGATGATTTTCATGTACTTAACTTTGCACTTGTTGGTGGAGAAACTACTATTACAGAAGCTTTTCCTCAAGGTACTAATATAGAAGAAAGACTTGTTGCTCCAAATTATGTTTGTGAACCAGGTCAACCTAAAACTTGTGCACCAGCGCCTGATCCTTGTAAAGATCCTATTGATCCTTGTAATACTATTGATCCTTGCTCGGGTACATGTTTAACTAAGTGTGGAGATGAGTATCAACTAATTCAAAAAATTAATACTACTACTAGGACTTTTAAACAAACATTTCCATTATATATAACGGATCATGAAAAAGTTGAATGGGATTGTCCTAATACAAAATGGCAAGGTTGCGGTAATGAAGCGCGTATTGAACACGGATGGTTAAAAACTAATTTTCAAAGTGGTAAAGTATACGTTAATTATATTGGAGATATGATTGATGATGATGGAAATATTATGGTTCCTGATCATGAGATGATTAACGAATACTATGAATATGCACTTAAGAAAAGAATTCTTGAGAACTTAATAATGAATGGAGAGCAAGTAGGTGAAAGATTCAATTTGATTATGATGGAATTCAGAGCGGCTAGAAATAATGCATTAACTATTGTAAATACTCCTAACTTTAGTGAGTTACAAAAAATGTGGCAAATTAATAGAAAAGCTCAATATCATAACTATTATGATATGTTTAAAAGTTACCATCCGCATTCAAACAATAGATAACAAAAATGGCTAAGCAAAAAAACACAGAACCTGGTAGCTCTTCAGTTGAGACTAGATCCTTTACTAAGGGTATGGTCAAAGATGTGAATGAATCATTAATGGGTAAAGGTGCATACCTTCATGCTAGAAATGCTGTAAATAATTCTAAATCTGGTGATTTAGGACTTATAGCAAATGAACCATCTAATGAGTTTTGTGTTGCAGCACCTTATACTATAATTGGTGCAATTCATGTATATGGTGATCTTTGGACTATATTTTCAACAGATAACATAGATTCAGAAATAGGTACATTTGATGAAAGTCTTTGTATATATACTAAAGTAGCTAATGATCCTTGTCTTGCTTTTAAAAAGTCTAATGTTGTTATTGGTGAATCTAAAGAAAACTTTGATTGTACCTGGGATGTTTATTGGGCGGACGGATTAAATCCAGATAGAACTATCAATTTAGAAAATCCACCATGGATACAAGACTGTAATTTTGTAGACAATTGCGAAATATGTACAGATACTGATGTTCTTAATTGTGAATTATTAAGAATGGCTAGATTAACTATAGCCCCGTGTATTAAGTTAGAACCTGGTATAAACGGAGGTGAACTTTTAAATGGTACATATCAAGCTGTTATTGCATACACTGAGAATGAACAAAGAATAACAGATTATTCTGTACCATCTAACTTAGTATCTTTATTTGAACATAGAGATGTTTCAGGAGCTTTAGAAGTAGTAATTGAGTCTATTGATAAAACATATGATGAATTTGAATTAGTAATTATTGGATTTGTTAATAAACAAGGAGTTGCTAGACGAATGGGTATCTATTCTACTAATCAAAGTAGAATATATATTGATAGAGTAGATCCAGCAGCTAATGAAACAGTTCCTATTCAATTGATTACTTTAGATAGACCTGCATATGAAAAGTCAGAAGCTATTTATAGAAATGGTGAATACTTATTAAGAGTAGCTCCATCAACTAGATTTAGTTTTAATTATCAACCGTTAGCTAATAACATTAATACAGATTGGGTTGAAGTAAGGTATCCAGCTAAATATTACAGAGATGCTGGTACAAATGTTGGATATTTACGTGATGAAGTTTATTCTTTCTTTATAAGATGGGTTTATAATACATATGATAAATCTGAATCATATCACATACCAGGAAGAGCTCCTGGTAATTTTAATCCTGCAGGAACTACTTTTTCTGAAATTGACCCTTCACTAGTAGGTTTAGATTCTTCTGAACAGATATTTGAAACATATAATACGGCATATGCAGTAGGTTTTACTCCATATACTTTACCTGATGGAGGACAAGTTACTAAAAAAGGTAGAATGGGATACTGGCAGTCTACTGAAATTTATCCAGATAATAAACCTGATGTATGGGCAGATCTTTGTGGAGAAAAAATTAGACATCATAAAATGCCAGATAATGTATTGTCTTACCATTTTGAACCTCCAGGAAATTCTATTAACGTATTAGGTGTAGAGTTTAATAATATAGCTTTTCCTGAAGATAACCAAGGTAACCCTATACCTGGTATTATTGGATATGAAATATTAAGAGGAACTCGAGAAGGTAACAAATCAATTGTTGCTAAAGGTATGATTAACAACATGGGTAGGTATAAAAATGATGACTTTAGTAAAGACATCTATTATCAAAATTATCCTTATAATGATATAAGAGAAGATCCTTATTTAACACAATGGGGTTTTATAACTGGAGATGATTATACTCAAAACCCTTTAGGTGGAACTAATGGATATGATAAAAGAAACTTTACATTTCATTCTCCAGACACTTCATTCAAACATCCATTTTTATCTGCTAAAGAACTTAAAACTTACTTTACACTTATGGGTAATGGAGATGGAAAGTTTGCTGAAGTTTATAAACACCCTGAACACAAAATACTTACAGATGTAGGTTTTATATTAGCTGGAATTATTGGATTTGGTGTTGCTGTATTAGCAATGAAAGGAAAAAAGAAAACTAAAACTCATACAAGTTCAACTCCAGTAGTAGATGTAGTAGGTTATACAAATTCACTTGGTCTTGCTGTTGTTTCTGCTGCTGCTGCTGTTGTTTCTAATAACTTAGCTTACGGGTATCAAATACAAGATGCTTTAGTTGGAACAGCAAGTTTAGCTTCTATTGCTGGTGCAGTTGGTGATGCAGGACCTGACCTAATTATGAATACAACTCTTATGCAAGCAGCTGCACTTGCTGGTGTTACTTCAGGAACTAGTTATGAGTACGATTCAGAAGGTGCTTCAGGTATACCTGGATTTTTAAGAATGATCTCAGGAGTTCCAAGTTTTGTTAATTATTGGAATGAAGGTACTGCTGCATTCATAAGAATTATAAAAGCATTTAGTAAATGGGAACAACACGCTGTTGGCTTTCAATCACATTGTTTTTATGATACTATAGATGCAACATCTGGTTTTATTAATGTAGCTTCTAATTATAGAAAAACAATTACTGAAGGTTCATATATTAAAGATAGACTTCAAGAGTTTGGAGGAATTACTGTAAACAACTTATATAGAAATGCAACTGTAGGTTTAACTTTATCTGCAGACATGCCAAACACTACATTTACAGATACGTCTAGAAGAACTATGATTGATGGTGGAAGTTTTAGTGGTTATAGTTGGCTTGGTCCTGTTGAAGCTAGTTCAGATTATAGAGATAAAGAATTTAATTTAACTGGAGCTATAGCAGGCGAAAAAGCAACATCAGCTCATTATGCAGGTCTTAAGCAACGTCTTAGAAATCAATATGGACAAGTAGATGGTATTATCCAAATACCTACATCTTCTTGTATACAACCTTTTGTGATAGATCCAGATAATCCAGGAAATGCAACATCAGAAGTTATATTTGGAGGAGATACATACATTGGAAGGTATACTGAAAAAAATACATTCTTTTTCTTTTCAGACTGGATGTATGATTTCCCTGATGGTTTTGAATATGATTATAGACTTAGAAAAATGATGCCTTATCCTACATTTTGGATGGATACGCATGAATTTAATGTCAATGATTTTATAACTGGTATATTTACTACATTATCAGGTGGAAACACAGGAGGTACTGGTACAGCAATACTACCTTCAGACTGGCATAACTTTGAACGTATGGGTGTTCCAGATACTGGTATTTCTATAGGCGCTGTAACTAGTGCAGATCAATTAGCTCAAGTAAAGAATGCACAAATACATTTATTTCATTCAGGAGTAAGAGATTTCTTTGTAGAGTCAGAAGTAAATGTAGAGTATAGAGATTGGGGTGATGAAGAATTTAAAAGACATTATGACCCATATTCTCATACTAATTATGGAGATCTATTCCGTTCAGATAGAATTAAGTACGGAAACTTTTGGAAGTACGATTATTCATTATCAGCTTCTAGATTTTACCAAGGTTTTTCTAGCTGGGCTACAATGCAAAGAAGAAACTATGATCCTATTTTAGCAGAAACATGTTTTTCATATTATCCAAATAGAGTTATATACTCATGGCCTCAAGCTACAGAACTTATACATGACAACTGGTTAATATACTTAATAGATAATTACAAAGATTTTACAAGTAGAGTTACAACTATTAAACCTATTGGTAAAAATGGTGCTATGATGTTATTTGAAACAGAAGCTCCATTAATGGTTCCAGGTGTAGACGTACTTGTAACAGATGCTGAAACTAAAATCACTATTGGTGATGGTGGATTATTTAAGCAACCATTGCAGAGTTTAGTTAATGCAGATGAATCATATGAATACGGATCATGTCAAAACAGACTGTCTGTAGCAAATACACCATCCGGATTATATTGGATATCTCAGAATCAAGGAAAAATATTTAATTACACAGGTAAGCTAACTGACATTGCTCAACAAGGTATGAAGTGGTGGTTTGATGAATTTTTACCATATAAACTCACTGTAGATTTTCCTGATTTTGACTTACAAGATAATACAGTTATTGGTATTGGTTGTCAAACTATATATGATAACTCAGATAGCATTGTATACTTTTCAAAACGTGACTTTAAGTTAAGACCAGAATACGTAGGAAATGTTACATATAATCCTGATAAAGGAAATTTTGTAGTTAATGGTGTAAGCGGAACTGTTTTAGGAGATCCTAGAATATTTGATGATGCTTCTTGGACTATATCATACGATCCTAAGACAGAAGCTTTTGTATCTTTTCATGATTGGCATCCTAATTTTATGCTGCCTTCTAAGAATAACTTCATGTCTATTAAAAATGCAGCTATTTGGAAACACAATAGTAGAAGTGATAGTTACTGTAATTATTATGGTATTAACTATCCTTTTGAAATTGAATTAGTTACACCAACTGGTCAAACAGTTAATACACTTAGAAGTGTAGAATATATTATGGAAGTATTTCAATGGGATGTTGATGGTGTAGATAGATTTCATGTTCTTGATTTTAATTTTGATAGAGCTGTTGTTTATAACACCGAACAAATTTCAGGTTATTTAAGACTTAACCTATCACCTAAGAATAATGCTCCAGAGATAATAAGATACCCTATTCAAAATTCTGGCAGTACTGAAATCTTATATTCTAAAGAAGAGCAAAAATATAGATTTAATCAGTTTTGGGATATTGTAGATGATAGAGGTGAATTTAGTACAGCTGAACGTACACTATGGAATACAGAACCAAATGGGTACATTCATACTATTAATCCTATTGCTGTTAACTATAATAAACCTCAGCATCAAAGAAAGAAATTTAGACATTATCAATCTAACTTATTTTTAAGTAGATTAGTATCTGAAAACAATAACATGCAATTGAAGTTAATCAATAGTAAGAACCAATACTCTCCAAGATAATGTACAACAAAAAGGAACTTAAAAAAACAGAGAGAAAGCAAGATAAGAGCAACCCTTTTAACAAGGATATTATCTATGACCCTAGAGGTCAGTGGGATAACCCCGGAGAGAATACTAGAGTTCAAGGTGGAACTATGACTATGCAAGGCGTACCGTATTCAGTATACGGAGTACCTTACTATAATGGAACTAAAGGGCAAGGTGTAATGATGCAGTCTGGTCAAGATTATATTTTTAAAGATAAAAACGGAAAAATTGCAGATTATGTTGATGAGTTTCCTCAGTTAGAAGATGGTGGAAATGCATTTTTAGATGCCTTTACAAGGGTAACTCAAAATTTTAATAGACCAAATTCAAAAATCCATAAACCTTTAAAAACTGATAGTAAAAAAAATATGCAGATAACAGGTACTGCATGGAATGGTGATCCTGTTTATAATGATGTCAACGATCCAAACTATATTCAATCAGGTTGGGGTTTAGATACAAACGGTAATATACCTGGAACAAATATACGTGGGAGTGGTATATGGAGTGATATATCAAGAAATTATTTAGGATCATACCAACAAAATGATAAAGGATTTGATTCACCTATTTCTGAATGGCAAAGACAACATCCAAATAATGATAGGGGATTTGATGCATGGCCTACCCGTCCATCAACTGGATATCATGATCCAAGTAGACCTTGGTTATTTGAAGATGGTGGTTCTCATCAAATGCCTGATGGAACTTGGATGCTAGATGAAGAACATGAAGAATATGAAGAAGTAGATCTTACAGAAGAAGAGATTCAAGCATACAGAGATGGAGGCTATGTAGTAGAGGAGTATCATGAAGGCGGTACTGTTCATAACAAGGAACCACATCCGCATCACGGAGGTGAACATAACGACACTCCTGAAGAATATAATGCTTGGGTTAAAGCAGGGAATCAAGTAGTACGTAATTCAGCTCTTGAAAAAGAATGGAGAGATTACGGTGATGGTAAGTCCACTATAATGAATCCTAATTGGAAAAAAATGAGAGATCTTGGATATGCTCCATTAAACCAAGCTTATATAGATGCTCAAACTATAGGTATTCCAAAAGATGAACGTTTATGGAATTATAGAGACTACGTACCAAATATGGAAGGAGTAATGGGTAATCAGTATGTCTATAAAGGGACCTCTGATGAAGAACGAGCATCTACAATGGAACTTGACGTTCCTGATATACCACAACCTGTTGATAGAAATTACTGGTATAGAAGGAATAAAGCTGGTGATGGAGATCGCTGGACAAGTGCACCTGAAGGAAAAAAGTATTCTACTGTTAATAAAGATGTTCCTGATCTAGCACAGATGAGAACTTTAAAAGCAACTAAGCTTCCAATAAATGAACCAGATAAAGAATTAGTAAAATTTGTTAGTCCTATAGGAACTCGTAAAAGATGGAGTTCTAAAGAGAACAAATTTGTATCCTCCATTATTAGTAAAGATAGTCCATCTTATAAAGCTACACAAGAACGTGAAGAGTGGGCTAGACAAAACAAAGTAAAGGAGTATGATAAAGGTGGAGCCGTTCATAAACATCCTCATGCACCTTATGATAGATATTTAGATAACTCTAATGTAGCAGTAAGTGATAACACACAACCTCATAACTATTACCCAGCACCTGAAATTCCTGAATTTAAAGTACCTAACCCAACAAAGGCTTATAAAAACCAAGAAGCTGCGCTTTTAAACCCTGGAAGTCCAGCACCTGCTTATATATCACCTACGTTAAGCAAGTCTCCAAATCTAAAAATGACTGATGAAGATGTGGACAATGCATTTAATGACAGGCATAAATCTAATGAAAAACTTAAACAGTTTGTAGATGCCAATTTAAGATACCTTGGTCAAGTGTATGGTGATGAATTATATAATGAAGATGGAGGTTATAATTATAAAAAGTTTGAAGAATTAGCAAGTACAAATGATCTTGCAAAAATAGTAGAAGATGCAAAGTATGCTGAATTTTCAGAAAATGAACAAAAAAGATATGATAATTCAGCTTGGTATGAAAAAA
>TARA_R110002126_G_scaffold41547_1_pt1 | contig 36077 bp, 65 predicted proteins | sample TARA_R110002126 | Tara Oceans TARA_R110002126 (sample SAMEA4397536) | marine metagenome | biome: Polar Biome; feature: [DCM] deep chlorophyll maximum layer (ENVO:01000326); material: water (ENVO:00002006), including particulate matter (ENVO:01000060) such as... | depth 30 m | reverse complement strand
GGGGGTAAATTATGCACTCTAGCCTCTCTCCCTGCTACAATGTTAGGTGGTGTTATATCATCGGATGACGTGTAATCTTTATCTTTAATTAAGTCTATTGTGTTCATAATTATAACCTCTATTAGCTAGAAAATCGGTCAAATATTAACAAACAACTTGGAAATGCCGGCCCAGAAAGCTGTTTCCATCTCTGATGATTACACTTACCACACCAATTCGGTAAAGTAAAACAAGTACATTTTTGTAACCATTTATTTTTATATTTAACTACATCACCACTAGCTATTAATTGCTGTGGAGGATCAAACTTAATCCGTTTAGGAAAATATATGACTTCGCATCCGGGTTTAGGGCCGACAACTAATGGACACACCTCATTTTCTACATGGTGCATATCACATGTTTTAGTCCCATAATTCCAAAACGTACTCCACCATTCCGTACTAGGATCAACTTTAACTAAGCATACAATTTTACAATACTTACTATCTTCCCACGCTTTTTGAATGAACGGTTTGATAAGCTCGCGGGAATAAGGAGGATTAAGCCAGCAAGTGGGGTGTCTAACTTTAATTAATCCTTGGAGATTAACCGGTATACCATAACCATCACTTTCTCTTTGAGTTTTTGATACGTAGGAATCTTGTAAGTAATCATTGCAATATAAATTACATTTACTATTATCAGCTGTAGCAGCAAGGTCAATGTCGAAATGAAACCCGTCAAAGTGCACACCTTGATAGGTCCCCCCTTTATCTAACACCTGAAATAAATCATCAGGGGTTTGCCAAGAGTCGTTATGCATCACACATTCTCCTTTATAATTTTGGTAATTTGTTTGACACCCTCTAATGTAGTAGAAAAAGGATCAAATAAAAATAACATTTTTATCTTGGCGCAGGCATTTATAATAGTGCTGTGATCCCGTTCGAAGTAGTCACCAATCTCTGGATAACTCATTTCACATATATCTCTTACAAGATACATAGCAACAGCCCTTGCTCTAGCCACTGTTTTTTGTCTGTCACGTTGTATAAGTACCCCACGTTTAAGATGGTAATATTTTTCAACCTCTCTCATCACAACAAAAGGATTAGTCATTGTCATTTAATATCTCGCTGTAGTCTTCTGTTACATCAATAAGATTTATAATCTTTCTCGCATTAAAAGCTACACCTGTATACTCGTCATAATCATTTATCTCTGTAGCGAGAGCATATATTTCATCAAGCTTTTGCTTTAGATCATAAAGTTCTTTTGTCAATCTATATATTAGTTGTTGGTTGTTCATTTTATCTCTGACTCCCTCTACCAAACCAAATATTCTCAACCTGCCCACTGTTATCAAAATGTAATATATAATTCATACCCTCACCTTTAAAATTAGTATATACCATAGAGCCATCAAACACGCTTGTAGGCTCACCACACAACGATATAACCTTTGATGCTGTATCCCCTTCGGTTATCAACGAAGAGCCGCAGCGCATGGCTATGGCGTTTATAGAGCATGTCATTAATATGACAATTAGTAAAGTTTTCATGGTACTAAATCCTCCGCATACATTAACATGTATTATAACATCACAGTGCACTTTATTACCAGCAATATATAAATTTGTCATTTTCTTATAGCTCCTTATTGGTAAGGAGGCTTATTTCTCTTTTTTCCTTTCCTGTTTTTATTATGTTTCTCAATATTATTACGGGATACTATAAACATCCCACCTATTATGAAACCCAACATAATCGCTAAGTTTAACATACAATACCCTTAAATATAATTTATGCTTAGTTTGTAATAAACTTTCCATTTATTCTCACTGAACCAAAATCATCTAAGGTTAATGTACTATTATCATTAAATAACCATGTGGTCTCGTGGTGTCCTTGCTTAACATCTTTAGCTTTCCAATTGCATGAACATGCTAAATCATCTTTGTAAGTAGCTATTTCAAATAGCTGCTTTGCTATGGACTTATTCATGTTTTTTACCTCGTTTAATGTTTAGTAACTTTTCAAGCTCTTTGACAGCTTGATCTAATGTGTATCTGTTAAGCTCTTTGATATCTTTGCTTGTTAATCTGTAAGTTTTCATTTTGTATCTCCTTAATTTCTCTTATAATTAAATTATAGTTTACAGAGACAAAAAAGCCAGGATAAACCTGGCTAATTATTGTAAAGAATGTGTAAATATTATTTAATTGTTTTTCGTACTCTCTCAATCTCTCGTTGAATATACCACATAGCCTTTTCTAAATCTTGTATCTCTTTGCTTTTATCCTTTAACCCTGCGCGTGCTATATATTTAACTGCATTACCCTTGCAAAAGTTTAAATGCTCTGTTAATTGTATTACTTCGATACCTGCATAAGCTGTATAATGTGCAGGACGGTTGACAGGGTCATTATCACCTAACCATTCAGGTTTGCTATCAATTATCTTTTGCTCTTCAAATGTTAATCTAGAATCAGGCATAAACTACTCCTTTGTGAAGGGTGAGGCAAGTGGGGTTTTCACCCACCACTACGCTATAGTCATGACATTTCGTGCGTAGGCTTTGCTTTTAACATTGCCCTATAATTAAAGCTGGTTATTCGCCATCACGCCAGCCCGTGACTATATTTATGATTATTGCAAGGCTTGCACATTCAATACAACCGACTACTGCAAGGTTTCAACAGCTGGCTTGGAGTGGCCATTTAAACGTTATATCTGCCCATGTGCCATAGGTGTAGCAAATAAAGTGCCTGTTAGGACTTATCCCAAAGATCTCCGTATTATCAGTTACGGCGCTCTTGTTTTGATTCAGTCTCTTGAGCTAACACACTAAAACTTTTATAAGTGTTGTAGGCGCGCACTGTCGCCTCGTTAATGATGTAAGCAGAGCGGGGTGGGAATCGAACCCACAAAACTTTCTGCATTTAGTAGCAGCGCCTTTACCGATTTGGCTACCCGCCCACAATAACTGTGTACCTTACATCTCTCACTTATTAAAACTATGCCTATATTTCCCCTTCTTTTAATTATAATAACAAAACTATTTGTGTTTGTCAACTTCTTCAAAATATAAATTTGAGATATATGTATCTATTATTGCATACGAAAACCCACAAGCTGCTGCAAAATGTCTGAAACCAGAGACTAGCTGCATCATATTATCATCTTGATTGCCAAAAGAGACAGTGATAACCGTGTTATCTGGGTATTCACCCGCAATACCCTCGTTGCTTAGATTATGAATCATTTCATACACTGGTTTGTTAGCCATTGCCGTACCTCTCTTTTAAATACTTTAAGTCAACAAACATTGGATTAAAAGAACCGTCAATTACATCGTGAAGCATGACAATACCTCTCCAATGGTGATTGCCCTGATAACCCTTGTAATCCTCATCATGTAAATAACAGGCTCCTGCAATAATACCCCATTGCTGTCTTGAGTCTAGGGTAAAACGTGTAGCCACATCAAGAGTCTGTTTGTGACCGACAACATAAGATTGACCCACCTTAATCAACTGATTCAAAGCCGTACCTGAGTAAGGTTTACCAGTCATTGGGTTAGCAAGATAATGTACATATAGAACACCATCAATAATAACAGGTTTAAGAAAATCTATTACCTCCCAATCTTGATAAGGTAACTGATGATAACCTATTAAACCATCAAGCTCTGGCTGGCAATTGACTGTGCGTGCAATACGCTCTTCATGGTTACCTAGTGTTAATACCAATCTCGGTTTATATTGTTTATCATGTATTTTAATACGGTGTTTATTGTATTCTCTAAGTGGTGTCAATAGCATATCCATTGCCTTTTGTGTATACTCTATATCAATGTTATACCTACGTCCTTCAAAGCTTTTTTTACCTTTATCATAACTAGACAAACTTGGCATATCTGCAAAATCGCCAATACAAACAACAACATCAGGTTTTTTATCAACTATATATTTCCCTATCCATTCTAAATGCTCAAGGGGTATACCTTCCTTGGCTTGCACATCGGGTATAACAAGATGTTTGATGCTCACTTTAGATAACCCCTTTTAAATAACATTGCCATTGTTTTTCTATTATCTCTTTTGCTGTAAGTTTTTTACCATAATTAACTACGATACTATATAAACATTGCTTATCATTTGGGTGATTCTTAACATGCCTAGCTAAAGCTTTCTTTTTGTTAGTTTCAACTCTTCCGGCTTTTTTATAAGATGCTCTTGCTGGGCTACGTGCACCACGTCCAACCTTACGACTGCCCTTACCTGATTTACCAGCCATATTATCTTACTCCAAAGAGGTACATTATTAATGGTACAATTTCACAGATAGCAATTGATACCACACCCATAATAACAAAAAATCCTATGACAAACAAAAGAGATCTTAATATTTCCATGATCAATCCTCCACTTTAATGTAATATTCCCAAAAACCTTGCTTATTCCATCTGTGCGGTTTTCTATCAAGCAGAATACCTTTGCTTTCTAAATACTCAACATCTTTAATATCACCACCACCCCGAAAACCGTCACCAACTTCCATGGGTAGTAGATTTAGTGTCCCATAAGAGCTGAGATAGGCAACAGGTACATGATCGATATAAATCGTAGCATTTGATTCACCATCAGATCTTTCAAATCTCAGAGACGCAACTGCAGAATTAACTGGTTTTTCACCTTCTCGGCAGTAATATATATTCATTTTCTCTCCTTCTTAGTTTTTGCCTTATGGCATGGTTTGCAAAGCACCTGAAGCTTACCAAACAATAACCTGTATATAAAATCTTGCTCATCCTCCGGGCACAACAGACTGCCGCATGGGGTAACGTGGTCAACTTGCACCTCATCTGATGCAAATCCTAAACCACATTTGTTACACACCCATGAATACCTGCGTTTTTTGTTATCACCTATATATTTAACCTTTGCATCCTCTAAAGCTTGTCTCCGTGCTGGCCAGTACCTAAGCCAGAATTGCCTTAAAGCTTGACGTAGGGTTTTATAGTTTGTTGTCATTATTTACATTCTCAGGGTAACGTAAAGAATACATTTTAATTGCTGTATCCAACTGCAAAGCTAAATCATAAATATGTAACCTAGCTGATTTTTCTATTAAATTGGTACAAAAAGAATAATCTGGCTCAGGTATAATCTTATCTACCACATGTAAATAAATACTCACCAGCCACCCCCACCAGAACTGTCACTACTGCTGTAACCCGATGAACTGTCATAACTGTTGTTGTCATCCCATGATGAACTACTATCATCAACTAAGTTATCATGAGTATCTGTTGTGTCATCGTGTGTGAAAGCATCCAACAAAATACCAGCAATAATTAAATTACCAGAAAGATCATACACTGACTCTTGTTTCCATTTTCTTTTCTTATCAGTATTATTTGTCATTATGCTCTTACCTCCATTTTATTGTTCAACTGCCAGAATCTAAGCAAACATTTAAACATTTCCCATGCTTGCTGCAATTCCTCTTCTTTATACTGCACTAACTTAATTATCTTTGTATCTTGACTTGATATAAACAGATTATAACAATCAGCAAATGGAATACCTAGACCATGTCGATATGCTGCTAACTGCATAATATGCTCTTTATACCCTTTAAACTTTTTGACATCAAGTGTATCTTTGGTTTTAAAGTCTAAAACTATACCGTTCATTTGATAATGTGCATTATCTTTTGTTTCGTGTTCAAACAGATAATTAGCATGTAAGTCAACTTTACCACCAAAACCCAGCTTATGACAAAATGATTTCTCAGCAATATAATCATGTTTGCCCACTTGATCGCGTACAGCAAACACAGCAGACGCTATACGATCCGATGGCACAGTGTCACCGCCCGCTTTATACCATTGCTCAAGCTCATCATGGATTGCGCTACCTAGAGCGGGTGCTTTCTCGGCTTCCTTTGCCACTTTACGTAAGATATCTCTTTTGTATTTATCACATTCGTCTAGGTTAAAAAAATCATCAGCATCAAAAGGTGTTTTTAATGTTTCATTTAACACCTTGTCAATTTTCCATTGTAACAAAGCTGGTTTGTCCAATTGCCCTGTTATCTCTGTTACAGATGGAAATAATCCAAGCTTTCTGCAATCTGTAACTGTGGTATTTCGCATACCACCTTTGGATACATTAGGTACCTGATAGACTGGTTCCCCTTTTTCATTATAAGCATGCATCGGTCACCCCTTAAGAGAAAAAGTCTTCTTTGCCTTCAGTTTTAGCTGGCTTAGTCGTTGCATCATCTGCAACAGGTGGCTGTGCTTTTGTTGCTCCGCTATCACTTTCTAGACTTACTTCATACTCTTTAGGTTTACTGTTGTATACCACGTGGTCTAATACTTTAACGCTGTGAAGTCTTAAAACAATACCACCTTTCACACCTCTGTTAGGTTCCATGTTAGCAACAACTTCCACTAATGATCCGTTACCAATCTCTTTGCTATTATCCCATGCATTACCATCTTTATCTTGCAGTACTGGATCATCAAATGTTAGATGCTTCGGTTCCCCTGTTTCTTTATTTGTCCATACTTTTACTTTTGTACCACGTACATTAATATAGTACCTACCGGGTTGGTCATCGTATCTTTTAAGTTTAGATGTCTGGGGTATGCCTTTGTCCTCAAGCTTCTCAAACAGCTCTCTTGTGCATTCCACACCTATGCTATATGTCCTATCATCTGGATGTGCTCTCGTTGGGTCTTTCAAAGCCTCTTCATGTGGTGGTTGCGCTTGCTTTGGTAATACTTTAGCATACATGCACAACCCGCGAAATTTAACTTGTGGTATCTTTTTGTCAGACATTGTTTATTGCTCCTTTAGTGTTTTAGTTATTTTATACTATAATCAATCATTTGTCAAATGTTTATTTTTAATGAATCTCAGCCCAATTTAAACCAATCTTCGCTTTCCCTGTTATTGGTATTTTAATCCCTAACAACTCACCTGCTTTTAACATAGCTTTCTCTTTTATTTCGCCCACTCTTTTTGCATCCTCTGGGCTTGTCTCACTATCAAACTCATCATGAAAATTACCTACAAACTTGTGATCAAGATTCTCATCCTTAATCCATTTGTTGGCTATACACAGCGCCAGCTTCATCGTTATACTACCTGCGCTCTGCACCTTAGTATTAACCAAAGCGTGCCTATATCGCACTGTGAGCGGTCTCCCATCGATTGATAGGATGTAACCATACCTATCATACTCAACCTCAACATCATCACGAAATTGCTTAACACCTGGATAGTCAAGCCAAAATTGATCATATAATATTTTAGCTTGTTGATAATTACAACCTAGCATCTTACCAAGCTTTGCAACACCACAACCATACAACAAAGCATAAAATACCCCTTTTGCTTTATCTCGTGTGATACCGTATTTATCAGCGTTTATCTGATGTAAATCACCTTCGATTAATTCTAAGGCTGCTGCTGAATCATAATCATATAAATAACCTGCAATGTTTCTAGCCTCAAGAGCATCAGCATCACATCCCACTAACACTTTTCCAGGGGCTGCAATAAACAATGATCGCATTTCTGTGCCTAGATAAACATCTGGCTTTGCTTTTGGTACGTTAACCACTATACGATGCACCATGCGAGCGGTATTCGAGCTGCACGCTGTTGCCTGTGCTTCAATACGATGGTCTGATGCTCTGCAATTACGGATAAAGCCTTGTATCTGTGATCTACGATGTGTCATCTTATTATAATGTGCTAATAGTTTAATGTTTTCATCATCGAGTAGATCAGCTATTTTTTGCCATTCTTCGGGGGTTGATGGTGTCTTAGGTGATGTTGTAATTTGCTTGCCTCGTGCATCGCGTAAAGGTTTATTATGACTATCTTTTTTAAAATTATACTCTATTGGTTGCCACCCTTTGCTTAACAGATAATTCTTAACTTGGTCTGATGATCCAATGTTAAATTTATCAAACCTCACTTTGCAGAAATCACCACACAGCTTTTCGCTATCATCACCAAGCCATCTTTGCGCTATTGCCGTAATTGCACCGCTGGTAGCAAAAGCTTTTGTTTCCTTATCCGCAACTCTTACAACTGTTATCGGTAAATTAGGCACAAGCTTTGCTTCCACCTCTTCAATCTGAGGTGTTAACCAATCAACTAATTCATAACATTTCTGTAAGTCTAATTGCCATCCGTTACGGGCCTGTTGTTCTATAATCTGTGCAACCTTTTGTTCCATGTGTAATATTTTCAGAAAGCTTTCGTTCGTGATTCGCGAATCGAGAATAGAATACCTTTCTATCTCTCGGATTATTAGTTTATATATCTCAGATTGAATTTTTACATCTTCTTTACATCTATGCAACATATCTTCATTATATTGTGACCAATCTTCATGTTCTGGTTTCCGTATTCCAAATTGGAAACCGTATGTTTCAACTGAATGAGGGTTTTTTCCTTGCTTATCTGGAAAAAGTATACGTGAAGCAATAAGCGTGTCAAAAATGACCTTCGTAAATGGTTTATGAAACACTTTCTCTATAGCAGGTATATCAAAACATATGCCGTTGTGAAAGCTTAACTGAGGGCATTTATAAAGGAATTCATACAGTTCACTAATATTTTCTGGTGTAAACTCCATAAATTTGTCTGTTTCTGTATTATAAAGGACAGCACAGTGGATTTTGGTTAATCCAAACAGTAGATTATCTGTTTCTAAATCTGCAATAATCATAAATCACCAACCAAATCATTAATAATACCTAATTTAATCATGAGTTATTCCTCCAACCATTTATACTTAGGATTATAATCAACTGTATAACTATTACCGACCTTATTGCCAGGCTGTCTATCCGCAAGACAATAAATACCCAGTCTATTTTGTATCTTCAAATCAGGATGTTTCATGTTTCTATGCACAGCAATAACCATATCACTATACATTTCTATTGCCTGTGTACCTCTTATCATTTCAACATCTGGAACCTCATCTTCACCCTCTTCTGTTAACATGCTTCCATTTGTTCCGCGTTTAATGTGCATCACATTCCACAAGGTAAAATTATACTTGGATGTTAATCTTTTAATATCAGCTAATGCTTTATCTAAGTTTCTACGCTCATCACCACCTGTACTGCTGCTGGATGTTGATAGGTTATCTAATATAACATATTCACAGTTTAATGCGCGTACAAGATAAGGTATATTATTAAGGATTGAATCTATTGTTTGTCCAAACTCTAAGTGATCGTATATAACAATCCTATCTTTGTATTTCTCGCATAAAGCTAATTCATCATCTGTTAAGCTTCGGTTAGCCACATTACCAATTAAATCAATCCCCTCTTGCGCGCCAACCTGTCTAATAAAAGTTTCTGCTGGGCTTTGCTCTGTTGATATATAGGCAATGTTACCACCTTTGGATAACTCAAACTGGGCTATTGACTTCATAAACTCGGTCTTTCCACGCTTAGGGCGTCCGACAACAGATATAATCCCAGGTTTCTTTATCTTGTTAAACATCTTATTAGCTTGCTTATGTGGCCATTCTTTGGTTGCATAACTAAACCCTTTAAGGTTGGTAATCAGCTTATCACCATACAATACAGGCTCTGGCATGTATGTGACGGCATTATAAATAATATCTCTTAAGTCTTTATGTCTGTCTGCTTTGATGTATTCGTTTGCATCTTTTAATTCAAACTTAGCAATTCTCACCTTACCTGGTTCAAACAACTTAATGCAAGCCTCTGTTGCTTCAATACCAGGTGCGTCATTATCAAATGCTAAAACAACATACTTAAACTTATTCAGATAGTGCAGGTTTTTTCTAAGACAAGTAAACGCTTTGTTATTATCACCCTCTCCACCAACACCTATTGGTAGACTAACCACAGGGTACTTACAAGCAAATATTTCAGCAATTGATAAGGTGTCAATCTGCCCTTCGGTTATTGTGATAAATAAATTATCATTAGGGCTAAACTTATGCATTCCCCATAATGTTTCGTTAAATGATTTATTACCATAAGTAGGGAATTGTTTCTCTGGCGTGCGCCATTGTTGCATCTTCAAATTCCCAGCGTCATCGTAATAGTTTGCTATATGCAACCCTCTTTCTTTATGGATTTGATAACCATAAAATTTGCATGTGTCTCTACTTATACCTCTAATACCTGCATACTCACCATCCAATATTAACCCTGTCTCGCTCATATGCTCTACCTTTTCATGTTTTTGATTTATGTTGCTGGTTTTATCAAATTTGCCATCTATACCCATGAGACCGTGACGATGACAATGTTTAACCCCGCTATCAACAAAGGTGACTAGGTTGTCTTCGGCTGTGTCGTAGCCGTCATCTGCACATAACGGGCATTGCTCGTATGATTCAATCTTATTACTTGTCATGTGGTTTCCTCGGTTTATCGATGGATTCCCAGTATATCAAAACTTGATTAACTAAACAAGCCACTGCACTGATAAAAATAACAAATATTATCATTATGAATAGTGCAACATACACCAAAGCAGTTAGTAATATTTGCATAATAATTTCTGCATTTTCTTTTTAGTTTGCTGACTAACAAAACTTATGTTTGACCTTGTGCAACCATATTTTTCTGCAAGCACAGCATTGTTGTGGTCACATGCATCAGATACGTTTGATGATATAAAACATTCAGCTTTGAAAGGGCTGATTGAGTTTAGATAATCTGCAATACGATCTAATTGCCGCTCTTGTATGATGTTATCCATAAACCCACTATCGATAAGCTGATAATCATCATCTGTTTTAACTTCTTTTTGCTTTGCTCGGCAAAATATATCTGCTGTTTGTCTCATGTATGTCTTCATTGACCCCGATGTAATTGTTGTTAGATATGTAATTAATCTATTACCTAAGCTAGGATCAAACTTATCAAGATAACGCAATACACCAATAACACCCTCTTGGACTAATTCCTCTTGCAAGCTTTCATTCCATGTGAGTTTACGCGATTGCTTTACCATCATACCCATATGAGCATCAATTAATATATCACGTGATTTAATACATCCTTCATTTTTGTATTTGCGGAATAATTCTAACTCTTGTTCTTTTGTTGGTCTCATAATCTAATCTCCGGTTGAATGAAATCCGCCCTCACCCCTTTCTGTGCTGGATGAAAACTTTTCTACAATTTTAAAAGTTGGCTTTATTATGGGTAGGAAGTAAAGTTGTGCGAAGCGTTCACCCCCTTTAATATTGATAACCTCATCGTCTACATAAGCGTTAGTATCATCCTCAATTTGATAATATAGTAAATTTCTATTATACACATAAACAATCAGCTCTCCTTGGTAGTCCTCATCGATCAACCCAATAGTGTTAGCAATCACTAACCCCTCTTTTGCGCCACGGCCAGAGCGTGGTATTATGTGCGCTGCTATACTAATAAGCTCATCTGATACCCACCCTGTAGGGCTAGTTTTTGGTAACGATAGACTCTCACACCCACCAGCTCTTGCCTCATCTGATCCAATCCATATTGAAACCCCTGTATTAATCTCAACAACCTCACCGGGATAAATTACATAATCTTTTAATGCCACAAGGTCAACAGCAGCTGATCCAGAGGTTGCATATTCTGGTAGTGGCATTTTGTTGTGATCTTTATAGTACTCTAAATATTTATCAGATAATTTAATTTCTATTTGCATTTTTTAATCTCCACAATTAATATTTAGTTGAGCATAACGATAACTGTAATCAGGGTGATTCTGTGTTAAAGCATCACCGTTGTTATCTCTCCAACGCTTATATAACTGTCTACCTTTGCATATATCATACCCTGATTTCATCATATAATATGCACCCATTTTATCTGCATTACCTTCAAGTACCGAGATATCATCGTTTGTTGATTTCTCATTTAACATATCTAAATGAGCTAGTGTACCGTGTGCCACCTCATGTCCTAACACCATCGCCACCTCATCCCAGCTGTCTGTGCTATCAATCAACCCTTTGTATATCACAATCTTTGTGCCATCGTTGTAAGCATTTTCAATATTTTCACTACTTATCACCAATGGTAATGCATCCTGTGATTGACCTGTAGCAACAATTATCTGATGATATATCTTACGCACTTTGTTATCTGAATACATTTGATATATCTTATCACTTTTGTATAGTATAAATGATATTTCTAATATAGCCAGAAAAACTATCAAACTTAACAAAATATTTACACTTGCTTTATAAATTTTATTCAACATATTTTCCCTTAATGTATAAATCAATTGCCTTGAGGACGAATGACGGGGTTAATTTTAATTGCTTGCAATGCCACCAAAATACATCACTGCTATAGTATTCTGTGTCGTTTAAATCATAACTAATTATCATTGCAAACCATTTAACTTGCTCTAAATCATCATGGTATTGGTCTTGTGCTATGCTCACCAAGGCTTTGTATAGATAATTATTTGACATTTAACAGTCCTCGGTTTTCGTGTATGTTGCCTATGACTTCAACTTTATCAAAGTTATTATAGTTAAATGCAAAAGTATAATAATCAATATCCTTCTCAAATGGGATAGGTCTTTGCCCCCATACTCCAATATCCCACCATTCTACTGTAGTTAAGAATTCATACCCTTCAAACGCATCTCTTAATATATCGCCCTCATATATTTCCTTTCCACTCTTATCTTGTAATCCTGTGTATTGCATTAAATTAACACCCCAATAACTCCAACTATCCCTAAAATCTTTTTCAGTGTTGAATTCATTGTCTTTGCACCACGCAATATAACGATAAAAAATTGTAAGTATATCTAAACCTTCACACATACCGTATTCTTTACTGTACACTCTAAATTTAATATCTCTCATGTCACTCGTCCTCCATTTCAAAAATGGTTAACAAAGCTGCATATTGCATTTGTATAAATTTCTTAAGTAATGCTTCCCATTTCAAACGATCCTCTGCCGGTATTGTGTTAGCTGTCTGCATGTTAATGTCATACCAATATTTTAATTTCTCTTTGATTTCGGATCTTTTAAGTCCTCTTTCTGTGCTGAATATGCTCATAGATCTAACTCCAATTCAATGTGACTTGCTGTTTCTTTTATATCTTTTGAGTAATATTTTAATTGATCTTGTAATGCGTCATTAAGATATTTTGTTTTAGCTTCAATATCCTCAACCCAATAATTAAATTTCATTAACGTACGATCACCGCTGTGTAACACCAAGTATTGTCTTGTCACTGGCATATTATATCCCCTCTTTTTTTAAGCAATTGATTTATTATACACTAAAAATAATTTAAATAAAAGGCTTGACAAGATTTTAATTAGTGGATATAATGGGCTCAGGGCGAAGGGCTCAGGGGTTCTCAAGGATAACTCAGGATAATCTAGGATAATCTATTTAAAATCTAAGATTATATAAGTAATTATATGTATACATATGTAGATCATAAGCATATATAGGGGATCTTAAGCTAACATAAGTATACATAAATACTAATAATACATATCATAAACGTATACTTATAGGGATGATTAATGCAAGAGTATAAAATATATGTTAAAATAGATAGTACGGTTAATTTATATCGTGCTGTTGGTGTTATATTACAAGTTGTCAAGGACACTAAATGTAGCCTAACAATTGCACAAGATAACATAATACAGTTTTTAATACATGGTAATTTTACTGATAAAGTAAAAGTACATTCAGCACTTAAACACAATGGATTTGAAATATGTCGATAGAATCAGATATTAATCTAACACCTGATGATCTAAAAGAATTAAATAACATTGAATTAATAGCATACAAACAAAAGATATTTGCACATGGTGAAGCTGTAGAAGATTATATTATGCATTTAAGAAAATGCTATAATGAGGCCATAGAAGAATTGAAAGCAAGGGAATGGGAAATTGAATATGAACTGGCTTGTATACAACAGGAAAACGAAGAGGATTTAATTGGATCAGGTAATCCACCTGAAACATATATTAATTAACATCAAGAGAGGCAACACAATGACACAATATAAACTTGGTGATAGGGTTAGTTATAAAATATGGGGTGATGGAACTATTATAGAATATTGTAATAATAATAATAGTTTTCTTATTGAGTTTGATAACATAAATGATAAATTACATAATGGTAACCGTATTACAGATAATAAAACCGTTTATATCGTGTATGAATGCGCTGAAATGAGACATCAAAGAACATTGAATGCCATTATACTTGCTGGTGGACGTATACATGCTGTTAAAGATAACAAGGAAGCTGCTGAGCTATTGAAAGAGAAATTGGATTGTGAGACTAAGAACTATATTGCTATATTAACATTTGACACAGAGAGTAAATAATATATGTTGAAATTACCATTAAACTATAAAATAGGTGATCTGGCTGAGAAGTATGAAGTGAGCAATAGAGGCCCTGGGTATATATCGTCCGGGGCTTCATGGGGTGACCCAGGTGGTGACAGTTATGGATCATATCAGCTTGAAACAAAGAAAGGAACAATGCAGGAATACTTGCAAGGTGATGATAGATTTATTAATACATTAAAAAAGTTTAAAGTTAACAGTCTTGAATTTCGAGCTAAATGGAGACAATTAGCAGCAGAGGACGAAGCAGGGTTTGAGCAATCACAATTTATGTATTTGTCTAAAAAAAAGAGAGGGGCGGTTGAGGCATTACGTTATGCTGATCAACTAGGATGGTCTGCTAATAATTTTGCATTACAATCAGCTGTGTTTAGTACAGTTAATCAGTCAGGTGGATGGCGTAAAGGTATCTTTGACAAAGCAGGTATTAAAGCAACAGATGATATTAAAACACAGATTAATAAACTGTATGATGCACGTGCTGCTTATTTTAGATCATTAACAACCTTGACACCTGAGATTAAGAGAAATATTATACAACAAAGAACTGTCTTAGAACGTAAAGACTGTTTGAAATTAGTTTAGGGTGTCATCCTGGTCAAACCAGCAACATCCGTAAACCCAGCAGCTGAACTATCCGCATTGTACAGCTGCACAACCCCTGTCACAGCACCACTCCCGTCAACTTCATAGAAAGCAAAACCACCATTTTTTAATGGTGATATTCTCACAGGTAAATCATTTTCAGTGCACAAAGCTAATATGCTCCTTGGTGTTTTAAATTTATTTTCAACTTCGCTGTCATAAGGGCTTGCAACAAATTGACCACTACTGTTACGTGTTAACTGTGATACACCTGTGACAGGCCAAAAGTCTGGTTTTGGTGGGCTAAGAGCACAAACAGAAGCTGCGGCAGCATCCGAAGAACACAATATTCTTCCGTAGGTACCAGGGCTCACAGTCCCTGAGCTTGTGAAAGAATACCCAGTTCCACCGACTATCGGGTCACCTTCCAGTTGGCCAGCTGTACTAAATTGTATTAACGGATCACCGGCTTGCGGATCAGTTGATGTTATTATACCAGCGCTTACAGTGTAAGCCACGGTACCGTCGAGAGCTGCTCTTTGTGATATTAATTCACTAAATGTCTGAGTAAAAATAACTGTTGCACCTGATATAATCTTCCAAACGCTGCCATCCAAATAAGTTGGGTCAATCGGGGGGTTATCTGCTGTCTCCCAAGATGCTGGGGGCACAAAAAAACCATCTGTTCTTACAGTGTAATTTTTACCCGTTGCGCAGTCTTTAAGACCTGTAATCTCCAATAGTCTTCCGCCGCCTGTTGCTGTACCAAGCGAGTTAGCTTCTGCGTTTAAAGCCAAAGCTGATAGTGTCGCTGCATCAACTGTATTCGCAACAGCTGGGCTTTGTTCACCTGTCAGCAAAGCATCTGCATCATAAGACCCTTGGGCTGCCCCTAAAACACCCAGACTATTTAATGCCTCTTTTGTTGCAGCATCTTGTAACGCATCAGATGTTGCTTGTGTTATAATGCGCGGCCTATTAGTATTAGCAGCACTTGCAGCACCTGAAGCACCTGATGATGTTTGAGTTGTGCCATTATTAAGAGCAATACCCCTGCGTCCAGGTATAGGGCTTTTGCTTTTATAATTATCATCACCTTTCTGTTTAGGTATAAGTGGCTCAACTATCCTTTTAATTGCATCAGCAAATCTATTATTATCAGCCATTATTTACCAACCGTTGTATATACTAATGTGTTATTGGGTATTGCTATATTATAACTTGCTGCTGTTGCTATTGTCCTTTGGTCTCGATAAGCAGCTGGTATATCAGGTGTATCAACAATAAATGACTCTTGATACTGAGTACGCTTAGTGTTGAAACCGTTTGCTGTCCTCTCATTAATGTATTTATTACCTATGTGGCCTGTCCAATTAACAGCTGCTGGTAAACTTGGGTCTAGTCCGTAATGAGACTGTAATGCATAGGCCGCTGAGAATGGCGCAATGCCATCTGTAGGGCGTGTAGGTGTGACGAGAGGTGTCTCAGCTTGTGACCCTGTAGCCCTGAATAGGGCAAGGTCGATCTCACTGTATGCCTCGCCTGTGCCTATGTTTAAGCTGTGCTTAATACTGACAACCTTGCCCCTGCAATCAATACGTGTCGTGCTTAATTCGACCGTGTGTCTTAGGTCAATATCAGGCCATATAAATCTTTGAAATGTACATCGTGTATCTCTGTGTGACCTTAGTATTGTAGCTTTGGCTTGATTGATTAATGTATTTGTCGCATTAACGTATTCGGAAAGTGTTAATGTTTGATTATTATAATATGGCTCTATAGTTAACGATTTATTATCACGAGGTGAATCATCCCATGATGCACTATTGTCAACATCAGTAAAAGATGCTGATTGTGTTTTATTGGATAAACCATAGGCAGCAATAGATTGTGGTGCTGTAACTGTTAATGTATAGCTCTCTGTTATATTTTGTGACCATCTTTTTACAGCATTCCAGGATGCTCCGAAACAAAAAACATCACTTAAATCTGTCGCTGATGTTGCCACAGCTTCATAGATTGGTTGGCCTGTATTATCTGTGACAGGTATTGGGTCACCTCCTGGCACAGGATTTGTTGATGTTTTTGGCACAGTAGTGTATTGAGTTTGTGTTGTAGTCCATACAACAGTGACACCGCCAATGTTATAAATACCAGGTTGTAGCACGGGTGTATAACCAACAGACCCACGCAAAGGCCATTCAGCTGCATCAATTGCACTTTCGACCATTTCTTTTTTGAGCATACTTGGGCTAACAGTTAAAAATGTTCGACCGTTGTATGGGATGTTCCAAACATAACTTGCTGCACCTGCATGAAATCTTTGGTAGTTATAAGTAAAATTAATATTCACTTGATTGACTATTTGTTCTTTCGATTCAAATCTTATTTGAGGCTCTTTACGATAAACAAAAGCATCTGATAATGTAACATCAGCTGTTGCTTTAGGCACCCATGGGGTTAAATAAGGTACACCATACCCATCCCAATCTAATGATGATGTAACAGTAGACAACCTACTCGTCATCTGACTTATTAAATCATTAGGATCAGCATCACCAAAGACTGATGTACTATAGTACCCTATTGATGCCGGGTTTATCTCACCTGCCGCAAAGCGTGATTCTCTATTATCCGAGCATTGCAATGTAATCCATTCATTCATTACATCAATTACAGGTATATCAATATACCCTGTAAAAATTCTAAATGTTCCGTTTGCTGTTATTACATCACATGTTACAGCTGACCCTTGATACTGATATAAATCTTGTATGCCTAAATCAGGTTGTATGCTAAAATCAAATAGAGCATTATTAGATTCGTTGTGTATATAATTCCATATTCCCCTGAGATACCGATCAGGTACAATTGACCCATCAATAGTGATACGTGTGTACCAGTCATTTCGCCTGAAAAACGAATACGATGGTGCACCTTGATCAACAATGGTTTGTTCAAATATTATTAATGCAGATATTAATTTTGTTACAACTGATTGTTCAAAGCTAAGGATTAACCCTTCTGCTGTTGTTTGTAAATTAACTGTTTGTTCAAATGTTAATATTGATCCAACAGCTAAAACTTCGACTGATTGCTCAAATCTTAAAATTTGACCTTCGGCAAATATGCTATCAGTGCGTGAATTTATGACATTGGTATTTATTACTTTAGTATTAATACCCATTTAATTACGCCACCCTCTAGGTTTTTGATATACCATAAGCATAAATTGTACCAGATGCTATATTGCCGCTTGAAAACAGAAATCTTACCGCATCCACATCGGCTGCTGAGTTTCTTCTTCCACCGCCATGCACTACTGCCGCGCTTCCAATTCCATTAGTATAGTTTATATGCCACGTAACCGCTTTATTGACCGCCGCTGTCGGATTAAAAAGTTTAAGCGATCCTGCTACCCCCTCCCCTGCAACATTGCTTACATCCAATCCAGCAGCGCCTTGGCACAGGATTATTTTTGAACTTACGCTCGACACTTGCAGAGTTGTTCCACCGCTTCGCCCTTGATGCGCATAGTTGTAATCACTGGCACCTGAATCGTAAGTAGATCCATTATCCGTTGATGTTCGTATGTGAAATTCCACATCATCTGTCACTGGTAAAATGTCATTAAAAACAAACTCAATGTATGAATAATCACCCAATCCTGTAAAATCTAAACTGGAACTTGCAGACGCTGTCTGGGAGCTTATAAAAGAAAAAGCACCAGATCCACCACCACCACCGCCACCCCCGCCACCGCCACCTGCGGGAACTGTCCATGCCCCTGTGCCATCTAAATACTTTGTAGCATCATTAGGTGCTTTAGGTGCAAATCCATGGGCTGTTATGCTTACATCATTTGTTGTATTGTCTGTGACGTTAATACCAACATCACTAAAAGCTTCGGCTGTCTCTCGTATCTCAGCCTTAGCACCAATGGCAAATGTTGCAGCTGTTGTTCCCTCTTGAGCCCTAACCATTGTTGTGATTGCTGTGCCTGTTGCAGCTGTGACTTTTACTATCTCAATATTTGTGTCATCATCAATAGTCATCATGTAATAATCACTACCACTGATGGTAGGGAAATTAGTGTCAGATGTGAGGGTACAAGATGTGTCACCTGTGCTGCTGATAGCAACCGCTAGTGTTGTTGCTGCGTTATTGGCAAATAAACGTGTCATTTATTAAGTCTCCTGCACAGCGTTAATATACACCGCTAACTCAGGATAGCCCGTGTTTGACCCAACAGTTGTTATGCTGTTTTCAACTCTTATCCAAACATCCACGTCATTGCCCACACCTGATGTCAATGTATTACCTAAGCTTAAAGCTGCCCCTGCTGTGTTGGTATCCAAATCACCCTCTGTTAATGCTAATGTGATTTCAGTCACTGGATGCTCTATTGATATGCATTCAAACACAACTGTTCCAGATGTTGTAAACGACCCCACACCGGTTGACCACGTTGGTTCTGTTGCCCCTGTTGTGCCAGCTGTGGTGCATACATAACGAAAGTTATTATCAACCGTTGGTCTAACACTACGACCAAGAGCATATGCAGTTGACGCAAGCCACACAGGTAGAATCCTTGTCGGGGTTAACAGTATATTATTAACGCCAGGGGATGTTTGAGTCTGTAATGTATGCCCGCTTAATGTACTGCCAAAATACTTGTGGAAATCTTGTGGATTATCTGATAAATCAGTTTGATGCTCTAACTGAAAGAGGGTATTTGTTGCTGATGTCAACCCACTGTCATCATAAAATTTAAAACTTAATGCAACTACTGTCATTAACGCACCGCCTGTCTTGCTGAGTCATCAGCCGCTTTAACTGCAAAGTCTGTCACGGATTTAAAAAATGTATCACTTTCCACAACAGCCGATATAAATTCATTATCTTTTACTTTCACAATAACTGTGACTTGATTGCCTTTCTTTATGGCTTTCATAGCTTCTTTTAATTCTTTAACAGCGGCTAACATACCAGAGTTTGATTCGCCATCTTTGCCACCGCTTTGACGTGCGATTGCTTCAAGTTGTGCCACCTTGCTTTCATTTGATGATCCAAAGCCTTGCGTACCTGATGCAACATTATCACGTAGCTCATTAGCAAGTCTTGTAAACAAAGGATCTTTAGTCTGTTTGATAGGGGTTAATATGCTAGATAGGTATTCTTTTCCTGATGTTGCTTTGATGCCAAGTAAGTTTTTAAGTGTGCCGTCAGCTAGTGTTTTTAATGCTTCGGCTGCGCTTGAGGATGATATTGACAACTCTTGAAAGCTTTGTGCAATCTGGTTCGCTGCTGTTTTAACATCGACCATCGTACCGCTCCGAATACTCGAGCTATCACCTCCTGAACCTCCGCTTATTTTGTCAAGTATTAGGTTTTCTCTGCGGTTCGGATTACCCGTTGCTGCATCTGCAACCATATTTTGCTGAACAGATGTTTTGGTAATAGCTTGTGATTGATATTCACCTTTGATTAAGTTTCGTGCAGCTGTAGCCCCTTCTCCTAGTCCTCTTGATAATTCAGTTAGTCCAAAGCCTTTTTGCAAGGCATAAGCAAAAGCATCACCAAGGGCAGTCACAACTGGTATTAGTGCTATAACACTTTTTTTAAGGCCATCATCAATACGTGCTCGTGTCCAATCAAGTCTTTTATCTAATTGATCATAAACAGCCATTTGCTCTTTCGTTAATCCAACATCTAATTCTCTGTATTCTTTACTTGCATCTTTAAGAGAGCGTATAATGTTTAACTGATCTTGACCAGACTTAGCACCAAATACCCTACCAGCAGCACTCGCTTGGTCGTTTGAGTTTGTCTTGCCATTAATAGCATCAGCAACTTGTTTGTAGACATCACCAATACCAAGCTTATTTAATTCTTTTGCGGATAAACCGAGATCACTAAATGATTTTAAGGCCTCTTTGTTACCACCAACCGCTTCACCCAGTGTAGTCCTAAGTCGTTTCAATCCAGCTTCAAACGTGCCAATGTCTGTATCAGCCTTCCCAGCCACGTATTGAAATTCCTGGAATTGCTCTATAGGTAGATTAAGCTTTGCAGCTGTGTAACCAATCCTATCAATCGAATCAGCAACACGCATAAACGTATCAACGGACAAAACACCAGCTAACAAAACACCAAGCCCACGTCCTAATTCCTTGAACGCGCTTGATGTTTTGCTTACTTCACGCTGCGTCATCTGCAATTGTCTTTGTGTGTTTGCAAATGTTGAGCGAGCAATGGCCTGAGCTTCTTTTAATGATTGTCCATACTCATTAGATATGCTATCAGCAAGCTGTTTTATCTTATTTTTACTATCAATAGCAGCTTTGATAAATTGTGTATTATCAGCTGTAATGTTAGTCTTTAAAGTTGCTTCATTTGCCACTAGGTTTCTTTCCTGATATTGTTCTTAAAAATGATTTAATCGATGCAAATCTTTCTGTGTCCGGTCTTTCGTCAAGCATTTTCTGTTCAAGGTTTGCTTTGAATTCATCATTTTGTAATTGATAGTATGCTATCCATTCAACATACTCATCAGCACCCATGTTGCACTCTATATCTCTCACTAACATCTTTAATTTTGTAGCAAGAGAAAAGATAAACATTCGCTCAGGGTGCTTTAGGAGTTTTTTGCTGCGTCCTCAACATCAGAGGCACGTTGACGATTAAGATCTACACATGCCTCAAATAAACGCATGAGACTATCAACACTTTTTGCAAGTAAGAATTCGTCATCCTCATCTGTAAAAAGCAATTTACCTTGATCATCTATGCAGCACTTTTTAATCAAATAAAGAGATAATTCTTGCATGGTAGGCTTTTTCTCTGCTACGAAAATATCATAGTCGAATTTCTGCCCAACGCTCATGGTGCGGATTTCAATCTCGCCACCCCATTCGGGGATTTCAATCATCTCTGTTTTAAAGTCTACAGCTGCATAGATTTGATGTTTATTTAATCGCATTAATTATAATCCCTTATGACCAGACTGGCTCACCTGTAACGGCAAAGGTTGCAGTGCCTTGCACAACACCATCAGCGTTAACATCACATTGCATTTGTAATACAAAAACATCGGCTGTAAAAATATCTTTTGTAACCGCTGGATCTGTACTCGGTAATGTCATAATGAAGGCACGTGCTATTTGAGCATCTTTTGCTGCAAGCATGTTAGCCTGCCCAAGGTCGTCAAGATTCCAAACGAAATCAAGTGTGAAATCACCCCAATCTTGTAAACCCATTCTATATTCTTTCGCTGTACTGGCAAGGGTTGTCACATCAATCTTAGTTGCTGTACCTGACCCAATACCTTTGATCGCTTGGTGTCCATTGATAACGACAGGTGACGTACCATCAGACAGGCTGATAATTGTACCTTGTGTTTTAATTGCTGGTGCTGCCATTTGTTTTTATCCTCTTATTATTGTTTTTGGATTATGCTACACAAAGGTAGTTTATCTCTACGTAGCAATTCCACCAGCCATCTTTTCGTTCAGCTCGGGATATGCTAATCTCTTGTATATGTACATTAGTACTATTAGATGTCACTGTAATTTTATTAAAATGATCTCTTATGGTATCAGCGATTAATAATGCTTCGGCTGATCCTTTTTTAAGCTTTGTGAATATGTCAACTTGATATATCCCTTGATGTCTATTACCATCGTTTAATGTATATAATTCACTTCGTGCAGGTAACAATTGTGGTCTTATCCAAGGGGTATTATTTGTTGGCTCTTTGCTGTTGTTCTCGTAGTAAATAACAGGCAATCCGGAAATACCGGATAGTTCATTTGTTAATGCATTCTGTATATCGTTAAACACACCCACTATTTAAACCCCTTTCCTCTTCCTGCTTTTTGTACTATCTGAGGCCATTCTAAAAGACTGACTCTTAACATACCTACAGGTGCCTGTGTACTCCAACCTGTTTCAACTCTGTAAGCATATGGCACCTCGTTTATCAATTGGATGATTTTATCTTCTATTATTAACATCCAACTATCTTGTAATGTGCCTGGCACATAATACGGTGATGCTGGGTAATCCCATAATTCTGGTTTACCAACAGGTGTTCTTTTCTCGACTATCTCTTTTAAATCATAAGCAGCTTGTAGTTGTACTTTATTCGTTATTTCAGTAAAAGCATCAATCTGTCTATCAAACATGGTTTCCCATGATCTGAAACTATCAGCCATTATTGTCTCAGCTGTACAATGTATACAACACTGTCTGTTGATGATGTAATGTCTTGCACATCCTCAGCCGTTAAAACTTTACCGCCAAATGTGAATATGTCATTATTTTCTGGCTTGGTATCTGATTGAAACACAAAACGTGTATCTGTGTGTTTAATCAGCTCACCATCTATCATATTTTGTTTGTAACGAGATGGGTAGCCAAACCCTGTGTATGTCAAAGGGGTGGATGCTGTAACAACACCTGTTGCAGGATTTGAGTTATTCTCATAATCTCTGCTTACAGAGACAGAAAAGCCAAATTCCTCTAATAATTCCCCTACAAAGTCAAATTCTGATGCCATTTACAGTTTCTTTACAAATAATGACCGCGCCAGCTTAGCTATACGCTGCGATCGGTTAGTGGGTAATGCCATCCTATGCACCTGTTTTAACTCGTCTATAATCACCCTTTAATCACCTCAAACGCGCTACCATTAGATTTTAAGAGTTTATTAAGCTTTAATGCTATTTTACGGTTGATTGTTGTACTGGCTCCGCCATCTTTGTATTCAATCTCAATAACATCAACTTTTTTACGTTTAACAGCGGGTGTTATGTTGGTTACTGGGCTTGTACCATTATCCATGGCTATTGCTATTTCGCATTCTGCGTCAATAAGCAATTGTGGCATTTCTGTTGATTGCACAGGGTACTCATCAATCCACACCCTAAACCTAGGCCATTGCAAAGCTTGGTCATGTTTTGTTTTAATACCTATAAAATTTTGAGCTTCGAGATAGTCCATAGCCTGTAATATTAATACATCAGCAGAGGCCGTTAATGTTATACCTCTTGCGGTAGCATAAGCAGTTAAGTTAGCAGCTGATACATAACTATTTGCATTTAAAATACCTGTGCCATCTTCAACTATTATTGCCATTTGTATTCTGTCTCGTTAATAAACTAATTAATAAAACGCCCTCTAAAAGAGGACGCTTGGAAATTAACCTAAGTGAATTGCAGCAAAGTCTGGAAGCCATAGTTTGTAACCGTATAGACAACCAATTTCAATCATTGACTTTTTGAAGCCTTTGTAATGTGCCAGCTTGAAGCTTAAACCTGATTTTGGATCAACAATAACCATTCTATCGGTTGCAGCGTCACCGCCATCTGGCTCTTCTAAAGGACGCATTGCCAATTCTACGGCATCTCTGTGAAACACTACGTTTCTGCGAGATATTGCACTTAGTGTAACGGCATCACCATCAACACCAGCTGCAACTAAACCAGAGGCGATTGAGAAGGTTCCAGCAGCTGCAATACCAGAGGTGGCCACATATTTCACGCCATTGATGGCAACAACATCACCTGCAACAACTGTACCTGAGCCAGTTTTAACAATGATAGATTTTGTGCCAAGAGCATGAGCACCGTTGAGCACATAAGATGTACCACCACCAACCGCAGGTCTTGCGACTTGTGCAGATCGTTTTAGTACAATGTTATATAGCTCACCAAGTTTACCATTACGAAGTAAATCACCGTTTCCAGCTTCATTCACTTTGTACAGATTTGCAAGGTTTTGGATGTTAACAGCGGCTGTAGTATCATAGATACCGCTGATTTGTCCATCATCTGGGCAACCTCTGTCAAGCAACAATTTCATGATATTAGGTAGATCATTCATGTTTGATGCAAAAGGGGTAGTACCAGCAGCACCATAAGCATTACCAGCATTTTGACCGATATGAAGCATTAAATCTAATTCCATTTTATTGGTAATAGATCGGATTGCTTGCTCGATTTGTTTGCCATATACCCATTGATAACCCGCACCGTTGTTCAGATGTTTTTTATCTTCACCAGTGTAAGGGATTTGGATAGATGCGTAGGTGTCAAGAGACATTGTTTTGTTTTCAACAGTCTGATCAACGCCTTCTGGGATCGTCATCGAAGGTGCATAGGTTGTTGAAACAGTTTGTGGTTGGGTAAACGATGCACGTACAGTGTCACCTTTAGCGGCCTCTTCTGCACCACCATTGACACGCACTGAATTAACACCAGCTACCAGTTCTCTTCCTACAATTTCAGCTGCATCATAAATATCAGCAGCTAGATTAGTAAAAACGTTTGCCATTTTAAATGTATTCCTATTTTATTATTATTAGTCTGTAAGTTTACCTTTGGCCTTGAAAAATGCTGATCTGGCCTCATGGTCTAATTTGTCGAACTCCGCACGGCTTAGTTCTTTTGTAATCGCTTGTTTACCACTGGTATTACCTGGTGCATCTCCGCCACTGGCTTTGCTGCCCTTTAACAACCCTTTAAACAGGCTGTTTGTTTCAAAATCTTTCCTGACTGATTTCAGCACATCTACATCTAACACACCGTGTTCATCAGCTAATTTGTCTAAGTTTTCCATTACAAATCTGTTAAGGATAACAGCGTTATTTCCTTCTGCTAATTCACCGGTTAAACGTGATGCTATCACTTCGATTTTATCTTGTCTTCGTTCTTTTTTAATCTGTTGCTTTTCGTTTCGTTCCGCTTCAAGCTCTGTCTGGGCTTGTTTCCAAAGAGTTTCGTATTCGCCATCTTTTAATGCTTTTGCAGCAAGAGCTTCATCTCGTGCTTTTTTGGCGTCTTTTGTCTCTTTGTACAGTTTATCATAATTCGGTTTAATCTTATCAAGCTCGGCTCTTAGTTTTTCGGCCTCTGCTTTGTGATCAATAGTTTCTTGACTGGGTTTTGACTCTACTGCTATTTCATCATCGTGCACAGCATTCTGATTATCTTGTTGCATTACTTGTTACCCCTTTGCCCACTGGGCTATTGTTATAATTATTCTTCGATGTACTTATTATCTAACTTCTCTAAATCTTCAAGGGATATTCCCTCTTGATCTTCGTTCTTGTATATCTCTGGTATATTCTGATCTGGGTGTATTTCTTTGATAAACTCAACACCTTGATCAATCATAAATTGCTGATATTTGCTATAGGTCATAAAGGTATTAACTCACAATTACAATTAGCATGTGCTGGGCAAGGTGGGTTATCACCCCACTCAAACACTTCACCATCAAGGTCAAGGCAGTAATCACAGATGTTACTATCCAAATCAACAGCCCATACAACACGTTCAATCGGTATATCGTTTAATTCTTTTATGTCATCTCGCACTTTTTGCATGGTTGACAGCACAGCATTTAATACTAATGTTTTAGCTTGTGTTTTAACTTGCCCATTATATAAATTGTATATACTTTGTATCAACATCTCAGGCTCTGCTCTGTTCACCTGAGCATCTTTTAAAATTTGTATTGTGCTATTAATCTTATTTGTCGTAAAGCTATCAAAGCTTGCTTCTAATGTTTTCTCGGCACCTAGTATTACAAATGATGTTTTAATTTTTTCAATATCTTTATTGTTTGACTTTGGTAATTCTAGTTTATCTGTTTTATAATGTTTCTTAAAAACCTTAGCGCTAAACTTAGCCTCATAATCGTAGTAGTTTTTAATACCATTTAGCTGGTTAGCTACTATTGGCGCTAAAGATTTTGTTAAAATTTCATGTAGTTTGTTAATCTGTTTTGTTGATAAACTACCAAACTTATTAACTTGTCTTATCACATAATTTCTTAAGTTTCCGAGATTCTTTTCTAACTTGTTTGATCGTCCTCTTGCATATCGATTAACTAAAATCTTATGCTTAAGCAAATCACTTCTAATTGTCATTAATTAGCCGTTGGATCTGTTTGTCCTGCCAACTCTGGCACTTGTGCAACCTCTAAACCCTCTTTCGAGTCTGGGTTGATAATTAATCCTTTGTCTGGATCAGCAACATAATCTCTTAATTCTTGTACACTCAATGCACCTCTATCCAGCATTAACATTGCTTGTGCAATCAATTGAGGGTCTGCACCATCTTCATAATATTTATCATTGAGATTGAATTTGATGTCATCAGGATTTGCACCTTTAACAAAGTCACAGGCCATCTTAGCTAATGCTTCAATACCTCTGCTTTCATTCTTTGTTAATATATATAATGCGCTATTCTGTGAGCTATAACGTATACGTGCACCTTCGGCTGTCTCACGTGTGTTACTGCCTGTAATAAAGCGTGCGCCTTGTAGGGTTGCTTGCTCTATCTTATCTTTCATGGCTTGTGCTGCTAACTGGTTGGGGTTTGCTTGCAATAAGATTGCATTACCACCTAGACCAACAACATGACCGCTTCGGCTGCCATAACGAAACTTACCACCGTTTAATTCTTTCCATTGGTCTGCTGGTAAGTCACCAACGTTGATAACAACTGTCGGTTGACCACATATAAATATAGACTCTTCATAATCACAACTATTGTGATACATAGCCAGGTTAAGCACTGATAAATCATACAGTGGGCTATTGTCTATGCAAGCATCATTGTTTTCTGCACCCATGATAACAAATGGGATGTAATTTAATGGTAAACCGTTATAATCAGCAGGTACGATTAAATCTTGTGGTTCTAATTTCTCGTTATAAATCTCTTGGCGGTAAACGCCATCTTCCAGCTTGAGTACACGGTACTGATCTATTCTTTCAATCTCAAAGCCATCAGGTAACACTCTCTCGATACATTCTTTTAATACAACTTGCACTAACTGGATTTTACCGTTGACCCTTTCTGTGCGCCAGTTAATAATTGCTTCGGCCGCATAAGGTAAAAATCTAGCCACAAATTGACCGCTTTCAACTTCCTCTTGTGACAGATTGTCGGCTCTTGGAAAATCAACTAAAACACCATAACGACCTGTCTCTAACAACTCACCACAAATCTGCTGTGCAAACTGAGTTAATGATAAACCTGACCCTGTAGCATCTTCAATTAGATAATTTAGCTCAGGTGGTAATGCAACCTCTGGATCACGTAAAAATACTAACCCTTGTAATCCATTTTTTGTTAATGCTGTAAAGTTAGTTAATACCCCATGCGCTCTATATTTATCTGAGCGTACTTTATCATTGGGGTCAACATCTTTAATCAAATGCTTTGCATCATTGTCAACAATAGCGCGTATTAATACCCACTTTTTACAAGCATTGTTATATTCTGGTAATGTAAAATTAACGGCCATTTATTATTATTCTTTTTTGTTTAAGAGCAAAATGTAAAATCAAAATCTATTTTAAACACTGGTCTGCGAATAGGTAACTCATAAGCTATAGGATATGTTGACGCATCGTTTTGATCATCAAGCTTACCATCTTTCTCTGGCTCACCTTTTTTATCATAAGCTTGTTGTTCTAAGCAGTTAGCCACATTAGGACACTTATGATGATTAACAAACACTCTACCTTCTTCAAGTGCTTTGTTCATGCAAGCAACCCTGTCACGTACATCTGGATTTTTCTTATTAGCTCGCATGTAACCTATTTTTTCAAGCTGTTGTATATCTGTTTGTGCTGCTGATGATTTACGAGATGCACCGGAGCAGTCAGGGTATATATAGAGTCTATGACCGTTGTCTAAATATCTATCAGTCAAAGACCGTACCACATCAGCGGTGTTATATAAATTATGCCCTTCATCAACAGCGTGCCATTGTCTACCAGCATCGCGTTTAACATACACTGTGTAACACATTCGCTGCACGTTAAAGTCACAACCTATAAACAAATCTTCTTTTGGTTGTATTGTCTCATTGCTCTTACAACGCTCTCTATCATATGCATTGTAAACTGTACCCGATGTTAAGTTAGTAAATTTACCTTGAACATAAGCTTCGACCAAAGCTTCGGGGTATTCTGCAAATAAACTTTCAACATAACCAGGTGGGTTAAAAGGGTTTGTGCGTGTATCAGCTTGTATTATCTGATAGTTCCTGTCACCTGTTCCTGTCTCAGGGTTCCACCCACGTTTTTTCCATCTGTCGTATACAAAACGATAACCTTCTGGTGTTGTGTATACCGATGCTTTATTACAAGCTTCTAACTTACCTGTTTTTTCACTTTTAACTTTATATGCATTAGGTAAATCTTTAGGGTTTTGTCGGTTACGTCCTAGTATTTTACGCCAAACTTCCCTAGCATGTTCCGTTTTTAATGTGTCTAATTCATCAACATGGGCTCTATAGCTTTCATAGGCAATGATTCTTTCTGGCTTATCAGCACTTCTAAAAACAATATCACCGACTTGACTTGATGATGTATATATAATATGATCTTGTTTATTATAATTGTATGTTATTCCAAAGTGTGCCAACTTGGCTTCCATCCTTGGTGCTAACATTAGTGTCACAAGGTCAAACGTAGGTTCGTACATTGCAACTACACAACTGCTTGAGTGTGTTAAATCTATAACAGCAGCAGTGGTCATTGTCTCTGATTTACCACTACCAAAACCACCGACAAATGCGGGGTATTTGCAGTCTAAAGCGAGAAAGGCGGCTTGTGGCTCTGTAACTGTTAAATCAACACTACTTACCATTTTCTATTATTACCTTGTCTCTCTTTTTCTTTTCGTTCTTTAAAATCAGTTTTTCTAAAGGACTAATTTTAATCTTTTCTGGTACTTGGTCTATTATCAAAGGTTGTTTAACACTATCACCAGATTTACTAATAACATTAATATTGATTGTTTTTATCTGCTCTTCATGTGTTACTTTCTGCTCTGTCTTTTGTGACATGCCATGCAAGGCACTCATAAGCATACAGTAGACACCTGCATTACCTTTAAACGCACCTTCCGCCATATCCCAGCCAAAATCAACACAGGCAACATAATAATCCTGTTCACCTATTTGTGATGCTTTTTTAAATTCTGGGTATTTATCTTTCCAATTCGTGTAGGTGGCAACAGACACACCCCAACCTTGACACATCTTTTGTATTGTCATTTTGTGATGTCTGCGTAAGCCATCTTTTAATTGCTGGCAGAATTCAGGTCTATATTTCTTTACGCCAGCCATTACTTATCATTCGTTTTGTTAGTGACTAAGATATTCATCAAGGTTTTTATTTCATCAAGTCTTATTGTGATGTTTTTAAGCTGTTCTTTAATACTAGCATTCTCAATCTTAATCATAGTAATTTCTTCTCGAAGGTCTTTTATCTCATCGTTTTTTGACTTGAGTAACCATCCCATAATACCGACAATAGGGTAGACTATAACGTTCTTAAGCAAATCCCATAATGACGCGTCCATGATAATATCCTTATTCTGACGCTGCTTTGTAAGCTGCAATTTGTGCATCCCATTGCTCTTGGGTCATCCCTTGCTTGTAAATGGTTTTTCTAAGATAATCAGCTAAAGCTTTTTCGTTTAATGTTTTTGCCACTTGCACTTTGCTCTCAGCGTGAGTTTTCATAATGCGCTCACCTGATCGACCGACAACATAACCACCTACACCAATTTCGAGCAAATTCCATGCGTTTTCTGGTAATGCTGGGATATCCATGTGTACACCAAAAAAGCTTAATATTAGATTCAGTATTGGTAAAATAATGAATTGGTTTGCGATTAAAATCATGAACAGAAACATCAAACATGGACGCCAGTTTGATGCTAACCATTGACCACTGCTGGCCTCTGCAACTATCACTTTGCTTGCAGATTCTATCTTATCAGCTTCAGCTTTATACTGTATTGCTAATGTTTCGTTAAGTATTTTTTGAAACTCTTGCTCTGCCTGTTGCTGGGCAACTGGGTCTGGTATCAATCTTTTAAAGATGTCAACAACACCAGGTAATAGCATAGTTAAAAGAGCAAGCATTGAATATTATTCTTATTATTATTTTAAATGAGAGAGCAAACGAGTACACTAAGGAGGGAGTCAATAGCAGTCTTAACGCTGCTTTATACTGACGGTGTATCGCTTGCTTTTATACCAAGTATTGTATCATAGGTTTGTTTATTTGTCAAGTTTTATTTGTAAAAATAAATTTACACTATCTTTACAATTAACTTATCTAAACTATTTGATTAATTTTAATGCATGTAATATACTGTAATTGTGAACTAAAGGAGAAACAAAATGATGCTTGCACTAATTTTAATTTTAATCGCATGTATAATAACACTTTTTAATGAACTTAAATAAGAGAGGCAATTATGAAATCAATATTAGATCAACAACTGTTAGATGCAATTACAAAAAAAGAACTCGATCCTGTTGTGCTTAAACAATTGGTCGAAAATGAAGTGTTAGAGGCCTTAATGGTTGGCTACAGATACAACCAACTGCGGGCAGCAAAGGCTTATGGTGTAAGCAGGGGAACATTCCGAGTATTACTAAAAGAGCGTTTTGGTGATAAATATGTAGGTACACGTGCATGAGCTTGCATTACATATATCGGGTAACCGAACTTACTAAAATAGGATATGTTTTCTGTGAAAAGACACGATGGTGGTGGTGCAAAGAACGCAAATGTGCTGTTGATGATCGCACCATCCACCTGGCTTATGATAATTTCATGGATAAAGTGTTAAACTCAGAAAACATAAATGACCACATAATGTATAGCTTGCGTAGGATTAATCGTGATATTTTAGATACGATATATTACAAACATTTTCCGCAAGCTAAGCTTCTACCTAAGGGGGGTTTGTAAATGACACAACCAAAAAGCTATGAAAGCTATCGACAATTAGCCGATGACATATTAACAAATAAATTTTGCAGTGAAAAATTACCACAAAGCTTTAGAAAAGATGTATTGGCTAGGATAATAATTGACATTTATTGGCAAGGTTGGGATGACCACGCAAAAGATGTCTATGGTGAGAGAGGTGTGTGATGAACTGGGAATGTATAGTATCAGATGATGCTTTACGCACGTACACTTATAGGTTAAAAGTTATTGGCGGTTAAATTGTGAGGGATCGATGGAACGGAACCGATGCGGAATGTATGAGTATGGTTTTCATTTCTGATCCCCAGCATTTATGGGAGTGTAATAAATCATGAAAGAAATAGAAGCGGGTGAAGTGACATTTCGCACAGTTTACATAGATAGAAATGGTGAAACAGCTGTTGATTTACAGAATTATTGGGTTATTAACAGAGAACATCTAAAAGAAGCTATTGTTTATTTGCATGATCTACTAAAGGATTACAATGGAGCAAAGGATATGAAAACAACTTGGAGGTATGCTAAATGAAAACATTAGATAAATGGTAATCTTACACTGATATGTCTTCAACCGCCAGTAAATTAATGAGGTATTCTTTTTTGTGATCTTTGGTTTATTGGCAAAATCATTTTATTTTCTTACATTATTTTGTTTTAGGGAGGTAAATATTAATGCTTAAAAAGTCACTTGTAATTGTCGTATTTTTGTTTTCAAGTATGTCCTATGAAGCAGTGTCTGTAAAGGTTGTAAGAGATGTGTATAAAAAATTATGTCATGTTAATGCATATAAATGTCCCAAATTGGCGATCACAAATGATAACGAAGTTAATGCCAGTGCCGGCTTGTACACAATTAAGATAACGCAGCAAATGTTATCCTTTCTGCGAAATAAACATGAAGCTGCTTTGGTCTTAGGGCATGAATTAACACATTATAACAATAATGATTATTACAAAGAGGGCAGCCAGCAAATGGAGCTTACAGCAGATTATGGAGGGATGCTGTTAATGCGCAAAGCAGGATATAACAAATGCATAGGCTTAGGGTTTATGACACACATGCAAAAGGTGTTCGGGGATGGTGATTGGGATGGCGAGCATCCAAAATGGATGATTAGATATGCAAGGTTGTCTGGTGGGTGTCGGTAATGACGTTTAAAGGCAGCTGTAAGCGCATATACGAAGAGATATCATGCAAGGGTATACGTAGGTAGTGGGTATAGGTTAAAATGGTTATAATCGCTTATACGGAGGTTATGACAAATGAATGACAAAAGGTCGGAACACAGTTATCTATGCTATAAACATGGGGTTTGGAATATAATTGAGAGTGTTGCTTGACAAATTCATAAACCTGTGTTATTATGTCTACGTATAATTACGGGGGGCTGGGGGGCGATGGGGTGCTCAAGGATAACTCAGAATAATCTAGAATAATCTTATAAGAGATTATATAAGTAAATTATATGTTCTTATAAGATTATTCTTTGTAAGCTTAAGATAATATATTATACCTCTGTTCTTCGTAATCCACATTTAATCGCAACATCCCTCTCCTCTTGTGTCATCATACTGTACCAGTATTCTCTATTGCCACAGAGAAAATTCCTGATCATCCCCAGTCTTATCACAACGCTTGTTTTCATATTGTTCTCTCCAAAGATTATATATGTATTCGTTCTCTTGATATTCCTCTTCCTGTATTCCTTCCTCTTCGTTATATTCCATAACCAATCCTGTTTCTTTGTGCTATAGACTCTAGTTGTTCATCCACTTGCCCACTTAAATAAACTATCTCAAGCTCTTGTGTGATGTATTTTAATAAATACTCCTCATCCTGTTCTCTGCATGATTTGATGACGTTCATTAAGTTTTGTGCCCTTTCTGTGTGGTTTGTCATGATTTATTCTCCTTTGTTATATTGATTTTAAAACATGTTTTGATACTTTGATACCAACATCTGAACATTCTCTTATAATTAAATTATAGTACATGTATAAAAAATATGTTATAATTCATGTGTAAATTATTTGTAAAGGAGTTAATGTCTAATGACAGAGAAAGTGTGTTATGTGCTCTACCGATACGAAACATTACCTTATAGCGAATGGCATGATTGGTGTGTCGGGGTGTATTTGGACAAAGATGAGGCTTTAGCAGCAAAAGAGGAAGCAAATGCACAAGCATGGATTGAGAAGGATAGTGATTGTGAAGATCCTGATTTTTTATATGACATTAGAGAATTACCCTTGTATCCTCACACATAATAGCAAGTCCATTTAATTTGATTTGGCATGATCTTCATAGGCTCTTACCCCTCCCCCTCCCTCTTTGGGGGGTTGGTACCCCCTCTGCTTATCCTATGTAACCCACCTGTAGTCCTCTACAAGCCACGATCTATCCTAAGGTAATACTTACCCACTGCATACACACATACGTTGCTTATACGCAAGCTGTAGGCGTTTATACGCTTAATGTTATATTTGTAAAGAATGTGTAAAGATAATTGACTTATCGACATGGCATGATGATTGCATACGTATGCATAAGCTGTGCCAATGTGTGCGTGTGTGTACAATTGTAAAGATTGTGTAAATTTATTTGACAACTGGCTGTGCGAGGTCTATGTGTTACACACACACATACCTATGCAACCTCACACGTATACAAACGCCCTACATACCCCTTTCTCATATGCATTGATACGTTAATGCATACACTTATACATACGCTTCCATACAAACACATGCATACTATCTATATTGATTAGACAAAGAAAAAGAGCCAATAATGACTCTTTGAATGTAACAAATACTCATATGACTTTGTTACGACATCCTCATGTCTTGTTACGCTTAACTACACGTTTTTTGACACTATCATCACTACATGCAACCTCACCCATACGCTCTTTCTTATCATACTTTTCTGCTAATATTCGTATCTTTTCCAGCTCATTTCTTATATTTATTAGTAAATCTTGCATTGATTCAGCCATTATTCTTTCTCCTTATCAAAAACTGTTAAGAACACCTTTAACGTCTTTCCACCATCCTGAGTAGACAAGGTTACATTTTTCACATGGTTTAAAGTTAGAAGTCTACCTGATTCATCAATCACCTCAACCCTTGATAATAATGGAAAACTTATATTGCCATCTATGCTTTCTTTATCCATTATTCATCCCTCCAAGTCTTAATCTTACCACCACAATCAATACACAGCTTACAAGCAAGCTTACACGCTGTTACAGCATCATGCCCTAAAGCCAGCGCTGACTGTGCCACCTGGTATCCAGAGCCCGCTGTGAGTTGTGTATCTCGTTTATATGTAATACAATGAGTATTATTATCACATACCTCATACACATGCTTAACACCTACGATGATGATGTTAAGACTGAAGTTAAAGCTGCTATCCCACCATTGATCATAACGTGTTATGTGATGTAGAAACTTGTTAACATCCTGGCATGAACCAGCAAATCCAGCCGCTAATAATTTATCACCTAAGTAATCAACACCCTCCTTAAACACATGTATTTTATCAAACTTATCTGTTGTTATCATGTTACTGCATGTAACCCTAGAATCAGCTGCCAACGTTTTACCATCCCAGCAAATTACGGTCAATGTAATGTCTCCTTATACTGATTTACGTTATCACTATTGATAATCATAGCATAATTACCACCACCAATGTCAATATATCTTTCACCGTTCTGCTCTATAACATCATCTGTGTCAATATCCATTTCTTTATTATCTATTACATAAGTCTTTCTTTTAATAGTCATTTTATCCAAGCCTCCTAAGTAATTGTTCATAACGTGGTTTCCAGACTGTCTGCTCTATAAAATGATTATCATCAAACTTATACTCTTTTATCTCACGCAGGAGTTTATTAAGCACCTGCTTTTCTTTAAACATTAATTCGTATTCTCTATATAAATAATAACCTTTTATATTTGAGACAGCACCACAAGCCCTTAAAATATGTTCTCCTATTGCTATTCTGGACATTAAATAACCCCTCCCCATTGCGTGGCCATTGCCTCTGCAATACCGGTATATGTAACACTCCGTAGTTTCCATCTATCTGGGCTAGGGGGTAAATTATGCACTCTAGCCTCTCTCCCTGCTACAATGTTAATAGGTACTAACTTAGGCAAGTTCTTAAGCCATAGGCAAGTTGCTTTTTGAAAGCCTCTTGATTGGGTGGTGTTATATCATCGGATGACGTGTAATC
>TARA_R110002126_G_scaffold41590_3_pt1 | contig 36093 bp, 27 predicted proteins | sample TARA_R110002126 | Tara Oceans TARA_R110002126 (sample SAMEA4397536) | marine metagenome | biome: Polar Biome; feature: [DCM] deep chlorophyll maximum layer (ENVO:01000326); material: water (ENVO:00002006), including particulate matter (ENVO:01000060) such as... | depth 30 m | reverse complement strand
GGCAGCCCGCAGCGCTTCCGCCTGCCGTTGGAGTTGCTCGGCGTCCTGCCCCTGGCTGCCTGCCGTCCGTCGCCGCATGGATGCGGGGTCGTAGGCACGCTGCTCCTCACCCGAACGCTGGAGGGTGCGTGGGGTGCGTTTTAGATCCAGTCGGTGGACGACGGAACCTTGCTTGGAGGAACGGCGGAATGTCATGTGCGAGCAGCGGGGAGTGCCCTCTGGTTCCATTGGAACACGGAGTGCAAGCGGAAGTCTCCCCACACCTTCAGCATCCGTCATTTTGCTTCCGCGGGGGTCCCGGAAGAACCTCCGGTCGACAGGAATCAGGCCGTGTCTTGATTCGAGATTCTGGCGGGGCGCGCGCCGCGCAAGACCCCCACCACACCCAGAAGGATCAGTCCTAGCCCGGTCAGGGTCCAGCGGGTGATCGGTTCCTCCCGCAGGATGGATCCCAGGATCAGCGCCATGCCCGGGGTCATCAGGGCGATCATCGACAGCTGCCAGACCGGGGCGTAGCGGACGGCCCAGAAGTACAGACCGAACGTCACGACGGTGCCGAACAGGGACAAGTACAAGATCGAACCGATCGCCCCGCGCGTCCAGGTCACCTCCAGGTCCCCCTCGAACGCCCAGGCACAGCCCATCAGGAGCGCGGCGGCGAGCACGAGTCCGTCCCGGTTCAGGAGCGTCGAACTGACCTGCGCTCCGGTGCGCTTGATCCATCCGGTCCCGAGGGCGGACAGCAGCGGTGCCAACAACAGGAGGAGCGCGGACCGCACGACCCCTTCCCGTTGTTCCTGCAACTGGGCCAGGTCGGTCTGGAAGAGCAGCACCACGCCAGCCACCGCGATCAGGAGGGCGACCCATTGGCGCGCCTGGAAGGTCTCCTTGGGCAACAACAGAGGTGCGGTCAATGCGGTGCAGACCGGGAAGAGCGCCCACAGGATCGCGACCAAGCTGGAGGGCAACGCCATCGTCGCGTGGTAGGTCAAAGCGTACGGGACGGCGAAGTTGCACGTGGCTTGCACGACGACCAGGTGCAGGGGGGCGCGTGTGCCGCCCTCCTTGCGTGCGAGCCAACCGCCGATCAACAACAGGATCGCAGCCGACAGGCTGAAGCGCACACCTGCCGCCGTGAACGGCGGCAGATCGTCCAATCCATGGGCGACGACGACCCAGGTGCTGCTCCAGATCCCGACCGTGATCGCTATCACCGCGGGCACGGCGAAGCGCGGCGGTGCCGATTGGGGTGCGGCCCCTTGGGAGTCCCCCATCACTTCGTGGTCCGAGCGACCGCCGCGGCAGGGATCAGGCCGTGTCCCGAGGCGTAGATCCAACGGAACCCGGCGCGGATGTCCTCGAGGATCAGGTACAGGCTGGGCACGAGCACCAACGAGACGACGGTCGAGAACAACACGCCGAAGGCGAGCGAGACGGCCATGGGGATCAGGAACATCGCCTGCAAGCTGGTCTCGAGCATGAGCGGGGTCAGTCCCGCGAACGTGGTCAACGAGGTCAACAGGATCGGCCGGAAGCGCGAGGCTCCCGCTTCCGAAACGATGTCGCGCAACGTGCCGCCGCCCTCGCGCCTGCGACGGTTGATCGTGTCCACCAACACCAGGTTGTCGTTCACCACGACGCCGGCGAGCGCCAGCATGCCGCACATCGACAACACGTTGGCGTCCATGCCGATGATCAGGTGACCCAACAGCGCCCCTACCATCCCGAACGGAATGGCGGTCATCACGATCAAGGGTTGCAAGTACGACCGGAACGGGATGGCCATCAAACCGTAGATGGCCAAGAGGGCCAGGAGCAGACCGTTGTAGAGACCGCCGAGGGTCTCTTCCTGCTCCTTGCGCTCGCCACCGACCTCCCAGCCGAATCCCGGATAGCGGGCTTCCAAGGCCTGCAGCGGACCCTGGGCCAGGTGCTCGTAGACACTGCCGGCATCGGTGACCGTCGCGTCGATCTCGGCCGTCACGTTCAGGGTTCGGCGCCGATCGGTGCGCGAGATGGTCGCGGAGCCACGGCCCTCGATGGCTTCCGCCACCACGTCGAAGGGCGCTTCGCTGCCGTTCGCCAAGCGGACGCGGAAATCGTCCAGCGCGCCGACCTGGCGGCGGTCGGCCAGCGGGTAGCGCACCATGACCTTCACCTCCTCGCGTCCGCGCTGCATGCGTTGGGCCTCCTCGCCGTAGAAGGCCTGGCGCATCTGGCGCCCCAGGTCCTCCCGCGTGACCCCGAGCGCGGCGCCCGCGGGCGTGACCTCGAACAGGATCTCACGCTTGCCCTGGCGATAGGAGTCGGAGATGTCCTCGACCCCGGGGAGCGTAGCCAGCTCTTGTTTCAGATCGCTCGCGGCTTGGCGCAAGGTCGCCAGGTCGGGGTGCGTCAGTTGAACGTCGATCGGCTTGCCGGCGCCCATGAGTTCCGAGGTGAACGAGACCTCCTCCGCACCGGGAATGCCGCCCACCTTCTGGCGCCAGAGCTCCACGATGCGATCCGGGGACAGGGCCGGATCATCGCCGCGCGTCTCCGAGGGCGAGAGCGCGATGTGCACCTCGCCCAGGTGGGCGCCGGTGAAGCTCTGGAACATGTTCCCGCTGTTCTGCGCCTGGGCCTGGCGCCACGGCTGTTCGCCGATCGAGGCCAACAGATGCTCCATCAGCGGCGGTGCGTCCTCCGAGCCGTGCGCGAGGCTCATCTCGCGCATCACCTCGATGCCGGCGGCCTCGACCTGGCGCACCGCGTTCTGGGTGACGCTCGCAGGCGTGCCCAACGGCATGGTGATCTGGCACGACAGGTCGTCGGCGGGGAGCTTCGGGAAGAACTTGAACCCCAGGATGCCGCCCTGGATCAAGCCCGCGGTGATGAGCACCATGCCGATCGCCGCGGACAGGGTGACGTAACGCCACTTCAACGCCAGGCGCACGCCCGGTTCATAAACGCGCTCGACGAAGGTCTCCAGCCCGTTCGCGGTGATCCCTTGCACGCGATACCACGCGGCGGCGATGCGCTTCTTGCTGCGCTCGGCCTTCACGTGCACGAGGTGCGCCGGCAGGATCCACTGGGACTCCACCAGCGACCAGAGCAGCGTCGGAATCACCACCATGGGAATGACGCGCCAAATCTTGCCGGTGAACCCCGGCAGGGTGGCCATGGGCACGAACGCGACGACGGTGGTGAGCACGGCGAAGATCACCGGCACCGCCACGCGTTGCGTTCCGCCGATCGCGGCTTCCTCACCGTCCTCGCCACGCTGGATGCGCTTGTAGATGCTCTCGGCCACGACGATGGCGTCGTCGACCACGATGCCCAGCACGACGATGAACGCGAAGAGGCTCAGGACGTTGATCGACTGACCCAACACCGGCATCAGCATCAAGGTGCCGAAGAACGAGATCGGGATGCCCAACGTCACCCAGAAGCTCAAGCGCAGGCGCAAGAACATCAGCAGCACGACGAACACGAGCGCGAGTCCCTGCAGGCCGTTGCGGATCAGGGTGTCGAGGCGACCTTGGAGGTAGCGGGCGTCGTCGCGCCAGGGCGTGACCGTGACCCCGGGTGGCATGCGCTCCTGGGCGGCCGCGCAGAACGCCTTGACCGCTTTCGAGATGTCCAATGCGTTCTCGTCGCCCACGCGGAACACCTGCAGGACGACGGCGCGTTGCTCGTCGAACTGCGCGCCTTGATCGGTTTCGGCGAAGCCGTCGACGACGTCCGCCACGTCCCCCAGCAGCAAGCGCGTCCCGTCGGGGCGGCTGCGCAGCACGATCTGGCGGAATTCCTGGCCCGAATAGGCCTGCCCCTTCGTGCGCAGCAGGATCTCGCCGCCCTGCGTCTTGATCGCACCGCCGGGGATGTCCAGCGACCAGCGTCGCACGGCCGCCGCGACCTCGTCGAAGGACAGGCCGTAGCGGCGCAGGTTCTCCTCGGAAACCTCGATCGAGACCTCGTCGGGCCGCGCGATGGTCAGCTGCACCTGCGTGATGCCATCGATGGCGAGCAGGTCGTCGCGCGTGCGTTCGGCGAGGTCCTTGAGCGTGCGCTCACCGACGTCGCCCGCGACCGTCACGTTGATGACCTGGGCGCGCGGGACGACCTCGCTGACGACCGGGCGCTCGGCCTCGACCGGGAACGAATCGATCGCGTCGACCTCGGTCTTCACTTCGCGCAGCACGCGCGCGAGGTCTTCCCCCGGCCGCACTTCCACCGTGACCGCGCCCGCGCCTTCCGCAGCGCTGGAGGTGATCTTCTTGACGCCGTTCAGGCCCTGCAGCCGATCTTCGATCTTGCGGCAGATGCCCTCCTCGACCTCCTCGGGCGCGGCGCCGGGATACGGCACGGCGATCGTGACCATCTCGGCCGAGAACTCGGGGAAGACCTCGACCTTCAATCGGAAGATGGACATCAGTCCAGCCGCGACCACCACGAGCATCAAAATGTTCGCGGCGACCCGGTTGTGGACGAAGAATGCGATCGGCCCTCGATTCATCGTTGTTCGCCTTCGCCGGGCTCGTCGGTCGTTTCCGTTTCGTTCGGTGCCACATCGGGCTGGGCCGCGAGTTCGACCAACACGCGGATCGGCATGCCCTGGACCGCGGTCGTCAGCGGCGAGACGACCACCTGGTCGCCAGGTTCGAGGCCCGAGGTCAGCACCACGTTGTCGCGATCCCGGAAGACGATCTCCGGATGTCGTACCGCCAACGTTCCTTGACCGGCCTCATCGGGGCTCACCATGACCAGCAAGGCTCCACCGGGCTGCAACGCGTGGCGTGGCACGACGTACGCGCCTGGGATCGCGCGGCCGTCCACCTGCACGTCGACGAAGAGTCCAGCGAGCAGCGGGAACTCGGCCGGGCCACCCAACTGGCCGAAGGGGTCCTGCACCGCCACGTAGGCGACCGCCATGCGGCTGGTGGGATCGAGCTCGCCGTCCACGCGATCGATGCGCCCCGTCCAGGTGCGGCGCTCGCCCGTGAAATCGGCCATCAGGGTGACCGGCGCACCCAGTTCCTTGGCCTGGGTCCCCATGGGCAGGTCCAGGTGTTCGAGCTCGAGGTCGCGCAGTTGCACGCGGACCTCGGCCACGTCCGTGGACGCGAGCTCGCCCAGGGCTTGCCCGGCTTGTACGACCTGGCCGAGCGACACCGATTCCATGCGCACGCGCGCCGCGAAGGGAGCCGTCACCGTCGTGCGCAGCAGATCCAGTTCGGCGGAGGCGACCGTCGCTTCCGCGGCCGAGACCTGGGCGAGGGCCTGCGCTCTTTGCGGCTCACGCAACACCAACGGAGACGGCTCGCCGCGCCCCGAGCTGGCGTACTCCTGCGCGGCGGATTCCCCCTGGGCGGTCTCGAGCGCGAGTGCTGTTTGCGCTTCCACCAAGCGCGACTGCGCCAAGGTGAGGGCGACCTCGTAGTCCGCGCGTTCGATGCGCAGCAATTCCTGGCCCGCGGTCAGGAACGCACCGGGGATCAGCTCGTCGCTGACCCACTCGACGCGACCGCCGACCTGGGCGGACAAGGTGGCTCGACGCCGTGCGCGCACTTCCCCGTACGTTCGAATGCGTGGCGTGTAGACCTGGGCCTCGGGCGTCATGACCTGGACGATCGGGACGGCCAGGATCGGATCCACGGGAATCACGTCCTCCTTGGCGCTGGCCAGGAGGGTCATGATCGAGATGGCGACCGCAAGCACGACGGCGGGCAGTCCGATTTGAAGGATGATGCGCATGGTTCGTCCTAGTCCGGCGCGACGCCGAAACCTCCTCCGAGAGCGAGGTGCAGGTTGACTTGATTCTCGAACTGGAGCCGGTGCCCGCTGATCAGCAGGCTCTCCGCTTGGAACCGGCGACGCTGAGCGTCGAGCACGGTGATGATCGTGATGAGGCCGCGCCGGTACTGGTCGTCGGCGAGTTCCTCGGCAGCCGTGGCCGCGACGAGGGACGCCTGCAAGTGCTGCACGCGTTCCGCCAGCCAGACCTTGGCAGCCAGCGCACCCTCGACCTCGGCGCACGCGACCAACGTCAAACCTGCCAGGTCAGCGGCAGCCGCCTGGCTGGCCGCGTCCTGGGCGTCGATCGTCGCACCGAACCGCCCGTGGTCGATCAAGGGCTGCAAGAGATTCAGCCCCAGACCCCAGGTGCTGAAGTCGCCATCGAGCAGGTCGCCCAGCTCGCCGCTATTGCGACCGAGGTCACCCGTCAAGGTGAGCTTGGGCAGCAGGTCCTTGCGCGCCTGACGGCTCAGCTGTTGCGCGGCTTCGAGCCGCATGCGAGCCGCCACCAGATCGGGGCGACGCCCCAGGAGGTCCGCCGGAAGTCCCGCGGGCACGTTCGGAAGGTCCGCCGGGTAGGCCGCAGCCGCCTCGAGCTCGGCGGAGGGATAGCGACCGAGCAACACCTCGAGGGCACGCGCCGAACGCTCTTCCACGTCACGACTGCCCGCAAGGTTCGCCCGCGCACCCTCGAGATCCGACGTGGCCAGACGCAGGTCCAGCGCCGAGTTCACGCCGCTCTCGAATCGATTGCGGATCGTGGTTTCGCTGAGCTCCCAGCTGGCGACCGTGCGTTCGGCGAGCTCGCGCTGGAAGCGAGCTTCGAGCAAGCCCAACCATGCGGCCACGACCTGGGCCGCCACGGATTGGGCGGCGCCCAAGGCGTCGGCCTCGGAGGCCATGTATTCGGCCTCGGCAGCCTTCACGCCGGCCGCGATGCGTCCCCAGAGGTCGGCCTCCCAGGACGCGGCGATCCCCAGGTTCATCGTCGTCGCCGTCGTGCTCAACACCTTGCCACCACCGGGGATCGGGAAGCCGATGAAGTTCTGGCGCCGACGGGCAGCGCCCCCGGTGAGGTTGAGCGTGGGACGGCGACCGGATCGGGCGATGGCGAACTGCGCCGCGGAGAGCTCGACGCGATGCGCCGCGGAACGCAGATCACGATTGTTCTGCAGAGCCTCGACGACCAAGGCGGTCAGGGTCGGGTTGCCGAAGGACTCCCACCACGCGTCCTCGGAACGCGCCTGTGCTGCGTCCTCGCCGACCCAGGCGTCGGGAAGAGCAGGCTGGGGCGGCACCTCGACGGTGGAATGGGACCTGCAACCGGCCAGGAAGCAGAGGGCGATACCGAGCAGACCTTGCGTGATGCGATTCATGATTGCGTCGGGCTGGGTGCGCGCATGCCGCCTTCGAGGAAAGGCAGGAGTTGTTCCAGGCAGGCGGTCAAGGGGGCTGCGGCGTCCGGGCCTTCGGGAGGCACGGGCAGGCCGTGGATCATCGGGAACGCCATCGCCCCGACCATGAAGGTCAGTCGCCACATGTGATCGGCCGCGGACAGCTCTGGGCACAGGCGTTGCAGCGCGCTGCCGAAGCGCAGGCGCACGTCGTCGAAAGCGCCGCAGCGCACATGCTCTTGGAAGGGCGCGTCCGGGTCCGCGAGCGCGCGTCCCATCAAACGCAGGAAGGCATGACCGCGTTCGCCGCGCGCCATGTCGAACACCGGAGCCGCGAAGGCCTCCAGCACCGAGCGCAGGTCGAAGGTGCCCGCCTCCACCGCGTCGAGGCGCTCGATGCGCCGTCGGTTGAGTTCGCTGGTCCGTCGCTCGAGGACCGCCAGAAGCAGATCTTCCTTGCCGCCGAAGTGATAGTTGGCGGCGGCCAGGTTCACATCGGCCTTCGCGGTGATCTCGCGGATCGACGCGCCGGCCCACCCGAATTCGCCGAAGAGGGTCTCTGCGGCGTCGAGTAGGCGGATCTTGGTCTCGGAGGGGGTGCTGGCCATGACGAACGGACGTTTGATACAATCGTTTCAACGCAGATGCAAGGGACTCAACAGCATCTTGCGCGCCATTTGGAGCAGAACCAGGGCTCGGGCGTGCGCATCGGACTCGGGTTCGGCCGCCCTTGAGGAACCGGCCGCCATCGGGACCTGGACAGCGGCGTGCACGAGGACCCTCTGGAGCACCCCTCCGAAAAGGAACCGTGTGGAGGAGGTTGTCCCAACGCCGCGGGTCGGGGGCTAAGTGACGACGACGCCGGTCCCAACCAGAATGGCGAACACGAGAGCGATGAGGGCCACGACCCCCAAGGAGACTCCCAGGATCTTCCACCAGCTGAGCGGAGCTCGGCCGACGACCTTGCCGGACTGGCCGTGCACGACCACGGGCCAGGACTTGCCGCCGAAACGGTAGCTGACGGTCCAGACCGGCACGAGCAGATGCTTCCAGTGCACGCCGGTGATGTGATTCTGCACGCGCAAGAAGCGCTGGGTGTCCCCGGGGACGTCGCCGCTGCAGCGGCGTTCCTGGGAGTCCTGGATGACGCCGCGGCCCATTTCCCAGGATCCCTGCAGGTCGACCTGGTACTCCTCCGCCCGCCAACCGGCCAGGTACTCGGCGCGGTAGGGAACGAGTGCGCCAAGGTCGAAATCCCCCAACTCGCGCGCGAGTTCGGTCGAGATCGCGTGCGAGCCCAGCACGAGCACGTCGTTGTAAGCATCGTCGCGCTCGCCCCACGCGGGCACCCAGCGCACCTTGCGGACCTGCCGGGTGCGGGTCACGGTCTTGCCATTGACCTGGGTCGTGTAGGTCTGCGTGACCCAGTAGTAGTACCCAGCATCGGCGGTCCAGTCCGAGTGCACGCGGGCATCGAACGTCCAGGCCGGCAGGTAGATGCCGGTCGCCTCGAATCGGTCCAGCTTCTTGAGCGCACCTGGGCGGAACCAGAGTCCCCGAATCCACTTGCGCAGGGCCAGCCGGGCATCGTCCAAGCCGACGTCCAGCGGAACGAGCGACTCGGGTCGAATCAGGTTGCGATTCTCGCCCTGTTCGAGGATGGCCGAAGATCCGCAGAACGCACAGGTGGTGGCGGTCACGGAGGCCTCGAGCGCGACGCTCGCGTCACATTCGCTGCAGCGCACCGAGCGAGTGTCGATGCCCAGCCCCCGCAGACCCTGGGTGTCCGCCGTGAGAGGACGCTCCAGAATCGTCCGCGAATCGCGCAGGACCGTGCGCGTGGTCTCGCAGTAGTCGCAGGCCAGGGCGTCCTTCACGGGGTCCCAGCGCAAGGCCGCGTTGCACGTGTCACAGGACAGGTCCGCGCGCGTCCCGTCGAAGTCCCGGAGCTCGGGTTCCTCGTGAATGACCTCGTCCGCAGCGCCAGGCGGACCCTGCGCGCCTTCCGTGATGCTGGCCTCGTGCTCCTGCGTCCCCATCGAATGTTCCTTAGACTCCGGCGTACGTCACCCGACCTACCCACCGAACCGGCCCGCATTCTGCCGGATCCGTGCATCCCCTGGCCCGCGCAACCGTCGCGAATCCAGAACCACCCCTGACCCATCTGCAAGGAGCTCTCCCATGGGCGTCATCGATTGGTTCCGTCGCGGAACCCAGGAAATGATGGTCGCGCGCCCCGACGGCGCGAAGGCCCAAGTCGTCTGGAAGCACCCGGACCCGACGATCCCCATGAAGTCGCAGCTCACCGTCGAGGCGGACGAGAGAGCGATCTTCTTCCGGGACGGCAAGATCGTCCGGATCATGGAGCCTGGGCGCTACACGCTCGACTCGTCGAACCTGCCCTTCCTGTCGAACCTGGTCGACAGCTTCACGGGCGGCAACGTGTTCATCAGCGAGGTGTTCTTCGTCAACACGCGCGAGCACGCCGGCATCAAGTTCGGGGGTCGCATCGGTCACGTCGAGGATCCCAAGAGCGGCGTACCCGTCGAGACGATGGTCCACGGCGAGTTCAGCTTCCGGGTCGACGATCCCGAGAAACTGGTGGTGGGCCTGGTCGGCATGGGCCGCGCGGAGTCCTACATGGTCAAGGCGTGGCTCAAGGAGCAGGTGCTCAAAGTTATTCGTGACCGCATCGCCGAGATGTGCGTGAAGAACAAGTGGCCGCTGCTGGACGTGACCAGCGGTGCCTACACCGAGGAGATCGAGGCCGACGTCATCGGTGGCCTGGCTCAGCACGTCGCCAGCTATGGCGTTTCGATCGTGCGGCTCGGCAACTTCGTCGTCGGGATCGACGAGGAGGACGCGGACAACCTGAAGGCCCTCTATCGCGACGCGGCCTACCTGAAGACCGTCGGTGGCGTGGACGGCTACCAGAAGTTCGCGGCGGGCAAGGCTCTGATGGGAGCCGGCGAAGGCATGGCCAAGGGCGGCGGGCCTGGCAGCGGTGGCGACGCGACCGGCGGCGGCCTGATGGGTGGCGCGGGACTCGGCATCGGCATGGGCCTTGCCCAGATGCTCGTCCGCGACAACCGGGGCGGTGAATCCCTCGCTCCGGCGGCCCCCGGGGTCACCTGCGGAGCCTGCAACTCCAACGTGTCCGCGGGCAAGTTCTGCAGCGCTTGTGGCGAAGCGTTGAAGAAGCAAGCGCCCGAGGGCAGCCGCTTCTGCACCGGATGCGGCGAAGCCATGTCGGTCGACGCGAAGTTCTGTGGGTCCTGCGGCACCGGGCAAGCTGCGGGCGATTGATCATAGCTTCGATCTCTTCGCGAGCCCCGTCATGATTCTGTCATGCCGGGGCTCGTTCGTTGCGGAGCGCAACGCGGACCACATCGATGCACGACGCACGGCTTTCCGAGCGAGAACGGCGCGTTCGGCCTACGCTGAGTTCATCGGTTGGACGACTCCCTTCTCGGCGTCCGCGGGCGACGAAGGACCAACCGTTCGGCAGACAGACAGACCGTTCGACGCGCCAAGAGATCTCGGGCGTACCGATCGGGGCCGCCGATCGCGGCAGGGGATGAGAGTTCCCTGCCGCACTCTGCCTCTCGACCTCAGTATCCGTAGGGATCGGCCGAGGAACCGGGCCAACCCCAGGCGACCGCGCCGGCCAGGACAGCGATCGTCAAGATCCAGCGCAAGGCCTCGACGCGTCGTCCCTCACCCGGGAGGAGCGCGGCGAGCGGCGCGAGCACGAGCAGCGTGCAAGGTCCCCCACCCAAGCTCGCACTGCGCGAGAGGTTGTCCGCCCAGCAGTGCACGGGGACGGCGAACGTCAGGAGGGCCAAGGGCGGCAACCAACCCGCCAGCACGTTCCAGTCCTTGCGCAGCCAGGCCAACGCGACCAGCGGTCCGACGCCCGCGCTGCAAGCTCCGAGCACGGCGCCACCGCTGGCGAAGAACTGGTTGCCCACCAGCCAACCGGTGACCGACAACGTCACGAGCAGAGCCAGGGCCGGACCGGGACCCTTGGCGATCCGTCGGGATCCTGCGCAGAGCATCACGGCCTGGATGGCCCCGGCGCCACACAGGGCGAGCGTCCGCAGCAGGGCGTGATCCTCGGCCCAACGCGTCTCCCGCTTGCGCGAGAACGCGAACCAGGTCCAGCCCATCACGAGGAGCGCGGTGCCGAGCGTGGCGAGGCCAAACCTGCGGACGGACAACACACCCAGGACGCCTGCGATCGGAATGGCGATCGGCAGCCAGTCCTTCGAATAGGTCGGGGGCAGATCCGGGATCGCGTGCAATCCGTGCAACACCATCCCCGCGGCCAACACGGGAGCCAAGGCATTCGCCACGGCTCCCGTGCGTGGCTCCTTGGAGCGCCAGGGCTGCCAGCCCAGAACGACCCACGGAACGACGAACAGGCAGGCCGTCCAGACCTCGGGCGGGACCTCGAACACGCGGCCTACTCGACCCCGTTGGCTTCGATGGCGAGGATCAACGTGATCTTGTCGCTGAGCGCTTCGTTCGGGTAGGTCTCGATGCCGAACTCGCGACGGTCGATCTCGAGCCGACCCTCGAAGCCGAGCTTCGGACCCATGCGCGTCTCCGCAGCAAATCCGGTCATCTCCATGTCGAAGGTGACCTCCTTCGTCTTGCCGTGCAGCGCGAGATCACCGGTCACGGTGTAGGTCTTGTCCTTCACGGCGACCTTGGTCGAGGTGAACGTCGCTTCGGGGAAGTCCTCGGCGCCGAGGAAGTCCCCACTCATGATGTGGCCGTCGCGCTTTTCGTCGTTGGTGTCGACCGAGCCCGTCCGGAGCGTGATCTCGACCTTGCAGTTCGCCGGTTTCGCGTCGAGCGTCAGCGCGCCGCTGAACTCGTTGAACCGACCGTAGTTGTAGGCGACGTCCATGTGTTTGATACGGAACATCACAGCGGAGTGACCGGTATCGACGGTGAACGCACCGGTCGGACCGTCGTAGGGCACGCTGGTCTCGGGAAGGAATGCGGCGGAGGTGCAGAGGGCCAGCAGGACGGCCGGAATGGCGAAACGTTGCATGATTACGGGTTGGAAGTTCTTGGGAATGGAGCGGGGGCGACATTGATAGCTGGCCCGGCGCCGGGGGGAAGGCTCCGACATCGAAAACAATAGGTAGCCCTTGCCGGTAGCCCCTACGCGTCACCGCCTCGGACCCTCCAGCCGTTCGATTTCGCGGCCCTTCGCCCCGGTCCGACCGACGACCCACGCGCATCTCGGGTCGTGGCCGCCCGGGGTCGAACCCGGCTCATCCGGACTCCCCCTCCGCTCACCCCACCGGACCCGGCAAAGATGCATCCAGTGAAGGCCGCCAGCGATCCCACCCTCCCCGTGCAAAAGCTGGGGTATCGGACCTCGCGCATCGCTAGGCTCTGGCACCGCGAGGACGCGGCCCCATGGACACCCACACTCTCATCCTGACCTTGGGCGGCCTGGCCGTCGCAGGCATGGCCTCGCAATGGCTCGCCTGGCGCCTGCACCTGCCGTCGATCCTGGTCCTGCTGCTGGTCGGGCTCGCCGCCGGACCGATGACCGGCTGGGTCGATCCCGACCTCATGCTCGGGAACCTCCTGCAGCCGCTCGTGTCCTTGGCGGTGGCGGTCATTCTGTTCGAGGGTGGCTCCACCCTGGATCTGCGAGAGCTGAAGACGATCGGGGGGGCGGTCCTGCGGCTGTGCACCATCGGAGTCCTCGTGACGTGGACCCTGGCCACGGTGGCTGGCATGATCCTCGCCGACCTGCCGCTGGAACTCGCGATCCTGCTCGGCGCGATCCTGACCGTGACCGGACCGACGGTGGTCGGGCCGTTGCTGAACCACGTCCGACCCAAGGGCGACATCGGCCCCGTGCTCAAGTGGGAGGGCATCGTCGCGGACGTCATCGGTGCCACGTTGGCGGTCCTCGTCCTGCACGCGATCGCGGACACCGGACCCGACAGCGGGGCCGGCAGCGTGGTCGTCGGTATCTTGAAGACCAGCGCTATCGGTGCGGTCGTCGGATTCCTCGGGGCCTACGCGTTGGTGATTCCGCTGCAACGCCACGCGATCCCCGATCACCTGCAGAGCCCGGTCACCCTCGGCTTCGTGCTTGGCGTGTTCGCGCTCGCGGATCATCTCCAGGCGGAGGCAGGACTCCTGGCCGTGACGCTGATGGGCGTCGTCATGTCCAATCAACGGCGAGTCTCGGTTCGCCACATCGTCGAGTTCAAGGAGAACCTGCGCGTCCTCCTGATCTCGGCGCTCTTCCTGGTGTTGGCGGCGCGCGTCGAGCTGGATGATCTGAAAGCACTCACACCCGGCTCGTTCGCCTTCTTGGCTGCGCTCATCTTCATCGTGCGCCCCGCCGCTACGGCCGTTTCCCTCTGGAAGTCCGGCTTCAGCCGCCAGGAGCAGATCTTCGCAGGTTGGATGGCGCCGCGCGGGGTGGTCGCGGCAGCCGTGGCAGCCCTGTTCGCCACGCGCCTCGAAGGGATCGTCGAAGGTGCGGAAGCTCTCCCGTCGCTGGCCTTCCTGGTCATCATCGGCACCGTGCTCGTCTATGGACTCACGGCCTCACCGCTGGCACGTCGACTGGGATTGTCCGAGGAGGATCCGCGCGGCTGCTTGCTGGTCGGAGGTGGACCGTTCGGGGAAGCGCTCGCTCGCACCCTGCAGGCCCAGGACATACGCGTGGTCATCGCGGACACGAACCGCAAGCGAATCGCCCGATTGCGTCTGGAGGGCCTGCGCGCAGTCTGGGTGGACGTCGTCGCGGACCATGCGGTGGAACGCATTCCCATGGGCGGGCTCGGACGCATGCTCGCCATGACACCGAACGACGAGGTCAACCGACTGGCCACCATGAACTTCGTCGAGTTCTTCGGTCGTGCAGGGGTCTTCCAGCTCACCGCCGGTGGCAACGAGGACGGCGCCGCCGAGATGCGCGGCCGACCTCTGTTCGGAGGCCTCGGGTTCGCGGAGCTCAACCGGCGCATGGCAGCGGGGGCCCAGATCAAGGCCACGCCGCTCTCCCCCGAGTTCCTGCTGTCCGATCTGAATGCGATCCATGGCAACAACAGCGTCCCGCTCATGACTTTGGCCCAGGGTGGCAAGCTCTCGGTCCTCGAGGAGGATCCGTCCGGGGAACTCCCGGACGGGACCGTTCTGATCCACCTCGTGGACGTGGAACCCCAGGATCGCGCCTGACAGGGCGCCCAGAACGGGCTCCTCGAATTCGCGATCCGCAACCCTCGTTCCAGGGCGTCGCGCGCTATCGTGGGTCTGTTCCGACGGCGATCCAGTTCGTCGGGACGCACCTCATCAACAGCTTGTCCGATATGCGACTCACGTCAACGCGCTCCACAGTCTCCATCGCTGCCCTCGCCGCCCTCCTGCCTGGCTGCTTCTTCAAGTCCAACGGAGGCAGCATCAGCCTCGGCGCGACCAGCAACCCGTCGCCGACCTCGGTGGTCTACCTGGACCTGAACCAGAACGGAGTTGCCGATGCAGGTGACGAATTGCGCATGCAGTTCAACCGTACGCTGCGCTTGGACCAGGCCACGATCGACGACTTCCTCCTGGCGATCGTCGACGACGAGTTCGGCGCGGGAGCCACCGTGGCTCTCACGGATTCGGCCAACCAGGTGCGCGTCGTGCTGGGCGCGAACCCGCGACTCAAGTCGCGCAAGAAGTTCAACCTGGCCGAGGTCTCCGCCGGCTCCCCCTCCGCACTGAACTCGGTCGACACCGGTCACATCCGAGATCTCGTCACCGACGGTCCGGCGTTCCCCGCGGGCACTCCGCTCGACCTGGTCCCCGGATTCGTTTCGGGTGCCGACCTCGACACCCCGTTCACCGACCGCTCGGACCACGTTCTGCTCGTCGACCTCGATTGCGATGGTCTCTTGGACCTCGTGCGCACGATCGGCAACACCCCCACGCCGAAGCTCGAGTTGGGCCAAGCTGGCCTCGGCAAGGCTCAGTCCAGTATCGAAGTTCTTCTCGGGCAACCTGACGGAACGTTCGCGTCCGAGTACGCACACAGCTTCGACGGATTGCCCACCGCTCTGGGCCACGCCGACGTCAACCGCGACGGTCACCCGGACCTGCTGGTCGGTCGCGATCTGGAGGACGTCGTGTTCCTCACGAACAGCAGCGGACACGGAGACGTCACCCTCAGCAACGGCTTCCTGCTCGAGGCCACCAGCACCACCACCGCGATCCTCGGCGTCGACCTCGACCAGGACGGTTTCGTGGACATCGTCGTCGGCGACTCCGAAGGCGTTCACAGCTACCGGAACCTTGCGACGCTCGGCTTCGACGCGCTTGTGAGCCACTCTTCCATCGCGTGCAACGCATTGGCGGCCGGCGATATGAACGGCGACGGCGTCGTCGACGTGATCAGCGCCACGAACGGGAACGACCAGATCCTGCTGGGCGGCTTTGGTCAACTCACCACCGGCGGTCAGAGCCAGTCCGCCACCCCGACCCGTCACGTGGCCATCGCGGACATCGACCGCGACGGCGACCTCGATTACGTCCTGGCCAAGGACGGTGTCGACGTGCTCGGCATGAGCGTCGGTGAGGCCGGCTACATCGAACAGGCCCTCGGCGACGAGGACGGTTCCACGCTCGCCGTGGCGATCCTCGACGTCGACGGCGACGGCCTGCCGGACCTCGCGCGGGCCATGGGCGACGTCGCGACCGGAGGCATGCAGCTGATCCTGAACCTCGGTGCGGGCGGCGGCGCCTTCCTTGCGCGATCCCAGGACATCGAAACCGACGGCATGCGTCACATCACCTCGGGCGACATCGATCGCGACGGTGATCCGGATTTCGTCGTGGACGGTGCGGACACACGGGTCTGGCGCGGATCCTTGTCCGGCACATGGGGCGATTACGAGCCCCTGGAGCGGACCGGGATCGAGCTGGGCATGGGTGTGGCCGAAGTCATCACCGAGGGCGACCTGAACGGTGACGGCATCGCGGACGTCGCCATCGGCGGCAACCAGCATGTGACGCTGTACTACGGCCTGGCCGATGGCACGTTCAGCCCGCCCGCAGTCCTCGTCCTTCCGCTGACACGGACCCAAGACATCCTGCTCCACGACATGGACCTGGACGGTGACCTCGACATGGTCGTCGCGGTGATCTCGGGCTCCGCCCTCATGTATCGCAACGACGGCACGGGCGTGTTCACCATTCCCTGCATCAACATGCCCTTCATCGACGACGTGAACTCGATCGGTGTCGGAGATCTGAACGGCAACGGCTTCCCCGATCTGGTGTTCGCGCGCCCGCGTACGCGCGCGGACGTGGTCCTCTTCAACATCGGCTTCCCGCCCCCCGTGAAGCCGCTTGGCGACCAGGTTCCGCCCTGCGAATGGGTCCAGTTCATCTCCTCCGGCCAACAGATGAGCCCGGAATCGTCGCGCGACGTCGTCGTCGCCGACCTCGACTGTGACGGCAGCCTCGACCTCGTGTTCGCCCATCAGAACAACATCTCCGATGCGGTTTGGCTGAACATGGGGAACGGGATCTTCGAGCTCGTGCAGCAGACCTTGGGTCTGTCCCACTCGCGCGACTTGGCGTTGGCCGACTTCAACAACGATGGCTACCTCGACCTCGGGGTCGCGACGTTCAGCTCCGACGAGATCTGGCACGGACTGGGCGGCGGGTTCTTCGAATTGGCGACGACCTTCGCCTCCGACGACTCGAGCTCGTGTGAAGCGCGCGACCTCAACGGAGACGGCCGCGCCGACTTCATCACGGGCGGTGAGTACGGCGTGCGCATTCGCTACAACTCCGCCGACACCGGGCTCGCGAGCGATCCGAGCTTCGAGTACACGTCCATTCCGGTCCAGGACATCCACCTCGCGGAATTGAGCCGCGACGGGACGCTCCAGATCCTGATGGCGGGGCGTGACGACAAGACGACGCATCGCATTCTCTCGAGTCGCTGATTCGAGCGGCCCCTGACCTGCGCTGACGCAACCTCATGGGCTCCGATCTGGCGGACCGACTCGTTCCGGTTCCGCGCTCCATCGTCCTCGGTGAAGGTGACTGGTCACCTCCGCCGGGGACGCTGCACGTCGCAGGACTGCCATCCGAATCCGCAGGTGCCCTGGCGCTGCGGAGGGTCCTCGAGCTGGATTGCAGTGGGTCGTCGGCCGCTGTTGCGTTCGAGTTGGGCTCGGTCGACGGGCCCGGCGACGAAGCCTACCGCCTCGAGATCGACGCGAACGGAGTGCGCGCCACCGCCCCCACAGCGAGGGGTCGTGATCACGCGGCGCGAACGTTGGCGCAGATCCTGCGAGGTGGTCATCCGCTCCCCCATGTCGTGATCGAGGACCACCCGGACCTCGCGCCCCGCGGCGTCATGCTGGATGTCAGTCGTGACCGCGTCCCGACCATGGAATGGCTGCGGAACACGGTCGACGTGCTGGCCGAGTGCAAGATCGATCAGCTGCAGCTCTACATGGAGCACACGTTCGCATACGAGGGCCACGAGAACGTCTGGCGGGACTCCAGCCCCTTCAAGCCGTCGGAGATCCGAGACTTGGACGCCTATTGCGCAGCGCGCGGCGTGGAATTGGTCCCGAACCAGAACGCGTTCGGGCACATGCACCGCTGGCTCACGCATCCGGCATACGCACACCTGGCCGAGTGTCCCGAGGGTGTCGAGCACGCCTTCGCGCGTCAGCCGGAGCCGTTCGGACTCTGCCCGACCGAACCGCGCGTGTTGCCGTTCCTCGAGGACCTGTTCGATCAGCTCCTGCCGTGTTTTACATCGACCCAGTTCAACGTCGGGATGGACGAGACGATCGACCTGGGGCTCGGTCGCAGCCGCGAGGTCTGCAAGGAACAGGGCACAGGTCGCGTCTACCTGGACTTCCTGAACCACGTTCACGCGCTCGTGACCGCACGTGGTCGGCGCATGCAGTACTGGGGCGACATCGTGCTCGAACATCCCGAGCTGATCCCCGAACTTCCCGAGCGCGCGCTCGCCCTGCTCTGGGGTTACGAAGCCGGGCACCCTTTCGAGGACAACGCGCGCACCTTCGCCGAGCACGGCATTCCGTTCTGCATTTGCCCGGGCACCAGCTCCTGGCAGAGCCTTCTCGGCCGGGTCGACAACGCGCGCGCCAATCTCCGCGAAGCCGCAGCGGCAGCCGTCCGACATGGGGCCTCCGGTTGGCTGGTCACCGACTGGGGAGACTTCGGACACTGGCAGCCCTACCTGACCGCCTGGCCAGGACTGCTCCTGGGGGCCTCGTTCGGTTGGAACGCGGACGTCGAACTCCCCCACCTGGACCGTGCCCTCGACGCGATCGTGTGGAGCGAGGACCCAGGACTCGGGCGCATCGTGGTCGATCTCGGACTCGCACACCGCAAGCTCGAGTCCCCTGCGCGCAACGCGACCAGCCTGTTCCAGCTCCTGCGACGTCCACACCTGACGCTGCCGAACACGTGGTGTCCGGACCTCGATGAAGCCGGGTTGGTCGCCTACATCGGACACGTGAAGGACGAGTTGTTGCCCCAGCTGGAAGCCTGGACCTCCGGGCGCATCGAAACGACCGACCTCCTGATTGCGAGCCGCATCACGCTCTGCGCTGCGGAGCTCGGCCGTGCATGGCTCGCCTGTGGGCCGGGCGCAGCGCTGTCGACCATTCCCGTCGCGACGAGACTGGACCTCGCCAACCAGCTCTCGGACCTGGCGGACCAGCAGCGCGCCGCTTGGGAAACCACGAGTCGGCCGGGTGGAGCGGACGACAGTGCGAACAAGCTGCGAGACGTTGCCGCCGCGCTTCGGGGCCCGGAGTAGCGCGCGCCTAGAGGCCGTGTGGGAACCACCCCAGCGTGCGACACAGGAACAGCGCGCCAGACAGGCCAGCCAAGACGAGAGTCGACCTCGGCCCGGTCACGCCGAACGAATGAGCTAGGGCCGCGACCAGGAAGCCGGGCACCAATGCCGCTGCTGCGAAGACCAACGTCGCATCACGCCCGAAGGCACCGGGTACGGCGGTGTCCAGGAATGCGCTGGCGGTGGTCCCCGCCAGCAACCCGAACAGCACCGACTCCACGGCTCGTCCTCGATCGTCGTTCTGGAGGTAGCGATCCAGCGCGAGGTAGGTGGCGCCCATGGCCATGGCCAAGCTCAAGATGCGAGGTTCGACATCGGTCCAGCCAAGCACACCGGCCCAAGCGCCTGTCATCGCGCAGCCGGCGAACAGGATTCCATCGCGGCGACGACGATCCCCCGCCATCAGGAGCCCGATCATGAGCAGGACCAAGGCACCTTGGCCGCCCGCTCGCAGACCTTCGGTCGCGCAGGTGCGGCGCAACGACCTGGGCCGCACCAGGGTCGTGGTCGGGGCCCGACTGTCGAGGAAGCCGCGGGTGGGCAGCCCGTCGTGGAAGAACACCCACAACTGCTCGAAGTGAGCTGGGCTGGTGTCGAAGAAGAAGTCCATCCCGTACTCCAGCTGGTCCGGGATGCGAGACCACGGCGCGAACCGAACGACCTCGACCCCCAACGCGGACATGTTCAACTCGTCGTGCTCGAGCCAATTCACGGCGACGAACGTCAAAGGAATCGAGTCTCCGCTCGGCAGGCCCAGGACCTGGTGCAAGGCCACGTAGTCTCGAATCCCCGAGGCTCCGGCCGCGACCTCAGCCGCGGTGACGATCCCGTCACCATCGGCATCCAGATCCGGCAGCACCTCGACCAGCGACAGGGCTTGGAGGTGCGTCGTGACGCGCACCCCGTCCAGCATCACGTCGATCCTGGAAGCACTTTCCGAGTTGGGGTGCAGACCCGCAGCGAGGAGCGACAGGCCGGAAACGAGACCGAAGAGCATGGTCGTGGATCATGCCGGGACCAGCCCCCCGCCTCCAGCGTTGGACGCCCGTTCACGAACGGGAATCCCGGAATCTGACGATCTCGTTTCGGCTCAACCCTTCCCCGGAGAACGGACGATCCAAACGATCCACGTCAGAGTTCCCCCGATGACCCAACTCCCCTACGCCTTCATCGCCCGCCATCCGATCTTGGATCGGAACCGCGAGGTGCATGGGTACGAGCTGCTGCACCGCTCGGGATGGGACGGGGTCTATCGCGCCAGCGACCCGGACAAGGCGACTCTGGAGTTGCTGAACACCTCGATGTTGGTCAACCGGCTGCAGGACCTGACCGACCACAAACTGGCGTTCGTGAACGTCACGGAGAACCTGCTCGATCAGGACGTTCTGCGCGTCGTGCCGGCGGAGCACACCGTCCTCGAAATGCTCGAGTCCATCCGCCCGACGCCTGAAGTGGTGAAGGCGATCCGAGAGCTCCATGACGTGGGCCACCGCATCGCCTTGGACGACTTCGACGGCGACGAAGATTGGGCACCGGTGATCGCGTTCGCCGACTACGTCAAGGTCGACTTCCAAGCCGTTCCGGTCGATCTCCGGCGCTCCATCATCGAGCGTTGGAAACGTCCGGGGCTGAAATTCCTGGCCGAGAAGATCGAGTCCCACGAGGAGTTCCAGGAGGCACTCCAGCTGGGCTACGACCTGTTCCAGGGCTTCTTCTTCTGCAAGCCCGAGACGAGTGCGCGGCGAGAGGTTCCGCAAGGCAAGGTCAACCACCTCGAGTTCTTGCGCGAGATCAGCCGCCCGGAACCGAACCTGGATGTCCTCGCGGACCTCATCCGGCGTGAGATCTCGCTCTCCGCCAAGCTCCTGCGCTACATCAATTCGGTCCACTTCGGAGTACGAGCCGAGATGACCTCGATCCGGCAAGCTCTAGTGCACCTTGGGGAGCGCCCGCTGAAGCGTTGGGGCACCCTGATCGCACTCGCCGGACTGGCCAGCGACAAACCGTTGGAGTTGATCCGCACGTGCCTCGTGCGCGCGCGCTTCTGTGAGCAACTGGCCTCCAGGTTGAACCTCGGGGAGCGGTCCCTCGATCTGTTCCTGACCGGCATGTTCTCGGCACTCGACGCGTTGACGGATCGCCCCTTGGGCGAGGCTCTCGGTGAGCTGGGCGTCGATCGGGAGATTCAAGGAGCCATCGAGGGCGACGCGACCGACCTCGGACGCGCATTCGCCCTGGCCCGCGCCTGCGAACGGGGCGACGATCGCCTCTATCGCGTCATCGCGGGCCACTTCGGCCTGGACGAGAACGATGTCGCCAGGTTGTGGACCGAGTCGCTCCTTTGGGCGGACGAGACGTTCGCGCCCGAGCGCAACGCCGCTTGAGGAGGCCCTGGTGGGTCCGGGGGGATCCCCCTACGGGCCTCCATTACGGCCAGTGCGCTCAATCTGGGTCCAGATAAGGTCGAAGAGAACGGCGGTCCCCCATGTTCCGTCGCCCCCACCTCCTGGTCCGCCAACCGATCCTCGATCGAACCGGTGAGATCCAAGCCTACGAGCTGCTCTACCGACCCCCTCCGGGCGAGCCGCTGCATCCCGAAGAGGCCACCCGAGCTGTGATTCGGGACACGTTCCTTCTGCACGGTCTCGAAGCGGTGTCCAGCGGTGTCGATGTGTTCATCAACATCCCGGAAGCACTGCTCGAAGACGAGACGTTGTACGGACTGCCCAAGGAGCACGTCGTCCTGGAGGTGCTCGAGGACGTTCCGCCCACGCCTCGGAACGTGTCTGCCGTGAAGGCGCTGCGCGCTGCGGGCTACCGCATCGCGATCGACGACGTCGTACACATCGAGACGCACGGCGCGTTGCTGGACCACGCCGACATCATCAAGGTCGATTTCATGGATTCGACCCCGGAGCAGCGCAGAGCGCTGATGCAACTGCCCGGCCGGTCCTCGCAGAAGATGCTCGCGGAAAAGGTCGAGACCCTCGAAGAGCGCGACGAAGCCAACGCCTTGGGTTTCGAGCTGTTCCAGGGATTCTGGTACCGCCGTCCCCAGGCCGTTCCGGTTCGCAACCTTGCACCCAACAAGAGCGCAGCCATCGGCCTGATCGCCAAGCTGAACGACGGTGTTCACGATCCGGACGAGATCGCCGCTTCCATCAAGCATGACATCGGGTTGACCACTCGACTGCTGACGTACCTGAACTCGGCAAGTTTCGGACTGCAGATCCAGCTGAGCTCCGTGCGCCAGGCCGTGATTCACCTGGGCGAACAGCCCTTGCAGCGCTGGGCCACCATGGCTGCCTTGGATCAACTGGCGGATGGACGTCCACCGATCTTGACTCGCGTCGCCCTGGAACGCGCCCGCTTCTGCGAACTGGTCGCGGAGTTCATGGGCATGGACGACCCCGGTTCCTCCGCCTTCTCGGTCGGGCTGCTCTCGACCCTGGACACCCTGCTCGGCACGACCATGGAGCGCGCGATCGCACCGCTCGGGCTGCCGGACGACGTCAGTCGTGCACTCAGTGCGCGCGGCGGCATCCTGGGGCGCCTGCTCGCCCTGGCCGAAGCCTGCGAGCTCGGTAGAGACGCGCTCGTGAACATGCGTCTCGTGAGCCTCGGGCTGCAATGGGAACGCATCGTTCCCCTTTGGCCTCTGGCGCAGGACTGGGCGGAAGGCATCACCTCCGCAGCGAACCGACGCAACGACGCGGCCTAGGATTTCCGGCCCAAGAGGGCCAGGTCCAGCGCTTCCTCGACGCGGTCCAGGAAGCGGAACTCCAGACGCTCGCGAACGGCAGCCGGGATGTCCTCGAGGTCGGCGCGATTGCGCCCAGGCAGCAGCACGGTCTTGATCCCGGCGGCTTGGGCGGCCAAGACCTTCTCCTTGATGCCGCCCACGGGCAACACGAGCCCCTGCAGGCTCACCTCGCCCGTCGCGGCAACCGTGTCCCGCACTCGGCGACCGGTCAGCAAGGACGCCAGGGCCAGCACGAGAGGCACGCCTGCGCTGGGACCGTCCTTGGGTACCGCGCCTGCGGGAAGGTGAATATGGATGTCGTTCTCGCGGAAGAACTCGGGAGCCACTCCCAGGTCGAGCCCGCGGCCGCGAACCAGGGTCAGGGCGGCCTGGGCGCTCTCGCGCATCACGCCACCGAGTTGACCCGTGAGGATCAACTGGCCCTTGCCCGGGATCGCCGTCGCCTCGACGAACAGGATCTCGCCGCCGACAGCGGTCCACGCCAAACCGGTTGCGACGCCGGGAGTCGAAACGCGACGACGCACGTCGTGATCGAACGGCGCGGGACCCAGGATCGTCTCGACATCCTCGGCGCGGATCACCAGGGGCTTGCGCCGGCGACCTCTGGCGAAGTGCGTGGCAGCATGACGGCACAAGGCGCCCACCGCGCGCTCCAAACCGCGCACGCCAGCCTCGCGCGTGTGGTTGCGAATCAACTCGCGCAACGCGCCCGCCTGGATCTTGCAAGGGGCCCCACCGGACGCCATGCGACCGAACTGGGCCGTGGTCAAACCAGCGGCCTCGAGTTGCTTCGGCACCAGGTAGCGCTTGGCGATCTCGAGCTTCTCCTGTTCGGTGTAGCCAGGGATCTCGATGACCTCCAGGCGATCGCGAAGCGGTCCGGGGATGGCGTGCAGGACGTTGGCGGTCCCGATGAAGAACACGCGCGACAGATCGAACGGAACGCCGAGGTAGTTGTCGGTGAACGTGTTGTTCTGGGCCGGATCGAGGACCTCGAGCAAGGCGGCGGACGGGTCGCCGTGGACCCCCGAGCCAAGCTTGTCGAGCTCGTCCAGCATGAACACGGGATTGCTCGCGCCCGCCTTGCGCAACGAGGTGATGACGCTGCCAGGCATCGCGCCGATGTAGGTGCGCCGGTGCCCACGAATCTCGGCTTCGTCGTGAACGCCGCCCAGACTGAGGCGCGAGAACTCCAGCCCCAACGCGCGCGCGACGCTGCGACCCAACGACGTCTTGCCGACGCCAGGAGGGCCGACCAGGCACAGGATCGTCCCTTGCCCACGCGGATTCAGCTTGCGCACCGCGAGCGTCTCGAGAATGCGCTTCTTGACCTTCTCGAGGCCGTAGTGGTCCTCGTCCAGGATCCGCGCCGCTCGGTCCAGGTCGAGGTTCTCCTTGGTCAGAACGTTCCACGGCAGCTCCGTGACGACCTCGAACCAGGTGCGCAGCGTCGGATGCTCGGGCGACTGTTCGGGAAGGCGCGCGAGCCGTTTGAGCTCCTTGCGCGCCTGCCGATCGACGTCGTCGGGAAGCTGCAGCTCCTTCAACCGGATGCGCAGGTCCTCCAGCTCCTCGTCGGCGTCCTCCTCGTCCCCCAGCTCGCGCCGGATCGCGCGAAGCTGCTCGCGCAGGAAGTACTCACGCTGCGCATCGTCCAGCGAACCCTTCGTGTCCTGGCGAATCTTGGCGGACAGGGCGAGGACCTCTTGCAGGTCCCCGAGGACGTGCATCAAGCCTTCCAGGCGTTCCCTCAGATCCACGGTCTCGAGCAAGCGTTGCTTGTCGGCCAACGGCGCATCCATGAACGTGCAGACCAGGTCGGCGAGCTGGGTCGGCGAGTCCATCGCCGCGACGGCCGGACCGAGGTCCTCGGGGGCGCCGGGGGCCAGGTCGATGACCTCGCCGGCACGCGCCTTGAGAGCACGGAACAGCGCGGTGAGCCCCTTGGTGGGCTCAGGTGCGTCCGGGATGCGCTCGACGCGGGCGACCAGATAGGGCTCGGTCTGCACGTAGTCCACGATGCGGAAGCGTTCGTGCGCCTGGCAGATCGCGTTGTGCCGCTCGTCCGAGATCGGCCAGTAGCGCAGGATCTCGGCGACCGTCCCGACCTCGTAGAGGTCACCGGGCTCGGGCACCTCCTGGTCGGGATCCCGTTGCAACAAGAGGCCCACCGGCTTGCTGGTCTGGACGGCGGCTTGGATCGCCGCGATCGTCCGTTGACGTCCCACCATCAGAGGCAGGGCGACACCCGGGAACAGGATCATGTTCCGCACGGGCAGCACGATCAGCTCGGTCGGAGCCTCTTTGGCCTTCCGCTTGCGCGGGGCCTTCTTCGTTCGTTTCTTCGCCAAGGGTTCTGCTCTGCTGGTCCGCAGTCGGAGCCCACGGGAAGCGAGGAGTCTGGCCCGCAGGCGCTCCGGGTTCAACCGCGGAGCGACCTAGAAGCTGGCGAGCTGGACGTTGTTCTCGCCCGCGTGGCGCCAGGACTCGAGAGCGCCTTGCTTGGTGACCTCGCAGACGTCCGGGACGCCCACGATGGACAGTCCGTCGATTTCATCGTCGAACGTCTCGTACCAACGGTTCTCCGGCTGGCTGCAGCAGGAACCGTCAGCGATGGCGTCGCCGCGCACCTCGAACAGACCGTCCGACGCGACTCGAAAGAAGTCGCCATCACGCGTGAAGGAAATCCGGGCTTCGACCAGTTCCATGGTGCGTGGATTCGGAACCGGACGTGCGCGGAGCAGTGCCCAGTTGCGAGCGGCTCTTGCCGTGGTTGCGTCAGGAGCATCGACGATGAAGCGAGTGGACTCCAACGGTCCCGCGCCAAGCTCGGCCAGGTTCTGGTCCGAGTGGCCGAGCAACATGACGACCTTGACTCCCGTCAGGTCATACCCGTTCTGCTCCCCGCCTTCGAAGGCCCAGGCTGCGATCCCGTTGCGGCCCATCTCGTAGACCTCGCCCGCGTGGTGACACGGGCCACACCACACCGAGGCGGAGCGCGCTTCGACGTACTGGCCGAAGGGCTGGGGAGCGGGCACGGACCTGGCGATCACGCGTGTGGCGAGGATCGCTGCGAAGAGCACGAGCAAGATGAGGGGCAGTCGCTTCATGGTGGTCCTCCGGGGACGTCTACAGGATCGCCGCACCTCGGCTCTGGAAGCAAGAGCGGTCGCTCTGGCAATTCTCGGGATCGACCACCATGCGGTCCGGACCCATGATGGTCTGCGTTTTCTGGCACCAGCAGTGCCTGCTGCGATCCAACACGTCGCTCGGCTCGTGCGGGATCGCCTGGGTGACCATGAGCTTCTTGCTCACAAGATCCTTGCAGTACGGCCCGAACGGGCTCTTCGGCTTGGCTTCGGTCATGGCGATCAGCTCCTCGAGATGGCGCGGAAGGCGCGGGTGATGAGACCTTTCGTGAGCGGCACCTTGTAGCCGTTCTCGGACAGCGGCGCGGCACCGGCGAGCGCGCCTTCGCGGGCCAACTCGATGGTCTCGTCGTTCAGGTCTCGACCGATGAGGCGCGCTTCGACCTCCTCGACACGCCACGGCGTCGGAGCGACGGCCCCGAGCACGATGCGCGCCGCGGTGATCTTGCGTCCGTCGAGCGTCAGGTTGAGAGCCACGGCGCCAACTGCGAAGTCGTACGAGCTGCGCTCCTTGAACTTCAAGTAGGTGCTCTTCGAACCCATGGCAGGCGCAGGAATCGTGATCCGGGTCAGCACCTCGTTGGGCGCCAAGGTCGTCTCGCGGAGCACGTTGCCGGAACTGGGCAAGGTGAAGTAGTCCTGCATCGACGACGTGCGCTTCCCGCTGGGACCCACGATCTCGACCGAAGCGTTCAAGGCGACCAACGCGGGCGCGGTGTCGGACGGATGCACGATCCAGCTCGGACCGGCGCCCAGAATGGCGTTGTACTTGTTCCGACCGAACTGGCTGAAGCACTCACGTCCACCCTTCTTCAGGCAGACCATCTCCTCGGCGCGGTAGTACCAACAGCGGGGCCGCTGGTTCAGGTTGCCGCCGATCGTACCCACGGCGCGAATCTGCGGGCTGGCGACCGAGCGCGCTGCTTCCGCCAACGCGGGAAACGTCGTGACGATGCGCTGGTCCTCGTAGATGTCTTGCAGCGTGGTCAGCGCACCGAGCGTCAGGCTGCCGTCGCTCCCCCACGTCGCGCCAGCGAGCCCGGGGATCGACTTCAGGTTGACCAGGCGCTCGGGCTCCACCAGGTGGTGCTTCAGCTCGGTCAGCAGATCTTGTCCACCCGCGACGAGACGGGACGATTCGTCGCCCTCGGCCGTCGGGAGCAGGGCGATGGCTTCCTCGAGGGAAGCCGGCAGGCGCATTTCGAAGGCCTTCATGGCTCAGCTCCTCCCCAGGGCCGCGAGGACCTTGTCGGGCGTCATCGGTAGGTGGCGCACTCGGGCGCCGCAAGCGTTGTAAATGGCATTGGCGATCGCGCTGTGCCCCGGGATCCCGGTGGCTTCCGCGACGCCCTTGGTGGTCGAGAAGTCGTCGTCATCGTCGATGATGGCGACCATCTCGGGCATCTCCTGGATGCCGGCGATCTTGTAGTCCTCCAACTGGTCGCTGAGCATGAAGCCGAAGTCGTGGTCCAGGACCCGCTCCTCGAACAGGCCATAGGACAACGCGCCGATCATGCCGCCGTTGATCTGACTGCGCACGGCCGCACGGTTCAGCGGCAGCCCCATGTCCTGGATACAGACCATCTTCAGGACCTGCACGTGTCCGGTCAGGGTGTCGACACGCACGCGCGCGGCTTGTGCGCCGTGCGCTCCACCGGAGTGCAGATTGGGCTGGAACTCACCCATCGTGGTAAGGGTCTCGCCGCCGAGCAGCGCGCACGCATCCCGGAAGCTCAGTTTCTGGCCGTCGGCGTTGGCGACCTCGCCGTTCTTCCAAGTGAACGCATCGACCTCGCCGCCGATCGCATCGACCAGCTTGGCTTCGAGCGCGCGACGAGCCTGGACGGCCGCATCTTGGATCGCGGGGGCCTGGCTGCCCGTCGTCACGCTGCCACCGCTGGCGACCGAGGACGGCAACACGCTGTCGCCGATCTTCGCGGTGACGCCGTGGAGCGGCAGGCCCAGTTCCTCGGCGACGATGCCCGCGACGTACGTGCGGGAACCGGTGCCCAGGTCCTGGACGGCGACGCTGGACGTCACCGAACCATCGGCCTCGATGCGGACTTCACAGTGCGCGCCGGGTCGTGCGCCCGCGCCCCACTGGGAAACGCCGAACCCGATGCCCTCGGCCATGCCGTCCGCGTCCGGCTTGCCGGGTTCCTTGCGGTTGGGGTGTTCGTTCCAACCGATCTCCTGGGCGACGCGATCCAGTTGACGCAAATGGACCTCGCTGTCGAGGTTCAGCTTGCGGAACTCCAGCGGATCGAAACCCACCGAGTACGCAAGTTCGTCGACGACGGACTCCATGCCGAACGAAGCTTGCGGATGCCCGGGCGCACGCATGGCGCGGTTGGCATCGATCGCGGTGTAGACGCTGCCGACCTGGGCGTAGCGCTTCTTGACCTCGTAGATGTAAGGAGGCGTCGGCAGCGCGCCGCCCCCCATGCCGCCGTACTTCTCGGCGGTCGCCTTGAGGGCGACGATCTTGCCGTCCTTGGAGGCGCCCGCGTGATAGCTCTGGGTCGAGCCCGAACGGTTGCCGGCCATCAGGAATTCCTGGCGGCGGTCGAGCATCAGGTGCACCGGGCGTTCGACCGCCAGGGCGACGCGGCATGCGGCGAGTCCTTCCAGTCCCGCGCCGAACTTGGAGCCGAAGCCCCCGCCCATGTTCTGACAGATGACGCGCACGTCGCGCTGGCTCAGGTTCAGCATCCCGGCGTACATGCCGACCGAATCGGAGACCATCTGGGTCGAGGGGTAGACGGTGGCCTTGGTCCCCTCCACGTGCACCACGCAACCGTGCGTCTCGAGGCACACATGATGCTGGATCGGGACGCTGTAGTCCTGTTCGACCACGCCATCGGCGGTGGCCAGCAGTTCGAGGACGTCCTCTTCGTCCCCTCGCGCACGGCCTTCCTCGACGTTCGGGCCGCCACGCCGCCCCTGCCGCAGTTGCGGTGCATCGTTGGCCGTGACCTGCCCGCGAGTGACCATCGGGTTGTCCTCGGGCTCGAACTCGAGGACGACCGCACGGGCTGCGTCCTCGGCCAGTTCCGGCGACTCCGCGGCGACCACCGCGACGACCGAATCGTCGCCCAGGAACTGCACGGCCTCCTTGCCGCCGTCCCACACCTCGGCGTGCACGACGCCGGCGAGGGCCGCGGCCGGGGCCACGTCGACCTTGGTCAGCTTGGTGCGCGAGTACGGCACCAGCACGAGGCGCGCATACACCATGTTCGGGATGCGGATGTCGTGCGAGTACAGGGCATGTCCGGTGACCTTCCCAGGCCCGTCCAGACGCACCTGGTCGGTGTTCAGCAGCGCCAGGTCCTTGCGGTCCTTCCAGACGACGTCCGCTTCACGGTTGGAGGGGCTCATCGCTGCATCTCCTTCTGCGCGGTCTTCACGGCGTCGAGGATGTGCGGGTAGGTGCCGCAACGGCACAGGTTGCCGGAGAGCTCTTCGCGGATGCGCGTCTCATCGGCGTCCGGATGACGCTCGAGGCACGACGTCGACGCCACGACGAAGCCCGGCGTGCAGAAGCCGCACATCAGGGCGTCGTGCGTGCAGAACGCCTTCTGCACGGGGTTCATCGATTCGGGCGAACCGAGGCCCTCGACGGTGCGCACCTGCTTGCCCATCAGGTCCACGGCCAACAGCATGCAGCTGTACGCCGGGCGCCCATCGACGATCACCGAGCAAGCTCCACAGTTGCCCTGGTCGCAGACTTCCTTGGTGCCGGTCAAGGCCGGCTCCAGGCGATGCCGCAGCGCGGACAGCAGCGTCGTGCGCGGCTCGACCTCCAACTTGCGTGTTTTGCCGTTGATCGAGAGTTCGATCTCGAAGGAACCCGCCAGACGCTTGGCGTCCTGGGGCCGCGCCTGGGCCTCTTGGGTCAGGACGGTCGCTCCGGCGAGGGCGGCGCCACCGCTACCCTTCAGGAAGGATCGGCGGGAGAGGGACTCGGGGGCTCGCGATGCGGGCACACCTTGATCCGAGGACTCGTGATGCGTGGTGGGTTGGGACATGACGCTCCGAAGAGGGGGCGAACGGGGGGACCCGAGATTCTAGGCATGTGCGGCGCCCGACAAGAAGCGGCACGCACTCCTTACTGCGAAGATGCGCCCTGGGCGGTCAGGACTGGTGGCGAGCGTCCCCTACCTGGGTGAACTCCGGCCCATGGCGGCCTCGGGGTCCGCACGCGTGCCCCTCGCGGGCCAGACCTTCGGAGCGATTCTTTTCCGAACCTGACGGCATATTCGCTCTGGAGTTTCGAAACGGGGAACCCGGTAGCGATGATCCTCGGCTGCCTGGCCGTCGATCCGCTCCCACGGCCGGTCGGCGGAGCGCTCGCGGTCAGAGGCCCGACTCGATTTGCTCTTGGTGATGCGGTGACGAGGCGGCATCGTGCTCGCAGCCGAACAGCTCGATCCAATCGCCCAGCGGTTCGCACACCACGCCTGAACTCTCCTCCGTCCGCCCCTCCTGCCCGATCTCCGACCTGGCCTCCCCATGACAGACGGTTCCCCGACCGCGATCCGCGACCTGCACAAGTACTACGGCAAGGTCCATGCGCTTCGCGGCGCGACGATGGAGATCCCGCCCGGGACCGTGGGGCTGCTGGGCCCGAACGGCGCGGGCAAGACGACGCTGCTGAAGCTGCTGCTCGGACTGCTGATCCCGACCACGGGCGACGCGACGATCGTCGGCTGCGACCCGCGCATCAAGAAGGATCGGTTGAAGATCCGTCAGAGGGTCGGCTACATGCCCGAGAGCGACTGCTTGCTGCCGGGCATGACGGGCATCGAAGTCGTGTCCTTGCTCGGGCGCCTGACGTGCATGGACAAGGAGGACGCGATGACGCGGGCCCACGAGAGCCTGGACTACGTCGGCCTCGATGAGGAACGTTATCGCCCCCTGGTCGGCTACTCGACCGGGATGAAGCAGCGCCTCAAGCTCGCGACGGCGCTGGTCCATGACCCCAAGGTCTTGCTCTTGGACGAACCGACCAACGGATTGGACCCGAACGGCCGCAAGGACATGCTCGAGCTCATCTCGGACCTGGGGCGCAAACAAGGCAAGAACGTCCTGCTCTGTTCGCACCTGCTGCCCGACGTCGAGAAGACCTGCGATCACGTCGTCGTGATCAACCAAGGCCTGGTGGTCGAGCAAGGATCCATGAACGACCTGACGCGCGCCGACGAGGTCCGCGTACGGCTCACCGTGGAGGGCGAGAGTTCCGCCTTCCTGCAACTGGCGGAGTCCAAGGGCATGGTCGGGCGGATCCTGGCCGACGGCCGTGTCGAACTCGACCTCGCGGAACCCGAGGTCGACCCCATCTTCATCTTCGCCGCGGACGCCGGCTTCACGATCACCCAGGTGCGTCCGGTCAAATCCACGCTGGAAGAGGTCTTCATGCGCGCGGTGGACAAGGGCAGTTCGTACGGCCAATTCGCCGAGGCCGGTTCGCAGGTCGAGGTGTCCGCGTGAAGGCCACCACGCACACCGAGCTGTACCGCCCCTTCGACGGCGAGTTCCTCGAGAAGCCTCGCCTGCCCCTCGTCCTGGCGCGCTCCGCGCTGCGCCAAGCGTTCCGCAAGAAGCTGCCCGCTCTCTTCCTGTTCGTCCCGACCTACCTGACCGCGATCATCACCGCCGCGCTGATCTTCTTCCAAAGTCAGGCGGTGAAGATCCAACTCGAGGAGCTTCGGAAGCGGGGAGCCACTCCCGAAGAGATCGAGGAGGCCAAGAGCCTGACGCAGAGCATGCTCGGCGACACGGTCGATCTGATCATCGGCGTGTACCAGCAAATGCCCGGATTCATGGGTTTGGGGTCCTTCTTCATGATTCTGGCCATGGTCTGGTACGGCTCCGGAATGATCTCCGAGGACCGGCGCGCGGGTGCGAACCTGCTCTACTTCTCGCGACCGTTGACCCGCTTCGGATACGGACTTGGGAAGTTCCTCGGACTCGCCTTCATCGGCGTCATCGTCCTCTTGATCCCCGCGATGATCATCTGCTTCGTCGCGGCCTTCACCTCGAGCGACTGGGTCTTCGTCAGGGAGGAGTGGGACATGGTCCTCAAGCTCTTCGCGTTCTGCTGCCTGTGGATCACAGTGATGAGCTTGGTGGTTCTCGGGCTCTCCTCGCTGGTCACGCGCAGGACCATCGCCCTCTTCATGGGACTGGGCGTCATCTTCGGCCTGCACATCTTCTCCCAGTTCCACGACATCGCGGACCTCTCGGCACTGTCGCTCATGAGCCTGTTCACCAACTTCAGCACGGTGGCGGCCTGGCTGTTCGACAAGGACGGCGCACGCCACTGGAACATCGAGGCCTCCGCCTGGGTGCTCGCGCTGACGACGTTGGGGTCCATCCTCCTCCTCTCCCGCGGGATCAAGAAGATGGAGGTGGTCGGTTGAGCTACATCATCCGCACGGAGGGCCTGGCCCGTTGGTACGGCGAGGTCGTCGGCCTGAGCGATCTGACGGTCAAGATCGAGCCTGGAATCACCGGGCTCGTCGGACCGAACGGTGCAGGCAAGTCCACGTTCATGAAGTGCATCGTGGGTGAGATTCGTCCCCATCGCGGACGGATCCAGGTCATGGGATTGAGTCCCTTCGCGAACAAGGAGCTGTACCAACGGCTCGGTTTCTGTCCGCAACAGGACGCGCTCTACGACCACATGACCGGCCGCGAGTTCGTCGAACATCTCCTGCGACTCTCCGGCACGCCGCGTCGTGAAGCGCGAGCCCAAGCGGTGCGGTCCATGGAACGCGTCGGCCTGGCGGACACGATGAATCGACGCTGCAGCGGCTACTCGAAGGGCATGCGGCAGCGCGTACGCCTGGCCCAGGCCATCGCGCACGAACCGGAACTGCTCATCGTCGACGAGCCGTTGACCGGCCTGGACCCGATCGTCCGACACCGCATGGTCGACCTCTTCCTCGAGCTGCGCAACGAGGGACGCAGCATCCTGGTCTCCAGCCACGTCCTGCACGAGGTCGAGGCCCTGACCGAACGCATCGTCCTCATCCACCGCGGCCGGTTGCTGGCGCAGGGCAAGCTCGCGGACATCCGCGACCTGCTTTCGACCCAGCCACGCCGCGTCAAGCTGCCGGCCGCGAGCCCGCGCGCGCTGGCGCAACGCATCGTCTCGCTCCCCGGGGTCAGTTCCGTCACCATCGACCAGGACGAGACCGTCGTCGAGGTCACCACGCGCGACCTGCCTGGCCTCAACCAGGCCCTACCCTCCATCGTCAAGGAACTCCGCCCTGGCGTCACCGCGTTCGAAAGTCACGACGAGGACCTCGAAGCGGTCTTCGACTACCTGGTCGGCTGACATGCAGTTCCTTCGCTCCACCTTCATTCTCTACGCGGCGCATCTGCGCATGCTGTCGCGTTCGGTGCGCACGCTGATCTCGTTCCTCGCCGTGTGCCTCCTGGTCCTCCTGGCTGCCCTCTTCGCCGGCAACGAGGACGCCCTGATCATCGGCACGCGTCTCGGGCTCTTCGGGCACCTCATGTTCCTCGTCCCCATCATCGGAATGATGTTGGGTTCGGCCGTGGTGACCGAGGAGTTGGAGTCGCGGACGCTGACCTATCCGTTCACGCGACCGATCTCGCGGCTCGCCTTCTTCCTTGGTCGCTGGGGAGCCACGATCACGGTGGTGGGCGTGCTTTGCGGTGCCGGCGCGGTCGGCGTTTCGCTGGCAGCGGAGCACTCGACCCTCATGGGTGACGGTGGAGAACCCATGATCCGCCTGGAACGCCTGGACACGGAAACCGGCGAATGGAAGCGCGCAGCGCCCTCCAGAACCGGGGCCCCCTACTGGCTGCACCACGACGAAGATTGGATCGAGATCGGTGTCCGGGACATGCGCGAGGGCGACACCCGGGACCTCGACCTGACCAATTCCAACGGCGAGGCCCTGCGGCTGCTGTGTCGCAAGTGGGACCTCAATTCCCGCGAGCTCCCCGGGGGATTCCTGCTGCGGCTCCTGTGGGCCTCCGTGATTGGTGGGGTCATCTATTCGCTGTTCACGGCCGGGCTGGGGATCTACCTGAAGAATCCCATCATCCTCGCCCTGGGGTACACCATCGCCGTCGAATGGGTGCTGTCCAGCATCCCAGGCAACGCCCAGAAGATCTCCGTGCAGTACTACCTGCGCTGCATCGTGTACGACCCGGAGACGATGAACAGCTCCCTGCGCGGTGCCGCCTTCACGGACGTGACCCTGCTCACCCCAACGGGCTCCACGATTCGCCTGTTCCTGTTCATCCTGGTCGCGGTCGCCATCTGCGGCCGCTCCATCCGCCGCAAGCAGTTCACGTTCACTTCGTGACGCGAACGGCAATGTGAACGCAACGTAGGGGGCGGATCGAACCTGTCCTCCAGCGGTGTCCTCTGGGGGCGGCCATGGGACAGTCCCCGTGGCCGCCCCCCGCCGTAGGGGCCCCAGGAGTGGTTCCCAGGCCTTGGCACGCCGGTTGATCTTCAGGCCGAACCGGACGGGCGTTCCCCGTTCGGCACTCGAACCTGGAGAACACCACCACCATGGCCCTCACCATCCGCTCCCTCGCCGCGCTCACACTGAGCCTCGCCACGTCCGCAGCCCTCGCCTCCGCACAAGCGCCCATCGTCCCCGGGCATGGCCCTGGCCAGGGCCAATCCGCCCGCATCACGGTCGGTTCCGCGGACGGCTCCTTCGGCGTCGACGCTCAGGTCAACCTGTCCTTCGGAGAACGACGCGGTCGCTCCCAGACTCGCCAGAGTGCGCGCCGCAGCCACCGGCGCAGCGTGATCCAACCCCGCCGCGGTTCGACCTGCACCCCGCGCCGCTCGCACCGTGTCGTGCAGCGCCGCGTCTGGATCCCCGGCTACACCAAGCAGGTCTATCACGCTGCCCAGTACGACTACGTGACCGATGCGTGTGGGTTCACCCGCCGCGTGCTGGTGCGCGCTGCCCACTACGACGACGTCTGGGTACCCGGCCACTACCAGATTCGCAGCTACTGATTCGAACGACCCAGAGAGAGAGGCGAGTGGCCTGCCGACCGCTCGACAGGAGAAGCGCTTCCGCCAGGAAGCACCGGAGGCCCCCGCACGGGAGATGCGGGGGCCTCCTTTCGTGCGTGCGATCGGCCAGCGGACGATTCACCCGCCGGACAACGCCATCACGATGTGCAGCTCCTGCGAGGCACCCACCGGCGTCGCAAGGTCTTCGACCATGAGCGCGTCCACCAGGATCTTGATGTGCTCTCGAACGCGTCCGGTCTCGTCGACGATGCGGAAGCGGAACCCGGGGAACTTGCGCTCGAGCGCATCGATCAACTCCCCCACCGTGCGGCCTTGGATGTCCACCGCAGGGACCTGGTCCGTGTAGGAACGCAGCGCCGTCGGAATGTGAACGCGCAAGGGATCAGCCCCGAACGTCGTTCACTTCCACCGAGTACACGTGCGGCAGGTGGCGCGCGATGCACTTCCAGCTGCGCCCCTCGTTCGGGCTGCCCCAGACCTCGCCATTGGTGGTGCCGAGGTAGATGCCGAGCGGATCGTGCGCGTCCTGGGCCATGCACTGGCGCTTGACGGTCCAGTACGCGTGCTCGTCCGGCAATCCCTTGTCCTGGCGCTGCCACGACTTGCCGTCGTCCTTGGTGCGATACACGGCGGCGCTGGAATCGGGACTGGTTCGCGGCCAGACGCTGGTGCCGTCCATCGGGAAGACCCAAGCGGTGTGCGGATCGCGCGGGTGCACCGTGATGGGGAACCCGATGTCGCCGATCGGCTTGGGCATCGACTCGCCGACGTGTTGCCACTCGCCGTCCTCGCGATCCAGGCGGAAGATGCCGCAGTGGTTCTGCTGCCAGAGGCGGTCGGGGTTCGTCGGGGACATGACCACGCAATGCGGGTCGTGACCGTAGTCGGGGTTGGGCAGGGGATAGGGCGCGAGCATCCCCTGGTTCAGCGGGTCCCAGCTTCGTCCGCCGTTGGTGGACTCGAACACGCCGCCGCTGGACATGCCGATGTAGAGGTGCTTGGGGTCCCGCGGATCGATCACGATCGAGTGCAGCTTGGGACCGTCCGGCGTGCCGTCCTTGTCGCCACCCGTCCACTTGTCCACGTCC
>TARA_R110002126_G_scaffold291774_1_pt1 | contig 36188 bp, 38 predicted proteins | sample TARA_R110002126 | Tara Oceans TARA_R110002126 (sample SAMEA4397536) | marine metagenome | biome: Polar Biome; feature: [DCM] deep chlorophyll maximum layer (ENVO:01000326); material: water (ENVO:00002006), including particulate matter (ENVO:01000060) such as... | depth 30 m | reverse complement strand
AACTATAAGCATTGTTTTTATTGGTCATATTGGAATAGTGGTTTATCGCTTCATTGTTATCTTATTCACCCGTAGCATATTAAATCTTGTTAAATTGAGTTAGGGTTACAAATGGACCAGTTAGTGATCAGTAAGGACTTATAGTGACAAACATCTCTTATTTTCAACCCGCTTTATCCCGTGAGATTTGGTTTTATATCGAAACTCATTTTTACGGTGCTAAGTACGTAGCTGAACGTTGCGCCGTTACAATTAAGTCTTTACGTGAGAGCGTGTTCGATGGAAGTTTAGATCTTGATTATTTAGAGCATGTGCTATTTGCTTCTGGGGCAAAATTCGGAGTCTCAATGAGTGAAGAATTATTTGTACTGCCTGATTACACTGTTTGCCCAGGAAGTTTTCGTCACTGTAAAGGACGGCAAACGATACGTAGTTTTATCTCGTTCTTAAATGAAGTTAGTGGAGGCGGAGATATAAATGATGGCGATTTTCTAACGACTATAAAATTCGAAGATAGAGTGTTTGTTTTCTGCCACCAGCAATCCCAGTATACTCATATAATAGAAGTTCACCCTTGCTGCAAAAGCCGCGATAACCTAGAGGCTTTCCTAGAAAAAAACTTATGTAATTACCAAGCTCAAAGCAACCTTTCGCCACTCAGTATCAAGGTGCTTGAAACAATGCTCTTATCATTTGATAACCTTATTAATAGACACGATTATGCTACAACGGTATCGAATTTACATTATTGGGCAAATTATTTAGAGGTCAGATAATAGATACTTATTCCAATTATCTTGTTAACTTTTCTACAAATGGAATTGAGCAGAATCGGTTTTCTCTTGTTAGTCGGCCTCGCACTATCACTTAGCAAGTGCAACCGGTAATTCTTTTAAGTTTGTTGTGTAGCTCTTTGGCGCTAAATCATCTTTTGGCTTCCACTCCTGCTTAAAGCCCTGCACGCCAAATCTGATAACATTGTTGCCAAATTTACTGTTTATTTCATCACTTACGGTAGTCTTTTTATTGACGTGTGAAATGCCTGAATCAACAAACAGATTGAGTTGCTGGTGGTCATTCTTTGACAATAACTGGTTGAAGATCACACCAACTTTTTTGAATAAATAACCTTCCTGATATATCTGACTTAAGCCAAACATTGCGTATTTGATCAACACATCACAGTCAGCACAATGGAACGGCAAGTTAACTTGTATGCTCTTACTCAGCTGTGGTTGAGAAGACCTAAAAACATCCGTTGAGACAAATATTGTTATGCTGTTGGTGAATAATTCAAACCGTCTTAACTTCCCAGCTCCAGTTGAAACATGTGAAGAAAGTGCGCTTTTAAGCTCATTTAAATCAGAAACAAGCTTACCCATGCTTTTAGAAACACAAATACTATCGCGACCTTCGTTTAGGTCCTTAAGCTCCACTGCATTCACACCATTGAGTTCTTGTATAGTTCGAGATAAAACAACACCGAATTTACGTTTTGCTTCTACTAAATTAAAATTCTTTAATTCTAATCCCGACGTTATTCCCAGTGAAGAGAGCTTTTCGGCTGTTTTAGAACCTACCCCCCAAACATCTCTGGTCTTAACTCTTTGCAGTACCCAATCAACTTTAAGGGGGGTATCGAGCACAGCAACCCCATTTGTTTTAGCTTTCCATTCGTTAAGTTTCGCAGCATGAGAAGCTAACTTGGCAAGTGTTTTCGTATGAGCGACACCGACACCAACACCAATGCCCAGGTTCTTAGCCAACGTATTTTTAATATGTAATGCGTATGATTTAGGGTTTGGAGCCATGGTTGAATCAATACGACCAAAGCTTTCATCAATTGAGTAGCGGTGGCAGTCAAACATTAGTTCTTCTAGTTCTGTGTGAAACCGGTTGCTCATATCACCAAATAAAGTGAAATTACTGCCCCACACATGGCCATTACTGCTTTGAATCAATTCTTTTATTCTAAAGTGGGGCTCGCCCATTTTTATGCCTAGCGCTTTCATAGGCTGATTTCGCGCTATAACATTGCCTTGGTTTGAACTTAACACACCAAGCGGAGTGGAATTAATGTCATATTGAGGGTTGAATAGCTGAATAAATGAAACATATGCAGCGTTAATATCACAGAGGACCCACATTAAAAAATACTGATAGCGCTGGTCACAACGCCCCATATAACATTTTCATCCCAATTATTCTCATCATCAAATTCGACCACGATTGGATCGTACTCTGTGTTCGAACTTACAAATAGTGCCCTGTTGTTTTCAGGCTCTAACTTTAAACGCTTAACAACAAACTCATTATCAAGTGTTGCAAGCACTATTCGACCGGTAGTGGCTTTTAAAGATTTATCAACGACGATAATTGCGCCGTCTTGAATGTCGGGGATCATGCTATCCCCAGCTACCTTGAACAAAAATGAACTATTTGGCCGCGCCATCAGCAATGTATCCAAGCTAATTGGTTTGGATAAACAATCTTCTGCAGGATTTGGAAAGCCTGCTGCTGCTTTAAACTCGGAGAGAGAAAATAAGCTATTCGATTTCATAACTGGAATTGGTTGCATACAAATACCACTGTTTTAATATACAGCTATTCTATGATTCGATTGTATGAGAAGCAAATTTTGGTTCGTTTATTTTGTTATCGAATGTTTAGTGCAACGTGGCCCATCTATCTCTGGAGCTAATTCCAACTATTAATATTTTCCTGTATTAAATTATCTTCATTATTCCGGTAGCTATAAATAACCGGAGCATTAAGGATCGCGCTGGTAGCACAGCTTTTAACTGCCTGAGACGAAAATTGAGATTTGTATCCACTTAAAACGTTGACTACCGCAGAGTCATCTTTGAAACTGACTGTAAAGTTAGGGCAGTTTAGGTAGTGCATCTCGCGTGGGCAATCTAGCATGGCTTTTTCATCATACCTTGATGTACCTTTCGATGTTACGTAGTAGCTACGCGCACCAATATTATAATTTCTACATTCTATAGAAAAATAAGCCGTGTTTTTTTCTACACTAATAGGAGTTAAATCCCTTAGCCTTTGCTTGATTTGTCCGTCCACACTAAACGTCAAGGTAGGTATATCTGTAGTAGGGACATAATATACAAAAGCACCAAGCCCAACTAAAGAAGCTATGCAAAATGCAGCCCCGTATTTATATAACTTGTCTTTCAACATATTTCCTTCTTTCCCGTATAAATTGGCTTTATTTAACTTCATAATTTTGAGTTAATGCGAATATTTGTGCTGCTATAAAGGATATAAATATAACTGCACACCCTAATCCTGCTGACACAAAAAGAACGCTATAATCAATGTTTATAACCTGCAAAACGTCAATGAGTAATGGTATGCACTGGTTAACCAGCCAAGCAGAAGCGATCAACGAAAGTAGCGCTAATAAGTAATACTTACGGAAATGATCTAAAGGCCTATCGATAAGCCATAGGTCTAGTGATTTTCGGTGTTCCATCTTTGAGCTCCATATTATTCATAGGCTCATTATTTCAAATTAAATCTGGGAATTGAAAAATTACAGTGCACTAAAATAACACCTCTGATATCTTCCTACCTGAAAGGCTAGAAGCAATCCAACATAACTCCCTTCAAAGAAGTCTTATAATAATTACTAATAAAATCTCACTTAAAGCTAATGGCTCTATAAACCGATATAACCATTGACCTTTATAGCAGTTTATCCATCACATCCTTGAAAACTTCATCATCACCAACACGTAGATATAATTCAGTGGTAGCAATTTGATTATGGCCAAGCATCTTTGAAATATTTTTTATTTTTACACCATTTTGGTATAGGTTAGTTGCGTAGCTGCGGCGTAAAGAGTGAGGTGGTGGGGACTTATATTTAGCGCACAATTTAAATATTGCATCGGCACTCAACGCCTTATTTTGCAAGTGGCCACCTTTCAAAATACTGACGAAAAGCGGTGAGTTGTTATCAGTGTAGTTATAAACTGCAAGCCAATTATTAATAGCTTCCAAAACGACCGGGTGTAGTGCAACGTTACGCTGCTTATTCCCTTTACCTATCACTCTTAACGCAGCTATACCTACATCGTTTACCTTTAAATTAACAACTTCCTGCCTACGTAAACCGCATCGAGTGAGGATTGAAAATATAGCTAAGTCACGTAATTTAGCTACATTATCGCTACCACTTTCTGCAACATCAGACAAGAACCCTTCAACACCATTCCGGTCAAGCAAGGTGTATTCCTTCGTTCTTGAGCCCGTATTTGCTTTAATCATCTTAATTGCGTCACGCTGTAAAGCGCTCATATAACCGAGTAGATAAGTGTGCTCTATGACTTGTTTGACGATAGAAACATAGAGACTTATCGTTTTTGGTGACAAATTATCTTGGTTTTTAAGGGTACTTATTAAGGTGTTCAATGCAGTTGCGTTAAACTTTTCCCATCGAATTTCATAAACAGACTGCCTTCCCATGCGTCTTGCAACGGCCTGAAGTACACGCGCAGCAGTTATTTGAGACGCTTCAGATTGTAATGCGAGAAGATAATTATATATCGGACATTTCAAATCCTTATATATATCTGTTTTTTTATACTTAGGTTTGGCCAAGACTAACTCGTGGCTTTCCTTAAAAAACTCTTTTGAAAAACGCAAAACTACACAGCCTTATAAATTCAAAGAATGATATTAAGATGTTTCAATTTAATTCTATAAAATTAAACCCGTACATCACATTTGGTCAATTAAACTACTTGTAAAAATATTCGGCCAACTTAAACACGCCTTTATAAAATCCAGAGAACTCAACTTTTGGCATTCATACATTAACTGCGAAAATAGCTCTTGTAAATGTGTATTTACGATACCTATTTTTATGTTAAATTGGACTTTAAATAAAAAACTCAGGCCAACTCGCCTAAGTTTTTAAAATATTAATTTAACTATTTTTTTTACTTTTAACACTAAAAATCATTACATTAATGGTGGTGAACAAAATCAAACCTAAGCACGCAGTCAAATACTCTGCAATTCGAGCAACGAATAAACTTTGTGCCACACCCGACAATATTAAGGATAGTAGCAATATAAACAAAGGTATCACCAATTGACTTACATAACACGATAGTAAATAAATTGCAGCGTTCGGGCCACCCATAAAATTACACTTTTTATAAATATAAAAAGTACATAAATGACTAATCAAATAAATTATAACAAATAAAAAAACTACCATGAACCAACCCTTCTGGACAGTTTGTTTCTAAATTATGTCACAGTTTTTTATCTAGGCTACTAAGCTAGAAAGGGCGAATATAGTGGTTCTAATTCATTTTTCAGAAAATTAGAATTCTATTAATGCTAATTATAAAGCACAAGGGTTTAGATAGCTTGATGTGAATGGCTTCGTGAGGATTATTAGATTTATCCTGGCATCAGGATTTATTTCTACGATAGATGAAAATGTATGACGCCAAGGTGATTAGTGTTTAATTTTATTCTTTAACGCATACAAACCACCAGCAAGTGTAAATATTGTAATAGTTATAACAATAGCTGTCGCAATTTGAATTGTACTCATAAATATCTCCTGTCAGGTCTATTAATAATTATACACAACTCTATAAATATAAAAAGCGCGCTGAGATTAGCAATCTTTTCTGCCTTCAAATTATTATCTTGTGGCCTTAACTGCAAATAAATATAACCCCGAAAAAATAGATACAACAAACGTAAGAATAGCTACTGGCAAGTTAAACTCGCTTAATGAATTTGAAGTTGTTTCAAAAATATTGGTGGCATTGGTGTAAACATCAGTAGTGAAATATCTCCAACTGAAGAACGCGCAAGCTGTGACAGAAAAGACAAACATACCCAGCGCTCCACTGATCAGCTTTGATAATGTGTAAGAGCCGGTTGCTAAAACCGATAGAAAAACCAACATTAATAACATTTAAATAAACACCTAAATTTGTTACAACCAACTGTTTATATTGATAATACCTCCAATATAAACCATGAAATTATTGACCTACTTATTTGACTTACTGACTGCACTAACCTTTCCATTTGACCATCTTATGAAGAGAGTGCACCCTACTCGCCATTCAGAAACCTTTTTGATCATTCTTCCAATTTACCTGTATCAACACTGCCAAACCACAGAATAAGCATGCCAAGCGCGGCACAAGCGACGATACCAAAAACAACCCAAAGAGGATCAACATTTGCCAATATTAAACTAATCATATTTACTAGTTCCTACTTTCTTTTGCATAGTAAATCTATAGCTGTTTTCTGTGTTTTTACTTCAACTAACAACTTCATCTTATGCGTGTAAGCATCCTGTAACTTAGCATCAGTCTCTTTTAGTGCAGCTTTTACAGATTCGAGTTCTTTAGTTAATGCTAAATTAGCATCATTTAACGCAGTTAAATCTTTATCTTCTGATTCCACTATCTCATTTAAATTAATGTGATTAGAGCTTATATCATTATTAGAATTTTCAAAATTGTTAGTTTCTTCCTGAAAAGCTAAATTAGAAGCTTTCAGCGTTATTAGTTCGTTTTGTAATGCAGTTTTTACTTCGGTGAGTTCATTAACTTTATTTTTATTGTCTTCAACCGCCTGGGTAGCATCTTCAAGCTCTGCATTAACTTTTTCATTCTGCTTTATAAGGGCTTCATTACTTAAGAGTAATTTTTCGTTTCTTTCATCTAGCGTTTGTGCGAGAGCCTTGCTTTCACTAGCTAATGCTTTCTGTGAAGTTAGCTCTTCTACTAGTTCTTGGTTCAACCTACTACTAGACAGATTTTTTGTTCTCAACTGTTCAATTTGTGTATCTAGCTCCTTTACGGCCAGAGAATGCGTGCGAGTCAGTTCCTCCAGAGCTTTTTGATATTGTGCATCATTTTCTTGATGTTCATTAGCAAGCTCTCGACTCTGCATTAACTGCCTCTCAAGTAGCTCTATCCTTGTTTCGCTTGCCACTTGCTTAAGACTCAGTGCCTCATATTCAGCTTTGAATTGTGATAGTTCTTGCTCGGCTATTAAACGCTGACTATTAGCTTCATTAAATTGGTTTTTATAGCGTAGTTCTGCCTCTTTTTCCTTTAGCGCCAATTCATCCATAAACGTTTGTGCAAAGTTAGATGACAATGCAAATTTGTTATCAAACCATTCCTTTTGCTCTTGGGCCCTAATAGTCTTCCAAGATAGTAAGTGTTTATGAGCTGTGCTCGTGCTTTTAATTTCAGGGATCAATGACAAAAGCATAGGAATGTTAGGCTCAATACCTTTTTTTACTAAGTTATTACACAACTCATGAATCATTTTTTTGTGATTTAATGAAGTGGTTTTTGCAGACATTGGTATTACCTACTTTTAAACATGATTGAATTATACACACGCTTGTTCATATAGGCAATTACGGCAAATAGTATCGCTCCTATCGCGAAACAATTTCGCCATTAGCGAGGGAGTAATTTCGCAATTAATTACAATATGAACGAACTTAAAACCAGACGCCAAAATCAAAAAAAAGCCATATAAATTATTGTTTATATGGAGCTTTATACTTAACCACTAACTAAGTTAGTTATTTGAATTTAAATTTACAGAAATAAAAACATTAATAACTGTAAAATATCCACGTAAAATACAGAAAAAAACGCGAAAGCTTTCGCACTAACTTTCGCAGTTTTTACGAAATTTTGTTAATAAATTCCATGATAATTTATATCTGTAATAAGCGCTTTTATATACAAATACATACTAATTGTGTTGATCAAAATGTATACAATTCTAGCTATATCTTCACTATTTCCAAACTTTATAATTGCAGCGTAAAAAAATAATTGGCAAAAAATTGATACAAAAGCATAAGCATAACGCTTTGTTATAATAGACATACATTTTCTCCTTTTTTTGTTTGTCACATACTCAATTCTGCAATAAGCCAGCCATATTATTTTAAACGATCAAAAAAGCATTTAATGTGTTTTAAATCAAGTTGTTACAACATTAAATTTATGAGTGTTTTAGACGTATACATATTTAATGTGTAAAAAGTTTAAGAAAGAAATGATAGTTTAATAAAAGTGTAAAAAATGAAGACACTTTTCTACTTTTCTGCAAAAAAACTGTAATCAATACAGAACACATGCTCTGCATTTAAACGACTTTTGATAAGATACGATGACAAATGCAATAACCAATCGGCTCTATTTTTTATGGCCACTGAGTTGCCTGACGTCATTACGCACGGATAAAGCCACTTTACAGAATTGACTAAGTACTTTATTTCATTAGTCATAATCATTTTATTGCGTTTTCAGCATTTTGGAATCGCGATATATGGGAATAATTGCCCACACACCAATACACGAGTCATGTATCAAAAAATGACTCGCAATACAAAAATCGGTATACACAGTTATACATATTATGTACTATCACTTTACTAGAATAATTGTTAAGTATGAGGTTTTTCATGAGTTCAGAAAAAGTAGCTAAAACTGATAGAGATTTTTATAATTTAAGTGTAGGCGCAACCAATCATAAAGAAGCGCGTAATAGAAGATTGTTGAGTAATAACCAGAAACAACTTCGCAACTTTACTCGTAATGAAAGCAAAGACTATTTAGGTGTGCATGCGGCTACTATAGATAAATACACAAAATTAGCTAACATTGACCCTCGCAGACATGATGATTCTCAGTGGTCACTGGACTTAGAAGAAATATACAAGGTACGTGATCTAATGCCTCAAGATTTGAGAAAAGCGGAAAAATTCAACCGTGGATCAAATCAAAAACTCCAAGTAATCGCGATACAAAATCAAAAAGGTGGCGTAGCTAAAACAGCTACTGCGGCTACACTAGCTTCTTGCCTAGCAACAGAGTTCCATCAAGAATTCCGCATTGGCCTAATTGATATGGATGCACAAGCAACATTGACCACCTTTTACGCTACGAAGTCAGAGGCGTTGGGTGAGCTATCATCTGGTGATTTGATTACTGGGAACTATGAGCTAGACGAAGGTGAAACAAAGCAGCAAGTGATCTCAAATGCATTCTTACCAACAACAATACCAAATTTACGTATCCTACCGGCTGCACAATCAGATAGGGCTTTAGACAACTGGTTTCACGAACAAGTTATAAATAATAAAATTGAAAACCCGTATTCAATTTTAAAAAACATTATCAATGAAGTTGAAAGTGAATTTGATATAATTATCATAGATACCCCACCGAGCCTAGGCTTCCCAACGTATAATGCTTACTACGCAGCGACGGGTATTATCTACCCATTAGGTGTAACTGAAAGCGATATTGATGCCACAAGTTCTTACTTTGAATTTATTCAGCAAGTGTGGGCTATTTTAAAAAAAGCAGGTCATCCCGGCTTCGATTTTATGAAAATGTTACTTACTAATTTTAAAGAAGGCTCAACAACAACGACAGGATTGATGACTGGTTTGTGTGATGATTTCTCGGACTATTTATACTCAAAAGAGTTTAAAGCATCTGAGGCTGTTTCTAATTGCCAAGCATCAATGGCTACTGTCTTCGATATGTCCAAAAGTGAATACGACAAAAGTAAATCTTCATTTCTAAAAGCTCAAGTAAATGGGTATGAAGTAACAAGTCAGGTATATAGAGATATTGCAAAAGTATGGCGTGAAAGCAGTAAGGAGGAAAAATAATGGCAAAAAAACGTGGCTTTAACAATCCGACAGGTGGTGTACCAGGTGGAGAAGATGCGATAGTAGACGCAGCAATAAGTAAAATACAGCATCTATCAAAGGATCTAAAATCTGCAATTGAAAGCTCAAATCAAAATACAAATGCAGTGCTTAAAGAGTTCTTTGGTTTAAGTTCAGTTGGGGAAAGTAAAGTATGGACTTTGAAGTCAGGTAAAAAAGTAGAATTCACACCTGTTACATTGTCTTATGAAGAAGTACGCGATAATACCACCGTCACGTTTGAGGTTAACGGACGATTCCAAGACGATTTAACCCTTGAGTCATTACAAGATCTAAACTCTATTCTTACGCAACAATATACACCGGCCATTGCAAGGTTACTTGATGGGAAGATGGATATATTAGACGGCTCACGTAGGCGTGCCCGGTTTTTATATGAAGAAGGAGCGATTAAGGAGTTTCACCTTCTCGTTTCTAGCGAAGATATAAGCGTCAGTGATGCGAAAGCGTTAGCAAAAGAGCTTCAATCGGCAAAGGAGCATAGCTTAAGAGATATTGGTATGCGTTGTCAGTTGATTAAAGATAATCACTTTAATGATACTGGCGAAACCTTAAATCAAACTGCATTAGCAGAACAGCTCGGTGTTAGCCAAAGCTTAATAAGTAAAGCGCTCACTGCTGCCTCGGTAAAAAAGGAAATGCTAACGCTTTTCCCTGATGTGAACACGCTCGCTATTGCAGACTATAAACTTCTCAAGCAAGTGCAAGATGAACTTGAAAATAACAACTTTCTTGATGGATTTATAGATGAAATCGAAACTGAAATTATTAGCATAGATGATAACCTTGCGGCCGATGAATATAAAAGTGCTGTTTTAACTCTTATTAAAAATGCAAACAAAAAACTTACTGCCAAACCGAAGGATAAAGCGGTTACAACTAAACTGTTTGACTGTAAGGGTAATCAAAGAACAGCTAAAAAAACTGAAAAGGGTAGAAAGGTAAGTTATACATTTGACAAAATTACTGAAGAGGCTAAACGAGAAATCGAAGAAGCTATAGTAGCGCTCTTGGAAAAACATAACCAATAACCTTGATAAAAACCTGCTGATTAGCAGGTTTTTTTGTGTTTTTTATACAAGAATTATTTATTCTTTATTTTTCTTGAAAACAATAACTTACAACAAAATATCGCAAATTATTCCAGCGATATAATACACGTTATTCCTTTACTTACTCTGTTCACCCTACTCTCTTAACAACCAGGTAATACCTCAGTTTACGGTATTTTGATTTTGACAACCTATAAACTAATATAAACCTTATCATAAAAAAATAAAAAGAAAGTAACTATGAAAAACGTAAAAATAACACCTGCTCACTCTATAGAAGCGAGTGCATGGGCTGATGCTCTTTTTTACGAATGGAACAAATCTGGAATACCGTTTGATGTAACCTGCTTCGACTCAGTGCCGCCAACGCTTAAAGAAGTGCATGAAGCCCTTTCTGTTACATTAGGTTATGCATCGTGGGATGAGCTTATAAAGCATGTATCATGCCCACATGAACCAATTTACATAACAGCAGAAAACAACGCCCATGAAGCTCTAGGCGAACGATTGTCGCGCTACATTAAGTAATCTAAGTGAATGCGTTCTCAGTAATAAGCGCCCTATCGCTATGCCCGATACTGAATACTTACCGTCATTAACTGATTGGGTCGAGCGTTTAAATAGAGTGCCCAGAATTGATGGAACGATAAAAGCTGGAAGGAACATTTCTACACTACTCCTGGTTTAGATTAGTGTTTAACAAATTGGTTTTCCGGCAGTAAAATTTAAGCAAAAAAAAAGCGCCCCAAAGGACGCTTTAATTAAACAGATTTATTTCAAAATCAACTAGAAGACCTATTGGCTACCAAGTAAAGACCTCCAGCAAGTGTGCTGAATGTCACCAAAACCACAATTACCGTAGCTATTTGATAAATACTTGTGTCCATATTATTTGTCCTCTTTGTTGTATTGCTTTGAAATAGTAAATGAAACGACAACCGCAGCTACAGAACAAACTAATGCTCCTATAGCTTTAACTAAACCTTGAATTTGTAACTGGTGGCACACATCTGCAACTTGGCTTATGCAAACTCCAAAGGAATCTTCTAAAGCTCCTACAATTAAGCTGGGTATAAAACCAACTAATATAGCCATCAGAACAAGTTCAACAAGTATCTGGTCGAAGTTTTTCTTTTTATTACTCATTGCTTATCCTCATATTTGAGGGGGAGCAATCCCAAAAGGGAGAGCGACCCCCTTTTGGGTTAATGTTTAAGGCAATTATTTAATTGCCGGTGTTAATTCTCAAATTCAGATAGAGAATATATTTCGTATTGTTCTGCTAAATAATCTGCGTCACTCACTAGTTCAGTAAGATCATAGATTGGTTCTAAGAAATCATTAGCCTCATTGTAAACATTAAAAATCAAACCCGATAATGCTGGGTTGTTTTCTATCAACAATGCATCTAAATGCTTCAACTTAGTACGCGTTATTATTTCACCACATGAAGCAGCGCAGTATAAGTCACCCGCACCACTATCTAATGACTTTAAATCACTTGGTTTAATAATTTCACCACATACGTTAGCTGCAACAACATGAACAAACGTTGTTGCATAACCCGAAACAAGCTTTGTTTCGCACATAACACGCTCCTATATACGATATTTTGACAGAGTTAAAATATGTTTGATTTTACAATTTTAGATAACGCACTTTTAAGGTTTGAAACGCACTCTACATTCGTAAAGTATTTGTTATCTAAACCTTCTATGTTATCTCTAGTCATCCCCACACCTAATACAGCAATACTTATACCCAATATCTTTGCCAGCTCCAATGCTTCAATAAATGACCCCGGACAACTAGGCTCACCATCAGTTACGAGGAATAAGCACTTCTTATCTTCAGATTGGCGATTCAGTCTCATTAATGCAGACTTCATTGCCTCACCGCTTGGAGTGTATAAATCAGAACAAACTTGAAAGCGTTTTGCATCGATATATTGTTGGTTAAAAGGTTTTGCTATATATAGGCACATCTCAGACGAGTAAAAACCAATTTCATTTTTAACTTGTAAGCTTTGCAAACCCTTAGACATTGCTAATGCTACCGCGTTAGCAATCTCTTGATAGCCACCAGCCATAGAACCGGACGCATCAATTAAAATACTAATAGCGGCGCTCAGTTCGTTTTCTATAACAGGTGTTTTGAAAATGCGATCATCACCTAAAACTGATCCAACAAGTTTTTTGCTAGATAATTTTCGGCCACGATTTCTAAAACCATTCAACTCCTCTGTGTCATCAATTAACGCTCTGTGTAGGGTTCGGTAAACCGCCTTGCCAGCACTGGGTATTAATTCAGGGTTATTGAAAGGTAATCCCATCTCTCTCCATTTAGTCGTTACAGGTAACGTATTACTAAATATATCGCGAAGTTCGGAATCATCTTCAGAAGGGCTAAAGTTTTCTGCTTCTCGTCTCAATTCTTCGGCTATCATTTCATGAAAGTCAGGTACTTCAATATTATCGTCTTCGATAGCATCTATAACTGACTTAATTATTCGTGAAGTTTGATCACCGTTTTCTTGGTCCTCAGCAGAGGCTTCATTTCCATTAGTATCCGTGCTTGAATCATCTGATTGTCCACCATCTGATTGCTCACCATTTGATTGCTCACCATTTGATTGTTCATCATCTGATTGCTCACCATTTGATTGCTCACCATTTGATTGCTCACCATCTGATTGCTCACCATTTGATTGCTCACCATCTGATTGCTCACCGTCTGATTGCTCACCATCTGATTGCTCATCATCTGATTGCTCATCGTCTGATTGCTCATCACTTTCTGAATCGTCGCTATCATCACCATTTTCAGGTTCTTCTTGCTCCTCTTCATCTGTACTTTTCATAAGCTCAATAACTTTCCAAGCCATATCTGCACAATCACGCGTACTACGAGTGTTTGTAATTCCATGTACTATTTCAGTTAAACTATCTATAAAGTTATTGTCATAGGTTGCTTTTAAATACGCTAAAGCTTGTTCAGCATATTGATCTAGACAAAGGTTGCCTGCACCAAGTACACGGCCTTTATATAAGCAGTATGTTAATACTAGTGATAACGGATTATCAGAACTCACAGGTTCACTAAACAAGCCTTTCTTAATTGCTATTAAAACAAGTTTTTCAAGGTTTAACTTAGCGCCTGGATACTCTGAACCAACTAACTTCTCCATTCGTGCATCTTCAAAGATATTGCATAAATTTGAATGTAACTTACTCTTAAAGTTGATTGAAAAACTGGTGTGTTTTTCATGGCCAATTTCATGATCAATATAACCATGCGTCATAGACACATAATCAGGATCAGTAAAATCGCCAAATGGAATATTAATTCTTCCACCACAACTATAAGCCGTACTACCACTAACAGTGACCTTAATACCTTCTCTGTCACTCATTAACTTTGATAATACTCTAGCTACTTTTATAACTCTGTTTTTTGATTTCATGGGTGGTTACTCTCCATAGGGGGTTTAACGGCTAAGCCGTATAGGGTTTTATTTAAGGGTTTATAGCCGGAGCTATTAGGTTCTATATCATCTGCTTTTCGTTTTACTGTTTAGAGAAACAATAAAATGAAAAATAGAGGACCAAAAAGGACTTCCCTTTTCAGTTCTCTATTTCTATATTTCCATTAGCAATTGATATACATGGCAAGATTTCATCGTTTGACATAAAGCCTAAAGGCTCAGTGACGTAAGTCACTGAACCCGACTTTAATTTGCACTTACAATAGCCACAAATTCCAGTTCTACACTGTGACTTGTGTACAACGGAGCCTTGTTCAAGACTCTGAAGTATTGTGCCTTTGCTTTCTACGCTGTGATGTTGACGCGACGAAGTGATGATTTTAATCATGAATAACAACTCCAGTATCAAGTTGAAATTCAGGCCTAAGAGCTGGTGGAAAACCATCAAAGCCCTTTGACTGATAAACATCATTCCAATCAATTTTATCAACACCTTCAGGACAATTTGGTACAAAGATTTCTGCATTTCTGCCCTCTTTTTCCAAACGTTCCTTCAAGCGCTTCGCTGCAGCAAGACCAGCACCACTAGGTTCAATATCAGCCCAAATTAGGACAAACGTAACGTCATCTGGAAACTTTACAGCTTCCATTAAACGATCCGAAATACCGACCCACATAGGAGTTCCTGTAGCTTCACGAACACTAAGTGCATTTTCAATGCCTTCAGCTATACCTATAACTTTTTCTCCAAAACCTACGTCTCTTGGTTGGTCTAATTGAATAGAACAGCCTCGAACATCAGATATAGGCGCAAAAATCATTTTGCTGCGCATAATATCTGCCTTAACCGGTAGTTTTGTGTCGAGAAAAGTGCGGTGCATAGTGACAGGTTTACCGTTCACATCACGTACCATGGCAAGCATTCCGGGGAAATGCTGCCAATTTGTTTCATCGCTTTCCTTATATGCAAGTTTTGGATGAAAGCCCAAATCAGACATATTAGTAAGGTCCGAATTAATACCACGATTGCGAAGGTAATCTTGCGCATGAGTGTTCAAAATTGGCTTAGCTTGAGCTTTATTGTTCCTAAGAACTTTTTTAGCTTTTGCTAAGGCCTCTTCTGACGTTTTGTATGCGCTTTGTTGGGTATACTTACGTTGTGCTTTAGCTGCATCTGATTCAGTAACTCGTGATAAGTCACCGCCGCAAATACGTATAATTTCATCTAAAGCCTGTGAGACAGAACACCCAACATACCAAGACACAACTGATATACCATCTGGTAAAGGCCCAACATCGTTATGATATGCCCCACCTGTATCTCTGTAGTCTCGAAACCATCTAAACTTAGTACGGCCACCACCGGTTAAAGGACAAGGCTGCTGCCTAATACCTTTTTCAAATGATTGCGCTAACCCATGGTAGTTTGAAAGAACACTTTCCCAACCGCCACTTTGGTCTACTAATGCTTTAACATGGTTAATTTTGTCGAAATTGTTGTAGTTCATAATATTACTTCCTCATATATCGAAATCACGGTGATCCCAATACATCCGAGTCTCAGGTGTATTGGTGATCACCGTGACCCGGTAAAAAGAAAGCTCGCCACCCAAGCGGGCAAAAGCGAGCTTGGATGGTGGTTATGCAGTTACTAGTTCACTACTCTCAATTCTTCGAGAACTATTAGTAGTGACTGATCTAACACCTACAACAATATCTTTACCTTCATGTTCAACTGTTTTAAAAACGTAATCTCCACGGACTACAGTTTTAATAGTTTTACCTTCAAGCATTTTCTTTAAATCGGTTTTCATGGTTACTCTCCAAAATATCTAAATTTGGGGTACAACCATGCCCAAGCGGGTAGGTGTACCCGCGTGGGTTTATATTCTTAATCTTTAAAAAAACTTTCCAAAAAAAAGTGTTTTTAGGGAGTAAGCCACCAGCAAAAGCGCTAGGCTTTTACTGGTGCTAACAATTGATAAAATTAATTACCAACCATCAAAAGCAAAACTATCAATAGCCACATTCTCCTGCTGAACTATGAATTCAGAGTTAAATGGGTCACTACTTGATTGTTCTACTGCTTCTCCAAATGGGTTATCACTGAAAGGGTTATCTTCAGTGTTTATACTAGACTCTGCAATTAACGCATTATCCTCAACTGGCACTTCTTCCACTTCCTCAACTTCGACTTCGCTTAGCTCATCACCACCTTTTCCATAAGCAATAACTTTTGCTCTGTCACTCACAAGTGTCAAAAAATGACATACTTTGTGATAGTCACCACCCATTAAAGGGTATGTTAAAGGTAATTCATTTAGCACTTCAGAAAAGCGCTCAGCTACACGAGCAACAGTAGAATCCAAGAAAGATAAATTGACCAATTTATCGCGTAGAGCGAAAACTGGTTTTAACTTCTTGCTTGTTGCTTTTTCTGCCATAAGGAACGACTTTTGATAGATTTCCGCTGCTTCGTTAGAAATTTCATCAAACAAAGTTTGACTCGCTTCAACAGCCATAACATCTTCATCACCATCAAAAAGAGGTTGAATTGCCATTGGTGGGTGCACCTTGAATGTGAATCGACCAGCAAATTTACTAGCTTCATCTGAACATTTTCTAATATAGGCCTCTACAGGCTTATTATTTAAAATATGGTCTTCAATGGTGTTTTCATACTCACTTCTAAGGTTATGCACTTCAGCTTTAAATTCAGTATCAATTTCATTTAACTCTGTAATCAAATCATCTAATTGACTGATTGGTACAAGGGTAGCGCCTTTTGCGAAGCTAATACCTCGTTGATTAAGAGCGCGACGAGCTTGAGCTGAACACTTACTAACAAATCTAAGTTTTTCTTTCGGGAACCAGCGTAGCTTAGTACCTGAAAGCAACTCAGAGTCGAGCACTTGTCCATCTATTAACGATTTACTATCAGAGATAATACTTTCGCCACATGCTCCTTGAACTTCTACTGAAATTAAACAAGCGCCACTTTTAATATCTAAGTTGGCATTGCTTGCGGCTAGTTTAGAAGCTTCTTTTGCTGAATCGACTGTATATGTTTGGGTTGTCATGGTTACTCTCCGGGGGGTTTGATAAATTCGGAGCATAACAACCCTGTTCAGGGGTATTATGCCCCTGTAGGGTTTAGGTTTAGAGGTGTTAGCCTCTATTTACAATATTCTAAGTTTCTAGTTTTGTGATCGAAATCAAAGCTATTAATGGTAGTGAAATACCCATCATCCAGCTTTTCTTGAATACGATCTCTTGAAGAAACTTTACTATCTACTATTTGCGGTATCCAATAATCACCATAACGTTTGCTCTTTTTGTAAAAAACATAAAGGGCATTATTAAAGTGACCAATGGCCCAAAGTTCATCTTTGCTTTTACTTAAAGTAATAACATCGAAAGACTCTGTTGGGTACGAAGAAGGCTTACATGGTAGAAAGCCTAATTCAACCGCTTCTTGTCCTTTGTATTCAGTGCTGTGTTTAATCGTAAAGTGTGCAACAACATCATCAAGATGCATACTGTTATCCACCCACTCAATATCACTAACTTTTCTGTATATACTATTAAGACCAGTAAATACTCCAACGCAACTAAATGTAACCGATAATCTCTTTCCATTAGCATTAGTGCCGATAGACATTGCTTTAAATGAACCGTCTGGAAACTCATGAGCTTCAAAAACGGAACAATCTAAACTGTCTGTCATATCGTAAAAACTAGCTACCGGTTTTATGGAAGAGCTTGTTACTTTTTTGCGTGTGAGGCAAAAACTTCTCCACTTGGTTTATCAAGATCTAAACCTAATAACCGCTGCAATACTGCATCAACTATTTCTTGGCTATCACTATCAACACCGCCTTGCATAGAGAAATCTAAGGCTTCGCGCCATTCCGCATCTTTACCAAATACCATCGTATGAAAAGCCCAATTAACCAATGTTCGTGTACTAAAAATACAACCGATTGGATCATCAATGCCTTTTCCATCATCACCTACACGTAATTTTCTTAATTCGTTTCCGACTAAGACCATCTTGTGTGCGAGAGCATATGGGATTGCTGGGAATTGCTTTTGTATTATTTTTAACTCTTGTGCTGGTTGTGGGTAATACGTTCTGTACCAACCGATACGTGAACGTAAGGCATCATCTAACTTCTGTGAAGAAGTGTAGAACTCTGAGCCGCCCTCACCAGTCGTGTTACCTGTGGCAACGATACGACACAATGAGTGTTTAGTTAGTGTTTTTCCAATTTGCTCTATAGGCCAAGGTTTACCTTCCAGTAATCCATGAATCGCAGCACCAGTGTTGCGATTTACCTTATCAAGTTCATCAAAAATTACTAACCCACCGCTAGCGTAAGCTTTAGCAGCTGGACCAGGATTAAAAGGTGTTTCACCATTCATAAGAACTCGTGAACCCTCTAAATCTTCTGGCATTAAGCTACCGTGACACTTAACCATGTATACAGGTTCATTTAAGTGATCTGCTACAAAAAGTAACATTTCAGTTTTACCTGTACCTGTCTCACCATGCAAACCAAAAGTTTGAAGTTGAACAGGCGCCATCCACCAAGATAATAAGCGTTTAAGCGTCTTTTCTGTCGGAATGTAATACTTGTTAGAGCCTTGACAATCAGGGTGACGATTTTTACGACGAGTAAGACTTCTTTCACCGGGAGTGAAAAAATCAGGGAAAATGCTATGTGCATCGACCTTCTCTAATTCGTTGTAGTTTACTTTTGCTGATTGAATTTCTGTTACGTTTTCTGCCGTGTTTGTGTTTGACATGGTTACTCTCCAAAAGGAATTAAGTTTTTTGGAGATAGATCTTCCCTATCAGGGAAAACTATCCCCGATTAGGGTTTTAAATTTAATCTTTAGAATTAAATTTAGGGTTTAGAACTTTTTATACAGTTGTTAAATTATGAAACGTAAATGCTTGATTCAGCCATTTTATCAATTTCATAATTCTCGTTATATGTTTGAACTGCTAAAGCATATGCTTCTATATACTTCCCATTAAAATCAGTTGATAGCTCAGTTAAAGCTTTGTCTATCTCACTAATATATAATTGGGGAACTACATCACCTTGCTCTAATGCAATCCAAACCAAAATATCAGTATTGTTAATAAATGAATTAAATTTAAGGTATTTAGATGTAACTATCGCAGTGATAATTTCAACTAAGTTATAAGCAAATGCTTGCCTAAATACTAAATCTCTCATTTAATCTCTCCATCTATTTCAAATACACATGTAAGTACACTGTTTAGAGACTGCTTAGTATTCACTGTTAGGAACATAAGTAACTCCAGAACGAGTATATACAGATGATATTTCTAACATTTCTAATGCAAATTCATTTACACCGCGAAGTCTAAGTTCATGGTAAATTCCTTTACGGAGTTCAACATGATCAAAGCCAAACGCTTTACAAATTAATGCAAAATAGTTAGAACTAACGAACTCAAGCTCGACAATTAAGTCTTCACTATCAATAGCAACATCACGCAGAATTTCTAAAGAACGATCAACCATCCATAAGCATAGTTTTTCAATTTCTTCATCTTGCCATTCAACATGAGATATACAGTTAACTGCATCAAGTTCAGGGTCGAACAAAGAGATAATTGAGTCTTCATAAGTGGGATTTCCCCGCTTAATTGCTTGCAATATATCTAAATCCAACGGGTGTTGAATTACATTTTCTCTATTCCAACTTGGTGACCACTGAGCATGTTGCTTAATAAGTTCACCTTTTTCGTGCATCGAAAGCCAACTAATTACTTTTTTATCAGTAACACCAAAACGTTTAGCACAAGCTCTAACAGTAGAGCCGTGGTGTTGTATACGATAAACGCATTCAATTTTGTCTAGGTGGTTAACTTTATTTTTCTTTGCATGGGTTTGCATGGTTACTCTCCGGGATATAAAAAACGGGAGTACATGCACCCCAAAGGAGTGAATAAATACTCCCGTAGGGTTTAGGCTGACGCCTTGGGTTTAATTTAGTTACGATTTAAGTGGTTGGACTTAAAAAGGAACTTTCAAAATACAAATAAACAAAACCAAACTTAAAGCACTAAACAAAACAAAGAATAAATATTGTTAGGGTTAGTCAATAAGTGAGTCGCGATAATCATAGTAATGAAGGAAATAAATATTACATTCAAAATTAAGATTTTCAGTACGGCGTGTGGTTTATGAAATGTTTGCTATGAAAGTGAGTTAACTAAAATGTGTGGAAAATAATGGTTTTAGCGAAGCAAATTCAACGAAGTTGAATTGGTGGCTAATGTCATTTTATTTGCCTTGGGTTTATTTAGTAACGATTTAAGGAAATAAACTTAAAAAGTGACTTTGAAATTGTAGAAATAAATTAAAACCAGAATTAATAACTAAAAGAAACAAAGAATTGTTAAGGATAGTTAGCAAGCATGTAGTGTTAATTGAAAAATATGAAAGCAATAATAAATTATTACAGTCAAAACAATATAAGCATTACAACGAGTGGTTCAAATAAATAATTACGATTTAAAGTACAGTTACTAGTTAGGCATTAGGAACATTAATTAGCAAATTCAACGTGGTTGAATGGATTGCTAATGGTGTTTTATTTGCCTTGGGTTTATTTAGTTACGATTTAAGGGGTTAAACTTAAAAAGAGTCTTTTCTAAATTGGATAATTAAAACGGGAACTGCACTTAAAAGACCAAACGAAACAATAAAGTTGCTAAGATTGGTTAATAAGCCTGTTGTGCTTGTCATGGTAGATGAAATAAACATTAAGGATATAACATTCATAAGCCATATAAACAAAACAACGAGTCGCCCAAAGTAATTTTCGCTATGAAAAAGTTTTGAAACTAAATAGGTCGGCAGATAAATACATTTATTAACTAATCCAACGAGGTTGAAAAAATTACTAAAGATGTTTTTATTTGCCTTAGGGGTTAGTGCGCTTTTTTTAAAGTTTCGCATGAGTGGTTACTCTCCGTTTTTTTAATTTACAAATAGCAGTACTATTTGGTTGGGTTTGGGGTTGATGCCGTAGCATATGATTCATTGACCTAAAAAGGTTGAACCGTCGCGATACAGGGATGTAAAGCCGCTAAGGGTTATACTCCATGCAAGGAGTCGAAGTTAAAAACTTCAGTTAAAAAAAACGGTAAAAATTATTAAGGACATAACTAGGTAGTTATGTTTTCAATAAATTTTAAGCATGAAAAATACCAGATAAGCTAATGCTCACTGGGGGAGGGGGGTTGGTATTCATATTTAAATTCGTTTTGTTGGCTTAGCCAAACCGATCGCAGGTGCGAAAAGTGTTATCGCCGTAGGGATTTATTTTCGCCTTAGCGAAAGAGGTTTATCGCCGTAGCGATTTATTTTCGCCGTAGCGAAAGGGGGTTTATCGCCGTAGCGATTTATTTTCACCGTAGCGAAAGGGGGTTAATCGCCGTAGCGATTTATTTTCACCGTAGCGAAAATGGGTTTATCGCCGTAGCGATAATTTGAATATATAACGCATTTACTTTTTTTACAATGCTTGTACTGTTTTTTATTTAAAAAATTGAAGCAAGGTCAAATAGTTTTCTGACCTCGCTGATAAAAGACTACTTCCGTTTAAAGGAACGCCTAATCTGGCTGCATTTCTTCAATAAATTGCGAGTGCTTCCCATGGCGATAACTTATATGTAATCGTGATTCAGCCCTAGTGATGGCCACGTATAACAAACGCCTTTCTTCCTCTAAAAATGCTAACTTACTGTCCTCATTGTCACTATCGCCTCTAAATTTTGTAGGCACTCTATTTTTTTCAACATCTATTATCCATACTTTTTCCCACTGAAGTCCTTTTGAGCCATTCATAGTGGCCAGTATCACCTTATCTTTATCGCTATGGTCAATTTCGTCTTTCATCTGCATAAGGCGAATCAAAGCTGACACCCTCATTCTTAGTGACCCGCTATAACCTTGTAGTCGGTCAGAAACTAACCGTAGTTTATTAACAGCGCGTTCGTGATCCTTTGATATTACTGATGCAATATTAAAAACTTTACTTATAAACTCATCAATTCCTTCTTCATCGTCATTACTAGGTATGTTTTTGGCCAAGTCCAAATAAATATTTAGGTTTTTGTTTTCCGGCAATGATAATGAGCTAACCTTATTTATATCGCCAACCTCAACAACATGCTTATGTGTTTCGCTAATAACATTATTTGGTACACCTATAAAGCTAAGTGCATCATCAATAAATACCATGCTTTTCGGGTTCGATAAGCTTCTGTATAAGCTGACTAAGCCAACAATCAATGGTGACTCCCATATAGATTTACCACCAATCCTCTCAACAGGAATATCTAAGTAAACTAATTCTTCCTGCATCAAATCCAATAACTTATTGGTTCGAGCTAACACTGCCCAGCCTTTAGGGTTTTGAGCTATTTCTAGGGCTACTACACCTTGGCATTCAAACGGTACTGAAGTTTTGCTCATAATGACTTTATCAGGTTTATTGGCGTACACTTTTTGATTAATGAGGTTAAGGTAGTTTTCAATTGCTCTGCGGTAATGCCAAGATAATCCACTTGGTACGATTCTATTTATAATAGTTTCTTTTTTGTATTGGTGGATACGTTCAGGATCAATTTTAAGGGCTTTTTCAATATCTAAACGTGCATAATCTTTGAAAACGACTCTGCCACCCGGATCTTTTGCAGAGTTCATGCTTTTTGGCATTCGCTCTACATTATAGTCAATGAGCTCTGCTGCATACGCCAATATCTCAGGTGCACATCTAAAACAAATACTTAAAAGGAAAGCTTTGGCTTCAAATTCTTCTTGGAATTTAACCATGTTTTTGTAACCAAAACCGCCACGCCAAGAATAAATGGCCTGGTCATCGTCTCCCACGACCGTAAAGGATCTATTCTCTTTTTTATTCTCTTTTATCCAAGCATATTCTATTGCTGACGTATCTTGAAATTCATCCACCAACATGTGAGTAAAGTCCAACGGTTCAATTTTCTTAGCACGTAATGCAAAAATAAGCTCTATACTCAATGTCGTTAAATCAACTTTTTTGTACTGCCAGAGTGCTTGAAGATATTTCATTGAAATTTCTGAAAGCTCGCCAATATCCCCATTTGATGCTAGATACTCTACAGGGAATTGTGTATCTAAAAATTGTAGATTTTTTTCATCTGTACCTACAGCACGACGTTTAAATGAATCGTGTGTTGGTCCCATTATTAAACTACGCCCATCTAATAGCGGCCGTGCATGGTCAAGTATTAATTTAGCAAACGTTCTTATATCTATTCGCTTTAAGTCATTTTCACTGATCAATTTTGAAATTCGATGCTCTGTTTCCTTTGTAGATGAACGAGTAAAAGTAACCATTATTAGTTTATTAATTTCATTAGCCTTTATAATCTCACTGGCCAGTTCTATTGATAAATGGGTTTTCCCACTTCCGGGTAAAGCGAGTACAAGTTTGTTTTCGTCTCTGTGTACAACTACAGCGTTTTGATCGTTTGTTAATGCCATATGTAATCTTACAAGTGCCTAAAACATGCATTCTATTATTTCCTGTCCAGTAGCCTAAATTTTACAATAGGTAAAAATGACCTCTGTAAATTCGAAGTAGGGTAAATATGTATATGAACAAATACAGTCGCATTCTTGGTAGACGTATCAAATCACAAAGAGAGAAGCAGTTACTTTCGCCAGAAACTGTTGCCACAAAATTAGATGTACAAGTAAGCGATTACCTAAATTGGGAAAGTGGCAAGGCAAAACCGCAAGAGCGTCAACTTATTAAATTGTCTTATATATTGCGAAGTCATGTTTCTCAATTTAAAACAGGACTGGTATTGGATGGATTACAGCAATGATTAAAATTCAAACAGTGGGCAAAGAGGATTTTCTTTGCTATAGCCTTGACCAACTTTCACAAGCGATAAACAAAGTAGCTGGGTGCCATGCTTCAGTTAAGTATCGCCAGAAAAGTGGGCTTAGTAGAGTTTTGTATTTGACAGTAACCGCTGGTGGCGTAATTAAAGATACCTATACTGAAAAAGTATTTGAAATAGAAGAGCTATGGCGATTACATCTCATATAATCTCTAATATTGATTTCAATCGGTGGCCTATTTCTACAAATATGTTTTAATACATGCAATTAAACATTTGGAAAAAAAAATGAACTTCATAAAAAAATCAATCTTAGCACTATCAACGCTTTCATTGGCAGCTTGTATGTCTACTCAGCCACCAGTGATAACAATGGGATCAAATGAAGTTTATCAGTTTGACGATGATGCTAGCTTTGCATTAAATGTGGCTAAAATGACGCGAAAAACCGCAGGTTTGTCTGATGTAGCGTTACCAGAAGAAGCTCAATTCAAAGCTAATGGAGCATTAGTTGGGGCAGAGTACGCTATGTCTTTTCTAACTGGTGGCTTAATCGATTTAGCTGGGAGCATGGGTGCTCAATCAGAAGCAGACCGAGCCTTTAATTGGAAACCTATGCTTGTTTTTTTAGGTGATTTAGATAACCCAAATGTTGATGCTGATGCAGTAAAAGTTGTAGAAGCTGAATTAACAAAAACTTTTGAAAAAATCAAAAATTCTAATTACATTGGGATTATGAGGCTTAGTGCTGACGGCAGAGACAACAACTTTATGTTTATGTTTGATGGAGCGCTGTGTGATAAGACAGGGCAGCCAAAATTAAAGTATGATCTTGCTAATAACTCTGGGCAATTCATTAACGTGAAACGTGAATACGAAGGCTCATGCTCTACGCCAGTAAACATAGAGGTAACTGGAAAGGTAAACTATCAGGGTGAACAAAAGAGTGTTGTTACAGTAACCTTCCATGGCGGGTACGCAGGTGTTACTGATATGGCTATAGCTACTTCGGGTTTTGCGGTAGTACCACAAACATTCGGTCGTTGGGGTAGTGGGGTTAAATACACTGTTCCAGCTCCTTACGTAATCCATAACAACACAATGTTTTTATTCACTAAAGAAAATTCTTCTTTTAAATTAAACTAATATTTTTAAATTAGTTATTCATTTTACTCTAGTTGCCAGCCTGTTAAGGCTGGCATTTTTTTAAACTAACGAATATCAGCCGCCTTCCTCACTACCAAGTGTAAACCCGAACTCGCAAATTTGTGGACGCGGGTACTTTGAACAATCCAATGGTTCGTTCATTTTTTCCTTAATAGCCTTTGCTCCCTCAGCTGCATTGCTTGTTCTTTGTAGAGTCCTTTCAGTGGGTGTCTCTCTGTATTCAGTGTTTTCATACCTACCACCAGCGCTCAAATCATCTTGATTCGACTCGGGTATTAAATTTGACTCAATCATTACGCCAATCCATTCACTTAGATCTATTTGATTGAAGTCTAGTGCTTGTAATTCCTCATGCGTTAACCCTGAGCACTCAGTCATATCCTTACTCAGCAATACATGGGCTTGCTCCATAACTATTCGACTTAAAATAGAGCCATAACAACAATAATCCTGCCTTTTCATATAGCAAACTCCTAGGCCTTCTTTAGCGCAATATTTATCTTCCACCGCATAACATTGCCGCATTTCAAGTTTAAGAGCCGTATCACTATCAACTTCATCACATGCTGTTAATAAGGAACCAACCAGTTGTGCTAACTGATACATAGAATACCAAAACATTACCGCACCCAAGAAGTTAGCGGCGCTTGCCATCCCATCACTTAAACCAGTTACAACTGCATCACTTCCCGCCTCAGTAGACACCGCTGTTGAAAACATAAGTTTACCCAACTCTTCTGGTAAAGCGTCATAAATAAGTTGATATATGTATTGTGTCATAGGACCTAAGCCCGCTTCTGCTACAGTTGAAGCTGCAGCACCTGCAGAACCGCTAGCCGCTCCCGGTACAGCGGTTGCAACATTACCCGTAACTGTTTCCACGGCACTAGTATAAAATGAGCTAACACTTTCCCAAGCGTTTGTAGAAGTAACAGAGTCAGATACCGTAGACCAGGCCCCATTAATAGCCTCTGCGGCAGGCTCTGAAAACACACCACCCATTTGCTGATTTTCAAACTTGAGCATCATTTGTGTCATGTTTAGGTAATCAAGAAAGTCGATACCTTCCGGTGCTTCGCAGCAATCATTACCCCAGTCTGAAGCAGTAGCCCATGAGCAGTATTGCCTTTCACCTTCAAAAATACGACAGGTTGATAAATCGCCCGGCACATCACATGAAGCTTCGCCTGGTATTTGCTCCATAACATTTGCTATGGCCGCAGCTTTAAAGAAGTTTTCGTTTTCTTCTTTTTCACCCCAGCTACATTCACCACCTGAACATGGCAACATTCCTTCACATGATGATTCTGTTGTCTCGTATTCAAAGTCAACGTCATAGCCTGTGTCACACTCATAGGTTACTGTTTCATTTACGCAGTAATTCCAACCGTCAATCGTAAAACCTTCAGTACACTCTGTTTTAATTTCGACGCATTCATCTTTTTCTTCATAAGTTCCACACGTTCCACCTGTAGATTGAATTTCATCCCACGATCTGCACACCTCATCTACCGAGCCATCGGGTTGCTCTACGTTAGTACATACTTTTTCACCTTTAAATGGGTCGCATGTATATCCTTCTAAGTTAACTTCCCACGATATATTTTCTATATCGCCGTCATACCATGGAAGGGTAGAGGCTAGCATTTCTTCATCATACCCCTGTAAGCCACCTTGTATTGTCTGGTAACCAGTAAACGTACATTGTCCATTTATTTCAAATTCTCCCGTGATTGGATCAGGTGGGAAAGAAGTTAGTCCATTTGTTTTTTTATCTTCACTTGAAAGCGCGTCATAGCATCCCTCTGGTATTTGAGTATCTTCACCAAGCTGACCTACAAATCTATATTTTGCTTGAGCGTTTAGAATCCATTCAGTGTCACCATACTCATCTGTTTTATCTTCAATGCTAATAATACCCACCAAGCCATTTGCACAGCTTGGCGCTTGAAGCTCAGTCATTATCGTAGATTTATCAATTTTACCCGGCAAACTTGTCCCTTCCCAAGTATCTAGCGTAACCCTACTAAAAACTGCATCTGGATCAGTTGAACACATGTTCTTAAAGGCATCATTTGCAGCTACGTTAAAATCAAAAGCAATCGAATCCGTTGGTTCTATAGCTTTAACTATTCCTGTTTGAAGATTAAACTCTACCGTTAATATATTTCGCCCTTTACCTGCAACAGTAAGCACTGCATCTGAAATTACAGGCACTGCTCGCTTTACTTGGCAATGAAATGGATTATCTTTTTGTAGCCTTTGGCAAAACCTCTCTTCAATATTTGGGGCATATAAATTTCCACTTTTAGCGACAGTTGTTGATCCACATGAATCAAAGAAACCAGCACCGCCAGTTTCTAATTCATCTAATGTTGTATAGCTTTGTGCCATAATTGTATCTGGAACAGTTTGTTGTGCGCCCGATTGGGCATTACTTAAAACTGTTCGATATGCAACAGCTTCGCCTGTATTGTTAGCCGTTGAGCTAAGTCTCGCATTAGAATCTCGGCCAGCTTGATAAAAGGCATCTTCATCTTCATACGTTCCTTCACCTTCCCATTTAGTTTGTCCGTGATTTAATTCAGAAGAATATATTTCGTCTGCTGAAACGTTAACAGGTGAAAGTGAAGAGTCTGCCCCTGGTTTAAGCCTTACTTTGATTGCACCACTTGAATCGCGGTACGTTTCAAAAGCCCGGCTTTTGTTTAACTTAACGTTTACGTCATTTGTAGTGGGGTCAATACTGGGCATTATTTGGGTTGAGCTAACGGCATTTGCATTCTTAACTGCCGTCGTCATATCCGCATTTGAGCCTGTTGTACCTTTTATATCAAGCGTGTTTGTCCTTGAGTTAGACTTGAGAATCATAGTCTCAAGCTGACTTGTCATATCCCTTGAAGCTCGAGGTACTACATCATAGGTTTTGCTTTCTAAATTATGGCGATATGGATTACTAATATCGTACTTATTATCTAAGTCCTTTAGTATTTTGTCTTCATCTTGAGCGTAACTTGATGTTGAGTACGTACCTAAAAGCATACCTACCGTTAACGCACTAGAATTTACTAGCATCGTGGAAATAATCAGTGAACCATATACACCTATATTTTTTAACATTACTCACCACCCTCAGTGCTGCCAGAACCACCACCACCGGGTAAATCTCTTACACAACAATCACGATAGTTCCAAATTAGGTATAAAAACGTTTTATCTTTACCTGGTCGTTTTCTTCCACCAACGGGAACACACCAACGCGCTGTAGACATTCCCATAGGATGACAGCAGTTTTCATACGCCTCTATGCTCTCACCTTCACCCGCTTGCACTTGAATAGAATCGGGACCAGTAAGTTCATCATCCACTTCAAAATTAGGTACTGGTGTAGTGCTTGACTCAGGTATTGGATACAGCATAGAGAATTTATACTGGGATCTAGGTGTCATTGGTGCCCATGTAGGCTCACATTGCGCTTCAGGCCCCATAGTCTTTCGAGCTAAACCTTTACGATGTAGAGATGCGATTGCTCTTTGCGATATTAATGAAGTTGCTGCAACTTGGTCAGGTTGAGGATATACAAAGCCTGTTAACGGGTATAAATTTCCATCACAACCGGCACAAGGAAATGAGGACTCTATTGGTGCATCAGCTGTTGCGCGAACACAATCTAAAGAGCAATAAGCTTGTGCAATTGGATTAGAAAATATAATTGCTTCTGGATTTAACAGAAGAGCAAGTAAATCATTGTGCCACAATGGATCAACTTCGCTCAGGTACATTAAATCAAAGTCTACGTATTCAGAGCTACATGAGGGCATAACAAACATTTGTAGCATCACCATTATTGGGTATGAATAGTAATGATATTGATAAAAGCCGCTCGTTGACCGAGTGCCATCTTTAGGCGCTTCGTTTGAGTGACCAAGCCCCTCATAACTATTTTGCAGCCTAATACCTCCCAAACCACCGCTACACCAAGGGATAGTTGTAACTTCAATTACTCGCTGTGGCTGCCAAAATGCAAGAGGCCAACCAATTTGAGGAACACCGGCTCTATCTTCACACGCACAAACAGGAGAGCGGGGTGCCGCACCGTCTGGAGGATTGCCAATACCAAGTAATGAAACGTTATCTAAAAAACAATCCCAGCAAATGCCTGTAAATACACTCGTAAATAAGTTTGCATCTTCACAAATCACAGATGAAGCGCCTACACCGTCGGTACTTGCAGCAGTCCCACTAGGAATTACATCTTCAGCCTTTGCCGTACAAGCTATAAGTGCTAAAAAGAATAATGCTGTATACATTACTTTTTTGGTCATTCCACTTTTGTAACTGTTTTTAATATTAGAGAATGACATCAAGCCCCCCTTAAATCATTTAGCATTGCGAGCGCCCAGTTAACACCTACAACTATGTAGGAGTATGCTTGCTTGGCCACATCAGGGTATGTGTAAGTTATCCAGATACCGACGGCCACGAAAAATAAAGCGGGTATAATTTTCATTTATCTTCCTCATTAATATCGAATTGTGTAACGTGTAGCATTGATTTTTGTAAATCAGTTTTAACAACTGCTGGTAGGGCGGATAGTTGGAATCGAGATGCCAGCTCTTTTGGCATTAAAAATATTTTTTGTTTAAACTGATTTTGTAGCGCTTCAATATGTGACCAACCTTTTTGCTTACTCACTTGTGAAGTGATTAACATCAGTTGGCCAACCGTATTCATTTCATTTAACTTTTTCGACACCCATTCAACTTGCTTAATATCGGTCGCATTAAATATAACTGTCGTAAAGCCAACACCATGTCCTTTAAGTGGGTTCATTACTGAGCCTTGCTTAGCAATCAATTCGCCACGCGGTGTGCTTATATCTTTTGATGCAGATATTGTTGGATCAATTAACCATTCTTCGGTGCTGGTGGCTCTAGGGAGTGGGGTATAATCTTGTCGTGACCAAAAACTATCAATTGTGCGCTTACGCTGAGCTTTCCAATCATAATTAGCCATGCGCTCTTTCATTTCATCAATAATGCTTTTTTCTATAACTTGGCTTACAGGACCTGTTACACCATAATTTACGCTTTCATTTTGATTTTTATATTCTGTTTCTAACCAATCAAAGCTGGTCACACCCGAGGCAATGATATATCTATCAAGTTCACGATAAAGAATCGTAGGAACTGAATTTACATCGTACTTTTTAAAGGCTGTTGGGTTAAAGCGCACAATAGGGGGTTCTTCAATGCCTTGCACAATTTCGCGCAGTAACATCATCGTTTCATTAACCATTTTATGTTGTGGGTGTAACCCATTTACATAGACCTCGGCCCCTTCCTTTTTGGCTAAGTAGATAATATTTTTTATTGTTTCTCTGTCCATTGAAAAACTAATAAATATAGCTTTTTCATTGGCTTCATTTTGGCGTGATTTTGGAGTATCAGCACTTGCATTAAAGTGGCTAGCTTGTTCCTTTGTTAGTCCTGCATGCTCATGTAACGCACGCTCAAGAGAGCTGGTGGATTGCTCACTAAGCATTTGCGCAGAAGCTCGATATTGTTCAACTTGCTTGTTAACCGTTTCTTTATCAAAAGCGTCTAACCAGCCTTTTGCCTTCATTTCTTCTGTTTTAGCTTTAACATTATCAATCGCTACTTTCATTTGTTCACGTTGCGCTGGGGTCATCTCGTGCATTGCACTATTACTGCTATTTGGCAGAGCGAAATCACCTTTATTCTGAGCAGCTTGTCTAAATTTTTCCTTCATACTTTCAGGTATTTCAAACGGGGAATTATTTAGATCAATAGATTTGACTGCATTGGCAGCATCTTGCTTTACCTTTGCTGCATGTTCTTCTGCAGTTTGTGCGTGAGCGCCACATGATAAGACAACGATTAAAGTCATCAATTTAGAAAATCGCATAAGCTGTTCCTTTGATTTGTTCTTTCTTTAGAGGCCCCCAAAAGCGCCCGTCAAAACTGTTAATAGTCTCGCCAATCATGAATACTTCATCATTTTCAAGTTGAATTACTTTTGTATAATCTTCAATTTCGCCAATACTGTTATCAGCTAAATTTAATGCGGTTATGATGTGTCTTAGTGACAAAGAAAACTCTGTTAAATTGTCTACCACAACTTTATTTTCCTCGACTGACACGACACTATTAGGCATAGCAGCAACTTTTTTGATCCAACGTAAACCCGTTGGGTAGAATTGATTTTCAACATTCATTTCAAAATAAGCTAAATCGCCTTGTTCAATGTCTATATCCCACTTATCTATTAAGAAAAAAGACGCGTTAAGGCACGCACTCTGCCCCGGCGGGTAAGCCAGCGTGTACCGAGAAGAAAAATATATAAAATAAAGTATGAATGAAACTGCAACAAAAATTGCTGAAACATGCTTTTTCATTTGGGTCGCCCTTGATAATTTTCTCTATTATCAAGCATGAAAATTGAAAGGTTAAAAAATAGAGAGTACCAATATAGGCGCTGTAATTTTACGGAATGAAATTAAGAGGGGTTAAAAACGAAAAAAGCCCCATCTAATATTGCATTAGATGGGGCTATGATTTTCTACTTAACTACCAACTAAATGAACCTTTTGTACGTCCACCAGCATCATCAATTGCTTCATAGTTGACTGTCATGCTTGGATATTCACTGAATCGTAACTGAGTAGATGCGGCGCCACGGCCTACATACTCGCCATTAAACCACCAGTCGTAACCTATCACGTAACCATCATTGTCTTTACAGTTAGCAGTAATACGGATTGTTCCAGAACGAACAAGTTGATCACTGACACACTCAGGTAATGAATTAGCATTAACTGTATAATTTTCGATAACCTCAGTTACTTGGCCGTATTGACTCGTTGTAACTGCTTTTATCTCATAACTGCCCGGATTTTCAATTTCAAAGCGGAACATTGGACTGCGCGATTGTAGCGTTTCTTGTTCAACCCCATTAACGAACCATTTGTAATCTATTATATAGTCCTTTGGATGGCCTCCTGTCATTTGGGCTCTAGTTACAAGGCCTAATGGAGCGCGACTATATCGGTTCGACGGAAAATGGATAAAAGTGCCTTTCGTTTCATCTGGCTCAATTACATCAACATATTTGCTCAATATACGACTCATACCACGGCTGTCAGTCACTTTTGCTTTTAGCTCATGAACGCCTGCATCTTTAATGGTAATCTCACTATAAATTCTCGTTGGTGTTCTTGCTTCTATGCCATCTTCTTGTATCCATTCATAATCATATGTAATACCAGGCATAAATTTACGTTGAACCTCTATCATGCCCGTAATGGTAGCTGGTGCGACCAATATATTACTTCTTATAGCTATATTCATTTCAGGAAAAACATATTTCCACGTTTCTAAATTACGCTGTGTTTCTCTAAATGTTTCAGACTTATATCCTTTTACCCACGCACTTAATTTGAAGTTTAACCGGCCTTGAGCATCTAAGTCGCTCTCTACAGGTGTGTAGTCAAATATGACTTCATCGCTCGTTTCCCCGTTTGGTTTAGACCATTGATAAACTATGGGTAAATCAACCCCCCCATTTAGATTTAAAACTTGCGCTTCTACTTTAATAGGAACACCTAACTCAACGAGATGTGTGGCTTTGATTTGAGCCATAACGGTTCTTGGTCCGACAGGCCTTACGTAAAAACGTGAAAGCGCCCATGCATCATCACCCGCACCAGCAGTAGACGTATGGTATTTAAAACGTCCTAAAATTATTTCTTGCTCGCCGGTTGCTACCAATATTTGCTGTGGAGAGCCATCAATCCACGTAGCACCATTATCACGAGACCATTGAGCTATGCCGTCGTAATCAGTTAACTCTTTTATATAATCAAGCATTTTTAATTTCATATCTTGTCCATCATAAACCTGTGAAGGTCCACTGATTACAAGGCTAGCTTTATCATAACCGCTTATTTTAAGTGCTTGCGTAGTCGTTGACTCATTTGTATTTTTGTTCGTGATTTTTGCTTTAACATAGTAATCACCCGCTTCACCCATAAAAAACGGTATTGCGCTTCTGCCACTATATTCATCCATAGTCTCCCAGCTTTTATTGTCTTTAGATTTAAGCCACACCGCATCATTACCAGCAACCATATCTTCTATTGAATCATAGTCATAGCGAACTAATGTAGTAAACGGAACTTTCCCACGTACTTGATTACTCGCCAGCTCACCACTTACACCTGTGCCTAGCACAATACGCATAAATATCGGTGTAGATGTTAATTTTTTTGTGTATTCCGGGTGAGGCGATTTAACTTCCGCTACTGCATAAAAACCGCTACTTTTTCTAAATATATCCTCAATACTTAAATTGAAAATAACCTGTCCATTTGCTGCATTGGTTTTTACATCTGATATACGTTGCTCTTTCCCTTTATTGTCTTTGTATGCGAGGTAAACATCCCATTCACCCATCGATAAAACATCATAGTCACTTTGCTTTTCTTGCCAGTTCCATGCACCCATATGAGCCGTTACTTTTACATCATCGGTACTTAAAATAACGTCGTTACTTTCCATCGTTAAATTTAAAGCCACTCTGCGTGAAGGTAAAACAATCACTTCACCGTATGTTCCCGCGTTGTGTTTAGGGGATAAGTTGTATGCAGCCTCAACTTTAAATGGGTATCTATCAAATACGTTACGCTTGTTAGCATCATCATCACGTATTACACCTAATAATTCGTAAATGGGCTTATGACTACGTTGAGCCATAAATTCACTATTAGAATATTCACCTCGCGTGACGTTTATATTTATTTCGCCGGATACATTTTCCAACGTATATCTAGCTAGAACTGGATTTTCAGGTATGACCCCGTAAACGCTATCGTCTAGCTTGATTATTGGTGACATTTCAAACGTCATTGTCTCTGCAGGTTTCATATCGTAAGAAAAGGTTTCATGACTCACTCTAACTTCTTGACCATCTGGATTAACGACATAGGCACTGTATTCTATTTCGTTATCAGATAGTTTATTAATAGAGCCAGTTACTTTAAGAGCCCAGCCTTGCCAAATTGTGCTCATCCCATCAGGAAGTGAATCAATTTTAACATAGCATCCTTTACGGGCTTCTCTTGAGATCTCTCTTGCCAGCTCCTGTGAAGCGACATAGTTACAAAGGTATCTGCTTTGAGATACATACGCAGTACCACGCTGAACGTATTGGTATAACTCTGTTGTAGCTGTACTAGATTTGATATTGAAAAAAGATGGTGCATAGGTGAACTCTTGGTTAAATACACCAATATTTCCTGCTGTATCCTTAGCTTTAATGATAAGTGGATATAATTTACCAGGAGTTAATGTGTCTAAGTCACCAGTAAAAAATTTAACATAAGTTCGTGGATCAGCAGGGTCATCGACTAAGGTTAGGTTTTCGCCGCCAAACGTTGCTTCAATTATCGTATTTTTACTATCCCAGCCCGGATTTGTAACAGCCCCAAAGTCTGTAGCAAAGTAAACACCGTCTATCATTCTCGCTTTATCACGTAGATGACTTAACTGAATTTCTGGTGCTGTTCTTTGCATTACAAAGGTGTCGTGCTTATAATCTTGGCCATTTGTAAATTCGTCACGCAAATCAGCATCAAAAGTAAACGCACCATCTGGCAAAGATTTAAAACTATAGCGGTAAACAATATAATTACCATAGACTTGAATATCGTCTGCTAAAATTTTATTTTCATCATTTAAGTTAATTTTATCGTGAATAAAGAAAAAATGATTTTTATCAATAAACACTGACTGTTCAAACGTTATATCTTCATTAGAAGCAATGTATAAACTGGAATCAGCTAATTTCCATGTATCTTCATCTTTTAAATCGGTGAATGGGCTGAATAAAATTAGTGCAACTTCATCTTCATTCAGCTTTACTTCTGTCCCATCAACATCTTCAACTAGCACTGTGCCGTCTCTTTTGTTGTTTATAGCTACCTTAACTAGTTTAGGCGGTGTGTAGTCCCAATCTAGCTTGTGAACGAAACGACCTTCATCTAATGACGTAAAATAAGGAATTATAGAATCAATTAATGTATTTAAAGGAACCATTCCAGTAATGATAGTTTCTTGTTCACCTAAAGGGCCAATATCCAGTGCTATACGACATTCATTAATCCCAATTGGTACATTACAAGTAAGTCCATTTAGTTTGATTACTTGAACAAAGTCTCTAGGCTCTACTTCGAATTGGATACTCTTAACTTTTGCGTTGCTATCTCGCAGTAAATGCTCAGTACCTTTAGTCTGCCTTCCGTTACTATAGCTTAAAGTGGTTTCAAGTAATTTAGGACTCTCTGGGATGACAACGTTGCTTACTACCGACCCCGAAGACAATACTAAGCTTTGATCTCCATCATGGAAAATTGATAGTCTCCATGAGGTTGTGTTAGCGCCTACAACGTCAGCATAGCCTTTTGCTGTAACACTACTTCCGACTTTTGCTATGCCAATCGGTAGTTTTATCCATTCAAGGTAACACTTAGTTTCGCCATTGCTCGCCGTTTTATCAAAGGCATAATCCATAGCTATACCTTTATCTCCAGTAATAGAGCATCCAGTAAAGTTATCGAATGTGGCCGTAAACTCAGTAAGTTCGATTTTATGTAAGACTCTTGACGTATCAATATTTAGTGATGACTTAATCGTTCCATCGTAAGCGTCTAGCGAACCACACCTAGCATCGATGTTCTGATTA
>TARA_R110002126_G_scaffold107443_1_pt1 | contig 36431 bp, 34 predicted proteins | sample TARA_R110002126 | Tara Oceans TARA_R110002126 (sample SAMEA4397536) | marine metagenome | biome: Polar Biome; feature: [DCM] deep chlorophyll maximum layer (ENVO:01000326); material: water (ENVO:00002006), including particulate matter (ENVO:01000060) such as... | depth 30 m | reverse complement strand
TTAGTGTAGTGACTCATCAATGTGCCAGTCACAGCAGGTCGCACAACCTCAGGTGACAGGCCATCGGCCTGCATTGTGAAGTCGTCGAGCGCACCGAGAGGATCAGGGATGCTAGCATACGATCCACCAACGCCGGGAGCATACAAATATCCATCGCCGTAGTCGGCTGCGTTGCCAACGTCGCGGAATACTGGCTGCTCCGCCTCGACATCCTGCACCGGATCATTAGCGTCGGTGCCAAGGTTGCCAATGCGTGAGATGTTGTCCCCATACTCCGCCGGATTGCCGAGTCGGTTGTAGACTGGCGAGAGTCCTGGGACGACGGACAAGACAGATTTACCCATCTCAGACAAGAGGTCGATTGCAGCACCACGGATTACACCGGCGCGGTTCCGGCCAACGCCGTAGCCACTGCGGATTACACCCAGGACTTCGGATAAAAGGGGACGGTTGATCAAGGGTTCTTTTGGTAAAAGTCTACATACGTGTTCGCCGCGTCAGCCGTCATGTAGAGCTTCCCCGACGACGTATTCGTCTCGATTTCGACCTCTTCTCCAGAGAGAACCGGACCATTAAATAAAGGGACTTTAGCTCCCTTGGAGGCACTCCACCTGGTGACGGTGACGTCTCCTCCATTTACTCCCATGTAGTAAACCTTCAGGTTCACATATGGGACTTCTGTTTCGACGCCGCTTGCTAGGGTCATGTTGTTATTTTATGGTTGAGTTTATTTTTCAGGCACCACGGGTGACTTGTAGGTGACATCACCGTATGGAGTTTTGGCGACCCCGGCGAAATCAATTTGAGAACAGGAGCAGAGGCCAAGAGATAGGACAATAAGGAGTAATTTCATAAGATTAGAAGCGATTGTTTGTGGAGACAGTAGAGGTGCCTGAGTCTTTGTAGCCCAGCGTCGCATTGCTGAGTACTCCAACCTGACAGTGGGTGAGATGTGTGTCGGTGGCTCCACTCTGAATCCAAATATCAGCCCCGCTAGCTCCAGTGGCACGACACCCAATTAAATTGGAACTATTTGCATAAATCTTGAAGCCATTTAATCCCCCAAAAGTTTTAACATTGGTGATGCTGGCATCTATACAGGGTTGAGCAATTTCAATCTGAGGGGCTAGTGTTATAGCGGTGCCTCCATAGAAATCACCGGAGATAGAAACCCCATTGCTCACATTGCACCGCTTCGCCGTGTGCTCGATGAGTGGGGTTGCAAAGGCGGTCGCGGTTGAGATGTATTGGTTGGTAGAATTGATGCTGCCATTTATCAATGCGTTATAGGCTCCGGTTTGGATTGCAGAAGAATCAAACTTAGCAGTCACTGAGGTGGTGCTGGTTGAAGGCGAAAATGAAAACGGAGCCACACCATTAATCGTCAATGAAGTGACTGCTACAGCAGAAGGGAGATTAAAAGTGAAGAAAGTATAGCCACTGTAAATCTGAGAGATCTCAATAGCCTCCTTCAAAATTGGCGTACCGGCGGCGGTATTGGATTTGAATGAAAAGTTTGTGATGTTGGAATCCGCGCCATACATCATGACCCCCCTAGCGCGGTTACCCGAGGTGGTGAAATCCAGACCATTCAGGACAGCATTGTTAGGGTAGCAGGTGATCCAGTCTGAAATGGTGCCAGCACTGTTATGGTAGCTGTCATGGAGTTCTAACCCCGAAGCTTCCGAGTCGGACTTCCAGAAGAGAAACTCGTTGCCCCGACCTTTTATGAACCCTTTCGAGTGAACTACGGCGGCAAACTTGTTGTCGTTTACCGTGGTAACGTGTCCGGCTTCTCCGAAAAGGAAGCGAACCGTTTTTGCGGAAAAGTCATTATTGGTAACAATGCAGTCTCCTTGAGTTTTTGAGTAGAGAGCCTCGCCAGTCGCTAATTCGACAAAGCTGTTTCTTATCTCATACTTTGCGTTCAGATCAAATGCTTTAAGGCAAGAACCCTCCACCCTGTTTCCATCATAAATTGTCGCCTCATGCCGAGTGGAAAGGCCGGAGGGGGGGAAGATGGAGCGGAACGCCGTGTTTGTTGTCGTTCCTGAAAAGGTGTTGTTCCGAATCACGATGCCATATTGGGATTCGTTAGCCATCAAGGTGATTGGGTGTTCTTCGGTGGTTATGGCAATGATGTTGGTGGATGTGGTCCACGGTGTGATCCAATTATTCTCAAATACAGAGGCGTTGGCCCAGTTGTTCAGAATTCCATGTCCAGGGTCAGAGGGCCGTTGCCTTGGCTTGATGACATTATTGTAAACATGATAGTTGGTAGCGTAGGTTTTTGTGACATTGTCCTCATGGAGGTGAGGCTTGGTCATAAATCCATCGTATATGTTCTGGAGGGTGTTATTGTAAACCCTCACATTCGTTCCGGCACGGCATTCAATAGCAGCATCGTAGATGTCTTCGATTAAGTTGTTCCGAATATCTACGTTATTGCAGTCCTTAAGCTCAATCCCATCTTGGCCCCATGTTTTAACCTTTAAATTTTCAAGGATTACGTTGTCGCATAAAAGTAATTGGATGCCATCGTAATTTCCCGCATTACTAGTCGCTCCGATAAAACTACCGCCAGTAATTCTGATATTCTCAATGTGTGTGCTGATTGATCCAGCAGCCCAAATGATTCCGCGTTGAGTGTTTGGAGCCTCTGGATGCACCGCTGGTTCGGGGACTAACCCGCCAAATCTGAGGATGCAGTCATTCATCTCCAGAGTCGTATTAGAACTAAGGACCAGAGACTGGCACATATAGTTACCGCCAGCGGGGAACACAATCCGAGCGGGTTCGTCACCATGAAGGTCGAGAGCATCTTGGATTACTTGGGAGCTGTTGCTTGCCCCGTCAGATACTGCCGTGGTAGCTGCAATGTAAACAATGTGCTCCGACCCATATCCTCCGTTGATTCCAATAACACCGCCGGGGATTCCTAGATTTGTCTGGGCAGCTCCCTGCTGCGCGGTTGAAAGAGTCTGGCTCTCGGCATACGAGACAGGGCTCCCTACAGCCGCTGCATCACTGGATGCTGAGTTTGCACTAGCAAGAGCGGCAACGGCACTAACTGCTGCCGCGATTTTTGATGACTCTGCGAGTGCGGCGTCTGCTGCTGTCTCCCCGATCCCAAGGAAGGCGATCTCCTCGGAGGCGGTGCGGCTAACCCACCCGCCGGTCGAGTTGATGCCAAGAGACGTCGTGTTTGTTTTGGTGATGTTCCCGGTGGGGATTTCCCCGCCGGGCTTAACCTTGGGGGAGCGGTCAATGTCGCGCCTGGCCTGTTGAACCTGGACGATTGCGTTATCCAGGGCGTCCTCAATTCGCTGCCCAGGGATAGCCTCTCCCGTCGTGAAGTCTGTCTGTTGAGAGTAACTCACCTCCCGCTCGAAGGTGACCACCGTCTGGTCTGGGTAGTCAATGTCGGTGACGACGCCGATGCTGCCTGTCCCTATCCCGCTCACCACGAAGCCATCCGTCGAGATGACTCCGTTTACGTAAAGCTTCAGGTCTGAAGAGCTCAACAACTGGAATGGGATGGGGTGGACGAGGTCCACTTGTGTCCCGGAAATTGTATAGGACTGGGTCGGGGTGACATCGGTGACTGCCATAACTGCTTGTAGTATAGATTGATTGACTTTTCAAGGCGGAATTACCGCTCCATCAGCTTCGAGACTTTTTCCGGGAACTTGTTGTCTTTCTTGAGGCCCTCCGAGATCTCGGCCCAGTCGTCGGGGTTTTTGTCTCGGATCTCTTCGTAGGCGTCGGCGAGCTCCTGCCACCTCGCCTTAGCCTTGTCTTTGTAGCCCTCATCTTTTAATGACCCGATAGACTCCTCATAGATCTTCTTGTGGACGTCTCTGGCATGGTCGGCGATAAGCTCCTGGTCGGACTTCATCAAGTCCTTCACGTCATCCTTGGACACCCCGAAGCTCTTACCTGCCCTGGTGCTGATGTCATACCAGGTCGCGGCCCCGCCGACTAACAGGCTCCCGCTCGTGGCGAGGCTGTCCAGGAAGAAGACCACGTCCTCCGCTGTCACATTCGTCTCGTCGTCGTCGTCGTGCTTTTTCCCCCACATCTTAGCGAGCTTGTCCACCCCGTCTCCAATTCCGCCCCCCCACTCGATCACCGGGAGGCGGTAGTCGTAGCCGGACGTCAACTCGCTCCCGATCTGCCCCCAGAGGAAGATCCCGGAAAACGGGCCAAGGAGCATTGACGCTCCCCAGCCTTTGAGCAATTCATCCAAATCTTCTTCCTCCTCGTCATCCTTGAATAGGTTCCGGGTGAATGCGGAGGTCCAGTAGAACAGTGAGGGCAGGACAACCTGAGCGATCACCGCCGCCTTGGCTGCCTTCTGAGCTCCTCCCTTCCTCCCCGCCCTGGCGTCTCCAATCGCCTCTGCCATATTGAGATAGTATTGACGAGGGCTGGTCTGGAACATAGTCAGCACTCGCATGAACGACCCCTGGAGCCCGTAGTGGCTCTGGTCCTTCAGATTTCCAGACTGCTGGGCTCTGTCGGTCACCATCTCAAACTCAAGGACAGCCAATGCCTCAGCCTCTGACTCCGACTTCTTTTCCGCTAAAGCTTTCGCCTTCGCGTGGCTGTAGACTGCGAACCCTCCGACGATCACTGGCATGATGTCCCCAGCACGACCGCTGATCATTCCGAACTCAGCCAACTTGGCCAACTTGCTTTTGTTCGCGGCTAAGTCACTGAGGACAAGCATGACATCCCGGTCGTAACCCTCGTCGAATCGGTTCTTGGTGTATTCCAAGCTCCACATCTTTTTCCAGTTCTCCACAGGGGAGGAGAAGAACTCGGCCTCGTATTTTAAGAACTCTTTTACCGGCATATCGAAAGCATAAGCTGGCAAAGAGGTTAATTGTTTTAGGAAGACTCCCCAGTTGAATGAAAGCTTCGCGATGGTGAACGTCTTCCGTAAATGGTCAACGAAGACATCTCTGGCGATCATTGACTGCCCTCCAGCCGCCAACATTTCGATTCGTTCGAGCAGAGCGGTGTAGGTTTCCTCGCCGTGGTAGTCGTAAATGGACTCCCTGACCTCCTTGTTCATAAAGACTGCTCTCAAGTCCCCCACAACCTCCGCCCAGTGGACGAAGTGCTCGGTCGCGTCTACGTGCTGTATGTAGGTCGCCATCGCTCCGGCGTCGTAGCGTGGCTCGTTCATGTGCTTCACCCGCTCGATTGCCATGCCCGGCGTCACCGACTGCTTGGTCGTCCCGGTGTCAATCATCTCCCTAACTTGTCCGCCGGAGTGAACCTGGCGAGCTGGCGAGTAGTTCTTGATCTTCGGGATGTCTACCCCAAACATCTTCCTGTAAGTTTCGTTGAAGTAGTCATAGTTGGAGTCATACTTGCGGAAAAGCCAGAACCTAATCCGCCGGGCTTTCGGCGTCAGGAAAGCCTCCATCTGGGCCATCGTCGTCTCCGTGTATCCGTGCCGCTCCATCGCTGGTCGGAGCCCCTCTTGCCGATGCATCATGGTCAGGAACATCGCGGTGTCTTGGCTCATGTATTGTTCGACCTCGATTCCTTTCCCCGTCCGCTTAATCTCAAAGTTTTGCTTCGGAGCCTTTCTCCGCCCGTTCTTGTCTACCGCCTTCGCGTCCTGCTCTAGTAGGTGCTCCAGTTCTGCGACTTCATCCAGGCTGAGTTCCACGAACCCATACCCGTCATGAACGTAAGATGTCTCACCCCTGACGACCGCCTCAGCTTCTTCTCGGTAGGTTTTGAACGTGGCGTGTTGGATTTGCTCCTCTCGGAATACTCCGGTGCCCTTCTTTGGCTCTGATAGCTTGACGATAACTGCCTCTACCTTCCCTTGCCACCCGAGTTTGCCCACCTCGATGCCGAAAGTCTCGGCGACAAACGTGATGAACTGGAGCTTTTTGCGGGAAGACTCCCTCTTTTCTCCGTGAGTGGCCTTGTGGACCCCCACTCCAAAGTAGGTGTTGAGATAGCTGCCCATGCTCTCCGAATCGGAGTCCTTCCTCGAGAGAGCGTTTAATAACATCTCAAAGGACGACGACTTCGCGTGGATGCCACGGAGGTGGTCTCGGACCTTGCGTCCTTCCTGGCCTCTTTGCCGCTCGGGTGTAGTTATCCTCCCCTTCCCTCCGGTTACCACGTCGAGGACTTTCTTAATTAGATTCTTCCGATCCTCCTGCTTGGTCAGGAGCTCCTGGCGGTAGCGGAGGCTCCCTGTCTTGACCATGTCCTGGAGGACTTTGAACGCTCCCTCAACCCCCTCAGCCGACATCGGATCCTCCGAGCTTCGTATTTTGCCGAATGTGGACAGCCTGACCATCTCGGTCTCCGCGTCCAGGAGCTCCTTGTCTCGGTCGATTGATCTGTCTTCCTGGGATCCCTCCTTAGTGTCGTCTTCCCGCTCTAGCCTGGCGATTTCGATTTGAACATCCTGGATCGCTTTGGCTACTTCTTTATCCGTCATCTCCAGCACCTTCTCAATCTCGGAGAGCTCAAGGTGGCCATCCGGCGTAATCTTCCCGGAGTAAGCCTTCGACGCCCCCTTCTTCTTCGCTCTTGATTTGTCAATGAGCTTGTCGATCATCTCGATGAACTCCTTTCTGAGGGCGTTGTTTAGAACCTTTTGGATCTTATCCAGCCTCTCGATCACGTTCTTTTCTCTCGATGCTTTCCCTTTCAGCTTCACCAACGGGATGGGTGATCCGACGACCGACCGCAACTCTTTAGGCAAGACTGAGGCGATAGCGTTCAGCCTCATTAAGGAGTTCAGCGTCTCAATCTCTCGAGACTCTCCTGTCGATGCGTCCCCATCTATTTTCTCCTCGAAAGCCTTTCGGATCTTCTCGAGCTTTGCTCTCATCTTCTTCCCTACCTCTATCACCCCGGTCGGGCCTCCGAACAGCCTCTTGATTGCCGCGTCGGCTTGTTCCGCTGAGACCTTCTCTTTGATGGCGAACGTCCTCATCGACAGATACATCCCCTCATGGGTTGTCTGGTCACCTTTAGCTGCGTCCCAAATCCAGTGGTGGATGATATGCGCGGCGAACTCTGGGGGAATTACTGTGCCTCCGTCCGCCTTCTCTCGGAGACTTTTTATTCTCTTTTGGATTCGTTGGAACAATGGCTTGGCGTTCGCCGCGCTGGCTGACTTAGCCAGCTTCACCTTCTTCTTATTGGCTTTGCTAGCCCATGTCGTGGCACCTTCCCCGGTCAACCACACGTTCAACTCGACGGCGTCGATTGTCGCGAAGTCACCCACTCCCAACATATGACCGATGAAACCTTTTTTCCCTTCCGCTATCCCCTTAATCCTCAAGAGAAGTGGCTCTAGTTTGGTGATATCCCCCCTTGTCTCGTTTACCGCTTGCGTTAAGTCGTTGATGTTGGTCAGGTTAAAGTCATTCTTGTTCTTTAGCTTACCGAGACCCCCTGACTTCGACTTACTCGGACGGAAGTCCTGCCTCCCAAATCCATCCCGGAATGCCATGCCATTTTCCCAGGCTTCCTCGTCTATCACCCCGAGCTCGATCTCGTCCAGGGCCCGTTGTCCCATCGACGTCCCAAGCCACCAGGCCGCTGCCTCCTCGGGGCGGATCTTTTTCTGTCCCTTCTTCCCTTCTGTTAAATAAAGAGGCTCAGGATTGAATGATATCCCGACCTTGGCCGCATGACTCTGGAGGGTCTCCAGGTTAATCGCTTGAGAGCCAATCGACGACAGGGTCATCCAATAACTTTTTGCGATGTCCCTGTTTGTCAAAGTCCCAGCCTTCAGCTTCTGTCGCTGCTCGGCGATGAAGTCCACAACCGGGTTGAGGTAGGTGGGGAAACTCCCCATCATCTCGACCATCGCTTTTGTGGGTGTGAGCTTCATGCTAGCCAAGGCGTCTCTCACCTCCTTTGCCGCCTTGCTTTTTACCCACTTCTCTATGTCTGAGGCTTTCGAAACAGCGAACGTCGGTTGCCCTGCTTGGACCGATTCAACCATTGCCTCAGTGATCTCGACGCGCCAGATGTCAGTAGAGACGTCGTCTAGCTCTGTGTCGGTGACAATCGACCCTGTCTCCGTCTTCGCACCCCACTTCGCGACGTATTTATCGACCGAGTTGACGAGCATCTTGTCGTAAAACGCCACCATCGCCTCTCCGCCGACGTTTAGATCGAGGCCACTGTATGATCTTGGGATTCGGGAGAGTTCCAGCTGGATTTGGGAGAGTTCCAGCTTGTTGTCTATGTGCTCCTTGGTTAGCTGCTGGTCCGGGGTTGCCTTGCCCGTGCCGAAGCTCCCCCCCTCGTCGGAGAAACTCTGAAAGGTTTTTTCAATGAGCGTCTCCTTTTTATGAAGTTCGTCGCGCCGCTCCTCATTCTTGATGATCTTTCCTGCGAGTTCCTTGCCGACCACTCCTTCTAATTCATCGAGTGGAGTGACTTTGGAGTAGACAACCCTTCCGTCTGTGCCCCTGGCTGTGAGCTCGTGCGTGTCCGTTGCCGGTGAAGAGGACGAGGCCATGAGGTTGTCAAGATTATCCGCGACCCCCGAGCCTGAATACTCAACCTCAGAAATGTGGTCGCTGAGATTGTAGAATTTGTTCTGGGTCTCTCCTTTGGTCCAGCCAATCCATTTTTTATCCGCCTCCACTGCCATGCGGAGAGCCCGTTTGAAGAGATTGAGTGCCCAGGCTGGCGTTGATTTGAAGGGGGCACTGTTGGGCTGCTTTGACGGATTACGCGGGTTCAACGAGTCGTGAATGGCCTTGTATTCCAGTAACGATTGACCCACAAAATCGCGTTCCGCTAGGACCGCAATGTCAGCGGAGGTGCGAGCCTTGGTCATCGCCGCTGTGCTGATCCTCTTCAAAGCACTGAAAGATAATGAGCTCTCCCGACCGACCTGGGATTCGGGATTTTTGGCTAAGACTGTTTTACTCCGCCGGTCGAGGTCCGGTAAATGGCTGATGATTGAGTCCAGCCACTCGGCTGTCTCGTAACCCCTCGACCCGCCAAGCGGTGTTCGTTCAGCTTTTTGGAGAGCACCGAAGACATCGACGAGATGCTCCTTGAGCTCGAGCACGAGGTGATTTTCGATGGCTTTCTCCTTCTTCTTAAGATCTTTCATAGCGGCCCACTTTTCATCGCGGTTCAACTTGTAGCCATGCTCCCGCCCTTGCTGGTGCCGATCCGATTGGAATTCTTGCACGAATAACCCGCCAGGACGTTCGTCGATCCTCATGTGGGCCACGTAGTTCGGGATGTGGGAGAAGTGGGAGGACTTGTAATCGGTTACAAAATTGCTGAGATCCACCCGTGCGGCCGCTTGGTTCGGCTTCGACCGGCGCACAAACTCATTGAAATCTTCACGGAGACGCTGATCCGTAATATCGGAAGCTGACAATGTGCGTTCCCCGCCCAATTCCCGTATCTTGATCTGGGCTCCATCGGCGACCGAGCCAGATGTGGTGTCGAGAGCGATGTTCGCGTCCTTCAGCCTTGGCCTGATGTCATCTCGGATGGCGCGGAGAGTCAGATTTTCATACTTGTGTCGGTCCTTCCCCGTGCTCGCCACGACGATCTCTCTGTAACGACTCCCACCTGGCAAGGTCCACTGTCGAAATTTTGTGTCGTCAGCTTCCTCGTCATACCCCTCCTCGAATTCAATGACCACGTCGCCGGTCCAGTCAAAGACGGCGGTGTCCGTGATGACGACGGAGTCATTCTCAATCCAATAGCGATCCTTCTCCTTCGCACTTTCTGCTTCGTCGTAAGAATCAAAATGATGCACGTTTCCATCGACAGTTGAAAAATACTCCCAGTCGCCGTCCTCGTCCTCCTGGGCTAATGGTTGGCCATCAGGATCGAGCGGTTTGCTTTTCCCATGTTCATCCCACGAGACCGGATTGTTGAGCGGCAGGTATTGGCCTCGCCACTCGTTAGCCGCATTCAGCAGTTCCTCCCGCATCGCGATGTCGTCATAAAACGGGAGATTTTCCCAAGTGTCCCCATCCCTGTCAATTCGTGTTGGCTTCCAACCCTTGATCCCGCCACCCATTGTGACCTCCTTGAACGTCACCCGGCCTTCGCTGCGGAGATACGTGAGCAGATCTTTCTTGCTCACCTTCCCGTCCTTCGTGAGCCCCGCCTCTGCGAGGCCCGACCATTTCAACTCCTCCTCTTTGACTCCGTTCTTCGTGAGGAGAGTAATGATTTGATCGACGGCGGTGATCAGTCTCGCCGGTTTATCAGCCTCCTTCCGCGCCGCGATCTCTTTGATGATCTTCCCGTCCTTCCCTTTGATCGTCTTTGCTGGAAAGGAACGGCCAGTGACAGCAGGTTCGTTGATGTCAGACACTGACTCGCCCATCTTCGTTTCAATAACGGCTTCGAGGTTGGAGTAGAACCCTGGTTCTACAAACGAATCCTTCTCAGGAGAAATCGCAAACGTCCTGCCCCTGATGAAGTCGAAGGATTTGTTCTTGTTAATTTTAGACGTGTTAACCTTCAACCCTCGGTGAGACACCCCAGCGGATGGGAAAACTCTCTTCATTGCCCCCGGCTTAACAAGCTGGTTGGTTTCATAATCTTCGACGACATCACTCCAGTGGTGGGCTACCTTTAAAATGTGGAGAATCGTCTTTTGATTTGAAGTCGATTTGATCACCATCGGGTAGGACGGGTGGTGGGCGGAGGGCTTGGCCCCGACTGGTCCGGTCATCTCGAGCACGGCGTAGATGTAACCACTGGCACCTCCTTTCTTCCCCTCCATCTCCTGGAAAGGTTTGATGAGGGGCTCGGCAAACATATCGGACAGCGACTGCTTGACGTTCGCCGGGCTAAGGTTGTAACGATTCTCCACTTTCCCTCTCTGACTGTAGAACTCGTTCTTGCTGACGTTAGTGAGGAGCTCGCCAACCTGCTTGGTCGCGTTGTCGTTCTTGTTCAGGATGGCCACCATCTCTCTGATGAATTCCACCACGAACTGCTTCCTAGCCGGGAAGGTAGATTTGTTCGGGGGCAGCACCTTCTTTACCTCGGTGAGGTTCTTCTTGACTCCTTGGTCTTCGTTGATCGTCACCCCCAGGCTGACGTGGGTCTTCACCGGCGTCTTTACCGATACCCCATCGACCACGGTGGTCTTGGTCACCTCAGACCACGAGCTAAAGTTCGCGGCTTTGATGAGAGCCTGAGAAAAGTCAGACTCGCTTATATCTATGTTTTTTGAATCAGCCAGGTTTTTGAAAAAATCCATGACTCCGTTTGCCATCGTCGTGGAGGACAGAAGCTTCTCCACAGGGGACGAGGTCAACGCCAGGTAAATGCGGTTACCGTTTTTCTCGAGCATCTCGTTCAATTGACCGGCCATCGCCTGTGCCGTATTGTCCGTCCCGGCCCAAAAGAACCCTTCATCGTGGAACCTTATCGGGAAATAGACTCCGCCCTGCCCCTCGACCAGGAGCTTACCGTTTTTATAAATCAGCCCGGAGAACGCCCCGTCTGGCTGGTGGAGGTAGACCAGGTCGCCGTTAAAGTTCTCGATGGTCTTGTCTTGAGTGATGTAATCTTTCTTGAGCTTAGAGAAAGCTTCGCTGTCCTCAAGGTATCGGTATTCCATGCCGCTATCCTCGTCGAGGTAGGAGATTGCGAACGTCTTTGTCCGCTTGCTATTCTCTTCCGGGTCCAGGCTGGCGTGGAGAGGGGAGTCAGTCTGTTCTATGATCTCTTCTAACCCCAACTCCTCCTGAATCTCCTCCTGGAATTCCTGCTGTTCTTTTGCCCCTATCTGCTCGTCTTTAATCCCTAGAGCTCTCTGAGCCAGGCTCTCGAGGTCTGGGTTCAAGACGTCGGCGTGTTCCCTGATCTTGTTTGCGAGTTCAAACACCTTCCCTAGCAATTTGAGGAAATAGTCAGCCATCGCCCTGAGCTTGCCGGAGAGTGAGCCCCGGTTTTCCATAATATACCAAGCCTTGTTCATCCAGTCCTGGGTGGCCTGGGGGAGTTTGTCTGTCTTCCCCTGCATCATGTAAGCCTGGACGAATTTAGAGAACCCCTCGGTGACCGCCCGATTTGGGTCGATGTCGTAACCCTGGAGAAGTTCTATGCCTGCCACCGCCCCGAACTCATCAAGCAAGTCCCTCACCTCATCGAAGCTCGTATGGCCCTGGGCCACCCAGGTGCGGACGAACCCTTCCGAAAATTCCTCCGTGACGGTAAGGGGTGTCGCCTTTTCTTTCGCGAGCGTCACGATGAATCCTGACATATCTTCCTTCAAAACCACGGATCCGTCCTCGTAATAGTCCTCCAGGTTGATGGACTTGGGTGAAGCGTCCCCCTCTTGGGCGTGATAGACTTCGACGGCTTTTTTTAGGTCTGCCTCCGTGGCCTCGCCAGCCTCAAACACCTCTTTGAGGCTCCTGCGGTCTCTCCTCACCACCTCGTTGGTTCCCGCTATGGTCTTTTTGAAAATTTCGATGAGCTCGTTTGTCGCGGTGACGTTGGACACTGAATCCTCCCGGTAGTGTCGGGTAATCCTGTCTTGGGCCTCCTCTGGTGTGCTGAAGGTTTCTTCTCCGGCGGGGAGGTTGTTGACCTTCCACTTACCATCAACCGGAGTCACCCACGGCTCCTCCCCCATGTCCTCGTCTATCCGCTCCTTTAGCGTCTTCTCCATAGCAGCCAACCCTATCTTCTCCCGCTCCTCTGGGGTCTTGCTGTGGTGAATCTCTTGGACCTTCTCAAGGGCTCTCTGGGGGGAGATCTTGAGAGCTTCGGCAACCTCCCCCTGTTCGCTTTCCAAAAAGCCATCGTATGCAAGCAAGCTGGTGTCGGACAACCACTCCCTGATTTCTTTCTCTTTTACTTTTTGATTCGCTGCCCCACCTGACCCTGCCAGCAGCGAGAGAGGTAACGTCGCCCAGAACCGTCGCTTGTCCATGACATGAAAATCTTCCCACTGGTCCAACGTCGGGACCGCATCTGAGATCTCCTCGATGAACTCAGTGGTGAGGGGCGTGAGGGCCTCCTGAAGAGTCTCCTCACCATACTCCGCCCCGATGGACGCGCCAACCGTTATCGAGGCGGCTAGCTTCGACCCTATCTTCGAAGACAGAGAAGTCTTGAGCCGGCCCATGATCGATTTGCCCCCTGGCATCAGATTTATCACGGTCCTCCCCTGGATCATCTCGATGGCTGCCATAGGCATCGCCACCGTGTCTCCCAGCTTCTTGGCTTGGGATTCAGTGTAACCAGCCGCAAGGAGTTGCTGCCTCTCGTCCTCAGCCATAGCTATCCAAGTCCCCGCCACGCCGCCAGGCACCATAGTCATCGCCATATAGGGGAGTGACTGAGTGAAGTCGTAGAGACCCTGCTCGGCGTCACCAGGGATTCCTGTGGCTTCAGCTTTAATCCGAACCGTCTGCTGCCGTAGATTCTTAAGATCTGTAACTACCCGGTCCACGTCCCTCCCCCGACCCCTCTTGGAAAGGATCGCGACAGTCTCCTCCTCGTCCGCGTATTCGTACCTTGATGACTCCGAGGCCACTAAGTAGGGGGGAACCCCGTAGACCACCTGCCTCGTGTCCTTGACTTGGTTTTCCCGGTCCTCCCACGACGCCCGAGACTGCCACCAAGGGCGAGTTGTCGGCTCCTGACCACCCTCTTTTAAAACAGGGATCTTGCCGTCGTGCTGGTTCATGACCAACTCGATGAGGTCCGAGCCCCCTGCATTAAACCAATTAGAGATGTCCCCGGCGATGGATACGGTCCCGCGCTTGTGAGACAGAGCTATTTTGTTCCAGAAGCCCTCGACGTCCTTACCTTCCGTTGGCGCGAGGAACGTGACAGCCTTAAGGAACGCCCCCCTCTTTCCTTGACCATAAAGTTGGGTGATCTCCTGGGCTACCCCCCCCGCGATCTCCTCCCCCTCAGTCATGCCTTTGATGTATCTCCTCGCCACCGCCAGGGAGACGTCATCAACATCTTCCCTGGCCATGTCGCGTCCTTCGATGAATGCCCGAGCATGGGAAGGATCGACTGCGTATTGCTCTCTCACCTGATCTCCAAATCCTCCGTCGTCGTCGTCCGGCACGATCTCCATGCGGCTTCTTATCCCTGCCTCTCGGGCTTCTCTTAAAAGTCTCGTCTTGTCTTTCGTTGTGGAGACCCAATCTCGAGCGGCCCCCAGGAAATCCACGTTCGGATCCTCAGATTTAAGGATGAACTTTGAGACCTTCACCTGGGCGTCTTCAGACTCCTGGCCAACGATCTCCTGGAGGAAGATGGAGCGGCGGAAGTTGTCGCGCAACTCCTCAGAATCACCGAGAACCTTTGCGGCTTTTTGGTATTTTTCCATGAACCCCCTCTTGTCGAGTTGGTCAAGGAATTCGTTCCCTGATAAAAGGAGATCCCAGCTCTCGAGCTTGCCCCCAATGTTGGAGACCAGCTCCGTCGTCCGGGCCTGGGACTCGTGGGAAAATAGCTTGTGTCCAGTTTCCTTCTTAAAGTCGCGGTATTGACCCAGCCGGGTGACAAGTTGTCTCCTTGTCTTCTCGTCGCTCATCCCCCTCAAACCTTTTCCAACATCATCTCCCTTCCTGGCATCGTAGAAAGCAAGACGATCCTGCCAAGCCATCGCCACCCGGTCGGCGGTCTGCTGCTCAAGGATCGGCTGTTTGAAAAAGTTGGGCTTCTCAAAGGGACCAACAGTTAAGGGGAGCCCATTATAGTTCGAGGACTCCCCAGTCTCCTCCTGGTTGAATATTTTTGCCATCTGTTTAGTATCCGGTTTTAAAAAGTTTAACTTCGGCTTTTCTTCTGATCTCAAGGCCTTTTAGATTCTTTCCTCCGGCCTTCACGTAGAGAAGCATCTTCTCCGCGATTTCTTCCTTATTCCTTTTCCCGTTCCCGGTTACCTGCCCAATCTTGCCGGTGTTGTAGTCGAATGAAGTTAGGGCATCGAGCTGGGCCTTGGTGAACTCGTATCCACCCTTGTCGGCAATCTTCTTAACCCTCACCACATGACGCTGGAGCTCCTGAGATAGCCGCCTGGCTGCCTCTTCTTTCGTGATTGACAACTCCCCAGACTTAGCTTTGGTGCCATACCCAATCGAGGTCTGCTTATAGTCATTGTAAGCAGATGGGTTCCATCCCTCAAAACCTTTAACAAAGTCGGTCAAGGTCTTTGCTCCCGACATTTCTGCCTTCTCGCCGGTCGTGATGTCAGCTCCCTTCGGGGAAGTGGATAACGGAAGGCTCGCCGGAACACTTCCATATCCCGGATCCCCCTCTCTTCCCTTGTTTCCCGGATCCCCCTCTCTTCCTTTAAGAGCCTCCTCTAAATCCATTCTCCTGGTTGAAGGAGGGCTGCTGTAAAGGCTCCCCGTAAGTTTTTTGCCGACCGCTCTCATGAACGCCGCCTGGAGCTTTTCCTCAAACCCAGGCTTTCCAATGAGATCCTGGTTCTGAGGGATCCAGGTTTCCTCCATGTAGTCCTCGACCGCTTTGTTCACGAGCCGCGAGCCCGTCGCCTCCTCTATGTCATCAGATCCACCGAATCCGTCGTGAGCCTCGTAGATCGAGGAGAGCTCCCGAACCGATGCCATCGCCTCCTCTGCCCCTCCCCGGTTAAGCTTCCCGTCCTTCCAGTTGCTCGGGTCGGATAATTCTACCAACTTCCTCAACCCTCTCGACCCGTACCTGGTCCCCATCGCGTGGACATCGCCAGAAATTTCGTGGTGTCGCGTCTCGTAGTATGACGGCGTGATCAGCCCCGCCTTCCGCCTCTCGACGAGGGAGTCGAGTGCCTGTTCCACCTCCTTCTTTGACTCCAGGTCAAGTGGCTGGGTCTGGCTCCAGTGGTACATGATCTCATCGTCTAGGTGCTCGGGGACTTCCTTTCCCCCATAGTAGGAACTGAGCGAAATGAGCGACCTCATCCCATCCTCTGTCCTGACCCCCTGGTTCTCCGCCATCTGCATAACGTCGATGACGATGTCTTTTTCGATTCGAGCCTTGGCGGCCCTCGCCACCTTTCCCAACTTCTCCTTGTCCAGTGGGCTGAGGTCGGAGTTCTCAATCCCCTCAACGTCTCCGGTGATCGCTTGAAGGTTGAACCCGTCCTCCCTCTTCATGCGAGCGATCTTCATTTCGTTTACCTCACCGGCCTTCTTCCCGTAATAGGTTCCCACTCCCGCTTGGCTTGTCGCCAACGCCCCGGCATAGTCCCGGTCGGCGATCTGCATATCCATCTTTGCTTGTTGCAGCCGGGCTCCGTTCTCGACCTGCATCAACTGGCTGTCGGTCCCTATCTTCTCAAGCTTCGCGTTGGTGAAGAGGGACATTCGATTCTCCAGGTCTTTCTGGAATCTTGGTGTAATGTTAGGCATCCCCCCAATGATCCCATTGGTTACCTGCTCGAAAGCCTCGGATGCCTTCTGGAAGTGCTCAGAGGGGTTGAAGTTCTGAGCGATTTCAGCAGCTATTCTCCTCGACTCCTTCGTTAAGATGATTTCGGCGTCGGTGAGGGATTGCCTCTCCTGCTCTTTGATTAGCTGGACGCCTATGTCGGTGGTCTGCCCGACTGCCTGGCCGAGGTTACCCAGAGCTCTCGCCACCGGGTTGTCTCCGCTCATCTTTTGGGTCGGAATCCCCGCTTGGAATTGTGGCTTCGGTGGTGGTCTCATCTAGTAAGTGGATGGTGATTTTGTTGCGGCGGGGTTCGCTTTAGGCTGCCCCCAGTATTTTAAAGACTTGCCCGTCGAATAGATAGAGTTAAAACCGCTGGCAACCGCCCCCGCCGTGTTGATCGGCCCGGATTTTTTGGCGGTGTCTGCTTGGTGATCATAACGGAACGCCGCGTTGGCGTATTCAGCTTGTTGGCGGTTCTGGGAAGCCGATGCATCAAGGATCCGAAGCTGGAGGTTCCCCTCAGCCTCATCGAGGAAGTCGGCATCACCTCCCTCAATCGAGTTGGATGTTTCCAGCATCTGAGATCTGACCCCGGCGAGATACTTCCGGTGCTCCTCCTGCCTACGGAGAGCGTTCTGTCTGGCGTCATCGGAACTAACCTTGGCCGCGTTCCTCGCTTGCTCTGCGTTGAATTCTGCTGCGGCCTCCGCGCTCTTGGCTTGTTGGGCGGTAGAGTAAACTTGAGCCCCTGTGCCCATTATCGAGCTGATGAGTAATATTGTCGAAAGTCCTCCGTCCATTTTATTTTATTTCTTTGCAGATATAGGTCAAGCCAATGGGGTTGACCCAGTATCCTAGTTTTTGTGAAAGGAACGCCACGCCGGGCAGTTCAGTCATCGCCATGACTACATGATAGCCAAGCCTTTTGAGCTCCATGCAAAGGAACTTCTCCGCGAGTTTCACGGCTTTCCATCGCGAGAATTTGGTGGCGGAGGGGTTGGTTTGGAGGTAGTCGAGATAAGCGCGGGGGATGCTGTTGCTCATATCAGCAGATACGTAGCACTGGGCTGTCCCTAGCTCATCGTAAACGATTACCCCAAGCTTGGGGAGGTAGTTCCCAGGGGGGAAGGTCTTTGGCGACCATTCCCGAAGCATCTGGTAGACCCGTTGGTCCTCCTCTTCAGGGCTGTAAGTATAGGTCTCCACGGTCATCATCCTCTGCCAATCTCGAACTCTAGTGTAATCGCTTGCACGTTTAAAGGCAAGGGTGAGCGGCCCTTGACCTCGATCCCCACGTTTCGGCCCCACACCCCCGAGACGTGCGACTTTTCGAAATCTCCGGTGTAGAGGGAAGGGGCAGTGTCGAGGAGGTTCGGTGGCTGCTCCATGCTTGTCCACTCCTCCTGACCTGTCCTGATCAGTGCGGCACCTGACCTCCACAGCCGGACGATCGCCCCACTAATGTTCTTAGTCCGCCCAATGACGCTGGAGCTCTCCAGGTGCATTGGCTCGAGGGTCATGTCGTAAGGTCTTCCCACAAGAACCTTCGAACACGGGTAGTCCAGGGTGATCGACCCGGATGAAACGACCCGCTCCGACATCTTTGCCCCGTCGCCTAGGACAGCTACCTGGACCCCCTCAAGGTGTCCGAGGCCGGTGATGGTCGAGGTGGGGGAGGAATAGGTGAACCTGATTCCGTCGTCAACGAACCACATATCCTCGATGGTGTTGTCCTGAAGCGTTCGATATTGGTTAAGAGCCTTAAATTCGATGTGACGGGTTGAGGTTCCTCCAAGGGTCCGCTTCACTACATAGCCCACCCTGTCCTCCTCATCTGGGCGCGGGGTCACTGAGATCGACTCAACAGATCCATCCGTCACCATCCGATGCCACGCCTGGATGTTCTGGCTCTCCTCGTAGAGTAGGCTGGCCACCTGCCCGTCTGACCGGACGCCGTGGTAGGTGGGGTAGCGTTGCCGCTGGTAAGCTGTCTCCACAATCCCTTCTCCGGCGATGTGGTCAGCCAGGGTAGTTAGGGTGTTCGCGTCGTAATAGTTCTCAATGCCCGTCAGAGCCTGGTAGCGGAGCGTTCGCCCCTCCGGTTGGAGAAAGAGTGCCGTCCCGTTGATAGTCTCAGCAGGGAGGTGTTTTGAGCCATAGTTGGAGTCCCACCTCACCCGGTAGTTGGCGTAAGAGAACGCCTCGTTCTGATTTTCACTTATTACGACTGCCTCAGCCTGGGTTGTTCCTATCCTGAGTTCCCTCAGATCCTCCATCCATTGAACAAACGGAGACCCCGTCTTATTGAGGGCGACACGGAACCCGCTGTCCGCGTCATTCCTGGAGCGGAAGTTTTCATAGTTTCCGGGCTGACTAATCCAGACGTCCGTTGATCCAAGGCAGAGTCGGTTCCGGTGGAAGCACAAAGCGCGAGGGTGACCTTTCCGAGTCGAGAAAAACTGCTCTTTCCAGTAAGTGGTCGCCGCCGCCGAGTGTGGCGGATCGACGATCGTGGCGGTAGCGGATAGATCGTTGGCGACGGCGGTTATCTTGACCAGCCCAGGAACGAACGGGTCGGCGACCTCGATGGTTACGGCCCCTAAGCCTACGGGGGGATTTTCCCTAGAAGTTACCCGGATACGGAAATATTTTGGTGCCTGCTCCGTCCCGGTGGCGAGGACATTCCTCGAGGTTCCGACTACGTCATAAGAACGCTTCGTCCTCCATGTGGCGTTGTCCTCCGACTCCTCTAATGCCACCAAGAAATTGTCAGTCCCTTCGGTTTGAAACGACCAGTCCCCAAGCACGTAGATCGAGTCGGAATAGTCAGGGAACACCAACCCCGCAACTTCATGGGGAGTGGTCTTTATGACGACATCGTCACGGTAGTGTCCGACCATCATCATTTCCCCCACCTGGTTTGATGTGAATAGTCCAGTGCTCGCCGTGAGGGTCACCACCTCTCCCTTGGCGTATCTCGTCGCCGCTGGTGCTGAGATTGCGACCGTGGTTGTGGTCGTGTTCATAGCGTCGAGGGGAGGGTAGTTAAACTCATCATCCCATCCCACGGCGGCCAGACTCCAGTGGTTGTCAGCGTATCGTGTCAGCTTCCTGATGGCGTGGGCGGGGTGGGTGATGTAGACGACATCCTGGACCTGCCGGAACTGGACTTGGTAGAGCTCATTCTCCTGGTAAGGAGATGTGACCTCCAGGGCAGTCGATTCCTCCCACTTTAAGGCGGTCAAATCGGTGTTAAAGGCGGCGGCGGTGTGGGCGACAATACATCGGTAAGAAATTGACCCGGAGGTGACATAAGTATCGACGGTATAATCTGTCCCAGTCACCCACCCAGATGGGGTCGGAGCGTTCACAATTTCCTGGTCCTTCCAGAATCTCATGTATTCATGTCCAAGCTCGATGTCAAAGGTTGTTGTGGTAGAGAACGTGAATGGCATGAGGCGGCAAGTCTTGTCAGAATACTTAGCCGTCCCTCCGTGGACCGTGCCAGGGCGCGACATCGCAGCCCCAAACGGAAGAGGGTAAAAATTCTCGAGCTTTCGACAGCCCTTTGCATACTTCGAGACATCGACCCTGGGGTCCATGAACTCCGTATATTCTCCTCCGTTGAACGTAATTTGTGATGCTTTTGACATTATCTTAAGAGCGAGTAATCAACTTCGAGTCCGATGCGGTTCACCGGACGGAACGCCCCAGCGTAACCTTGAGAGGACACCACAAGGGGAGACGACTCAAGAATCCTCTCGAGAGGCGAGTTCTCCCCGCTGCCGACCTCCATAGCGTCAACAAACTGAGCCTTGGCCACGACCTTCTCGTAAAGAGACAGGAGTTGCTCCCCGCTCATCCCGTCCTTCGTCACCCGCCGAGCAATCCTGATCGCGATCTTGATGGCGACAGCCTCACCCAGGAGGACATCCCATTCCTCGGTGTTGCTGACCCACGCAATGTAGCGGATGTAGGCGACGGATTCGTTGGTGTGAAGTTCCTTCCCTTCCACTGACAGGTTTTTTGCTTTGTTTTTCCACGGCTCGCCGTTGAGATCCAGGAACCGGAGGTTGTCGCTCGGGAGTTGATACTTGTAAGTGTAGCCGTAGGTCGAGGTCTTAAGCGGACTCTCTGAAAGTCTCGAGAGGGTAGCTCTCCGGGTGCAGCACGACCACCGATGCGTTCGGATGACCTGCTTGGCTGATATATCGAACACCGCCTTCACTGAGCGTGACAGCTCGTTCTCGGTGTCATCTAGGTTAGTTATCCGACCGGCGGACAAAAGAGCCAGGGCTTGGTTAGCGATTTCTGTTTTTGTTTGCATAGTGAGGGGGGAGTGAAAAGAAAAGAGGCAGGAACAGCACTAGACTGCCCCTACCTCCTGGATCTCCAACGAAGAGAATGTTAGCGGACGTAGTAGGCGATGGAAACGCGCAACGTCGAGGCAGAGGCTGACCCTGACACGAATTTCAGGGCAACCTCCCCGGTCGTGGCTTCCACCAGTGCGGTGGCGTTCGGGTTGCAGGTCTTTGTCCCAGCCGAGGTGACTGAGATCCCATCGGCGATGTTGTCAACTACCCCGTTCACGCCTAGGTCAACAACCTTGCCGGTTGTGGCAGACGTGATGAAGAAGGACTTCGCGGGGTCGATTAGACAACCTTTAGGGACCGGGAGAAGTGACACCGACCCTGTGGTCTCGTCACCAACAAGGGTGACGACATCGTTCAGGTAGCGAATTCTTCCCTCGGCTTGGATGCTGTCCGGGCGTTTAGTGAGGCCAATCGTGTTGAACTTGGCGTATTCTGCTGATTCTGTTACAGGCATTGTTTTAGTTTTCTATAGTTTTTTTTGGTGGCGATGCGAAGGTGATTACTCGTTGCAGTATACCTTCCAAACGGCTTTGTCCCAGATGCGGCCCAAACCCCAATCGAAGTAGAATGTGGATTGAATTGCGTGGGTCTTGGTGGGCAAGACATCCAACTCGTGGTTGGGCATCTCGTTGTATCCGAATGCGACAGCGTTCTTAGCGAAAGCGACGCAAGTACGGACGAGCGTGGCACCAGAACCAGAGGTGGGAAGCACGTCGTCATCGACGGCTTTAATGGTGAACCCTTGAACGTCGTGCATCTCTCCGTCCATGACCTGCTCGAGCAATGCTGTGGCGTTGTCGCGGTTTTGGAGTTTTGGATCGCGCAGGAGGTCAGTGACCTGGCTGTATCCAAGGAGGAGACAGAGCCCAGCAGGGTTGCTATCGGTCGTGTCCTGCGAGCGGACGTTGTATTTAGCAAGTTGACGCTTCAGTTCGAGGAGCTTGTCGTAAGACATTCCGCTAGCTGAACCGCTCCCGCCGAATGCGAAGTCGTTCGCGATCTCGTAGGTCGAGTCGAAAACAGGGTAAGACACGGTGCCGGTAGCATCAACCTCGATAGCCTTGCCCAGGAGCCCACCAATTTCGGCGGAGGTTCCTACGATGGTCTGGTCGAGGTTACGAGCTGCTTCGGCGCGTTGGTTGGCGATGGTCGGCCCGATGGGGCTCTCCAAGGTTCCGAACTTCTTCTGGTCTTTGCGATCGAACGCAATCGAGGAGACGTAGGGAGTGGTTGTGATGCGTCGCTTGCCGGTCGTGATGTCTGTCGGAGAGGTCTCCTCGAAACGCTTCGTTAGCTTGCGGAGAGAGTCAGTCTTCGGGAGAAGAGGGAACTCACGGTATTCGCCGATGACAGGATACATATTGACGGATCCTTCGGCGGATGAACGGACGCGCTGATATTCAGTTGACCAGCCATCTTCGAACTCGGGTCTGAACTGTTCTGTGACAGCCAGAGTGGTAATGTTTGACATTGTTTTACTTTGTAGATTTATCGCCGAACTGCGTTAGTGCGGGACGGCTTGGATGGAGAGAAATCTCCGTTCCGGGGCCTAAGTCTACAAAGGTGTCAGGTGGCCTGAGCTTCGTGATCGGGGTGTCCGATAGGTGTATTTACACTTTTTGCGTAAATATATCAAGATTTTTATCTTTTACTCTTTCCGCAAGGCAAGTGACTCCCTATCTGGTAGATGGAAATGAGGTTCTTCAAATCCACTTCAAGGTTCTTCAAATCCACTTCAAGGTTCCTCGATCACCCCTTTGAGGTCTGGACAGATCACCTCCAGAGAGGCAATTCCCCCCGTTTGGATCATTTCCCCGGCGATATTTACTCTTAAGGCATCACTTTGGGCTTGCTGCATGGAGCAAAAGAGCGCAATCATTGGGTATGCAACCGCCAAACGCTACTGCCACCAACCAAGAGCCAACCCTTGTTGGCATTCAAACCTGTCTCGAAATTGTCTTCCCTGACCCGAAAACCCGCCCCGGAAAGCGGACGTTCCTTGAATGGAAGGCCCGCAAATATTTCCCGAGTCTCAAGGTAGGCAAAAGGGTCTTTTTAGATCCAGTCCAAGTAAGGAAAGCCCTCGACAAGCGATTCACTATTGAAGCCATTGACTAAAGAGAAGCCGGGATGCTTACAAATAAACATCCCGGCTGTTAACTGAACTGGGGCTTGTTATGAAGAGATCCCCTTCAGTCGATAGTATTCTTTCATCTTGTCCGTGCTTTTCCACCCCCCCACACCGGCCTCCTCGTAGATCGCCCGTGCTTTCTCATCATTCGTGCCCTGCGAGCTTCCCCCTGGATCCGCGCGGGGTATACCCGCTGACCGTCGCGAGTCTGCTCTCTCTTTGAGAAATAGTAGAAACGGGAGGTGGGTCAGTAGTCGGGCGTCGAGAGGGTCCGTGGCGACAACATCATCGCCTTCTCCGCGCTGGAACGTAAACCCCATATCGAGAACCTCTTTTGAAATGACATCCGCTTTAGCTTCCTTCGCGAACTTATTGTAATGTTCCGTCCCGCCACACGCGACTATGAGTTTGTCTCGCGTGTCTAGCTCCTGCTTCTCTGCTTCTTCCGCCTCGGTCTTTTCGTGGGCCTCGATCTGTTCTCCTTGGTATCCTATCACCTTTGCCACTAGCTGCTTCGTGGACTCAGCGGAGTTCACCGGGTTCAGAGCCACATGGCCAGCGAATATGTCAGCCAAGCTCTCGTCTTTGGCGAATCCCTCTGGGAGGTCGTCAGGCCAAATCTGGGCAAGGTAGTCCTCCTTCGAAGACAAGGCCCCAATCGACTCACTGAATTTGGATCGGTCATCATCGGTGGCGTCTTCTCCTGGAAGTTTTATAAACCCGTCCCGCTCCTCCTGTTTCTGCGAAGCGAATGCGGTAGCATCCTTCCCTGTCTTCAGCGCGGTCCAGAGACCTTGTCCGTTTCGGAGAGTGTGCCCGGCGATGTCTTCTTTCCCTAGCGCGGCCATCGCCGTCGGCGCGTCAGCCTTCTGAGTCCCGTCCGGGTTGTATATCTGGGCGATTGGAGAGTTTTCCCAGGTTATTGGGTCCGCCTCCTGCCCGGCGGAGTCTGCCGCGTCTGCTGTTGGTTCTTCGCTCATAGTTTACTTGGTGAGGGCTTCGTACTCAGGGATAAGCTTTCCTTTATAAATTTCCTTCGCTCGCTCCGGGTTGGTGCGGTGAAGCCAGGTGGGGTATCCGTAGGTATAGGGGCCGAACTTCTTTGACTTCACCGGCTCGATGAGCTCGTCCGTCTTCTCTTCTACGACCTCTTCCTTAATATGTCCGCAGACTTTGAGGAATTGATCCATGAGCCTGTAATAGACTGGAGCGGTTGGGACGATCTTGCCGTCCTTCAATCTAGCGACCACCTTGGTGTCCTTTAACCGGACGATGGCGTCGTTTATTTTTTGGTATTCGTTCATTTAGTTGGAGTTGAAACGAGGTTGTCGGTGTCGTTGTGGAGAGAGCGGAGAAATTTAAGAACGGATCCCGCGCCCTTTGCCTCCTCGGCGGAGAGTTGCTCCGACAGAACTATCTGGTCGGTAACGATATCGCAGAGCACCTCGCCTTGGTCGTTGGCGAGGGCTTGTTTACAGAGAGTGAGTTGGACCGGTGTGAGTTGGAAGCTTATCATTTAGAAAATTATCCAGCCATCTGGGAGAGCTGCTGAGGGTCGATCCCCGACTTCCCTATTGCGTTGGCTCCCTGCTCTAGCATCTGCATCTGCTGTGCCTGTTCCTGCCTAGCTTCTTCCTCTTCCGCCTTCTTCTGGAACTCCTGCTCAGAATAGAGTTCATCCTCGTCCTGCCCCTGATCCCTCCAGATCCGACGAGCCACCTCGTCTAGCTGGACAACGTCCACCTGGGCTCCGAGTTGTTTTAAATTCATCATCCCGTCGATAATCCCCATAGCCTCGATTGCTTTCCCCCGGCGGTGGTTCATTGTGATCGCGTTGTCGTAAGCGAAAGTGGGTAGGTGCGGTTTCCCTGACTCCTCATCGTAAGCTTCTTCGGGGAGATCAATATCACCCCGCTCCGCCAACCCCTCAAACGCCCACTTCACGACTGGCTCGGTGTGGTCCTGCGTGAGGGCAGTGATCGTCGGGTCGAGTTGGGAGTTCAGCTCGCCTTGCATCGCGGTGATCTCGGTGGCCGTCCGATCTCTCTGCTGTCGGGAAAACATATTGAACAAGTTCCCGTGGTAGGCCTCGTCGATGGAGTCCCGGAGGAGCTTCCATACATCCATCCCGACGTTGTAATTCGCGCCGGAGGATAGCTCTTTGGGCCAGGCGTTCGGGTTGAGATCTGATACGTATGTTACCTCAGCGGCCCCTAGTCCGATGCCCTCCTCCTTCATGGAAGCCGGAGCGATCACGGGAGGGACAGCCGCTCGTTCGCCCATGACCATCATGAACTTCGCAGCGAAGTTTGCCTTGTAGGCGTCCGGGAGGATCTCCCAGGCTGGCGAGTAACCCCACGGAGAGTCACCTACCTCGTAACGAGACGCGATGACCTGGAACGTGTCGTTCCCTGAGTCCAAGACGATGCTCTCCCCGTCGCGCTCGATGACCAACACCCGATAAGCCTGACCCTGGTTCCCCTTGCTGGAGTCAACCTCCCATGACGGACGCTTCTCAATCAACATGATGAAGCTATGGAACTCGTTCTGCTTGTTGATGTCCTGAGCTTCCTTCTGGAGCTTGGCTGAAAGATTTTTTAAGCCCCACTCATTCGCGGCCTGGCTAGCTGTCCAATTATATTCGCAGCTAAAGGTCTGAACTTTAGACCTGGCGTCGTGGTTGATGAGGTAGCTCATCGGTTCCATGCGTCGGAAGTTCATCTCCTCTCCTCCATTATCGTTTACCATCCACTCCATAATCATCGTGCCGGTGCCGAGTTGGGACCGGTGGGTGATGACCCCGTGGTTCTGGTGGTGGAAATTGCTAGCGCGGAGATAATGGATGACGCCCTCACCGGCTTCCCTATACTTCTTCTGGGCCGACTTGTTGCTCTTCATCATCCAGGGCGGATTGATTCTCAACCAGTCGCGGTCGCGGGGAAAGAGCATGGAAGTGATCCCGTTCGCTTGCATCCGAGACTTGGTACGGAGAGTGGTGTCGTAGATCTCGCTGTGGGGGATATTACCCTGAGTTGCCGAGCCCTTGCTCTTGTTTAGATATCTCGTGTTGGTTAGATATCCGATCTCGTTCCAAAGCCACTCATGGGGTGAGCGGAGTGCCTCGAGCTGCTCGAATCTTTTAAGAACGTCTTTTCCTGTCATGATGAGATTTTGTTGATCTCTTCGCTGGAGATTGATCAACCGAGAACACCTGAAGCGTTGTAGGTGCCTCCAGTTTCCCCGGCGTGGCGTGACTGTTTCCAGCCCCGGCGGCGGGAGGTTGCCTCTTGCGCTTCTTGCTGCGACTTCTTGATGTCTAAACTAGAGCGTCTAGGAGCCCCTGCTATCAGTGCCGAGCGAACTTTTGGTGATCCCATAGGGGGATATTTACGCCTTTTCCGTAAGTATTGCAAGCTTATAGAAGCCCCGCCCCGATCTTTACCCGCTGAATGGAGGGCTTGGTGCTATTCATCGCATGAGCCTCGGGCAGCAGGTGATTCTTGACCGCCTCGCTCCAGTATCCAAACGAGTCGGCGAAATGAGAGGCCCAGTCATGGACTAGCCTGTTCTCGACGTAGCCGCCTAGCCTGGCTTCCTTTCGGTGATAGTTGACTAGGGCGTCTAAAAGCCCCCCGTCGCCACGGACTCGGTCATGTATCCAAAGGGAGGAAAAGAGGTCGGTCATCGCCTGGATTCTCTTTTCTTCCGCGTTGTGTGGGCCACGAGGCATCGTGATCACGTTCGGTAGCCCCGACTCTCGGAGCTTGGCGGCGAAGCTCATATTGTCCGCTGTTAAATTTTGACCGTCGTGCGGCAAAAGATGCTTACCGTAGCTATAACCTTTAGCCATCATGTGAGCGACTCTCTCCCCGGTCTTTAGCGACATCCCCGCGTCGCAGTCTATTATCCGAGTCGTTAACCCCACCGTCTGCCAATAGATCACGACGGTATTTTGAGGAGCACCGAGATCCCAGGTCGTGTGCACCAGGGCGGCGTCATCTATCGGGAAGGGACCAATCCTCCCGTCCTCCTCTGCTTTGGCCACGTCGGCGGCGTAGACCGCTCCAGCCCGGCCTATTGAGAAGTCGCACTCGTATTCCTGGTTGTAATCGGACTCCGGCGTGTTTTTCCTCAAGTCCGCGAGCTCATCCTCCGGGATAATCCCAGAATCTGACGACTTCAGAACCATCGAGAACCAATCGGCGTCGGTCTCCGCTGCCCGGTGGATCCGATAAAATGCATTCTTCCCTTTTGGGGTGCCGATAAACGTCGCCCACCCCTGATAGTCCGAAAGGCAAGGCCGGATAACCTGAGACCATGCCTGGGGAGAGATATCAGCCATCTCGTCGATGACCACCCCGTCAAAATAGACTCCCCTCATCCGCTCGTAGTTCTCGCCCGAGTAGAGCCTGATGAGTGCTTTGTTGGGCAACGTGATTTTGAGATCCGACTCGTTGACCTCGACGCCGGGAATGCTGGCAAGGTGCTCCTTTAGATAGGTCCAAGCGATGTCCTTAGCTTGGTCCCTGGTCGGGGCGATGTAGGCGTAACGCAGAGGAGGGCCGGGTCGCTTCCGGGTGAAGGCGTCTCTCTCCAGATCCTGGATGACAGCGACCGTCTTCCCGGCTCTCCGATGGGCTACAATACAGGCCCATCGCTGCTTTCGGTTAAGGTAACCACGGAACGCGGCCCGAGGTTGGATTACTATTTTTATGGTTTTAGGCATTGCCTCCGATGGTCACTACGATCTCGGCGTCCAGATTAATTTTATGCTTCTCGGGGGCGTAGTCCCCGTCGAGTTTGTTGTACTGGTCGGAGGCGGAGATGGCCACCCTGGGATCTCCATCCTCGTTGGTTGCCGCGATCCGTAGCAGCATGGATCTCCTCTCCTCCAGCGACCATATCGCCTTCTTCTCCACCACCTCCCGAAGGGAGACAATGTACTCCTGAACCTTTGCATTCCTTTGCAACTTGGCTGCACAGCAATCGGCGTCGGGCCCTCTCGAGGCATATCCAGCCTCCTCGTAGGCTCTTCCTGCTGGTCTGCCGTTGACCAGCAATTTAGCGAACTTCCGCTGTCTGTCGTTAATCTCTAGTGGCTTCATTAGTTTAGGCCGATTAAACGGCCTCGGTATTTTACAGTGTTCCCGCTAAAAACCAACCCATTTGGTTAAAACTCGAACTCGACATTAAAAACGATATCATCCCCGTCGTTGCCGATTCCTTCGGAAAGGTTGATGGCAGTGTCCTGCTTGTCTTTACCGATGAGGAGGTCTCGAGACCTGGCTATGTCTTTGAGTTCTGAGTGGGTGAACGCCGCAACCCAGAAGGCCACCGGAAGCTTGGTGTTTTGTGTAGTTTTGGTCATTACGGCACGAAGTCGGTGTTTTGCGGGTTCAAGTCGCTCATCCTTGCTGAAGATCTCTAGCCTTCTGTCGATAATTATCACCTGGATCAGGCGAACGAGCCCCGTCCCGAGAGTCTCCGGTCGGACGAGAGTCAACGAATGACATATTCTCGCTGGTCACCCGAATCTTTTCGCGCTTTAGCCCTGTCTCCTTGTCTGTCCACTGAGTCAACTCAAGCCGTCCGTTGATGCTGACCTGCCTTCCTTTTCCGAGGAATTCCACCACGACCTCCGCTTGTCGGCCCCACACGACAACGTCGATATATAGCGTCTCCTCAATTTTCTCGCCGGTCGATGTCTTGGTGTAGGCCCGGTTGACGGCGAGCGGAAATGAGGTGACGGATGACCCACCTTCCGTTTTGTTTAGGACAAGATCCTGGGTGATGGTTCCGATTAGTTGACATTGGTTCAGATTGATCATTTTTAAATGTTGACAGGGGTTTCGAGAAAGAGACACGCCCTCTCCAGGGCCGGGATAAGGCGAGGGTCTTCCCCTTCGAACTTTGGAAATAATGAGCGAATGTGGCGAGCTTTTTGTCTCGAGAAAAAAGAAGAAGCTTCGGCTGAGGTTTTAAAATGAACGGGGGATCGAATTTCACATGATGATCCGCCCAAAGCCCTCCAGTTTCCGCTTTTCAAGGGGTAAGTTCCCGGAAGCCTCCCGGAAGAGTCTGGGATGCGACGTAAAAGCTTATTAGGTAAGAGCTTATTAGCGTAGTGAGATATGAAGAGGCAGTTCCAGGGAGAGTAGATGGTGTTCCCAAGAGAAATCAGATCTTTGTCTAGTTCCCTATTTTCCCATTTCTGAGAATCCATCCAGCTTCGGAAGTTGCTGAATCGCAGCCACCGGGTTGTGACGGCAGTTCCAGACCAACGGCTGTGGGTTGCACGGTTAAGCATCTGGCTCCACCGTGCGTAGTATGGACATTGAACCCTGGCCCCTCGATATTTAGCCGAAATTACGTAGTCAGCGTCATTAAAACCGATTTTGCATACCAGGTTCTTCCGGGACCGCTCTAGGTCTCGGATGGTTCGCGGCTTATCAAATAGTAAGTCTGTTCTTCTCATTGATTCTCAAAATTAACTCCTTCGGATTATAGTCCGGTGCAGCATTGACGCAAGGGCAAAGAGCGTGGGATATTTTGCAGACCGAATAAATGCAACCAGGGTCGTACCTGACCTCAGGCAGTCCCTGGCACAGGTTGCATTGGTTGAGGTCAGCGAACTCGCCCACAGCTGTCTCGTATTCTCCGCCGATCACGGTTGCTAGCGGGGTGTGCCTATACAGTGGCTTTGACCTCATCTCTGCTGGAACTGGTTAACCTCAAATCTTTGGAACTCTCCGTTCAGGAAGATTGGGAGAAGGACATCCCTCTCTCCGTTTCTCGCCTTCGAAACAAACACCCCAACGTCTTTGATTTTGAGCATATTATCCGCCGTCTGTCCGATGGCGCGGGACTCCCGTAGCTTGCCGTCATCATTTAGCTGGGCAGGGGCGATGATGGGACAGTTGAGCTTCTTGGCCAACTGCTTGAGCCGTTTAGCGATGGTGGAGAGCTCCTGCTCCCGGCTCTCCCGGTTCCCTGATCTTGACTCGACGAGTTGGATGTAATCGACGAGAATCACCGCGACGCCCTTCTCCTCAGCTACCTCCTCAGCGGTGGCACAGATATGATCGATTGAGATGTTAGCCTCATCGCAGACCTGAAGGTTTCCGTCCGCGTAGATTGAGGCACCTTGGCGAATCTTCTCCAGATATCCCTTCCCTGCCTGGCGAGGCTTCATGATTTTATGCATCGGCACGTTCTGGGAGTTGGACACCATTCGACCGATGATTTCGTCGGCGGTCATTTCCAAAGTGAAGATTAAAACATTTTTCCCGATTTCGATAGCGTGTCGGAGCATCTGGATGCTGAGGACTGACTTCCCAGAGCTCGTCTCCCCTGCAATCACCCAAAGCTCTCCTGGCCTCAACCCTCCAAAATGGTCGTCGATTCGGTCGATCCCGGTCGGTAGACCTGGCAGGTCTCCGAACTCCACGCGCTCGTTCATCGCCGCTAAGAATGCCTTAACTGATTGGCTTGCGCTGAGGAATGCCCTTTTACGGCCCGTAACGAGCCGCACAGACGCTACGATCTCTTCTAAGTCTCTCACAACGTCCCCGGTGGTGGTGGCGATCCTGGTGGATTCTGTGACTATTGGTAGCTTTTGGCTAATTAACCTGAGAGCGTAGCAGGACTTGACCACCGCGACGTGCTGGTCAAACGACGACCCCATCTGTTTGTAGTAACCGAGCTCCAGGAGGTTTCCATCGCCACCGAAGTCCTTGTTGATTCCTTCCCTGATGCACTGCTCCATGACCGGGCGGTGCTCTAGCGGAAGCCCCTGCTCCAGCCGGTCCAGATAGACGGCGAACAGCCTGGACCGGCCACGGTGGAAAAAATGGGAGGGCAGAAGCTTCTCCGCCTTCGCCTTCGTGAGGTAGGTCAGGGGAGATTCGATAATGGAGGCCAGGACGGATCCCTCGGCGGCCTCGGAGTTTGGTGGGGCGGTTTTGTTCATAGTCATAATTATTTAAAGTCCTCGATCATCTTGAGCGTTCTTTCGGCGGATTTCGGCGGATGTCTTGTCGTTTGGGTCGTCGTAGGCGAATGGCCTCTGATGGACCATCATGTTCAGGAACTTGAGCTTCCAATTTTTAATTGGTTTCCCGAAACCATCTTTCCACCCGAGGTCAACGCTCGTCTCATATTTTAGGCTCGCTGCCTTATCCACCCTGACGTCAGTCCATTCCCGGTTTATTTTCGGGAGCTTCTGCTTCAGATAGCTGACCACCTCACCCATTTCCGGTATGGTGGGGGGGGTTCCATTACTTTTCTTTCCCTTCCATTCCCCTTTCCTTTCGTTTCGCTCATGGTTAGCCGACTCGTTAACCATGTGGTTTTTATCCTTGGTTCCATAAGGGTTTGCCTCAGATTTATCAATTCGTGGACGGCCTCCAAGTTTCCCTTTTTCCCGCTTCGAACGGACTGCCGCTTCCGACTCAACCGGGTAAAATTTTAGCCGCAGGTTTTCGCCTTCAAAAACATAAAGTCGGCTTATGGTTTTCACCTCGGAAACAGTCACTCCGGCAAGCTGTTGCCACTGCCGATCTTTCCAGTTCTTGCAGTCATCAATCACGCCACCATTCTCTTGCGTCGCACACCAGCCCAGTAGGGCGATCCATGTGGCTCGTTCGGTCGGTTCGGCTCCGATAAACTCAACACCTCTCAAAGTATCAGTGTGGATATTTAGGTAATTCATTCTCCTGCTAGTTCTACCTTGATAAGCATCCCAACGGGATCCATGACCTCGGCGTAAGACTTAGTGATTATTGCCTCGACGATCTGCTTATCGTCCGCCCACACCCCCGACCCTGATTTAGAAGACAGGGCGTCGTAGACAGCCTTCTCCAGGTTGTCGATATCTGGCGTGGAACAATGGTAAGACGGAGCCGTCGCCTTTAAGACCTCAGTGTTCCGACCTGTCCCGTAGTGTGACCGGGGGCGGGGGAGAAAAAAATTCAGCGTCACCCGGAGAGGTTTGCTGATTTTCTCATCACACCAACTGTGGAGAGTGAGCTGGACCAGAGCCTTCCAGGCGTTGGCAGTGCCTGGGTCGTAGACTCCAGCGTGGTTACCTCGACGCACAGCCTTGACTCGAGGCTGTGCCTTTGGGGTGCCGTAGACGAACTCTTGAAGGACCATCATTCTCCGTCCTCCTCAATGATAATCTGGAGGGCCAAGCCCTTGTCGGTCAAATAGTGCCGCCGCTGAGGCGTCAACCTTGCTACCTGCTCGGTGTATCCAACCCACACCAGACCTAGCTTGACGAGGTTGTTCGACAGCGTCTGGAGGCTATTTATTGAGCCTCCTGTTAGTCTTCTGAGGTCACTACTGATAATTCCGGGCTCCAAAGATATAGCTCGGAGAACGATAAGGCGGGAGACGGTGGAGACCCCCGCGTCCTTAAGTTTTATTAGGTAAAGAAGCGTATTCATATATTGATATTTATTTAGTGGTTTCGGATAAGTCGATCTCAGCGGCGTGTCGGTCCTCCTCACTCATCGCATGATACGGGAGGAGAGCGAGATCATCGGTTGAGTCGGCGTAGCGGGATTGGATACCACTGTATGCGGCTTTAGTGAAAGCAGAAACCGCGAGGCCGACAGATGTTGCCCCAGTCGCGAGGGAGTCAGGGTGAAGGTTTACGACTCTCACCTCCAGAGTTCGGACGTCCTGAAATATGAACCCAAACCTCTGTCTCTTGGGTCCACGAATTTCGTCGGGAGCCTTGTTGTGTAGCGTCTTATAGAATGCCGCTTGCCAGTGGTATCGGAACTGCCCCATCGTCTTCCTGATCGCCTCATCGTGGAGCCCGTTGGAGGTGGTTTTATAGTCGTAAATAAAATCACCGAACTCGAGGTGAGCAGCCGGAAGGATGTCGAGGAGAGCCTTAGCTGGAATACCTCCGATGTCTCCGACTACCCCCACCTGGGTGGCTGCCTTGTCCATGATTCTTCCTGCGACTTTGTGGGACCACACCTGGGTGGCTGCATCACGAGCGTGAGCCATTTCCTCCTCAGTGACCACCAGACGCCCGGCGAGAGAGTCCCGCCACTCCCTTGCCTCCTTTGTTCGAAAGTTGGGGAACTTCATTATCGCGGTCCCGTCCTCAAGCTTACCTGGATCGGTCAATGCGAGGTCGAAGAGAGAGCCGAGCCTCATAGCGTCGGTAGGCTTGAACGGAGGAAGAGTCTTCCAAGCGTAAGGGTTGACGTCGAAACTTTTAATCATCGAACACGACACCGGGCCGTCGATCAGGGCTTCCTTATCGAGCACCCAGTTATGATAGTCCTCCATCCCCATTCCTGGGTATATTCCTGGTTTAATTACCATGCCTCGGGTGCCTCTCCAGTGTCGGGGTTGATGTTACGGACGCGAATGCAGGGCGTTTTCGGGTTCCCGAAGGCGGAGCACGTCGTGTAATATAGGGTGATCTTCTTTCCCACCCATCCCGAGGTTGAGTTGCCGTAAAGAGCCCGGATTGACTTCTGCACGACGCGGGGGATTACGTGCTCTTTTGACGCATTCTTGTACTTCAGGATCATGCTTTTTTCCGACATGGGCTTGCCCCCGGTCCCGATGTCTGCCGGTCCAGGTGACCGCACCGCCTCAATGGCGACGGTCGTGTCCTTGTCTATCGTCTGAGCCTCCAGGTATGTGGAGGTGTCGCTTACTTTTAATTCGCTCATTTTTTATTAATTTAGTTGCTATCATCTAGCACCCACAATCCCCAGACCATTCAAGGGCTGGGGAGGGGATCAATTTTTACGTCAGGACAATGACGAGTGTGGGGTCATCACTACCCGCTAAAGTTCTCTCCTCGGATTCTGAGGTTTTCCCAACACGCGGCCAGGAGTTCCTGCTCGCGCTCAGTGATGAGGCCGACATCCTTCCGTGCGTTCATCCTCCAGATATGGTGCCTGACGTCCTCGGGCTCCCAGGAGAGAAGCGTGGAGGCAACCTTGTTGATCCTCTCGCGGCGGACAAAGTCGGAGAGCCTGATCGCGATCCAGGTCACGACTGTGGCGATAACAATTGAGGAAGCGGCCATTATTAGTAAGCTCATATCTGGGTGGGGTTGGGTGTTACGGACGCTCGAACGCTTTCTTGACCGATGGCCAGCCTTTGAGCATCGCTGCTCGCATGAGAGACGATCGGCTGACGCCTATCTGTTTTCCCACCTTTGTTATCTCCTCCCGAAGGGTGGGGTCGAGGCGGACCCCGACAGGGTTGTTTGTATTTTTTTTTGGGTTCACTTTTTTAGGGCGGTTTGGGATCTGCATATAGAAGTTTGGTCTGCTCATTTCACCATCGAGGCCCGGTCCATTTAAGGAGCCGGGCTGATGTAGTGACGCTGATGACTAGCGATCCAATCCAGCCACTGGAGAGAGGTCGGTGTCGTAAACAGCAGGCGTAGCCGTGAATGACAGCATCTCTCCCGCCGTCCCCTTGGAGCCGTAGAAATCGGCATCGCACTCGCGACAATCCCATTGTGGTTTTTTCCAAAAAGTTTGGCCAGTCGCGTCCTCCCAAGCATCTTTTTCGGATTCGCCGAACCCAAGGAAAAGGGTTTTTCCCCAATCGGGGCCAGAGCAAGACTGGGCGGTGATGACGAAGTAGCGTTTTGTAGTAGTAATGTCGGGGCGGGTCGATAACTCCTCATAAATGAGGTCGGCCTCATCACAGACGAGGTTACCAAAACTGGTAACTCTGCCCTGCCCCTCAATCTCATCGAGCCGCTTGTTTAGTTGCTCGGTCTCTATTGTCTTAATATTCATTGCAGATGAATGTATACAGAACGTATACAAACCAGGCAACATTTATTTTGACTTTTCTTTTTCAGCCCGTCTAGCGAGAACTTTTCCCCGGAATCTTACCCGCTAAAACGTTCTCAAAACGCTCGTGAAGGTCGGACCTGTCTTCCTCACAGGCTTTGACAGCTTTCTCCAAGGCTTCAATGCGGTGCTCATACTGAGTCTTCAGCGTCCTTATAAGGAAGACACAGGCGACCCACAGCGTCCCGGCGTTCCCGCCTAGTGATAGTATCTTTTCGAAAGTATCGGCGTTCATGGTCTGTCTACGTAGGCTATGTGCATCATGTCTCGGCGAGTCCCGTCAGCCCGTCGAAACCCCACCTGGAATCCATGCTTCCTGAAAATATTAACTGCTAATTTTGGCATCTGATAAGTTCCCGCCGGGCCTTTGGCCCCAGGCTTCCACGTCTGGTGATTGTAGTTATCGTCAGGATTTAGGTCAATCGCAATAGCCCAAGCATGGTCGCTTAACGAACGCCCTCCCCTGGAGTTCCTGTAATTGAAGCAACCGGCGTAAATATTAAGTCCGTGCTTGTCGATCCAAGCTTTCCCCTTGTTCCCAATTTCAATGAGAGCAGCTTTGAGCGGGGCGGCTATCATCTTGTGGCAGCCTACACTTTTGACTTTTCCTCCCCAGACAAAGGTCATCGGGTACGGAGGCTTAAACACTTCCATCTGAGGAGTTCCGGCGGCCCCAAAGATCTTAACTTTAGCTAATGTGGTTGGGTAAGGTATGGGAGGGCCAACACCCTCCGACAATTTTATTGCCCTCTTCGAGCCAAACCGAGCCGCCGCTGAGGCCTCGAAAGCTTTCCGCGTCTTCGGCCCTCTCAGCCCATCAGCCCGACCAGGGTCGAATCCGCTAGTCTTGAGGCCGAGCTGGATAAGATAAACTTCGTGGTCGTAGATCATTTTGAGTTGGGTTTAGCCGTTAAAAGGTAGTGCAGGTTGGGAGATCTTCCCCCCAGCCCAGCTCGATGACTCAACCCGACGAGGTGAGGCTTGCCCTGAATCAATTGATACCACGCCCCCCCGCTGTCTCCAGAAATGATGTTGCTTTTTTTAGTCCATCCAAAAATTTCGCCGTTTTTGATTTTACGCATAACCGTCCCCAGCGGAGCTCGGCCCCAGTGGCGGAATATCGTGAGAGGCTTGTTAAGCTGGGGCTCACCAACCGGGGCTATAAAATGGTTTCCAACGTCAACAGGCGCGTCGAGCCTTATGAGGGCCAAATCGAACCCTAGGTTTTCTTTTCTCGCGATGGTGCGGTAAGTCATTTTCCCGTCCCTCCCCAGGAAAGCTACCCGGTCTCCTATCCGGTGCGGCCAATGCGTTGAGTGGGCCAGCGTGTCCGCTGAGATCAATTGGCCTTTGATCGGCTGGGCTTGCCCAGTCTTGTTGACCGGAAATGGGGTCGTTGATTTGTAGGGGATCCTGGCGATATCCGAGCAGGAGGACAGGATCGCAGATAGGAGGACTAAAAGATAGCGCATAACTACGGTAACACCGGCTCGATTTCTAGGGCTGCAAGTTCTGCTTCGCGTTCAGCTTCTTCTGCTTCGCGCTCCGCTTCGCGTTCAGCTTCTTCCGCTGCCAGCTTTGCCTCCTCTTTCCGTTCGATTGCTGCTGCTCTGAAGGCATCAAGCTCGGCGCGAGTCTTGGGCCTGAGTAAGCCGTCGCTAGTTAGGCGGTCGA
>TARA_R110002126_G_scaffold15269_5_pt1 | contig 36476 bp, 27 predicted proteins | sample TARA_R110002126 | Tara Oceans TARA_R110002126 (sample SAMEA4397536) | marine metagenome | biome: Polar Biome; feature: [DCM] deep chlorophyll maximum layer (ENVO:01000326); material: water (ENVO:00002006), including particulate matter (ENVO:01000060) such as... | depth 30 m | reverse complement strand
ATGAGTATCAATTTTCGCTTATCATCCATTTTGGTAGTTTTAACGCTTTTTGGATGTACAAAGACGGTGCCTGAAGCGCCTTTTTGCCGAAGCACGAATAACGATGAGCATACTCAAAGTGCCGCAGCATGCATCATTAAGGTGCAAAACAAAGCGCTTTTGATTAAACATCGCCTTTCAAATCGTCTAGATTTTCCCGGTGGTGGAAAAAAAGATGGCGAATCATTAGTTTGCGCAGCCCACAGAGAAACATGGGAAGAAACAGGTTTCAATGTCGAGGTCGGTGAAAAACTGGCCGTTACACAAAACGGTCTTGCGCTATTTGAGTGTACATTAAACGCTGGGGTAGAACACTTGCCAGATGTGTTTGATGCGCCGCCATGGGCAAAACTAGAAGTGATTGAATTAGTACAAGCCGATCCCTTTTTACTTACTCATATCGAACTTCGCTTTCCTGATGACCTTATTGCGTTTCGCGATAGCTTTAATAAAATTAAAGTGAGCCAGTCCCAGCAAGAATAATGTGTGAGTAGTTGTGCCAATGCCCTTGCTTTGGTAATTTGACTACCCGCTGATATCAGAAGGCATTAAGCCATCATTATCTTCATGTTTAGCCTACGATATTTAGGAGACAGGCCGTGTATTCATTAGCTCCTCTTAGCCTTAAAGGCAAAGTGTCTGAAATAGAATGGCAAACCCGCGTCGATTTAGCTGCATGCTATCGACTGGTTGCTGATATGCGTTGGGGCGACCTTATCTATACGCATATTTCGGCTAAAGTCCCCGGTACCGACCATTACTTAGTTAACGCCTTTGGTTTAGGGTTTGACGAAGTGACAGCGTCGAACCTTGTCAAAGTAGACCTTGAAGGTAACATTCTTGATGATTCACCTTATCAAATAAACCCAGCTGGATTTACTATCCATAGTGCCATTCACGAAGTTCGTCACGATGCACTATGCGTTATTCATTTGCATACACTCGCCACCATTTCAGTGGCATCGGTAAAAGGTGGGTTAAAGCCTTGGAGCCAGTATTCTTTATTTTCACTTCCCTCGTTGTCGTACCATAGTTACGAAGGCTTAGCAGTAAACGACAGTGAAAAGAAAAGACTACAAAATGATTTGGGCGATACCAATCATATGCTACTGCCTAATCATGGAGGGCTAACAGTAGGCCCCACCGTAGGTGATGCATTCATGCGCTTTTATGATTTACAAAGAGCCTGTGAAATTCAGCTGGCACTCATGCAGTCGAATGAAGAGGTTATTGATATACCCCAGCCTATTATCGACGGTATTTATCAGCAAGCCAGCGTGGTTCACAGTGGTGAAACCGGCGGCCAGAAGGCCTGGCCCGCCATGCTAAGAAAAGCCTATAAGCTTGACCCTGGCTTTTGTGAATAAACCCTTTTAAGCGTCGTTGCCAGTGCCGCTAGCAGCGACTACAAACAGACAATAGAGAAGTAATAATGAAAGTAACCAAAGTAGAAATATTCGATATTGAGTGCCCTAAGCGCCCAGCGTGGAATCCTGTTTTTGTGCGAGTATACACGGATGAAGGCATTGTCGGTGTGGGTGAAGCGGGCTTAGCTTACGATTGGGGACATAGTGCGGCAGCGCACATGATAAAGGAAATTGCTGAAGCCATGCTTATTGGCTTCAACCCATTTCACACTGAGCTATTGTGGTCGCGTATGCTACGTGAAGGCTTTTGGGGCTTAGGTGGCGGACCTGTTATTTATGCAGCAATGAGTGCCATTGATACTGCACTTTGGGACATTAAAGGCAGAGCTCTAGGCTTGCCCGTTTACGAACTGCTGGGTGGAAAAACCAACGGTAAACTGCGCAGTTATGCTAGCCAATTGCAATTCGACTGGGATAAAGAAGTCACCAAGCTTAACGATCCTGCAGACTATGCACGCGCTACCGAAAAAGCATTAAAAGACGGCTACGATGCGGTAAAAGTAGACCCTATTGTTTACGATAAAGATGGCGTGACACATTTCGATCGCACTAAACTTTTCTCTAAGCCAGAATTAAAATTATTTAAAGCTCGCTTACAAGCTATACGCGACACCATGGGTGAAGACGGCGATATTATTTTTGAATGCCACAGCTTGTTAGGGGCATCTACCGCCATACAGCTTGGCGACATTGTTGAAGAAATTGGCTGCTTGTATTACGAAGAGCCCGTAAATTACTTAAATTCAAAACTACACGATAAAGTGGCTAAAAATGTAAACGTACCGATTGCTGGTGGTGAACGCTTGTATCATCGCTGGGACGTGCGCCCTTATTTAGAAGACCAATCTATTGATGTACTGCAGCCTGACGTAGGCTTGTGTGGCGGGTTTACTGAAGCGAAAAAAGTATGTGATTACGCCGACATCTATGACGTGCGCATTCAAGCCCATGTATGTGGCGGACCTGTAGCGACCGCAGCCAGTTTGCACTTAGAAACCGCAATACCTAACTTCTTAATTCACGAACATCACACTTACGCCATTAAAGACTGGAACCGTGAGCTTTGTTTACAAGACCCACAACCTGTAAATGGCTTTATTGAAGCGCCAGACACTCCTGGATTAGGTATCGACTTAAATGACGAGATTGTTTACCGCTCGCCTCATATGACTGTAACAGAACTTAAATAACGAAACGCTTAGATTGGGGCAATGATTTTTGCCCCGCCTGTTTTCAAGGATAAGAAGAAGTATGTCAGCCTCGGCTTCCCCATCGGCTTTGTTGTGCTCGCCGCCCGTCTCTATTGTTACGTATACGCCTATCGCGTTAACCCGTAAATTCAGTGCGCTTACGCCGTCTTTAACCAGCAAAGTTGAAGAAGTCATGCACAGCCAAGATTGGGTACTTAATCAAGAAAGTAAACTGGACATGGGCTATGTATCTACCGATTCTGACTTATTAAGCCCCATGTTTACCCCATTGGTAAAACTTGAAGTCGATCATGAAAGTCCAGCTTTTCAACATGCATTTTCAACCCTAGAAGAAATAGGCCTTAAGCTTCAAGGTTTAAATTTACGCTTATATCAAACAGGCATTGCTACCTTACAAGCTACATTGGCACCCTCATCTCAGGAACAACTCACTCTATGTTGGCAAAAGATTGAAAACAGAGATATTGAACAAAGCCTGTCTTTAATTTTACAAGCGGCAGGCGGTGTCATGATTAACTTGCTAAACACCACCTTCGATACGCTGAGTAAACGCTGTAAATTATTGACCTCTGAACTCACCGACAGTGACGCGGTATTGTGGACCGGACGTTGTTATATTACTCGCGTTCCAGAATCTGCCGAAGAAGCCACACAGGTGTTCTCAATTATTCATGAATGTCCGCCTAGCAACTACGAGAACAATGAGGCTTTCTTTCGTTCGGGAAATTGCCTATTTTTAAACAATGATATTGCACTGTCGTTGGATAACCGGCGGGTTCTGTTTTTGCTTCAGCATTACAATGCGATGTTGTATGCCTATCAACAATCGATGAGCAACGCCTACCATCAGCTGCAATCGCTTAAAGCACTGTCGTCGGGGCGGCGCAGAAAAGCCCTTGAAAAATTGATCCAGCGCATGGTTTCAATTAGAACCCTAGCGTATATTCGATTGGAGTTTTGTGATTCGCTTCGAGGCCTGCAAGGAAGTCGAAAGCCACTCGCGAACGCACTCATAGATGCATGGGAAATTAATGCCGTAGAAGAGAGTTTGCTTGATAGGGCAGCTTATATTAATAACGCCATATCAAGTTACGAAAACCAACTTAATCGTGCTATAAATAAATCGATTGAAGTGATACTCATGCTAATTGGGGGTATTTCTTTGGTAGATATTACCAACAACTTTGTCGCCGCATCACAATCTGTGAAGCATGATTCAACGTGGGGTATCTACGATATATTCTCGCTAATGTCATCTGAAAATACAGTTAACCTAGCCTTAATAGCGGTGCTGTTAATGGCCTTACTATTTGCGAAGAACAAATGAATAAGCGCACAAAATTTACCATTATATTGACACCAGGCACACACGCTTACGAACCAGTGAAAGAAGCGTTAAACGAATATTTATCGACCTATTATGGTGGATGCACGCACATTGATTGTGAAGGGTCTTGGCGTGAAGACGCGTGCGAATTCAAACCTCGTTACGACGCCAATTTAATTACCGAGAAGTCACTGTGTGTGTGGTGCGCGGTAATGCCAGATAAAGCAGAGCGCTTTGTGGATGAGCTTCGTGCCTTCCTCACTATATTGAAAAAGCAGCAAAGCGCAGAATTTAGCTTTATTCATATTGAAAGCCAGACAGTGGCCGCCCACCATCAACTTATCGACTAAAAAGCGGCTTAAGGGTGCCCGCTCTTGGGTGTAAGCCCTTGGCTGCAAGCTAGCGGCGTAGCACTATCGCTTGAAATAATGGCTGACATTAGTCGTTTATATATTTAGGCCATACCAACGGGCGGTATTGTTTGCCAACAGGCTGCATTTTTCTTCAAGGGTAAACTGCGCCAGCATTTTTTCATATTGCAGCCAAAGCGCTTGATAACTGTGGCGCCAGTTAGATAGTGGAAAATTACTTGCTAACATTACTCGCGACACGCCAAATATAGCTACCGTTTCCACGACAATACTTTGCGCACTGCGCCAATGCCAGTCTCTGCATTGCATTTCCCACCCTGAGAGTTTTACTGCCACCCGAGAACACTGAGCGAGTGCTTTCATATTAATTCGCCACTGCTTAAGGTAGGTAGCCGTAACGTCAGAGCCTAACAGCGCTGAACCTGCGTGATTAATAATGACTGAAAGTGCGGGCAATGCCTCTAATAACTTTAATAACGCTCTTACCGCCTTGCCGTCACCCACATCCAGTTGGGCATCGAATGAAAATCCATATTCGCTACTACGCTTAAGGGCATGTTTTGTTTTAGGGTGGGTTAATATAAAGCCAGCTTGTTCATCTAATATATGGCGAAGCCCCGCTACTGAAGAAAACCCTGCCAATGTTTGAATATCAGATAAGGTCCGCTCACTACACAAATCGATACTGGCAACGCTTTTAAACGGCAGTTGGGCTCGTTGTTCTAAATACCGGATCTCACGCCAAGGACGTTCATTGTCGAACCCTGCTTCAACATGCACGTAGCCTGCAAGAGTGTGACCGCTAGAAAGTGTTAAGCTTCTTTCATCACATGACGATGCAATGGCTTGCTTGTCGCGCCAATACGGCGGACTTTGCGGCTTAAGCCAGTGGTAATCACCCGCCTCAAGGGCAAAAAAATGTAGATGACCATCGACGATATTCACTTGGCGGTATAACCGCCGTCGACAGCGTGTAAGCTTCCGGTAATGAAGGTCGCTTTTTCACTGCAAAGAAAATACACCAGTTCAGACACATCTTCGGGCTGGCCAATACGACCAATTGGTTGCTCAGCGGCCTCTTGGGCTACAACTGCGGTTTTATCGGCCCCTGATGCTGCCACATATTTATCTATGGCGTGGTGAAATAAGGGCGTTTCAATCGTACCCGGGCATACCGCGTTAGCTCTAATATTAAAAGGGGCATAATCCAGTGCCGTGGTTTTAGCCATAGACGCTAAGGCAGACTTTGTTAAACCATAGGCAAAAGAGTTCTGCTTACCGACAAAACACTGATCGGATCCCATCACCACAATAGCCCCACTTTTTTGAACTTTCATGATAGGCAGTGACGCTTTAATTGCCCCATACGCGCCTTTAATGTTTAGGCTCATTATCTTATCGAGTAGTGCTTCATCGGTGTCTTCAATGGTTGCCGACACGTGCATACCTGCATTACACACCAACGCATCTATACGACCATATTTTACGGCAATATTATCGATAGCATGTCGCACTTGTTCCACGTTGCTAACATCACAAGCCACCCATTCAGCGTTAGTTGGTGTGTCGTCAAAATCTCTTACATCCAGGTTTATCACTCGGTAGTCATTTTCACTAAAGGTATTACAAACCGCTAACCCTATTCCTAAACTTCCGCCGGTAACGACACAAACTGATTGCCCGTGGTTCATGAGTACTCTACTTCTTAATGCATGGAATTAACTATAGTTATAGGATGCCAGCGAGCTATTGAAAAGCAAGCTTTGCCACAGATTATGATGCCCCTGTGGTTTAAATTTAAAGGCATTGAACAGTTGTTGTGCAAATACAGCCATATTATTTTTCATTAACTTTCCCTTAACGGGCTACTCTGTCTATGCTTTTTGTGTCTATAATGTGGCAAAATTAAAACACTTGTTTGAAAAGGGAGTCTTCTATGCCTCTGTACCACGCCCCTACTACCGATTTTCAGTTCTTACTTAAGGACTGGTTAGGCCTAGATGCCCACTATGAAAAATTGGGTATCAGCGATTTTGATAGCGAACTGGCCAACGAAATTATTGCGCAAGGCGCTAAATTCGCCATTGATGTTGTAGCACCATTAAACCGTGAAGGTGATGAAGAAGGCTGTAAGCTGGAAGACGGGAAAGTCACCACACCGAAAGGCTTCGCCGACGCTTATCAAGAGTACGTAGCAAATGGCTGGAACGCCATGTTGGGTACGGCAGAATATGATGGACAGGAACTTCCCTACACCATGGCGGTGCCTGTACATGAAATGCTAAATGCCGCAAACCTAAGCTGGCGTTTAACAACTATGCTGACAGAAAGTGCCACTTTGGCGGTCACTAAACATGCTAGCAAGGAATTGAAAGATAAGTATCTCGCTAAACTCATCAGCGGTGAGTGGACAGGTACAATGAACTTAACCGAACCTCATGCGGGTACCGACCTTAGCTTACTGAGCACTAAGGCTGAACCGCAAGGTGACGGAAGCTATAAAGTAACAGGTAATAAAATCTTTATTACTGCTGGCGATCAAGACTGGAGCAGCAATGTTATTCACTTGGTACTTGCACGCCTACCCGATGCGCCTAAGGGCGTAAAAGGCATTAGCTTGTTTTTAGTGCCTAAGCTAATGCTTGATGAAAATAACGAGCCAAGCACTGCAAACTCTTTATCTGTGGGCAGCATTGAACACAAGATGGGTATTAAAGCGAGCCCAACCTGTGTGATGAACTTTGACGACGCGACAGGCTGGTTAGTGGGTGAAGAAAACCAAGGCTTAGCCTGCATGTTCACCATGATGAATGACGCACGTTTCCAAGTCGGTTTACAAGGTTTAGGCGCTGCTGAAGCTTCTTACCAAGGTGCGCTAACATATGCCCGTGAGCGTGTTCAATCTCGTGCGCCTCAAGGTGTTCAAAATCCTGATGGCAAAGCCGATCCTATTGTATTTCAGCCTGATGTAGCCCGTATGCTACTTACGCAAAAATCACAAATTGAAGGTAGCCGCGCGCTGTCTTTGCTATACGCAAAGTTCATGGATATCGAAAAATTAGGCACTGACGAAGAAAAAGAAAATGCAGATAAAGTGCTGCAGTTTCTTACGCCAATCTGCAAAGCCTACATGACAGATATGGGCCTTGAAACTACCAGCATTGGGGTGCAAGTTTTTGGTGGCCATGGATTTATCCGTGAATGGGGCATGGAGCAATTGATGCGTGATGTTCGTATCGCCATGTTGTATGAAGGCACCAACGGTATTCAGGCATTAGATTTAATTGGCCGTAAATTAACCCGTGATGGCGGGCAAATGATGGAAGCCACTTACCAAGCGTTTGCTGAGCTAGTTGCTGATATTAGTGATGCTGAAAACAAAGGGCTGGCGCAAGGCTTACTTGACGATTGGCGCGCATCATCGGCTGACTGCCTAGGTATGGATAGCACCACAGCAGCGGCGGCGGCGGCAGATTACTTAGCCTATTCTGCCTACTCGCTAATTGGTGTGCTTTGGTACAGCATGGCAGATAAAGCGGCGAGTACAGATAATGCTGTGCTAGCTTCTTCTAAGCAGAAAACCCGTGATTTCTACATGCAACGTATATTGCCTCGTCGCAATGCGCACAAACAAGCGTATTCAGCAGGCTATGAAAGCACGTTAGCCGTATCCGGCAGTGAGTTTGATTACATTTAATCAAGCAGGTAAAGCTAAAAAACCGCCCAAGAAGAGTATACAGTAAAAACCATGTCTATTTGCATGTGAGTGAGTGACAACCCTTTACTGACGATGCTTATTGTTGATATTTAAAGCGTACATACTATGTATATTAGTGTGTACGCTTTTTTTATCCCTGAAGGCTTAGCAAGGCGATGGCATCACTGCGTGAAACCATCACCCTGCCAAAAGGGTACTTAAGGGAAATGATGGTAAAGTAAAATAATAAAGCCACTCCTGACGCTCGCACAGCTCACTACTCGCTAGGCGTTTATGATTTTTCTTGACCATCGAATTATTAAAAAAGCATGTTAAAGAGCTTCTTATACGGTTGTAATTCACTTAATTGGAACTTCTCTTTTCCATACAAAGCCGTTATCGTTCTTTGGCTTATTCTGCTCTTCATAATTGATAGAAAAAGAAAGGTAAATAATAGAGTTTCTAACAAGCTCAGCTAGTGTCATTAACTGAGTAGTAAAGTCTTTTTCAGTCATCATAAGAGTATGCTGCGAGCGTTTTGTTTTTTCATATAACTGACTATCTATATTGGTGATTTCCTCTTCTAACTCATTTTTCTGATCAACCAACTCTTGATACCTCTCTGTAGCCTTGTATTGTTTAATCAATGGAATTAATGCCTTGCATTCGTTTCTGTATTGTTCTTTTTCTTCTTTTAAGTGTTGAATCTGCATTTGCTCGACACTGGTTGCTGACACGAGGTCAGCGTAAAGCTCATCAATTATCTTAAATGAACGATGTTCAATGAAGTTTCTAATCTCACAGATTTTAGTGAGTTCAGGGTTGAGCCAATCCGAAACAGATTCTTGATCGTTTATGTCTCGTAAGTCTTTCAATATGTAAAACAGAGCGTGTAAAAACTGGTTCTTACTTTCTGCGAGTTTCGGGTGTGGTTGCCATTGCTTATTTGAACCAAGTTTTTTGAACAAGCTTTCAAAGCTAATTTTCCTATCTTTTTCGAGCGCATTTAAGTCGTAAAAGTGATTGATGAAATAAGCGATTTTGTCGAATAGAGAATATAGAATCTTGAACGCTGATTTTAAGTTTTGAGCTTTGATATTATCGATACAATAAGTCATATCATCGATCTTTTGGAACGTACTATTGAAAAAACTTTGTTCATCATTATCAGTATCCAACGCTGTAAAGATCAAATGCCTTGCGTAGCAAAAATCGTTCTTTATCTCATCAAAGTTAGCGTGATAAACCAATTCCTCACTATGTGACAAAGTAAGGTTGAGCTTCGATGATATCGGGGGTAAGGATAAAGAATCGGGGTGCCTAGCATACCTCAATTCACTTACCTCCAATTCATCAATGAACAATTGATTATCACTGCACCATGCTAAATAGTCGATCTCTTTCTCGTTCAGTTCGCGCTTATCATAAGGTTCATAGAACCGTTCAAATTCACTCTCATCAAAATTTTTTTCAAACCAACTTTTAAAAGTTTCTGTCCATTCATTACTAAAAATCAAACAACTATCGTTAAATTTAATTGGATCATTAGGTAGCTTTAGGCGACTTTTTAAGCTTTGGTATGCTAAATAATAGTGATAATGTGCTTTTGGTATGTCGTGTTGTGAATAGTGAGCAATATATCGCTCACTTTGATACATAGCAGTATGAGCAATGGGCTGATTATTCAATAGAATGCCACGTTGCCAAAATTTTTTGGCGCACATAAAGCGACCTTGTTGTGAAAGATAATTACCTAAATTTGTCGATATTTGAGACTCAAGAGTAATTTGATAAATATCATCAATGTTGCGCTTTTTGAGCAAACTAAGCGCTTTTTTGAAATGAATAATGACTTTGTTTAGTTCAGGACTGAACCACTCTTTTTGCTGTGGCACATTGAGCAAAGAGTAAGCATTGCCAAGCATATAGTTAAACTCGGCTTCTCTAAAATCGTCTTCAAATACTGGCGTGAACATATCAAACGTTGATATGAAATTTTGCATTCCCTCAACATCGTTATCGTCTGTCAGTTCATCCACACGCAAGTTGAAAAGGTCGAGTGCAGAATCATCGATGAGCACATTCTCAGTAAGTTCCATAATAACCTCTTATTAATATCGATCACGTATTATATATTTATTCGCTTATTAAATTGGAACATATAGAAAGTTAACAATGGGCATAATAAGCTTGAAATACCTAGCGCAAAAGCTCTCTCAGATAGCTATTCCGCTTATGAGATTGACTAGGTGCCTCGGTGATCTGCTTCATATCATCGCGACTACCAACGATATGGATTTCACTTTCAGCTCTCGTGATTGCCGTATAGAGCCATGCTCTATCTACTATTCTTCCGTCTTGCAGAGCGATGATGATGCGTGGAAACTGTGACCCTTGAGCCTTGTGCAAAGTGATCGCATAACCCAACTCCATGCAATCTAGAACGGATTGCGTCACCTCGACCTTATCACCCGTATCAAGTGTGACCTCTCCGTAACTATCACCAGAAGGTTTGACGCTGGTTAGTGTGCCAAGTGAGCCGTTCTGAATGCCTTTGTCGTAATGATTCTGCGTAAATAACACCGCATCATTAAGGCGGAGTGGCAGAAAGAACTTGTCACCATTAATTTCAAATTCAAGACTATCACTGTTTAGGTTGACCGCTTGCTGGGTGAGCTTATTGATTTCTGATACAAGTGCTTTGGTGGGAGCCATGACGCGACTGTTTTCAGGACACTGTTGGTAAAGCTCATAACAGACTTTGGCAATGTCTGTTTTACTAGTTTCGTGAAAGTGTATTGCTCCCGTACTTAATCGATCAGGCATCACACCTTGATTGATGAGCTTTGAGTATTCGGGGATACCCGTTGACCCTTCCTGTCTCTTGACGATATCTAGCATCGTATTAGCCACCGTTTTTGCTTCAACGATGTCTGCCAACACCTTGCCGCAGCCGATTGGTGGAAGTTGGTCGGGGTCGCCAGTGAATATCAATCGTACAGAGGGGTGAATGTGATTCACAAGACGATACATGGTTGGCAAGTCAATCATGCTTGCCTCATCAATCACCAGTAGGTGATTTGTTTTCTCGACACTGGGTTCTATGGGGTCTTCACGGAGCAATTTGGCAATGGTTGAGGTAACAAAACCGATGGATTCATGCAGTCTCATTGCAGCACGGCCACTGAGCGCAACGGCGTGTATTTCAAATCCAAGTTGATGGTATGCCCTGAGAGCCGTTCTGAGTACCGTTGTCTTGCCTGTTCCTGCGCCGCCCGTAATACAGCTTACCGAATTATCCAGACACGTTGTGACGGCTTCGATTTGTTTAGGCGTTAATTCGTAGGGAAGCTCCGCAACCGCAGAGCAATACGCAGCATTGGCGTTTTCATCAAACAAGTCATTTCGCTTAATCAGTGTATTTAACCGTTTGGCAACGACACTTTCCATCAGAAGTTGCGCCGTTGGGTGGTAAGCTCCTGTATCGGGATTTAAAATGTACTGGGCTTTATCATGACCTGATTGAAACGCCTGAGTGACCAGTGTTTTGTCTTTCAATAGTTTGTTGAGGTAAGGGCGCACATTGGCATGAGTGGTATAGGTGTGACCTTTTTCAATCTCCTTGCGGATCGCCATTTCCAGAGCCGCGCTGAGCCTTCTTGGGTCATCCTGCGCAACATCGCTCTTAAAATCCGTTCCCTTGATAATGTCTTCAATGACACTGAACGAAAGACCAAAGCCCATCAAAGCATAAGGATTATCCTTAATTACCTCTATGGAGGCTTCACCGTGATGCTTGAGCAGCCGTTGCTGCACACTGGCGGGGATGCTGTGCTCGCTCATCCAGTTGCAATGTGCCAGATTTTTATATTTGGCGTACCCCTTAAAGAGCGCTTTCACTGAATCTTCACTCAAAATCGATGTCAGACGCTTTCTGGACTCCGGGGTGTCATTTCTCAGTGTGGCATGAAAGTCTTTACCCAAGAGCCTCCAGAGCGCCCTAGCTTTGCTTTCGCCAATACCCTTGAAGTCACTTTCTCTGACGATAAAGCGTATCAGTTGCTCACCTGTTTCGGGTAAAGTGCATTCAATATGCTTGGGTGATTCATACGTGTGCTGCTGCATCACATAATCACCCATCTCCATATTTTCTATCTGGCGAGCGCCTTTGACTGACCAATGCTGACCCAGCGTTGGAAGCACAGGGATGCTATCGGGGTCGGCTTTGATGGTGACGTAATACTTCCCACTATTGGTTTTGTAAGAGTCTTTCGCCAGCGGTACACCGCTGAATATCACCATCTTGGTCGAGCGGTAAGGGATACTGGTTACACGCATTTGGTCTTCATGCGAAGCGGTTTTCATCGTGGCATCAACCCCATTTCGGATAAGGTTTCAGATAGCTCACCAAAGCGCTCAAGTCGCTTTTCAAGCTCCCTGACCTTAGCTTTCAATTCAATGTTCTCAGCTTCTAATGACGACACCCGTTTTGAATCGAGAAGCTTTCGATTTGCTGTGTTGTCGTAGGCTTGAGGTTTGCCTTCATTCTTCTTGGCAGCGTCAGTCAACGGTGGCAGGACACCTTTACTACGCAGTTCATCTTCTAAGGCTTTGAGTGCTTTCTTGAGGGCAGGGTTTTGGTTTAAAGCCGATTTTCCACAACCAATACCCTTTGCCACCTCGATACGATTAAGCTGGCCTCTGAACACGATTTGTTTAAGTTCATCGTCCGTCTGTGTGGCTTTCCAGACTTCAAATGCCTCAAGGTTTTGTTGCGCTTTCTGCTGCCCACTTGCCATTAGTTATCTACCTCACCCAATAGCTTGCGAAGCCCTGTGACAAAGCCTCTAGGGAAGACTTCGCTATTGTATTCCATGTCTTTTACCTGACCCGCCTGAGTAGTTTGCCAGTCGTTTTTTTCCATACATTCATCAGAAATGGCATACGCTAAGGCTTTTTTCTCTGATTCGGTGAGTACGCCTGATAGGGATGGCAGCACTTCCACGCTTGGCTCTGCGGTGGTGTCAAACTGGCGCACTGGGCGTTTGTCGATGGTAATATTGGCGTGTTGCTTGAGTAAATTCACCTCTTTGCGGTAGCGGTTACGCTCGGCAATGATTTGACCAAACAAGGCGCGTACCGCAGGGTCTGGGATACGCTCTAACAGCTTATTATCCGCAGGAATGGATTTAGACCGTGAGGTGTTGGATAGCGGTTTTTTGGTATTGGTATTGTACTTTGCCGCCCATGCTTCGATGAGTGTTCGGTAGTGCTTGTTACGGGTAGCACGCAAAGCCTCATACGCTAATCCACCATTTTCGGCAGACACGCGCCCAATTTGCGTGATGGAGAAATCACGCTGCCCTGATTCCGCATAGGCTTTCAGCGTGTCGTTTAGCTTATCGAGATTTTGCTGAGTGCGAGGCACTTTGCCTTCTTTTAAGTCAGCCAGAATGACATCAATATCCAATTCCATTAGTCCTCCAATAAGTTCGGTAGTGCGATACCATTTAGATTAATGGCTTTGTCAGTCAATGCACTGACACCCTCCGCGAACAGCTTGTTGTCAGTCAGGTATTCACCCGCTTCGATGTAGCTCGCCACCTTGCGGTAGCCTTCAAGTTTGTCGTCAGGGTCGGCGATTTTTGCCATTTGGCGCAGCATGGCATTGGCGGCGATGAGCTGTTGTTTGTCGTCCATTTCCATGAAAATCGGCTCGAAGCCTTTTTTCATCAGTACACGACTGAGCTTGCGTGAACGCTTTTCTATGGCAGGGGTTTTTCGAAGTTCGTCCTGCAAATCAGGGTAGAACTCCGCATCATCACAAATAAGAGATAGGTGTAACAATTCAGAGTCGGTTTCGATAAACTTCAAGGCATGGCTGACATCTTGCTCAGAGCCAACCGCAATCAGCTTATCTTTGGTGTCATCTTCATTTCTGGTTTCTTCGACACGAATGATTTTATTGATAAGCCCAAAACACGCTATCCAGTCTTTGGCGTATTCATCGGCTTCGACTTGTTGTTTTTCATAGCGGCGCTGTAGGGCTTGCAGTTCATCGTGCTTGATAAATGGTTTGCCTTGCTCTTCACAGAAGAACCGGTCGTCTTTTAGGGCTTCCAGTTCCCCTTCAATTTCCACAGAGAGATTAGCCGCTTGATTCGCCTTGTAACTCAGTTGGTTGAAGTGGGCATTGAGTGGCTTAAGATAATAAGCTTCGGTAATAAACCAGCGGCAACGAATACAGTTTTCGGGGCCGTGGGGTACGCTGCCGTAAGTACGATTGGTAGCGGCTTTTGCATCTCTAATCAACTCACCACCGTTCCAGCAACCACCAAGGGTACTGACTTCATCCGATTTCACGGTGTTGCCACCGACCAAACACAAGCCACACGAGCGTTCTTCCCAACCGATTGGATTCCGGTTAATCAGTGCCGCCTGAATGCTATCATCACTGTGATACACCATCTTGCACTGAATTTGCTCCATCGAGGCATCTTTGAGGAAGTTGCGCACCGATTGTTTGGATTTGGCATCCAACTCACCATGTGCCTCATCCATCTTCTCTGCCATCACTGACGGGGTGATTTTGTTGTAGTAGATGGTCATCAACAGGCGCGTATGCCCTGCCAATAGCTTAGAAATCACAGGCAATGGCAATTGTGTATCCATTGTGTAAGCCGTGATGAGTGAGACTCGCAAACTGTGTAAAGGAAAGAGTGTAGAAACTTTGTTTAATATTGGTGTTCCTTCTGTGTAGTCCACAACCAGTTTTAATCGTTCCCCATTATCGAGACTATCACCTTGCACTAAAAGCTGGCTTTCTAATGCGAGAAGAAGATGATACCAAAAGGGTGCGATATTGCGGGAAATGACAGGCTTGCTCTTGTCCTCTCCTTTCGCTGATGCATCACGAAACAAAAAGGCAACCTCCCCCATGCTTTCTAACTGCTTGGGTGATTTTTTGTGTTTAGTGTGTTTTGTGCCTAGTGTGCTGCAATCAGTGGGTTTATCAATAGGGTTATATTTCTCCTGCCAGTTCCTTAGTTTTTCTAGCCAATACAGCACTTCTTTGTTTTCCCACGGGATAAGGTAACCACGCTCAAGCTCATCTTTGTTTTGATCTGCGGTCTTATTGGTATTGATATACAGCCCTGTCGAATGCTGGCCTGTCATAGTGTCGTGAATGCGACGGAAAATACCTTTCCCAAATGGGCGTTTTTCATTACCAAGCGCAAAGTCATGCTTATCATTGAGTATCCATTGCCCTTGTTCATAACGCCACGTATCGGCCTCTCCGCTATCTAGCATACAGACTTGATAAGTTCTTAATGGTAAGTGCAATTTCATGAAAATAACCATTGCCCTGACAGGTGACCACATTTGGTAAACATTACACTTTTTACCTTTTCGAGTAACTTCATTCACTCGCCATATGCAATCAGGATCGGACTCATCAATTATTTCTGATTCCACTTCAAACCAGTCACAATTCGCGTTGAATTGTTCGGTACACTGATACGCCCATGACCAATGTTTAAAGTGGCGATAATGATAAGGTGGAAGGAAGGAGGAATCCTGCTTAAGGTTTTTCTTAATAACCATTAATTCAGATTTATCTGGCATTGGGCATAGGATTTGCCTCAAATTTTGGATATACCGATAAGGTAAGGGGGTTCTGACAGTCTCCACTCTGGAACTTTGTATTTTGATTCTGCTCAGTGGGTTTTGGACTATAGGTGTAGGATTTCCGTTGTCATCTTCCTCTGAAAAGTAATTATCAATAACAAAGTCAATGAAGTTACAAACGTGATTGACATACTTTTGCACTTTATCAGGAGAGTTAACATCATTCCGGGTTCTGGCTTCAAGGTCTTCGCTAGAACAAACATGTCCATCACAGCCCTTAAAAAACAATGATAAATCATATGCGTAGGGTGCCTGCTCTTGTAGGTAAAGATCAAAAAATCGAGAAAGAGCAGTTAGTTTTGTATCGATTCCAGAAGTCTGAACCCCCATCCAATCTGAAGCAAACTCTTGCCATTGTTGCCATTCAGCTCCTAACGTCGTTAACATCCAATTAAAAGATAAATCTTTTGAACGTCCATCTTGTTTTCTTCCTTTTACTGCCATTACTTACCTCTCAATTTTGGACGTTTTCCCGTGAAGTAACCCTGTGGGTCGATGTCATCAAAGCCATGCTCAACCAGTGCTTTCCAGTCGAGTGCTTTGACTTTGGATTCAGGGTTTGCCAGTTGCAGTGTCGCTTGGGTCAGTTCATCAGAGATTTCCTGCTGACCTTTGCCTGTGTAGGGGATTTGTGAATCTAGGGACTTATGGTGCATACAGCGGCGAATCACCAAGGGGTTAACTCCTGAGCGCTCTATTCGTCTACCATAATTATGACGATGCCCGTGAGGGTCTTTACCTTCAGCTTTGCTTGGTTCTAAACCTATGCGCTTCAAGCCATTGGCGTAGTTGTCATGGAAAGCGTTGATGGTGTAAGGGTTGCCAAAGGCACTGTGATGAAAAGAAATAAACGCATAAGGGTGGTGACAGTCGATGCTGGCGCGGTACTTCTGGTAGGTCTTCCAAAGTGACATAAACACTTTGCCGTAGTCGGTTGGGAACCACTGAACCTGTATGTAGTTATCTTTATGGTCAACCACACGGTTTTTCCAACCAAGATGTGCTGTGCCTTTCATGCGCTGGCGAGGGATACGCGCATACTTTTCTTTTAAGTACGTTTCTCTATTCTGATTTTTAGAACGAACTTCAGGGTCACTAGGCGCTTTACCGTCAATTTCGTTATAAATTCGAACGATAGCACTATCAGGGTTATAGGGATCTTCAAATACGTCTGTCACCCAAAGCGTTAAAGCTTCACTTTCGCGTAACCCGCCACCGTGCATGAGAAGGAGTATTAACTTATCCCTGAGTGCCACTCGTGGGTCGCTTGCGCCACCGATGCCATTTATATAAAAATCTTCCCAATACTTTTCAGGAAAGGCGATGGCGTCATCTTCGGTTTTGGTGAGTGGTGTGCGCCCCTTAATAGTTCGCGCCTTACGGATGGTTTTATTGACGGTCTTATCTTCAATATGACCAAGGAAATCGTTTTGGTTTTTGCGATACCATGCTGCGTAATTCAATCGCTGCTCATGCGGGGTAGCATCACGCAAGGGATTCATGGACGCAGTGCCGTGCTTGTTTGCCAACCAATCTGTGAATGCCGTCAATCGATGAATATGCTTATTCACGTTACTGGTTGAACTTGGCACCCAATACAAACCTGATGGGTCAAGTCCATCCTCACCAATCGTTCCTGTATACAACCGCTTAGAAAAGGTCTGAAAGAGCAACTTCGGATCGTCAAACAATCCTCTATTGGCTTCCATGTAATCCAGCAACAAGGACACAGCTTGAAGAAATCCATTCATGACGGAGTTACTCACACCGTCCAGCTCTAGCTTGAGTAGATAGTCCGTGACCGTACTTAACTCTCCTTGCTCAGTTAGCAAGATAGGCAGTTGGCTTTTGATGCCCGTATTGTCCTCTACAATCGTTGCTCTAACTTTTACTGATGACAAACTATGCTTTCCTTATACACTTATACACTTATACACCTTGTACACACCATTGACTATATACCTATAGCGTTAGTTGTGCAATAAAAAGGCAGGTTTCTCTGCCTTAATACACAATATACACCCTTTAAATTACTATATATAATGTTTAGGCGGTTTTTTTATTCATATTGGTATAGCAAATAACAGCTGGTCGCTAAACGTAACTACTTATTAGCAACAAGGCTTTCTGCAAACGTATCGTTAAACCAATCTTCAATCATGTTCTTTTCGTAAACCAGATTATCGCTGGGTAACCTACGATTAACGGTATTCATGAACATCATATCTTTGATCTTAACCTCTTCGCTTTTAAGCACTGTGCTGTCACCGCCTGTAAGTACATATGAGAATGACATTCTAGGAATATCTATTTCTTTAATGATCCTGACATCCGTAGCAGACTGCCCCATACCAACAAAAGATGCTGGCCACACCTGACCGGCTAAATCTAAGTCAGTGACGGTAATTGACAGTTTTTGATCGTCAGGAAGCTTTTCTGCCAGTTCAGTAAAAAACTCATCGAGCTCTTTAAAAGTGCGTTCTCTAAAGCGAGTTCGAGATTCATTCGAAGGCTTAACATCTCGGTAAGACTTTGGTTCTTCCCAGGTTACTTCAACCTGTGCCGCTTGCAGTACACCAGACATACCCACACTGGCGAGCAAGAGCGCAGATACACTCGTTAACTTAGCTATTTTCATGTAACCCCCTACCTCGTTTCTAAAAACCCGGTATTAGTCAGCGACAAAAAACTGAGTAAGCGGGTAACGGCGCTTAGTGAAGCATGACTTCAACTTATAGCAATGTTACTACTTTTATCACAACTATATGCTCAATAATAGCACAGGTAGCTGAACGTAAAGTGAATGGCTTTATCTATATACACGGTAACAGAGTGGAAGGATTAGAAGGCACAACGGAAGAAACAATACCTTTAACGCCAATTATTTATCGGGTTCCAGTAATTATTTATCGGGCTCCAGTAGCTATTTATCGGGCTCCAGTAGCTTAGATTGCTCTATCATTGCGCACAATTGCTGGCGCTTGCCGCGGCTAAAATTAGGGTTTATATCGGTGGTTTCGCAATATGCGATATGAAAGCGCATGACCGTTGAACGACTTGCCAGAATTCTTCGAAGGTAGTTTGCTTCGAATTCTTTTAAAGGCGCAAGCTGCGCCGCCGCCTGATCTCTTAACGCATCCAGCTCTCTTTGTTCAGGTAACTCAGAAATAGAAACAAACCAACCTGAGACGGTACTTTGTATATCTGAAAAAAAGTATTGAACAAAAGGCGAACGTAGCACAATCACCAATAATACAATTTCGGCACAGATTACAAAGAAACGAAGCATTTAAAATTATTCCACTACTATACTTAATTCAAACAACGCAGCTATCGTTAGTTATTTTCAACAAACATTTTCGTCAAAAAAATCAAAAGGATAATTACTTGTATAATTTTCATTCGGTATTAAAAACTATTATCGTCATAGTAGTCAACTAGCATTAAGTAAAGATAGATTGATAAAATATAATTTCTGAACTTTCAGTATTGACTGAAAGATAAATAAAGATGATCATTAGCTCTATCATTGATCTATGTTAAACACGCTGAATTTTCACCTGTTATAATGCGCCGCGCAATACAAGAAGTTGGCTAAGGTTTTGAAAAAATGAACGAACAAATTCCGGTTAAAAACGTTACTCCAGTAAAGGTGCACAAACCCGCATCAACCACTGAAGGGAAGCGATACGACTCGCGTAGTCGTATTTATGTTCGTGCGGTTAAAGGCCCTCTTGAAACATTCAGACGTTTTTTCGGTTTGTTTTTTCTCGCCATCTTCGCCGCTATTCCTTGGATAAGATTTAATGGCCAGCAGGCAGTGCTACTCGATATTGTAGAGCAGCGCTTTTCTATCTTTGGGTTAACGTTATGGCCGCAAGATTTAACCTTGCTTGCCTACATTTTTATTGTAGGCGCATTCGCGCTGTTCTTCGTGACGACCTTTGCAGGCAGGGTCTGGTGCGGCTTCATGTGCCCTCAAACTACCTGGGTATATATCTACACTTGGTTTGAAGAGAAGATAGAAGGCCCTAGAAATAAACGCATTAAGCTAGACGCGCGAAACATGGATGCGGATAAATTTATTCGCAAAACCCTCAAACATACGGCTTGGGTGGCGGTTGCTTTACTTACCGCACTCACCTTTGTGGGATATTTCACCCCAATCGGCGCGCTCTTTATTGATTTTTTCACCTTTAATACAGGTTTCTGGGCCGCGTTTTCAGTGATCTTTTTTGCAGTGTGCACATATGCCAATGCGGGTTACATGCGAGAAATCATGTGTACCCATATTTGCCCTTATGCCCGTTTTCAATCGGCCATGTTCGACAAAGACACCTTTACCGTCTCTTACGATGCCAAACGAGGCGAACAGCGAGGCCCTCGCCCTCGTAAACTAAGCCATGAACAGGTACATGAAAAAGGCTTGGGCGACTGTATTGACTGTAACCTCTGTGTGCAGGTTTGCCCCACCGGCATCGATATTCGAAACGGTTTGCAGTATGAATGCATTAACTGCGGTGCGTGCGTAGATGCCTGTAACGGCGTAATGGATAAAATGGGTTACCCCAAAGGGCTTATAAGCTTTACGTCGGAAGAAGAGCTTGCGGGGGGTAAAACACATATCGTACGGCCTAAGCTGATTGGCTACCTTATCGTGCTTATTGTCATGACAGGGTTATTGGTTGCTGACATTGTGACCCGAGTACCCCTTGAAATTGATATTATTCGCGACCGTAACTCGTTATACCGTGAAACGAATGAAGGGTTAATTGAGAACGTTTATACCGTTAAAGTATTGAACAAATCTCAGCAAACTCATACCTATACCATTTCGGTACAAGGACTGCCTGAATACACCTTTATTGGCAATAAAGAAGTGACAGTGCAAGGTGGTGAGGTTTATAGCACACCGATTTCGGTTGCAACTGACCCGTATAATCTGGAAGATGTGGTAACAGACATTCAATTCACCGTTACCACTACCACCGATTCAGGTGAAAACGTTACGGTTAATGAGCCAACCAAATTCCTTTATCGATGAAAGACTTTTCGTTTTCTGGATTAGATCCAGACACTATATTAGATGCCCTGGAGACTCAGGGCATTTTTCTTCAAAGCGGCTTACTTGCTCTCAATAGTTATGAGAACCGGGTTTACCAGTTTCAAGCCGATGACAACAAACGTTATGTGGTTAAGTTTTATCGGCCTGCCCGTTGGACAGACGCGCAAATTTTGGAAGAACACAGCTTTGCCCAAGAACTTGCTGAAAGCGAAATTCCGATTGTTGCGCCTTTAGCGCTAAACGGAAAAACCCTTCACCACCATGGCGATTATCGCTTTACCGTTTTCCCTTCGGTAGGTGGGCGCCAGTTTGAGAACGATAATTTAGACCAGCTGGAATGGATGGGCCGCTTTATTGGCCGTATTCACCGCGTGTCTCAAGCGAAAACCTTTAAACAACGCCCTGATATCGATACGCAAAGCTATTTAGATGAACCTAGACAGGTTTTAGAAAATAGTACCTTGTTGCCCAATCATCTTAAAACAGCATTTTTTGCTATTTTGAACCCCGTGATAACCGCAGCCTCTTCGGCTTATAAAGCCACCGACGTCATTCGATTGCACGGCGACTGCCACCCCGGAAATATTCTATGGCGTGATGGCCCTACCTTTGTTGATTTAGATGACTGTCGGATGGGCCCTGCTATCCAAGATTTATGGATGATGTTAAGTGGCGACAGACAGCAACAACTATTGCAACTTGATACGTTGATTGAAGCCTATGAAGAATTTCAGCCATTTAATACTAATCAGCTTGTGTTAATAGAACCCCTTCGCGCCATGCGAATGGTGCACTATATGGCATGGCTGTCTCGCCGCTGGGAAGATCCAGCCTTCCCTCGCGCCTTTCCATGGTTTGCCGACGATAAATACTGGGAAGGTCAAATTCTTGCGTTAAAGGAACAGCTTTCAGCCATGCAGGAACCGCCTCTAAAACTCGGGTATTAGCTGGCAAAACCTGAACACACTCGCTATTTATTAGGCACTTAAGCTATACTCCTTCGCGCTTAGGTGCCCATCTATGGGTTAAACGGGAAATCAGTGAAATCTGATGCTGCCCCCGCAACGGTAAACTCAGTGTGAACACACACATTCTCCTTAATACGCCACTGTGTCATCGATATTTATGTCGCGACATGGGAAGGCAGAGAAACCATACACAGTATTGGTGAGTGAGCCCGGATACCGGCCTAGCTTCACGGCAGTTATTCTGCTTACATTCACCCTTGTACTCGGGCGGAGTACATAGCGAGAAATACAATGAAATTTCAAACACACTTTACCTGCACTGCAGTTTACGCTGCCGTGGCTACACTGCTGTCAGCACCTGTTTTAGCGCAAACTCCTGATACCATAGAAACACTCACCGTTACTGGCACCCGTTTGCCTGTACAAATAGCTAAGCTGCCTGCATCGGTAAGCGTATTAACCGAGCAAGATATTCAAGCCTCAGGCGCTGTACAACTTACCGATTTAATTCGCGGTTTACCTGGCGTAAGCCTTTCCCAATCAGGTAGCCCAGGCGGCCTTACCGAACTTCGTGTTCGAGGCAGCGAAAGTAATCACTTGCTTGTGCTTATTGATGGCGTAGTGTCTAACGATATTGGCCAAGGAAGCTTGATAGACTTGGCCCACTTAACCTCGGCGAACGTGGTACGTATAGAACTACTACGTGGCCCGCAAAGTGCCTTATGGGGCAGTGGCGCAATTGGTGGCGTATTAAGTATCACCACCAAAGCAGGTGAAGGAGCCAGTGCAAAACCTAGCATTAATTTAAGTGCGGGAATAGGCACACAAGGTACTTACCAAGGCAGCATTAATGCCGCCACGCAAAATGGCGATGTGGCTGTGCGCACCTACGCCAATTACCTAAAAACAGATGGCGATAACATTTCCCGCGTGGGTAATGAAGATGACGGTTATGACAACATGACCGCAGGCATCAACGTTGATTACGCATTGGCTGATGCACACACATTAAGTGCGAAATTTCGCAGCACCCAATACGAAAATGATTACGATGGTACCGACTATGTCACCACCGGATTACCTGCTGATGCCGACAATGTGACTGATGGTAGCCAACTTAGTACTAAACTAGCTTGGCGCTACGCGCCAGATGCATCTGCCTATGCGTCTACTGTGTCTTTCGATTACCGAAAAGACGACAATGACAACACCACATCAGGTGTCGATGCAGGTGGCACCACGGGGGAGCGCTTAGCCCTAAATTGGACAAGTTTTTACAACTTTGATAACTGGCAAGTAGCGGGTGGTGCTGAATACTTACAACGTTTGTTTGAACAACGTGGCCCTGTTGTATTTGGCGATCCAAATCAAAAGCAGCACGACAATACGACCAGCTTATTTGGTGAAGCCACTGGTGACCTCGTTGATAATGTTTTTGCGACCTTAAGCGCAAGGTTCGACAACAACAGTGAATTTGATGACGCCGTTAGTTATCGCGCGGGCCTAACGTGGCAAGTATCAAAAACCTATGCACTATTTTCAAGCTACGGTAAGGCGATTAAAACCCCAACCTTTACTGAACGATTTGGCTATTTCCCAGATAGCTTTATTGGTAACCCTGACTTAACGCCCGAAGAGAGCGAAGAGTGGGAAGTGGGCGTAAAAGCAGATTGGAATTCGGTTACCGCACAGATGAGTGCTTATAGTGCCCAACTTGAAGACGAAATTAATGGCTTCGTTTATGACGCCACCCAAGGCGTGTACACCGCTGCCAATGTAGATGGTGAAAGTAGCCGTGACGGCGTAGACGTTGAAGTAACTTGGCTTAGCGATTTAGCGAAAGTGTCGGCATCTTATAGCTATTTAGACGCTGATCAAACCAGTTTTGGCATTGCCAGCACAGAGCTTCGCCGTGCACGTCATCAAGGCGCATTATCGGTATTGTCTGATTTAGGTACCGAGAAATTTAGCCTTTATGCAAAACTGGCCTATACGGGCACCCATTACGATACTTACTTCCCTCCCTACCCTGCTAATGCAGAAACCTTAGGGTTGTCAGCTTATACCCTAGCGTCAGTTAACCTTGGCTACCAAGTTTCTGAAAAGTGGGCGTTATCATTAAAAGTGAATAACCTTTTTGATACTGACTACGAGGATATCGTGGGCTATGCAGGACAAGAACGACGTGCATTGCTATCGGTGAGCTACAATCACCAGTAACACCTATTCCGTCACTTTTTAAACTAAAATAGTGACACTTTATTCGCTTCTTCTTTACGAAGAAGCGAAACTTCCCCCTCAGATATCATCCATTCGTTGCATTTTTCCGCTCGCTTGTCGCGTAAACTAGTGCCCAATAAAAGCCTGTGGTAACCTCAGCATTGATAGATAGATTTGAAATCAAAGGATTCAATTACATGAAGAAGTTTGCAGTGTTGTTTGTAATGGCAATGCTTTTGCCATTAACCGCATGTGCCCAAGAAGGTACAGCTAAATGGAAAGAAGGTACCCATTACACGGTATTAGATGAAGAAGCGACTAAAAAGCCAGTTATCACAGAATACTTCTCGTTCTGGTGCCCACATTGCTTCCAATTTGAGCCAATCGTAAAACAAATTAAAGAGAAGAAAGGCGAGAACACTAAGTTTGAAAAAGTGCATGTTAACTTTATGCGCTTTACCGGCCCTGACGTTCAAGATGCCGCCACCCATGCCATGTTAATTGCCCGTGCAATGAAACAAGAAGATGCAATGAACACAGCTATCTTCAACTACATTCATAAGCAACGCGCAACCATTACCAACCTTAAAGATTTGCGTAACATCTTTGTGGTAAACGGTGTTGATGGCGCTGAGTTTGATAAGTTAGCCACCAGCTTTGGTGTAAACAATATGATTCGTAAGAACCAGCAGCTTATCGATAAGAACCGAGACTACCTTACAGGCGTACCAAGCTTTGTTATTAATGGTAAATATCAGCCTAAGTTTACTGCTGAAATGACCTTTGATGATATTGCTGATTTGATTGTTTGGTTATCTGAGCAAAAGTAATTTTTAAAATTATTGAAATAGGCTGCAACATGCCTATTTCAATGCAGAATTAAATGGGCCGTAGCGGTTATCGCTAAGGCCCATTTTCATTTTTAATACGTAAAAAAGCAGGAGCGATTCATGTCGTTTTTACCGGAAGATTTCAGTGCCTTTATTTGCGAATTAGACAAACTAAAAAGTGTTAAGCGCCAAATAACCTTGCCTTGTGATGGCGATCGCCAAGAAAACTCTGCCGAGCACAGTTGGCATGTTGCACTTATGGCCAGTACCTTGGCACATTATTCCGAGAAACCTATTGATGTCGCTCGGGTTATTCGTATGATTTTGATTCATGATGTAGTGGAAATTGATGCAGGCGATTTGTTTGCCTTCAACGAGGTCTCTGAACACCACGCGCAAGCAGAAAAAGAGCTTGATGCGGCAAAGCGTATTTTTGGCTTACTGCCGAGTTCCTATGCCGATGAGTTATTATCACTATGGGTAGAGTTTGAAGAAGCAAAGACCCCTGATGCCGAGTTTGCCAAGGCGATGGACCGAGTGCTTCCTGTGTTTCAAAACATGCAAAATCAAGGTGGTAGTTGGAATAAACATGCTGTTACCCGAGATAAGATAGAAAAACGTAACTTACACTTGAAGCATTGTGCACCTAAATTATGGGATTACGTGACGCGTCAATTAGATACCGCGGTACAGAATAAGTGGCTGCTTCCAGCAAAAAGCTAAAGCGATTAAACGCCCTGACCTTCGCGCTCATAAACGACAAAAAAGGTGCTAGAGAGTCTGTTCTCTAACACCTTTTTTTATAAGTCTTTTTAATGGGCCTGTTGGTGAATCTGTTTTGTCGGCCCTGCTGGTGGGGCTTATTTGATGTCGTTTTTTAAAACAACGGCATCAAACACCCTCAAGCATGATTAAAAACGCGTACTTGCCCACACCCATAGCTTATTGGCGTCTACTTTGATATCACCAGCCGAGTAGCTACCATACTTCACCGCAAGCGTGACCTTATCCATCACTTTAGTTACGTACTGTACGTTAATTTCGCTACCTAAATCATCCACCTCGGCTGAGGCTTCATCGGCACTAAAATCATGATAGGCCAGCAACCATTTACCACCCGCTAATTTTCCGGATAAAGAGAAAGTAACATCTTGAAGACCTTGTGCAGGTGTACCTAAGAATTGGTCGGTCCAACCGTTAAATTTATGCAGGGTGGCCAGTGGCGTGGCAAAACCATATGCACCGTCGTCAGAGCCTAACAATTCATAATCAATCTTCGCGGTAATACCTGAAAAGGTAGCTGCAAGGTTTGCATTAATGTAACTAGCATCATAGTCGGTAGCGGTTTCGCCAGAGCCTGACTCACTGCTTTGCGTAGCAAATTCAGCGCCGTATGCCCAGTTCACTGTCTCACCTTTCATACTGCCGTTATAGCGAATACCGTAGGTATCAAGCGCATTATCGGTGTCATTATCAATTTCTAATAAATAACCGTAAGCGGTAAATTTTCCTACCGCTGTTTTGAAACTCGCGTTGAATAAATGATCTTTTGAATCAAAATCAGCGGCTTGTGCAAAAATTCGATTTCGCTGGGTAAGGTACCCATAAAAGAAATTCACTTTCTCGTTAAGCGCATAGGTAGCAGTAACGCCATCAAAGGTCTGCCTATCTTGACGCCATCCCACATGCCCTACGAACCTGTGATTATCGAGGGCAATCACTTGTCTGCCCCCTTTAAGTGTAAGCTTTTCATTCTTGTACTGAATAAACGCTTGATCCACTTCTGTAGTTTCAGGATCTGCAATCACTGAATACTCACCTACGTTATAACCTGTAGGGCCTACTGTATAATCGCCTTGCCCCATAACAATGCGGCTATCTTCCACTTCTGCGGTAAAGGAAAACCCGTTCAACGTTCCGGATTTAAAACCCAGGCGAGTACGAAGTGTTAATGCACTAGCATCATCAAGTGCATTATCTTGGTCGACTGATTCATAACGTAAGTTCAAATCTGCCCATGTAGACGCCTCACTAAGCACATCATGCCAGCTCTGCGCCATTGATGGCGCACTAAAACACGCCAACATAGCACTTGTCAGTGCAGCTTGAGTAAAGCGCTTTTGTGCCGGTGTAAACCTATTTGACGGTGCTTTTGTCAGCGCTGTTGATGGTTTCATATCTTGCGTATTCATGTGCGTTCCCTTGTTATTAACGATGTTAACGTTTGATGGTTAGCGTTCTTATTGACGATTTTTAGTTAAGGGGCTCCCTCCCAGTAAAAAATGGGATAAGCACCTAAGGGTTTAAATAAGTTTTAGCGACTTATGTGTCGCGCTTTGAATCAGCGTTAAACGCCTAACTCAAGCTGCGTCGGATTTACTGTTCGCTTTTTTTGCAGAACCACCTCCAGCTTGGTTAGATTTGATATGGGAAGACACCGGCTCAATTTTTTTTTGTTTATCATACAAAAAGGTCAGCACTTCATGTCGGTAGTGGTTGTACTGAGGGTTGTCAGCCAGCTTAAGCCTGTCTCGGGGTCTAGGCAGCTCAATATCGAGGATTTCGCCTATAGTGGCAGCTGGGCCGTTATTCATCATCACTATTCTATCTGAAAGCAATACGGCTTCATCTACATCATGGGTGATCATAATCACTGTATTGCCTAAATCGGCATGGATTTCCATTAATGAGTCTTGCAGGTGCGCGCGGGTTAACGCATCTAGTGCCCCAAAGGGCTCATCCATGAGTAAGACTTTGGGTTCCATCGCTAATGCGCGAGCGATACCAACACGTTGCTTCATGCCACCAGATATCTCACTAGGTAATTTATCAAGAGCATGTGTCATATGCACAAGCTCTAAGTTGTGCATTATCCAATCTCGCATTTCTTTTTTAGACTTGCCACGCATGGTGTGCTTTACGGCCAATTCCACATTTTTATAAACGCTTAACCAAGGTAATAGCGAGTGGTTTTGAAAAACAACCGCACGCTCTGGCCCAGGCGTTTTCACTTCAGCACCATCGAGTATGACTCCGCCCGTGGTAGCTTGGTGTAAACCCGCCACAATATTAAGCACGGTTGATTTACCACAGCCCGAGTGACCGATTAATGAAACAAACTCACCTTTCGCAATTTTAAGGTTTACATCAGTAAGTGCCGTAAATGGGCCTTTCGGTGTAGGGAAATCGATGCCTACTTGTTCTAATTCCAAGTGTTTAGCTTGCATGTTCTTTCTCCTTAATTACCGTAATACGCTGGTTTTGTCCCAGCTCACTGCACGTTGAACCGACAGCATTATCCTGTCGAGTATGAAACCGATAGCGCCTATAGTGAGCACCGCTACCATGATGCGAGCCAAAGATTCTGAACTACCATTTTGAAATTCATCCCAGACGAACTTACCAAGACCTGGGTTTTGCGCCAGCATTTCTGCCGCAATCAATACCATCCAGCCGATGCCAAGTGACAGTCTTAACCCTGTGAAAATCATAGGAATAGAAGAAGGCAGAATGATTTTTGTTAAATGAGACATCGGCGTTAAACGCAGTACCTTGCTCACGTTAATCAAGTCTTTATCAATAGCAGACACACCCACCGCAGTGTTAATTAGCGTGGGCCAAAGGCAGCATAAAGATACCGTGAGTGCCGATGTTACAAATGACTTTGAAAACATAGGGTCGTCGCTAACATACAGCGCGCTCACGACCATAGTGACCAATGGTAACCATGCTAAAGGTGATACAGGTTTAAACAGTTGTATGAGCGGATTAATGGCCGCATAGGCTGACTTACTCAGCCCACATAAAATACCCACAGGTACAGCAATCACTGAGGCAATAAGAAACCCCACCATGACGGTGTAAAGACTTGTCCATATTTGATCAAAGAAGGTGGGTGAACCGGTATACTCACGAATTTTTGGTTCGTAAGTTGGGTCTTGTGCAACCCGAGCGGCGTTGCGCTCTTCTTGTCTGGAGTAAAACGCATTAGCGTTTTCTCGCTGTGCACTGTGCTCAGCAATAAGCGAACCTGCTTGCTCCCACACTTGAGCAGGACCAGGGAATTGCCCGAGTGAGGTATCAATACTTTTCGCCACACCATTCCAAACAGCGAGGAACATCAAAAGGCCAATAAGAGGCAATAATAAAGCGGGTGCTCGACTATAAACCGCCCCCATGGTACCGCTCATTGGTGACTTGGCTGGCGAAAAGCTTAATATATTTGCCATCTTACTCATGTTGTTCTCCGCTATTTGTGTATGACTGTGAAACTGTTAAAGAACAGTTTCACCCTTTAGCCCAATACCAAACTGCTCAAGATAAGCATTTGGCTTGCTACCGTCGTAGGTAACGCCGTCGATAAATTCAGATTGAGGTGGTTTAAAGCCAGTTTCAGTGGCAAACGCTGGGAAGTCCGTCGCTTTTGCTTTTCCTTCGGCAATAAGTGCTTTTGCAGCCATGGCGTAAACCTCTGGCTTATACACTTTACGTGCAGTCTCTTTATACCAATCGTCTGATTTAGGCTCTGAAATTTGTCCCCAGCGGCGCATTTGCGTTAAATACCAAATCGCATCACTGTAAAACGGGTAAGTGGCGTTATAACGGAAGAATACGTTGAAGTCTGGTACTTCACGCTTATCGCCTTTTTCATATTCGAAGGTGCCTGTCATGCTGTTAGCCAACACATCTTCATCGGCGCCAACATAGTTGCTTTTCGCTAATATTTTTACTGCTTCTGGGCGATTAGCATTGTCATTTTCATCTAACCACATGGCAGCTCGAATTAACGCTTTAACCACGCGAATATGTGTATTCGGGTACTTATCGGCCCACGCTTGGCTTACACCAAATACTTTCTCTGGGTTGTTTTTCCAAATTTCGTAATCGGTAATAACCGGCACACCAATACCTTTAAATACCGCCTGCTGGTTCCAAGGTTCGCCTACGCAATACCCATAGATAGTACCGGCTTCCATCGTAGCTGGCATTTGAGGAGGAGGGGTAACCGACAGCAAAGCTTCAGCATCAATCTGCCCAGCATTGTCACCTTTGTGTGGTGCATAGTAGCCTGGGTGAATACCACCGGCAGCAAGCCAGTATCGAAGCTCGTAGTTATGCGTCGATACAGGAAAAACCATACCCATGTTAAACGGCTTACCTGCATCACGGTATTCTTCAACCACTGGCTTTAAATAATCAGCTTTAATGGGGTGAACAGGTTTGCCGTCTTCTACCGGAATATGGGCTTTCATTTTTTCCCATATTTCGTTTGAAACAGTGATGCCATTACCATTTAGATCCATACTGAACGCTGTCACAACATGCGCTTCGGTACCAAAACCAATGGTTGCGCCAAGAGGTTGCCCTGCTAGCATGTGAGCGCCATCAAGTTGACCGTCAATGGTTCTATCAAGCAATACTTTCCAGTTTGCTTGGGCTTCTAAGGTGACATATAAACCTTCGTCTTCAAAAAAGCCTTTTTCATAAGCGATGGCCAATGGCGCCATGTCGGTCAGTTTGATAAAACCAAATTTTAATTCTTCTTTTTCTGGCCAACCCACTTTTTCATCGCTTTGAGCGCTAGCAAGTGGCGCGACTAAGGTAAAAGAAAGGGCTATCGCAGCGGTTAAGCCTGCTGTCATTTTTTTCTTTATTTGTTTGAGCATTGAAACGTTTTTAAACTTGGTCATTTATGTTTCCTTTAGCCAAAAAAAAACCCACCAGCGTAGACGAATAAACGTCGCGCTTGGTGGGCTTCGATGCCGAGCCTGTAATCATTAGTTAATGAGGTACAGGCGAACTTATTGTTTGGGTGTTAGTTGTTGCTACCAGTACTCAATGTACTTTTTTGTTTTGGTATTGCTTCATAGTATAACTGCCATTAATAAAGCAGAGTTCGTGCCAAAACCCTAACACACTGAAATAATAGGATTTAGCAAAAACACAAATGGTAATCATTCTTTTGCCTGAACAATAACAGTGCGTTTATTGCACTAGAAGTGTTCGATGCACGGCATAGGGATGGTTGATGCACAGCGGGAAGGAGAATAGAAACACGAGGGAGACACCACACTCCCCCTCAGTGCTTTATTTATCGTTTCAGGCTTTACAGCCGTTGGGTGAATTGACCAATGGCGTTTACGACTTCTGAGGAGCCATTTTGAATTTCGTTCATGACTTTGCCCGACTCAGTCGAGTACTCAAGCGCTTCTCTCGCTTTTTCCTGGCCCGCTTCAATAAGTTGCACCGCATTTTCGGTAAGCTTTCTGTTTTCATTTACCACACTGACAATTTCTTCAGTGGCAGTACTGGTTCTTGACGCAAGTTGGCGCACTTCATCAGCAACAACGGCAAAGCCTCTTCCTTGGTCGCCCGCTCTGGCGGCTTCAATTGCCGCATTCAACGCCAGTAAGTTGGTCTGATCGGCAATACCACTGATGCTTTTAACTAAATCAGCCACTTTTTGCGACTGTTCGTCGAGTTCGCGAATCCCCTCGCTAGCTGTTCCCATCTGCGAAGTGAGCTCCCCCATAATTCGCACCATACTACCCACTACCTCTTTACCTTTTTGGGCTTGCTCTCCCGTACCTTCCGATATATTGAAAGCAACATTAGCGGCCTCAGAAATAGCAAACTCTCTTTGCATTTGTTCTGTGATCGCTGTAGCAAATTTAACGACCTTATAAAGCACGCCTTGATCGTTCCTAATAGGGTTGTAGGAGGCTTCCAACCATACATCATTGCCTCGACTATCTACCCGCTTAAAACGGTCTGAAAACATTTTCCCTTGCGATAGGTCACTCCAAAATTGTCGATACTCTGGTGTGTCGACTTCATCTGCTGGGCAAAATATTTTGTGATGCTTTCCAAGAATTTGCTCTAATGAGTAGCCCATCGTAGATAAAAAGTTGTCATTGGCTTTAAGAATTTTGCCTGTCAGATCAAACTCAATTACCGCGATGGAACGGTTTAATGCAGCCAGCATATCGTTCATTTCACGACTTTTATTAATATTTTTGGTTTGCTCTGCCATGTACAGCGCGATGCGTTCTACACCACCGGATTCGTTAGTAATTGGCTGCAATATACCTCTGAACCAGCGGTCTTCACCATTAGCATTAGCAAGGTTTATCGCACCGTGCCAATGCTGTGCTTGCTTAATCGCGGCAATAAACTCTTTCGTGGCGGACTGCCCCATCACTCCCTGAGGAATGAGGCTATCCATGGTTTTTCCATCAAGTGCATTAGATGAAAAATCTATTGCATCTGAAAAGCTGTCGTTCACTCTACTGATTTTGCCGTTTCTATCCAATTCGACATAAAGCATTTCAGCCCTAAGTTCACTTTCCACTGTATGAAACGATTCAACATCTTTGCGTAAACGCTCTACTTCTTCTAACAATTGCTTATTCTTAAAAAACATCCCGTGCTCCTCGACGTTCGGGCATAGCATCTCGCTCACACAAACTTCCCATAACGTTTATGAGAGCAAGCGAGGATGCAAAGTCGTTATTGCCTTACTTGGCTGATCTAAAGATAGCAGAGGATTTACAAGTTACTTAATTATTAGAAGAATTTGGAAATAATTTGATTCTAAGACAACAGCATTAACTTCAAATGGCCTAATACTGAGTGAAGGGTAACGCGGTTTTATCTCGTTTTGCCCACATTTGTGTGGCAAGCGTATTCGCTTCATCTACGTCATACCCTTCAAGTAAGATAAGGTAACTCACTAGGGTTGCGTGAATGGCTTGTTCCCCATAAAGATGCGAAGTCTCACCTCGCCAAACCGCGAGCATATCGTTCACGTTCATTTGCGTATCTTTGAGGGCCATTTTTTCTGTCAACTCTGGAAGAATAATTTCTTCGGTACTTCCATTGCGCGTGACATAGAGTTCGGTTTTTCGTTCACTGTTTACTTCCGGATCTCCTCCATCGCCTCGAAAGCACAGCGCTTCGAACGCAGGAAAACTTTCATTCACACGACAATGTTTATGATCAAGGTGCATGTGATAGACACCCTGCACACAATAGGGAGCTGACGTCGGGTTCAGCAAGCGCGCCAAGGTATTTGCACATGAGCGTAACCCAAATACTTCACGTAATTTTATGATGGTATTAAGCGCTGGCAATAAGTGCGACAGGTCGAGGTAGGTAACACCAAACTCACCCATTTGGCGAGAGGCATCGGCAATACTATTTACTTCTTCAAGCCCCAAAGCAGGTAAAGCTTTGCTAGCGTATAACCGACCAGAGCCTGGCTCATGGGCGCCGTGTAGCATAATGGTGTAATTATTTTTAGCCAGTACCGCGCACGATAACAGATACCAGGGTAACTGGCGGCGCTTACCGGCATAACAGCCCACATCTAACGTGGGTGTTAAGTTAGCAAGTTCAGGTTCTAGTAATTCACGGCATGCATCAATAAACCCAATGACTTCTTCTGGGGTTTCTTCTCGCGTACGCAAGAGCATTAAAAACGCACCACGTTGATCGCCGGTAACCTGATTAGACAAAACCATCTTCATAGACTCGTAAGCTTCTTGGCGGGTAAGACTGCGCCCCCCTTTTTGGCCCTTGCCGATGATTTTTATATAGTTGCTAAATTGCTGAGACATGCTGCTTATTGTGTAAAAGTGATGTATTGACGAGTTGTCGTGACTCTACCACCTTTCCAAAAATAAGTAACGTAGGACCACTAACATTCGCATGAGATACCTGCTCACTAATTGAACTCAAGGTACCTTCAATAACACGTTGCTGAGGACTTGTAGCATTTTCTACCGCGGCAACAGGCCAATCATCTGCAATACCTTGTTTCTTTAGCTCTTCACATAACGTAGATAAACGACTTAATCCCATGTAAACCACCACGGTTTGAGAGGCTACGTTTTTTGCCAACTGGGGCATATCGGGCCATGCTTCAGGATTTTGAAAATGGGCAGTAATAAAACTTACTGACTGCGCACAGCGTCTATCCGTTAGCGGGATACCTGTGTAAGCAGACATGCCTGAGGCCGCCGTAATGCCAGGTACAATAGCAAAAGGAATATTTGCTTCTGTCAGTGCCATGGTTTCTTCGCAAGTTCTAGCAAACAACGCAGGGTCGCCACCTTTAAGTCGCACCACACAATGACCGGCCTTCGCTAGCTCAACCACCTTCGCGCTAATCTCTTGCTGCTTCATACTGTGCTGACCACAGCGTTTACCCACATATTCACGTTTCACATGACGGGGAATTTCAGCAATAACATCTTTGCCCACTAATGCGTCAAACAAAACAATATCAGCTTGTTTGATTAATCTAAGCGCCTTAAGGGTGAGTAATTCAACATCGCCTGGGCCAGCCCCAACAATGTACACTTTGCCCTCTTTTTTGCTACGTGGCGCGCTTTTTCCGTTGCCTAACCATCCACTTAAAAAACCTGATGTAGAGTGACGAGCAGGTTGCGATAATGCATCGCGAAACAACAGCCCAAAGGTGTTAAACAAAGTGTTCATGATAATCTCTCCAGAGCAAGGTTCGTCGTCGCTCTTGTGTTAGTCACGTTCATGCAAAATGCTATGCCAGTAGCATTCTTGATAGTAATCTGCGTAGCTTTCTTATCAGCCACCCGCTTGGTGTTAACTTTCACGAGCGACGTCTTCTACTGTGGTAGCATGTTCGTTAATTAATGTTGCTAAAGCCGGTTTGCAGGAGCCGCAGTTTGTGCCGCACTTTAACGTATCGCCCAATGCAGAAACTGATGAGCACCCGTCTACTATTGCTTTGCTAATGGTTTTTTCCCTTACAGAAAAACAGCTGCAAACCACAGGGCCATTTAAAAATTCTTCGTCAACGTCACAACGTAAAAAGTTAGCCAGTTTTTCAGGGTTGAAACTTTGCGTTAATGCACTGTCTACCCATGAATTTGGCACATCATACTTTGGCTTCGTACTGGGGCTTTGCACACCAAAAAACGCCATAAAACAAAACGAATCTTCATATGTACAAATAAGCACTTGGCTGTCGGCGGTTTTGTGTTGATAGCACACCCAATTTTTAGGTAGTTTTTCTAGCAACCCTTTTATTACCGCTTGCGATTCAAGTTGGCTGGCAATAGATACGCCCAGCCCATTATCAATTAAATATTTAGCCCAGTAGCCGTTATTGCTTTCCACTACCTCGTTCAGCACCTTTACGATATCCCATTCGCCATGTGCCGCTTGAACGTCATCACTAATATAGAGCTTTCCGTAGCTTGAAAAGTTGAGGGGCGTAATCGATACCGCACCATGCTTAAGTTCTGGCTGCCCTGAAATAGGGTCGGTCGCGGGCGCATAAAGTTTTGCCAACTTACTGTGCGAACCCCACTCCCCAGACCAATGAATAGGGACGAATACATCGCCTTGGCGCTGACGTTTATCAATTTGCACAGGGAAAATACAGGGTGTTTCGCCGCTCACTTTACTGCTAAGCGTGACATAGTCGTTCGTTGAAACACCCAATGCTTTTGCATCTTCGGGATGAATATAAACATTAGCGTGGTCAGTATGAGCATGGAGTACCGGCGCTTTGCCTGTTCGTGTCATGGTGTGCCACTGATCACGCATTCGCCCACTATTAAGCACAAAAGGAAATGCATTCGAGGTAACTTGAGTGGGAGGTAAGAATCGCACTGCAACAAAATTTGCTTTGCCCGACGGGGTAGAAAACACTTTGTTATAAAAGGGGCGAACAGGTGCAAGTGTCTGGTCGCTGTTGGTAATAAGTGGCCATTGCACAGGCGCCATTGCATCATATTGAGCCTGAGACTTCCCGGTTAAAGGGGCAAGATTGAGCAATCGCGCGCCGTCGTTTTTGTATGCGGTCAAACGGGCATGTTCATCAAATATTTCGCTAGGGTGAGAGTAAGAAAACTCGCTGGCAAAGCCCATTTTATCGGCTACATCACACATGATTTGCCAATCATGTTTGGCTTCACCTGGAGGCGGCATGATGCCTCGTTGACGGGAAATTCTGCGCTCGGAATTCGTTACAGTACCGTCTTTTTCAGACCATCCTGTTGCAGGCAATGCAATATCAGCAAAGGCAAGGGTATCGTTACTTTGTACAATATCTGACACCACCACCATATCGCATTTTTTAAGCGCCGATTCAACTTGCTCCCGATAAGGCATACTCACTACAGGGTTCGTGCCCATTATCCACACAAACTTGATTTGCCCTGCATCCATAGCTGAAAACAAGTCTACCGCTTTTAATCCGCCGCACTCTGGCATAGCCGGAGACTGCCAAAACGCTTTTACATTTTCACGGTGCTCAGGGTTTTCAATATCACAGTGGGCCGCCAGCATATTGGCTAACCCCCCCACTTCTCTGCCCCCCATGGCATTTGGCTGACCGGTTATAGAAAAAGGACCACAACCTGGTTTGCCAATAAAATCCAATGCCAAGTGACAATTAATAATGGCGTTAGCTTTATCTACCCCAGCTGAAGATTGGTTAACCCCCATGGAATAGAAAGTAACTGCAGTGTCAGCATTGATAAACCAATCATAAAAGGTGGTTAAATCCGCCTCATTTAAACCGCACAGACTAGCCACGTCTTTTGCATCAATAGTGTTAGCACTTGTGATGGCGTCATTCAAT
>TARA_R110002126_G_scaffold142320_1_pt1 | contig 36561 bp, 38 predicted proteins | sample TARA_R110002126 | Tara Oceans TARA_R110002126 (sample SAMEA4397536) | marine metagenome | biome: Polar Biome; feature: [DCM] deep chlorophyll maximum layer (ENVO:01000326); material: water (ENVO:00002006), including particulate matter (ENVO:01000060) such as... | depth 30 m | reverse complement strand
TGGTGTTTTTTCTTATTCACCTTTTCAAATAGTCAATGAACAGGCCATCCGATAGCTTTTAACCAACAAATGAACATCGACTCTACACTAGGTATTTTCAGCCGTGGATTGCGTAGCTCTGTCAACCTGAATTAGAAAAGCTGTGTCAAATCTATTGGAAGGAGGAACAGCTCGATGAATTTAATGCTTGGCTGAAAGTGAGAAACGAAAACATTCTCAAGTGAGACAAGGGGTTGCAACCCCTTGTCTGACTTGAGAAGGTGGCGTTATTTCTAGCCTAAGTTAGAAGCTACCGAGGGCATCACTTTGTGGAAACTCAGGTTGTCAGATTTTTTAAAACCTCTAAATATTGACTTTACATAGTTTTTAAAAGCCAAAAAGAGTGTTATACTCTCTAAACTAACTTTAAGATCAGCATAAATCCTTTCCAATGTTTGAATTATTCCCGGATCAACCGGTGTATGACTACCCTACGTTTGTAAACGTAACCTATTCTCTGATCTGGGCATTTGTTCTCTCTTCGATCATCGCGATAACTCATCGTGTTACTTTTACAGGACATCAGTACCCTAAGAATTTTTTTCAAGCTCTTGCGCTTGGTTCCATTGTTTCTGCCATGGTGATGATGGCAATTGGTGATAGCTTAGCTCGTGGTCTTGGTGCTTTTGGTGCACTTGCTATCATTCGCTTTAGAACCAGAATTCAAGACGCCCGAAACATTCTCTTCATATTTGCTGCTTTGAGTGTAGGTTTGGCAATCGGAATTTTTGGATATACGATCGCTTTTGCAGGAACCCTAATTTATTGTAGTATGGCTTTGATATTACATTTCACTCCTTTTAGTACAAAAACAGGCGTTCGTGGTAAATTACTTTTTCGAATTAGCGACTCCGACCCCGGGAAATTGCACTCTGTATTAAATGTCGTAGATAAATACTGTGATGATTTCCATGATGTAGAAGTAACAGTTCGTAATTCCGGCAGGTTCGATTATGAATATGAGATAGAAATGAAAATTGAAGCTGATAACACCGCTTTTCTTACAGAATTACAAGAAATTGAATCGGTGACAAGAGTAAGAGTTACTTATAAAAATATCCAAGAAAACAATTAAGGATTCTATGGCTAAAGTAAATTCCTTTTACGTTTTTATATTTTTGATGTTTGCTACACTTCTTACGGTAAACTCCTTTTATTTTAAGGGCAGTAAATCCTTTCTTGGAGTAACGTATTCAAAGCCTTACAAAATTAATGCGGAAAAGTCCGGTATTATTAAGAACCTTTTTGTGGTACCGGGGCAAGAAGTTCAGAAAGGCGACCAGTTAATAGAAGTTGAGAGCCCTCAATTAAACCTGGATATTCAAAAACTTCGAAAAGAGATTCAGCTTTTCAAATCTGAAAAAGAAGAGAAGAGAGAACTGTTGAATTCTAAAGTTCAGTTATTAGAATCTGAGAAAGCTATCTTAAAAGGTGAGATCGAAAATGATGTACTAATCATCCAAAATGAAATAGATCTGAACAATAAACTCACCAATGAGATTACGGGGAATACAGACTCTGTTTTACCCGATTCGGTCACCTCTTTAAAAATCGAGATCAAATCTATCAAAGAAAAGGGCAGTCTTCGATTAAGAGCAATCGATATTAAGATTCAGGATATTCAACAAGAAAATAATTTTGACCAATCTCAGATTCAGTCTAAAATAGAATTAGCAAATGAAGAGCTTGAATGGAAATTACGTGAAGAACGCAGATTGAATAAATACGCTACTTTCTCTGGCGTAATTGAAAACGTCTATGTGAAAGAAGGGGAAGAAGTAGAGTCTTTTACTTCCATGGTTTCTATGAATCCGAAGCATCCAACTTCCGTTGTTGGATATTTGGTTGGGAAAAAAGAACGCGATAAAAAACTCGGGGAAATTGTCACCGTCAAATCTCTGGAACAACCGAATTTAGAAATTCAGGGAAAAATTATAGGTTTTGGAGCGGTGGTTGAACTGCCCGACATTCTCGAAAAGGATAGCTCTCTTAAAACTTTTGGGTTGGAGATATTTATCGAAATTCCGGAAGATAATCCACTCGTTATTGGCGAGAAGATCATCGTGAAATAATGGCAAAACATTGTTCTTTTATTCTCCTTGCTTTTTTCTTTTCAGGAACCCAATACTCGAATGCTCAAAGCTCACTATCAGATTTTTTACTCACTGCTTTTGAAGATGTAAATACGCAAGGGTACGAGCATTCTATAAACTTCCTTTCTCCTAAAAACTATCGGCTTCCAATTGTGGAAGATATTGAATTCCGTTTTGGGAACGATGAGTTTACAAATCAAGATCAACAGTATGCGCTTCGTTTTCGTCCCGGTAATCCTTGGAAGATTAGAAGAAATAATGCGCTTTTTAACGCAACCAAAAAAGAATTGAATATTCGTAAGCGGCTTCAATATAAAGAGAATCTTGAAGATAGATATGAACTAGCGTCTGCTTATTTACTTAGTGCGCAATTACTTGAGATTCAAAAAAAGCATTATTCAATTATTGCAAAACGTGTTGAGATTTTAGGTTCCAACATGGAGAGCTCTTTATTTGATGCCAAGGATTTTGTGGAAGCCAAACTCGATCAAGTAGATGCATTAAATAGCCAGGAAGAAGCCAAAGTGTCAATGATGCGTGCTAATAACAAAATTGTAGCTATTCTTCAGAATACAGAATTTGATTGGACTTCCTCGCCACTGATCTCTATTTCTACTATCGACAGAATTTCGGGAAATATCATTTCTAATGAAATCTCATCGCTGGAATTAGATCTTATTTCACAAAAAATTGAAGTCGCCAGAAGGGAAGTCCGCTTAGAAAAAGCTGATTTTGACATCGGATTCTTTCAAACAAAATATTTCCCGTATAAAGATCGAAACTCAGATTATGGAATTTCTTTTGGATTAAGCATCCCTCTTTTCAAATCCAATAAGAATCAAATTGCTGAACGCAAATTGGATGAAATTGAACGTAAAGGCGAGCTTATTACCGAACAGTATCAGGATTCAGTTCAGAGAATCATCGAATATGAATATCTCAAAAGTCTGATCAACCAACATCGCTCTTTGATTGCACAAATCGAACAACTTGATCTTGAGCGGTTATCAAAAAACTTGAGCCAAATTGAAGACAATAATCCCCTTTCTCTTTTGCAACTTCAAGAAGGCACATTAAAACTTAAGGAACTTGAACTTAAATCTTATAAGCGAGTTATAGATCAATATTTGGAATTCTTAAGCACCTTTAATGTGTTAACCCAACAACCACTTACCAATTATCTTTCTGAACAATTAGAAGATCTGGAATGAAAAATATTATAATTACCGGCGCTACTTCAGGAATAGGCAAAGAACTAGCCATACAGTACGCTTCAAGAAATTGCAACGTAGGGCTCATAGGCCGCAGAACTGAAAAGCTGGAAGAACTTAAAGCACAAATTGGTACAAATGCTTTTATACGCACGCTTGACGTTACCAATCTCGAAACTGCGAAAGAAGTGTATGAAGACCTTGCCGAAGAAATGGGCGGACTTGATATTTTTATCTTAAATGCCGGGGTAGGAATAGCTAAAACAATCGCTCCCTGGCGTGCAGATAAAAATACGATCGAAGTAAATGTACTTGCATTTGCTCATGGCTGCCATTTTGCCTTCGATTACTTTATGAAACAAGGTCACGGCCAAATTGTAGGAATGTCTTCGGTAGCTTCACATTTAGCTACACATCAAGCTACAGCATATACGGCTTCAAAACATTTTATTTCTAATTACATGACCGGCTTTAGACAAAAAGCAAAACGGGTAGATGCAGCTATAACGGTTACAGACATTCGTCCCGGATTTGTTAAATCTGAAATGACGGCTCGAAACAAAGGTATGTTTTGGGTGGCAGATACCGATAAAGCCGTCCTGCAAATGATCAAAGCAATAGATAACAAGAAAAACCGAGTGTATATTACAAAGCGCTGGCGTTTAATTGCGATACTTGCAAAACTAATTCCGCAGTTTGTTTGGGATAGGCTTTAATCCAAAGTTCATTTAATACATTATGAAAAACTTTACACTCTTATTTAGTCTTATTTGCTATGTAGCATTAATCAATTGCCAAAATGAAGGAGTTGAAATTCCTGAAAAAAAAGGCCCCCCTTCCGTATCTCTTGGTTATTTAGAAGCGCCTGCAGGATTTGAAATCACTGTTTTCGCTGATAGCGTAAAAAATGCTCGTCAGATGACTCTGGGCGATACTGGTATTTTATATGTTGGTTCCAGAAGAGAGGGAAAAGTTTATGCAGTAGTTGACAACAATGCTGATTTCAAAGCAGATTCAGTTTATACGATTATTGAAGGATTACGATTACCAAATGGCGTTGCTTATAAAGACGGCGCTCTTTTTGTAGCCGAAGTAAGTAAGATCTGGCGATTTGATAATATTGATAAAAATTATGCTGATTCTCCGGAACCCGTTTTAGTAACGGATGAACTGCCCACCGAAGGACTTCATGGTTGGAAATACATCGCTTTTGGTCCTGATGAAAAGCTCTATGTTCCAATTGGGGCTCCGTGTAATATCTGTAATCAAGAAAAAGACAATCCATTATTTGCAACGCTTACCCGAATGAATGCAGACGGTTCTCAGCATGAAATTGTAGCTAAAGGAATTAGAAATACCGTTGGATTTACCTGGCACCCTGAAACCGGAAATATTTGGTTTACTGATAATGGTAGAGATTGGATGGGTGACGATATTCCCCCTTGTGAGTTGAATGAAATAACAGAAGAAGGTCAGCATTTTGGATATCCTTATTTACATGGAAATGGTATTTGGGATCCAAAGTTTGGCGAAGATGGTAAGCCTATGGCGGATAAATTTACAACTCCTGTTCAGGAATTAGGCGCACATGTGGCTCCGCTTGGTGTAATCTTTTATACCGGAAATATGTTTCCTACGGCCTATAAAAATCGAGCTTTAATAGCTGAACACGGTAGCTGGAACAGAAGTGAAAAAGTTGGATATAGAATTTCTCAAGTTGTATTTGACGATGATGGAAATCCTACAAGTTATGAGCCGTTTATTACCGGCTGGCTGCAAGGCGAGGAAGATATCAAAGGTCGTCCTGTTTCTATATTGCAACTTGAAGATGGCTCTCTGTTGATCTCCGATGATGAGAGCGGAAAAATTTATCGAGTTACATATTCTATCTAAAGCTAACCCTTCACCGAGGAATATGTACTACATAGAACGTTTATAGTGCTTATCTTTATTTAATAAATAAAGAACACGGAAAACTTAAAATTCTCTATGAAAAACGTTGTACTTATTCCCGGTGACGGAATTGGAATTGAAATCACAGCATCAGTAAAAAAGATTCTGGAAACTGCCGAAGCCCCAATAAATTGGATTGAATGTGAAGCAGGATTGGGTGCTCACAGAAAGCTAGGCAATCCACTTCCGGATGAAACTATTGCCGCAATTGAAGAGCATAGAGTTGCTTTAAAAGGTCCACTTACAACTCCGGTTGGTACAGGTTTCCGTTCTATCAACGTAGCGCTTCGCCAGAAGTTTAATTTATTCAGCAATATCCGCCCAGCGATTACACTTCCTAATATTGATACACCATTTAAATCTGTTGATATGGTGATTTTCAGAGAAAACACTCAGGGACTATATATCGGTAAAGAGCATTGGATCGGCGATGATAAGACGCATGCTGAAAGTATCGCTGTTGTAACTGAAGAAGCGAGTAGAAAAATTATTACGGCAGCTTTTGAATACGCTCGAAAAAAAGAAAGAGAGAAAGTGACTCTTGTTCATAAAGCGAACATTCTTAAACTTACTACTGGTTTGTTTTTAGAAGTTGGGCGTGAAGTAGCCAAAGATTATCCTGATATTGAATTCGAAGATCTTATTGTGGACAACATGGCAATGCAAATGGTTATGAGACCCGAAAGATTCGATATAGTAGTAACAACTAATCTTTTTGGTGACATACTATCTGATCTTGCTTCCGGCTTAGTAGGCGGCCTTGGTGTAACCGGTTCAGCTAATATTGGCGATGACGCTGCAATGTTTGAAGCGGTTCACGGTTCTGCTCCTGATATTGCCGGGCAAAATAAAGCGAATCCAATCGCTTTGTTATTCTCTTCGCTTATGCTGTTAGAACATCTCGATGAAAAACCTATTGCTGAGAATATCAGAAAAGCTATTTATAAAACATTAGTAGAAAAGAAAGCTAAATGCACGATGGATATCGGTGGTAAAGGAACTACCGATAGCTTTACAGAAGCCATTTGTAGCAACCTTTAGTACGACTAAACTCTAGAAATAAATAAAGGTAGCATTGATTCTGCCTTTTTATTTTTAAAATACTCTAAAAAGAATTCCGCTAATTAGTGACATTACAATACCGAAGATAAGCGACCACCAAAAGTTCTTTATTTTAAATCCTTCTACCATTGCATCCACTAGCATAATCATCAAAGTATTGATCACAAGTGCAAATAAACCTAGTGTTAATACAGTAACAGGTAATGCAATAAACTGAAGTATTGGTGTTAAAAATGTATTTACGATTGCAAGCAATGCAGCAAAGACAATTGCGCTCCAAAAATTTTTAATTTCAACTCCAGGTAGTACTTTAGCAGTAGCAAATACTGCAACACTATTTAATAGCCACGCCCAAATCATAATGGTATAGTTTGATTAAAATTCTAGAACGTGTACGCATTCATTCTAAAATTGTTTAGCTCTCAATGAAAAAAATTATTTCTTCTTTTCATGACTTAACTCCAGACCAGCTGTATGACTTGCTAAAACTGCGACAGGATGTGTTTGTAATAGAACAAAATTGCATCTATCAAGATTTTGATGGGCACGATAAAAAAGCCACTCACTTTCTTATTTATGATAAAGATACGCTAGCTGCGTATTCAAGAATTTTTGGTCCTGATATTAAATATGAAAACGAGTGTTCTATAGGGCGAATTATAGTTTCTCCTCCATACCGCGGTGGGAAATTTGGTAAAATACTTATAGAAGAAAGTATTGATTATTGCAACCAGTACCACTCTGAGACCGTTATTAGAATTGAGGCTCAAGCTACTTTAGAAGAATACTATTCTAAACTAGGATTCAAATCAGATAGTGAGATTTATCAAGTAGATGAAATTGATCACCTTCAAATGATTTACACTTTTAAGCGTTAAGCTGCTGAATTAAATCTTTAACCTCTCCTTTAACACTATTGAATTCCTTTTCAACGGAGTTAATAAGGATTGATAGATCTGTCAGGTTCTCTTTATTTCTTGCATTGCTTTCTATGGCTTCTAACTTAGCATGGATATCTTTAAGCCCAACATATAGAAAAGTGGGCTTGAGTTTATGTGCTTCAGCTTTAACGTCTTCCCATTCAGAAGCAGTACACTTCTCTTTTAATTGTTCGATCTGTCCCTGTGTTTCACTTAAAAATAGCTCCAACATCTCTTGAATTATTTCCGTGCTCCCTCCGGTAACTTCCTTTAGATAGGATAAATCAATCTTAGTATCCATTAGTAATATGGGAATTTAGCGGTGTTTTAGTTTTATATTCTTTTAGATGATAAAATCATGCTGTTAAAACAACAATCCCTACTAATACTAAAATCGTGATTTTAAAAATTAGAGCCTTCCAGTTTCTCATTTCTCTTATTACTAACCTTGAATTTTAATCTAATTGGAAAGAAACAAATTTCACACTTAAAAACAAGTTATCCACATTTTATTTTTAAGCATATAGAGAATATTTTATTCAACGGTCACACTTTTAGCTAAATTTCTAGGCTGATCAACATCGCAACCTCTGTTCACTGCGATATTATATGAAAGTATTTGTAAAGGGATCACTGTTAGCAATGGAGATAATTCATCCATTGTTTCAGGAACTGAGAAACAAAATTCTGACAAGTTTTCCACTTCTTCATTCCCTTCAGTAATTATTGAAATAATCCTTCCTTTACGAGCCCGAACCTCTTCAATATTACTTACCATCTTATCATTTGTATGATAGGTACCTGCAATTACAACAACGGGCATCATATCATCAATAAGAGCAATAGGGCCGTGTTTCATTTCAGCAGCAGGATAGCCTTCTGCATGGATATAAGAAATTTCTTTCAGCTTAAGTGCTCCTTCAAGTGCTACCGGAAAGCCAAGAGATCTTCCCAAATACAAAAAGTTAGGTGCATACGAAAATAAATCTGAAACTTCTTTAAGTTCGCTACTTTTGTCCAGCACTTGTTGCATTTTCTCCGGTATTCTTGATAATTCTTCAATCAAAGATTTAGCTTTTTCATCAGAGATAGTCTTTTTATACTGAGCTAATTGAATCGCTATTAAAGTCAATACAGTTACTTGAGCTGTAAACGCTTTTGTTGAAGCTACCCCGATTTCTGGGCCTGCATGAATGTACACTCCGGCATCAGTTTCACGAGCAATAGATGAGCCAACCACATTTACTACACCAATTACCAACGCTCCATTATTTTGAGCTTGACGAAGCGCCGCTAACGTATCTGCTGTCTCACCACTTTGAGAAATCACTATCATTACATCTCCCTCACCGATAAGTGATTCCTTGTATCTCAATTCAGAGGCATATTCAACTTCTACAGGTACTTTTGCAAGTGATTCAAATAAATATTCTCCTACAATACCAGAATGCCAACTTGTACCACAAGCAGCAATAACGAGGCGTTTAGCACTTGCGATTTGCTCCATCACATCTTTTAAACCACCTAAAGTTATAGTCCCATTTTTAGAGTCTAACCTTCCTCTTAAACAATCAGAAATTGCTTTAGGCTGTTCAAAAATTTCTTTCAGCATAAAAAAGTCAAAGCCGCCCTTTTCTATCTCTTCAAGGCTGATTGCTAATTCATGTACTTCTTTTACTAATGAATCATTATCTAAAGTAAGAACTTTATATCCATCCTTTTTAATGACCGCCATTTCTCCATCGTCTAAATACACAACTTGATCGGTATATTCTGCCACCGCAGAAGCGTCTGAAGCGATTAGCATTTCTCCTTCTCCAACTCCTATAAGTAACGGCGAGCCTTTTCTTGCTACTATAATTTGATCCGGAAGGTCTGAATGAATTATAGCAACTCCATATGTTCCTTCTACTTGAGCTAATGCCAACTGAACTGACTTTTTAAAATCATCCGGATACTTGCTGTATAATTCTTCTATCAGCTTGGCTAAAATTTCGGTATCAGTTTCCGAATAAAATGTATGCCCTTGTTTCTCGAGAATTTTTTTCAATGAATTATAATTCTCAATAATGCCATTATGTACTAAAGCTAATTTTCCTGAATTGCTTGTATGCGGATGCGAATTTACGTCATTAGGCTCCCCGTGTGTTGCCCATCTTGTATGTCCAATTCCTAATGTAGCTTGATCAGACTCATCGATCATAGCCTCAAGCTTTGCAACTTTACCTTTACACTTTTTTATTTCAAGAGATCCATTAAGAAATGCAATTCCTGCTGAATCATATCCTCTGTATTCTAATCTTTTTAAGCCTTTGATTATTACATCGCTAGCCTTTTTTTCTCCTATATATCCAACTATTCCACACATATATATTTTTTATTTTAGGGCTTTAACTCTATCGTATAAATATAGATATTAAACACGAACAAATTTTATATAAGTCTCCAATTATTTCATATGCAGATTAGCTTTTTTGAGGATGTTATCTCACGACATTTTAAACCGTTAACATTAACGCGACCGGTTTGGGATTTACGGATCGGAATTCTAACTATCTATGAGAAATGGGAATACTTTTTAGAACCTGAGTTAATTACTTGGAGAACTTCTGATCATATCACTGGGGTATTTCAATCTCCGATATTAAATCAATCAAAAGCTTGTTACTATATAAATTCTCGCTTTTTACCTTCAGAAAAATTGGTTTCAAAAATCAAAGCATTAAAGGTTGGCGAAGCACTTTATTATGAAAACGAACTGATTGTTTACTACTCTGATAAACCTATAGATTTAACTCCATCTATCCTTGACCGTTCAAAAAGGATAGAACTAGAATTTAAACCCATTTACATTGAATTTTTATGGGATCTACTGAAATTTAATAGTTCTCAAATTAGCGCTGATATCAAACTTATTGATCCTTCTTCAAACTCAAATACAGAACGTGATCATGTTATTCAAGTAAACTCGAAAGAAATGTTCATTTCTAATTCAGCTACAATTGAGCCGGGCACTATTCTTATGGCTGACAAAGGCCCTATTTATATTGGCGCCGGCGCAGTAGTTGAAGCGGGTGCAATCATCAAAGGTCCGGTAGCTATTTGCAATCATTCCACTATTAAAATGAGAGCAAGAATTTATGACGGTACAACTATCGGTCCACATTGCAAAGTTGGTGGTGAGGTGGCAGCTACTATTTTCCATTCTTATTCCAATAAAGCTCATGATGGATATGCAGGAAATTCAATATTTGGTCAATGGTGTAATCTGGGAGCCGACTCTAACACTTCAAACCTTAAGAATAATTACGATTTTGTGAGAATTCAGGACTGGGAAACCCGACAACCCTATAAAGTTGGGTTTCAATTTTTTGGAACTGTTATGGGAGATCATTCTAAAACATCCATTAATTCGATGTTAAGTACCGGTACTACCTGTGGAGTTTCCTCAAACATTTTCCCTTCAGGTTTTCCACCAAAATATATCCCGTCTTACACCTGGGTTGATGGCTTAAAAAATCCTGAATTCAGATTTGATAAAGCTTTGGAAGTAATGAAAGCTATGATGGCTCGCCGTAAAGTTGAGCTTACTCCGGCTTACGAACATATGATGAGACATATTTTTGAAGAAAGAAATCAGTAGTAAGCCTCTAATTAACCGATTAGTGCTGGCATTAAAACTCTCTTCAAATGCAGCAACAATTACATCAATAAAATTCATAACACCCTTCTTGTTGTCAGATAAGCATCGCTCCAATAACGTTCTTGTAGAGCTGAAATCATAACGCCTGAACTTGTAGATGCATGCATAAACTGTTGATCATTAATCATAACACCGGCATGCAATGTTTTTTTACCTGTCTTAAAAAAGACGATATCCCCAATTCTAATGTTATTCTTCTTTACTGATTTTCCGGATTTAATTTGGTCAGTAGTTACTCTTGGAAGTTCAACTTCAAAATAATCAGCGAATACAATCTGTAAAAATGAGGAGCAGTCAACACCATCGTACCCATTTCCTCCCAGTACATAAGGAACTCCTTGCCAATCTTTAAAAGCTTCGTCCAGTTTACTTCTCAGTTTCTTTTCATCTTTAGAAAGTGCACTTGATTCAGTAATAGAAACAGAAATAGCAGTGGGAGGCTTTTTATTTTCGCGCTCTTTTTGAACTACATTTTTTTCTACACGCTCTTCCCATGGTATGGTTCCTCTTTTAACCATACCACAAGCTGAAACCAATACCCACAAAATTAGTAGCTGCTTTACAGACATTGAAAACCGTCTTAAGATGAAAAAAGTGGTTAATAATCCTTATCTTAATTTAATATAAATCAACTTTAAATCTACTCTAAATATTTAGGCAAATTTAATGCGATTACTCGTTAACATAGATCACATAGCAACTCTGAGAAATGCACGAGGAGAAGGATACCCAAATCCTGTTGAAGCCGCAAAAATCTGTGAACAAGCAGGAGCTTCAGGAATTGTTTTCCATTTACGGGGCGACAGAAGACATATTAACGATGATGACGTGTATGCATTAAAAAAGTCGGTTTCAGGTACCTTAGATTTTGAAATGGCGGCTTCTGATGAAATGCTTACAATTTTAAAAGAGGTTAATCCCCATCTCTGTACTCTTGTTCCTGAAGGCCGTGAAGAGTTAACTACTGAAGGTGGATTAAATATGAATGTTGTGTTTGAGGATTTTAAAGAACGAGTGTTTCCATCCATAAGAGAAACAGATATTCAAATTAGCTTATTCCTTGATCCGAATCCTACCGATATAGAAAAAGCTCACGAACTTGGAAGTAATGCCATTGAATTGCATACCGGAAATTATGCAAACGCTGCTTCGGCCGGTGCCGCAGACTTTGAACTTGATCGACTGAGTGAAGCTGCGAATCAAGCTCATGGTTTTGGAATGAAAGTAAATGCAGGGCATGGGTTAAATCAAAAAAACTTACCTAAGTTATTGAAATCTGTACCACATCTAAATGAAATAAGTATCGGGCATGCATTAATAAGTGATGCAGTATTCGATGGATTAGAAGTTACTGTTAAGAATTATCTTAAGATCATGGATGGGTATGGTAATTAGTACATTTAAATATTCTCCGGTAATCCCCTTTAAAGAGGCAAAACTCTCTGAACTAGTCTCAGGCACAACCAACGAGTCTTCCTCTCCGAGGGAGAGGAAACAAAGGAGAGGGTAAATGATGAAACAAAACTTTCCTTCATACCGAAAAGACCTAATCGAAAAAGCTCGAAAACTTAGAAAAAACTCTACTCCCGGAGAAATTGAACTCTGGAGATTGATTAAAAATAAACAAGTGCTTGGATATCAATTTAGAAGACAGCGACCCATACTCAGTTTTATAATAGATTTTTATTGTAAGGAATTAGCTCTGGCAATTGAAATAGATGGAAGCTCTCACGATTATAAAATCGGATATGACAAATTCAGACAAAGTAAATTAGAAGAAATTGGAATTACTTTTCTAAGATTCCCGGAGAAAGACACTAAAGAAAATCCGGATTTTGTGGTTTTAGCGATTGAGAGGTGGATAAGTAATAATTACTTTACCCACCCCTCAATCCCCTCCAAGGAGGGGAAGTTTTTTAACGAGATTAAAAATTTAACCAACGGGTCTTCCTCACCTTGGAAAACAAACAAAAGCGATAGTAACCCAAAATGACTGATCAAAACCCTCCACACAAATCCGGTTATGTAGCCATTGTTGGCAAGCCCAATGCAGGAAAATCTACCTTGATGAACCAAATTTTGGGGACTAAACTTTCCATTACTACACATAAAGCTCAGACAACCCGACATCAAATAATTGGAATTCACTCGGAAGAAAATTCCCAAATCATTTTCTTAGATACCCCGGGGATTATCCATCCAAAATATGAGCTCCAAAAAGCCATGATGCGCTTTGTGGAGAAAGCCGAGAAAGAAGCGGATGTTATTCTTTTTATTGTGGAAGCAAAGGAAAACAATATGCCCGAATATGCTTTTGATTCTTTAAAACAGATGAAAAAGCCGGTAATTCTAGTAGTTAATAAAATTGATGACTCTGATCAACAGCAGGTTGAAAAGCTAGCGAAAGATCTGAATGATTATTTCAAGTTTCACGATACAGTTTTCATTTCTGCTTTAAATGGAGATGGCGTTCCCGGATTGATGGATAGTATTTCAAAACTACTTTTGCCGGGACCTCCTTTCTATCCCAAAGATGAACTGAGCGAACATCCGGTTCGGTTTTTTGCTGCAGAGTTGATTCGTGAACAAGTATTTCTTCAGTATCACGAAGAACTTCCTTACTCCGCTACCGTTGATATCATCATTTATGAAGAACGAGCTGATCTCGACTACATCAATGCAGAAGTAATCGTAAACAGAAACTCTCAAAAAGGAATGATCATCGGTAAAGGCGGTAGAGCAATTAAGCAACTTGGAACCGCTGCACGGGAATCCATAGAAGAATTTGTGGGACGAAAAGTGTTCTTAGATCTGCACGTAAAAGTGCGTGATAAATGGAGAGAAAACGAGAATATGGTCCGGAATTTTGGGTATTGAAGTAACCTCAGCGAGAGCTTCTGCCTGTAATGCAAGTTGCAAACTTGGTTAACTTCTACTCATTAAGTCACAGACTTAAGAGAGCCTACGGTGTTAATTGCCCATAAAGAACACGATTTTTCGTATATTAAAGCATGGAAAGAATAGTTAACATATCTAAAAATGCCAAAGAGGCTGATAAGTGGGATAAGCATCAGCATCATTCGTTAACACCACAAGAGAGACAACGAATTGCGCATCAGTTGCAGGTTAAAGTGTATGGTTCCAACAATCCAGATATCAAAGAAGCCGAACGGAACCGTGGGACCAAATAATTTTTCTCAGGATTGTATTGAATTCATAGAATTGCTGAATAAATACCAGGTAAAGTATGTAATGGTCGGAGGTGAATCTGTAATTTATCATGGATATGCTCGCCTTACCGGTGATGTAGATTTTTTTTATGATTTAATATTCGATAATTGCGAAAAGTTATTCAATGCATTATTAGAGTTTTGGGATGGCGATATACCCGGTATTAACAAACCTGACGATCTTAAACCTGAAGGCTATTTTATACAATTTGGCACTCCTCCAAATCGAATTGACTTGATGAATTCAATTGATGGAATATCTTTTAGTGAGGTTTGGAGCAACAAAATTAATGAATTGATCTTTAACTCAGAAAAAGAAATTCCTGTTAATTTTATAGGTTTAGAGGAGCTGCAAAAAAATAAAAAAGCCTCTTCACGCCCTAAAGACCTACAAGATTTCGAGTACTTAAAGAGTTAAAAAAATCAATAATTGGTCATCAAAAGAAATGAACAGAATTGAAATTCGTACTTTTCCCAAACTCTTCCAGAGTTGAGAACTTAGATAATTCATTTACATTTTCACCGTTCAAAGGTCGAGTAATTGAAAGCTTTTTAGGCAAACATCATCGATATCAAGTCAAAAAAATATGTTCTTATATTCCAAAGATCTTTCAAGCTTGAAACCTGAAAGAACCGCTGAGACTTCCATCATACTTCTTGTCGGCATTTACTGATTCTAAGTAATATGCCATATTTCCAAAAACCATTGCTTGCAAGTTACATTTCATAAATCTAACATTTTCTCTTGCATTACAGTTTTTATAGCCTTAATCTTTATGCAATGAAATTAACAAACCAATATATCGCCCGAAAAATGATGTGTATGTGTTGCTTTATGCAAACACTTCACTAGGGCTTTTATATTTTAGAAAAGAAATTTTCGAAGTCCTTTAGAGTGTATGATCTAAAGGACTTTTTTATTGGCTGTTAGTTTTCATTCGTTCTTTTACATCATGCATTCTCATCAAGAAAGGTGGAGGGATCAGGTCCTTTGAAGCCTTGGCAACCATCTGGTACTTAGTTAAGTGCTGGAAAGGTGCTACATCCTGCTTATCACATAAATTATGTGCTGAGAAAGATGAGTGCGAAGAGCTTGTATTTGTAAGCCTCTTTCGGACTCATCCCCGAAAGGGGCTTTTTTATTAATTATAAATCAAAAAATACACATACAATGAGTTCACAAAAATTTGAAACCCTACAATTACATGCCGGACAAGAACCAGATCCAACTACAGGATCACGAGCCGTGCCAATCTACCAAACAACTTCTTATAACTTTCAGGATACGGAACACGCTGCTAGCCTGTTCGGACTTCGTGAATTCGGAAATATCTACACCCGAATCATGAATCCAACTACGGATGTTTTTGAAAAACGCATAGCAGCTTTGGAAGGTGGAGTTGCTGCAGTTGCAACAGCTTCAGGTCAAGCTGCACAGTTTATAGCTATTACCAACCTTGCTCAAAAAGGTGATAATATCGTTTCTAGCCAAAACCTATATGGTGGAACATATAACCAATTTAAAGTTACGATTCCACGATTGGGAATTGATGTTCATTTTGCTGAAGAAGATACCGTAGAAGCATTTGAAAGACATATTGATGAAAACACAAAAGCTATTTATGTGGAATCTATTGGTAATCCACGAGGGAATGTTGCCGACTTTGAAGGACTGTCTGCTTTAGCCAAAAAACATAAAATTGCACTAGTTGTAGACAACACTTTTGGTGCCGGTGGCGCTTTGGTTCAACCTATAAAATTTGGCGCAAATGTAGTAACAGCTTCTGCAACAAAATGGATTGGCGGCCACGGTACTTCTATTGGTGGAGTGATTGTTGATGCCGGAAACTTTAACTGGGGAAATGGTAAATATCCGCTTTTCAGCGAGCCATCTCCGGGATACCATGGATTGAATTTCTGGGAAGTTTTCGGCGACGAAGGTCCGTTCGGTAATATTGCTTTTGCCATCCGAGCCCGCGTTGAAGGACTTCGTGATTTTGGATCTTCACAATCACCTTTCAATAGTTTCTTGCTTCTTCAAGGATTGGAAACTCTTTCATTGAGAGTTGAAAGGCATAATGAAAATGCTAAGAAGTTAGCTACATGGCTTGCAGAACATGAACTGGTCGATTGGGTAAATTTCACCGGATTGCCGGATCATGATTATCACGAACGTGCAAAAAAATATCTTAAAAAAGATCACTTTGGCTCGGTATTTACTTTTGGCGTAAAAGGCGGATTTGATACCGCGCGTACGTTCATAGAAAATGTGGAACTTGCCAGTCATCTCGCAAATGTTGGCGATGCAAAGACTCTAGTTATTCATCCTGCATCAACGACACATCAGCAGCTTACTGAACATGAGCAAGCAGCATCGGGTGTAAAAGGTGATCTAGTTCGCGTTTCTGTTGGTATTGAACATATAGATGATATCATTGCTGATTTTGAGCAAGCACTATTAAAAACTAAAATCACAGTTACAGTTTAATAAGGAACTTATGAGTGCTACAAATACAGAGACCCTAACTAATCCTAATCAGATTAAGAACGCCATAACAAAGCTAGTTGATAATATTGTTGCTGATGAAAATAAAGCACATGCAATATTTGAAGCAGAAGCTGAGCTAAAAGACGGCTTGTCGGTTAAAATAAAATCTAGAGAATTCGAATATCACTCAGATGAACCTGCTATTCTTGGTGGAAATAATACAGCTCCAACTCCAGTTGAATTACTTCTTGGATCGTTGTGTGCTTGCCAAGAAATAGTTGTTAAAGCATATGCTACTACGCTAGGAATTAAGCTTCATAAAGTATCCGTTGTAGCTAAAGGTGAAATCGACTTACGTGGACTTCTAAATATCAATAAAGATATAAGACCTGGTTTCCATACGGTACATTTTAATACAGAAATTGATACTACCGAAACCAATACAGAAAAGCTTGATCTACTTTTAAAACTAGCTGAAGAACAATGTCCTGTACTGGATATTATTCAGAATCCCGTTAAAGTAAATGGTTCAATAGCATTTTCTAACAGTAACAATTGACTCTTAAAAGAGAGCTTTACAGATTTGTAAGGCTCTCTTCTTTTTTATGAATACAAAGATTAAAAATTTCACCTCTTCAAGTTCATCTAAAACTGAAAGCACATTTGTTTTCACAGAACTAGAATTTGGATTGATGGATAAAAGAATTCAATCCGTAGTTTTATTGGCAACGGGAAAAGCTAATTCCCCTTGGGCTATAGGAATTAGGCATACGCAACGAGAAGCTATTTGTGCAAATGAAAACTGGAAGAAAGATTTTTATGATCATGAATTTCCCAGTGTTCAACTTATTTAAACAAGGACGTTTTATGAGCAATAAACCAAATATAACAACCATCAATCGAACCTGGACTACAGAATCCGGGTTTGATTTTTCTTCTATCGATATTGCATGGAATAGTTGGGGAACACTCAACGAAAACCGTGACAATGTGATTTTGATTTGCCATGCTTTAACAGGCAATTCAAATGCTGAAGATTGGTTTTCAGGTTTATTTGAACCCGATGGTATCATTGATCCGGATAAGCATTTCGTACTTTGCATCAATAACCTGGGTAGCTGTTATGGCTCTACAAGTCCAACTTCTATTTCTCCAATTTCGGGGAAACCCTTTCAAGCGGATTTTCCAAAGATCACAATCAGAGATGTCGTCCTTCATCAACAACTATTACTCGATTTTCTTGAAATAAAAGGTATTGAAATGGCAATTGGAGGATCAATGGGTGGCATGGTTGCTCTCGAATTTGGACTGATGGATAATCGAATCCGATCTCTTGCTTTGATTGCTATGGGAAAATCTCATTCGCCATGGGCAATAGGAATCAGTCATGCGCAGCGGCAGGCTATTTATGCGGATGAGAACTGGAAAGATGGTTTTTACGATCTTGATTTGCCACCTAAGAAAGGTTTATCTGCTGCTCGATCACTAGCTATGATAACCTATCGTTCTGCTCAAAATTATGAACAAAAGTTTGGAAGAGGTTTCAATGAGTCTAACAGCCGATTTGAAGTTGAATCTTATTTAGAATACCAAGGAGAAAAGCTCCAAAATCGCTTTGATGCAAATTCTTACATCACCTTAACCGAAGCAATGGATTCTCACGATGTTTCCAGAAATCGAGGTTCTTTTAATGAAGTTCTAAGTTCTTTAACCAAGCCATGTTTAATTATCGGCATCAACTCAGACCTTCTTTATCCGATAACTGAACAGAAAGAACTGGCAGAATTAATTCCAAATTCAGCCTTCAAACAAATTACTTCCCAATATGGACATGATGCTTTTTTGATCGAATTCGAGCAGATCAATCAGCACCTAAAAACATTTTATCATCCTGTATTACAATCTTAAACTAAAAAAGCCACTCCTCCTTACGAAGAATGGCTTTTCTCTCTTTTACCAGCTACAAATATTTATCTGCGCCTGCCCATTTTGGCTCTTCTTTTCATTAGTTCTCCACGATCCGGCATTGTATCGAAGATCACTTTTTGATCCTCATCCAATAGCGATCTGATCTCTCCTTTTTTAGCAATATGTATCTTTTTGATACTCGCCTGTAACTCACTCATTTCATCCGCTACTTTGTTCAAAGCTTGCACGTCATAAGTGTCTCCAGAGGATAAAGTTCGTAAACGCGCTCTCTTTTCTCCCAATTGGTTTTCGAACGGAATTGATTCCTTTTTCCCTTCGAGCATGATTCCTTTGATCTCTTCTTTTTGCTCGTCACTCAAATCCAATTTTCTAAGCATTGCTTGCGGATCTCTTTGCATTTTGTCATTTGGTCCCATTCTTTTTTCAAAACGCTCTTTCACTTCTTTGCGTCTCTCTTGTTGATCGTTTCTTTGTGCTTGTACTGTTATTGTTCCAACTAGCAATAAAAGAAAGGTGGTTGTTATAATTCGTCTCATGACTGTCTCCTGTTTTTGATGATTTTGTATTTTTGTACTTTGTACACATCATTAGAAGAAAACCCTCAAAAAAACTTGCGGTAAGTGAAATTTTATGCTCCTAATCTTAAGGTTTTACAAAAAATGTTCTATACCCGTACTGATATAATTCAGTAAATAATTGCATATTTATACCCGAAAAGGTATAATAAGATTAAAATACATCAACTTATACCCGATCAGGTATATCATGAATTTGAATCAGGAACTTATTGACTTCGTCAAAGCACGAAGAACTCAACTTGGGCTTACTCAAAAAGAACTAGCAAAACGTTCAGGGGTGGGATTACGCTTTATCCGCGATCTTGAACAGGGAAAACAAAGTCTTCAATTAGATAAAGTAAATCAAGTACTTATACTTTTTGGTTATAAAATTGGACCTACAAAGATTATGGACCGTGATGAGCTATAGAAAAGCGGAGATATTTGCTGAGAAATCAAAAGCTGGAATACTTGAAGAAACAGAGAATGGGTATCGGTTTGAATACGACGCTGATTACATCGCCAAAAAAGCTTCTCAGCCGGTTAGCTTAACTTTACCTTTAACTGAAGAAACTTATGAATCAAAAGTACTCTTTTCTTTTTTTGATGGATTAATCCCGGAAGGATGGTTACTTAATGTTGTTGAAAATACTTGGAAGATAAATTCTAAAGACAGAATGGGATTGCTATTAGTAAGTTGCAAAGACACCATCGGCAACATAAGTGTGAGGGAATATGAGTAAATGTTTGATTTGCACTAACTCTGTAAAAGGCAGTAACAATTATCACACTAAATGCCTTCAAGAACTTTTTGGAAGAGACTATCTACCCACTCTAAATGTAACTATTGAAGAGCTCAATCATCTTGCAAAAAGATCAGTACTTAACCGGGTTACTATCCCCGGAGTACAAACCAAACTTTCTCTGGAAATAGAAAAAAAAACTACAGAAGCTGACAAGCTAACTATTGTTGGATTATGGGGAAGATTTATTCTGAAACCTCCCTCAAGTACATGGCCTGAGTTACCGGAGAATGAACATTCCACGATGTTAATGGCCAAATCAATTGACATTGAAACTGTACCATGTGGACTCATACATCTTTCATCGGGTGAGCGAGCGTACATTACTAAACGAATTGACAGAGATAGCTCAGGAAATAAGTTTGCAATGGAAGATATGTGCCAACTAACAGGGCGATTGACTGAGGACAAATACAAAGGTTCACACGAACAGATTGCAAAAATTGTAAAACAGTTTTCTGCTAATCCCATCTTTGATATAACTCGCTTTTTTGAGTTGGTATTTTTTTCCTACCTAACCGGTAACGGCGATATGCATCTAAAAAACTTCTCGCTCTTTAATGATCCAAAACAAGGGTGGAAACTTGCTCCCTGTTATGACCTGCTATCTACGAGATTGGTAATTTCCAAAGATGATGATCCTGATGAACTATCGCTTACCATTGCCGGTAAAAAGAGTAATTTTACTATCGAAACTTTTCGAAATCTAGGAATTGCTATCGGCCTCAACAATAAACAAGTTGACAATATTTTGGATAAGTTTGAATCACACCAAAACAATTTTAAGGAAATTATTGAGAAATCTTTTTTATCTGATGAGCTAAAAATAAAGTATTCAGAAATTATTACCGGTAGGTTTAATATTTTTGATGGATAGGCGAAGTTTATTCAAGCTGATATTTTAAATTTGTATCTTAGGCTCGCTATTTATAAAAAATTTTATCTATTCGAACCTGCATACATCATTAGAAGAAAACCCTCAAACAAACTTGCGGTATTTTTTATGAAATCACTCAAATTTATAATTTTAGTCTTAATCTTAGGCACTACAAATTCAATCCAAGCTCAGGATTGGCTCATAAAAAGATCTGTCTGGGGAAGCACCGATTCTGTTAATGCGGATTATGAACACACTATAGAATACATCACTATTCATCATGGCGGAGAAATATATCCGGATGATAAAAATACACTCGAGTACTTAAAGAACTTACAAATCTGGAGCCGCAATTCTAAAAACTGGATCGATGTGCCTTACCATTACATTGTTGATCGCCATGGAAAGATCTACGAAGGCAGACCTTTAAAATATCGTGGAGATACTAATACAACTTACGATCCAACCGGACATGCTCTGATCGTTCTTTTGGGAAATTTTGAAGAACAAGAATTAAAACAAGAACAGATCAACTCTCTAAAAACGGTAACAGCTTATTTAGCTGATTTGAAATCAGTTCCTTCAAAAAAGATTAAAACACATAAAGATTATGCGGAAACACTGTGTCCCGGAAAAAAGCTTTCTGCTTATTTGGAGACGCCTGACTGGCAAGTGTTTTTGCAAACGACTACTGAGAATTAGATATTCTAATTGCTTAAGGTAAGCTTTACAGAATTACCGGAAGCAGGAGCTTCCACCTAGCATTCCGCAGCTCTCAGCCTGTGCGTAAAGTATTTTTAAGATCTCGTTTACTTAATTTTTTTAAGCGGTCGTATAATTTAGTGGCTAATCCTCCAAGGATTCAGAATCCTTGGAGGATTTTTTCTTAAAAAATTAACTAGCTTTTTATACTCAAGCACCTTTCACACAGGCTGAGAGCTACGGAACGAGGTTAAAGTAATCCCTATTTTCCATAATAACCTTTGGCTTACTGAAAATCGAAATTTACATACTTAGATATGCAAAACTATCTCCGTAACCTCTATACATTCTTCTGAAGTAACCATCTGTAGTCTGATAAGCATGCACTTTAGACAATGGAATTTCGGTGGTGTCATTTACAATTATTTTAGAAGATTTGAATAATTTATTACTCATTTCAACCTTACCTCGAATAATTGTGCTGTCTTTCAGCTCAACAAAATTTCTGTATTGAGCGGAAGCTGACAATGAAATAGAAATGAGAAATCCAACAGATAATAAAAATTTTCGCATGGCTAATTTTTTAAGATTTGAAGAATATAATAAAGCCTAACCTTTAATTCTTATTAATTTTAAGGTTTTCTTCTTTGCATCCAATAGAGTGTTTTTCAAATATCCATAGTAACAGAAATGCACAAAAAAACCACATCAATCTTAGATCAATGTGGTTTTTGAAATTTAATATTTATTCTTTAAGACAAAAGTGGGCCCGGAGGGACTTGAACCCCCGACCAATCGATTATGAGTCGACTGCTCTAACCAGCTGAGCTACGGGCCCTAATATTTATCCACCAAGGCTCTGGTGGAAGGGCGACAAAGTTACAAGGTTTACAACCTATTTGAAAGCTCTTTTTTTGATCGTCGATTAAAATGATTCTTTTGATTTTCGCTGATTTTTAAAATCATCTCATTAGCTTTGTTTTAAATTTTTTTGATCTGAATGAATGTTCTAGCTTATTTTTTGTGTTTAAGATTAAAACAATATGATTATGCTTAGATTTCTTACAATTTTTCTTAGTTCCATCCTTTTTTCATCGTTATCAATAGCACAAAATACCGATCGCGCTACAGAGATTTTTGAAGAAGTAGATGCTCGCCGTAGTAAAATCACCTACGAAAAAACAGATATGCAAATGGTGATCTATAACAGTAAAGGGAGTACTCGTAATAGAGCTATCAACTCTTTTTCGTTCAATGAGGGAAAGGAAGAAAAGAGTCTGCTCATATTTGAAGAACCTGCAAATGTTCGTGGAACCGGCTTTTTGACGTTAAGTGATGGACAGAATGAAGTTCAAAAACTATATCTACCTGCTTTGGGTAGAATTCAAACCATTACCGCTTCACAAAAAGCTGATCGGTTTATGGGGAGCGACTTTACCTACGAAGATCTGGGCGATCAAAATCCTGATGACTATGATTTTGAACTCATCGAAGAAAAAGATAATACTGCCATTCTAAGAGCTGTAAAGAAAGAAAATAGTCAATACGCCTACATCAAATTCTACATCAATACAGAACGCTATTCGCTGGAAAAAGCTGCGTATTTCAATGAAAAGGATGAAATGATAAAACGCTTAGATACTGATAACTTTACCAATGTTGATGCTGACATATGGCGAGCAAATAAAATGACTATGTACGATCTAAAAGCAGATCGTAAAACGGAATTGATCTGGAGCAATCGTACGATCAATGAATCTATTCCCGAATGGAGATTCACAGAACGCGGATTGAAAAGGAATTGAGAAAGGAAAGAGGAGAAAGGAGATTTCCCAACCTTTCTCCTTTCACTCATCTCCTTTCAAATCCTTAGCTTTTATCCCGCAAATAATCCAAACCACCGACCATTATCATTCCTACTAACATTCAGAATAGATCTTGAGATTAGTCAGCCGAGTTTAAAATTATCCGGTCGAATAGTTAACATAGATACATCCACTTGATGTACTACTTGTGTGGCGGTTGATCCCATAAAAAATCTCGGGATTCCTGTTCTGCCATGTGTAGTCATAATTAACAAATCTGCATAATCATTGGCATATTCGGTGATTTCATGGGATGCGGATATTCCACGAATTATCTTTAAATGCACAGGCATTGAAATAGTACTGCCACCGTCATTCTTTATGATTCTGTACTTAAAGTCCTCGTTGGTTTCTTCAAGAGCTAATCCCAGTTCTTTGTGATCTTTAAAGTATTTACTGATTCTATTCTGGAATAATTCATCACTTTCTTCATTTGAAATACCAACTGTAGATGCTATAAACCCATACCCTTCTGCAGAATACAACTCATTGATGTATAGCAATTCTAAACTTGCATCAAATTGATACGCTAGTTCTACTGACAATGCAATAGATGCCAAAGAATGTTCAGATAGATCTATCGCAGTTACAATACGTTCAAATCCACTACTGGTATATTTTGTATTTACAGTAAGAACGGGCACGTGTGACTTCCGAATAACTTTATCGGTGATGCTACCTTTTAAGAACGTTGTATCGTGAGCTCCTTTTGCGCTCATCAGGATTAGATCGTATCCTTCTTTATTCGCAAAATCAGAAATTGCAACGGATGGCTTTCTGTCTACCAGCACATGAGTTTTGCCAAGATATTTTTCCATTATGAAATCGGATGCTAATTCCTCCAGATCAGTTTTAACCCTTTCAACAACTTTAGGATACAAATCTTTATTCATATCGAAAGGAAGACCAAGTTTATCAATGCTTTCACTCATGTACATACTAAAAGGAACAACGTGAATAAGATCTACTTTGGCCCCGTAAATATTGGAAAAAAAACCTGCTAATTTTAGAGCTGATTTTGATTGCTCTGAAAAATCCGTTGGGATGAGAATTTTATTAACTTTCATGATTACCTCCTTTGTTGGAATGGTTGTATATCATTGTAATCTATAAAAATGAAGAATTGATGAAGACTAGGTTTTTTTCTTAACAGATCTAATCTACTTCTAGTGTTAGTGCTTCTCAATACCAAACCCAATTTGAGGATTTTTCCAACCTTTTCCAACTCCAATTAGACCCGACCAACCGCTGGATTCAACTGGGAGCTTTGTTGCCGTGAAACCGGATGGTCGAGGTTTACGCCAAACGTTTTTCGCCCAATATGGATGCCGGAGCGGTAAATCCTCGCCGGATTATCGGCATCTTGTAACCTGAGTTCTGCCAAAGGCATCACTTTGTGGGATTCTTAAAGTGCTCTTAAAGACACTTAAACAAAGAGTTTGTCATTCAGAGTGTAATCAACGAAGCCTTTGGCGCAGTTGATGGAGCGAAGAATCTACACAGCTACGAAATAGCTCAATTTTTGTGCAGGCACTGAGTGACTCCTAGTGGAAGTTGGTTTAAAGCTTATTGAACTAGCTATCCTTGTTCCGAACGTCTCGTTCGGAATGCCTTGTTTGAGGCTCTGCCTCAATGGAAGCAGAGCTTCCAAATTAGCATCACGCAGCAGAGCTACGTGACGAGGAGAAAAGAATCAAAAAGCTGAGCTAATCTAGTCAAATCATACCATCACCGAATCCATTCCCGGATGGCGATTTACAGAACGTGGTTTGAATAGAGGAACTTAATTCATGTGCTATTTCAGCTATTCTTACCCTTGTGTACTGTTAACAAAGGGGCAGTAAGATGCTGGGCAACATGTTCGGTGGTAGATCCTAATAAAAATCTCGATAACCCTGTTCTACCATGCGTGTTCATAATTACCATGTGAGCATGCTCGTTTGCATATTCGATGATATCCCTGTAGGCATTGAAACCTTTCTCAATCTCAATTTTTAGTGGAATACTTATACTTTCAGCTCCTTCTGTTTTAACAATCTCACCGGAATAAAGCTCATCATGAAGTATCAATGAGAACTGCCCTTCATCATACTTCTGGAAAAAATTCTCAAGTCTATTCATTAACCCTGAGTACAAACCTTCCTTATTAATCGGGTTTACATACTCTAAGCCTTCCGTTCCTTCCGCCGGGCTCATTCTTACCCCAGAAGTATACAATTCAAAGACGCTGAAAAGATGTATTGTTGCTTTGAATTTACTTGCCATTTCGAAAGCTATGGGAATAGCTTCTAATGAAAAATCAGACATATCGGTAGGAACCATCACCGAGTTAATTTTATCGTGATGGAGCTGGTTATCTAATGCAAGAACAGGAACTTTAGAGTTCCTAACAACTTTCTCAGTAGTGCTTCCGTGTAGAAATATAGATGAATGCTCTCCTTTCGCGCTCATTATGATCATATCGTATTTTCCTTTCTCTGCATGTTCTACTATCGCATTAGAAGGCTTGCGGTCAATATCTACTATTAGCTTACCCACAGTTCCTTCTTTAAAATACTTTGTTGAAAATTCTTTCAGTTTTTGCCTCGCATTTTCAACGATTTTAGGATAAATATCGCCACCCATATCTAAGGGTAAACCCATGCTGCTAATACTTTCGCCCAAATATACCGATACTGGCACTATGTGAATTAAATCTACTTTACATGCAAATAAATCGATAAAGGTATTAGCAGCAGAAATTGCCGTGTTTGAATTTTCTGAAAAATCAGTTGGAATGAGAACTTTCTTAACTTTCATGATTACCTCATTTGTTGAAATAGTTGTACTTCATTATAGCAAATAAAAATGAAGAATTGATAAAGCCCACTATACTTCTTTTCAGCTTTTCTTCCTCAGCAAATCCAAACCACTTACCATGAACATCCCAATAAAAATACCAATTATTCCACCCCAAACATTGGTATTTGGATCTGCATTTTCGCTTACTCCAGGAATGAATGGTTTAGATTTTATCATCTTCTTTTTAACGGTCTCCACTTCTACTCTTTTGAATTCATCAAAGAAAGCATCTGCATTTAGCACCTTACCAATACGCTTGTATTCAGGAAGATTCTCATTTACTTCAGCATTCATCAGCTCCTGAACCCTTTCATCATTCAATGGCAATTCTTTTACTTCTCTGACCTGTTCCACAAAATCTCTGTTTTGATACGGCCAGATCACGAATAGTGAACCGATCAAAAAACCTATTAATACTGAAATGGTTTGAGAATGATACTTACCCAATAACCAGGACAAAAATCTGGAAAATGCGGCGAGTCCAACAACTGCGCCTAACATAAATGGAAGTAATCCAATGATTCCATCCATCGTTTCTACTCCGCCGATCTTTCCAATGTTTGAAAGCAGGTAGTCGTATTTGCGCATTATCAGCAATAAATAAGAACCTGAAATTCCTGGTAGAATCATTGCACAGATGGCGATCATTCCACTTAGAAATACAAAAGCCGGATGTTCAGGGGTATCAGCTGGGACTAAAGTCACAATCCATAAACCGATGGCAACCCCAAGAATGCTCATTAGAATTTCTTGCCAACTGATCTCATTAAGTGTTTTATAGAGGATATATATGGAACCCAAGATCAGACCAAAAAATAAACCGAATACAATTTCAGGATGAGTAAACATATAAACCTGAAGAGGTACTACTTTAGTAAAAAAGCCAAGCGCGGTAAAAATTCCCAGAAATAAAAAGATCAAAAATTTAAGATGTAATTCCTGAAAAGCTGTTTTCCATTTCAACGTAAAAAAGCTTTTTAAAAACACTCCATTTACACTTTTGATAGCATCCAATAGTCGCTCATAAATTCCAAGAATCAGAGCCATTGTTCCACCACTTACTCCAGGAACAATATCAGCAGATCCCATCAAAAATCCTTTAATCACTAAAAAGGGTGCTTCTTTGAATGAAGTTTTGTCTTTATTCGAATCCGGCATTATTCTCCCCATCCCTTTTCTCCGATCAGAGGAACAAATTTGAAATTTTCATACTCATCTTGCTTGTATTCAGTTTCCGAAACTCTAGTAATCTTCAACATCTTTTGGGTTTTATCATCCCCAACCGGAATCACCAATACTCCATCAATTTTTAACTGTTTGATAAGATCATCAGGAACTACAGGGGCACCTGCTGTTACAATTATTCCGTCATAAGGAGCGTAAGTGGGCCAACCTAATGTTCCATCTCCGGATTTTAGCAAAGGGGAATATCCCTCCACTTTCAACGCCTCTTTTGCTCGATGATATAATTCATTGTGCCGTTCTACACTATACACTTCTGCTCCAAGTTCACATAGTATCATGCATTGATACCCCGAACCTGTTCCAATCTCAAGGATCTTGTTTCCTTTTTTTAGCGCAAGTAACTCTGTTTGTGCAGCAACTGTATAAGGTTGAGAAATAGTTTGTCCTAAACCAATTGGAAGCGCACTATCGGTATAGGCTCTGTGATGAAGCGCCGTGTCAACGAGTTTATGGCGTGGAATCTTACCGATTGCCCTCAACACCCTCGAGTCTTTAATTCCCTTTTCTTTTAAAAGTTCTACCAGTTTCTGTCGTGGACGAACAAAGCGACGACCTTGATTTTGCATGCACCTACCAATTTTAGTGTTCATTAAAGTATAATGATTTCATCTCTTTGTTTTTTGTTAGAATAATAGACTATTTAATGCGATTCTAAATTTTACCATTCCATGTTTTGCAAGCAATTAGCTACCTATATTCAATCATGGAATTTATCGATACTCCTGTATTTCAGGTTTTTATTTATGCGCTAATAACAGCTCTTGCTACAGGCTTAGGCGCGCTACCCTTCTTTTTTATAAAAGATATCTCTCCTTCTTTTTTAGGAAAGTCTAACGCCGTTGCAGCCGGGTTAATGCTGGCTGCGAGCTATAGCCTCATTTTTGAAGGTTATAAAGAAAGTGAATGGATGACTTTAAGCGGAATGATAGCAGGAGTAACTCTTGTGGTTGTAGCTAATCGTTGGCTTGAAGGAAAATCTACGCCCGGCTTAAAGGATGTTGTTGGCGGAAAAAAGAAACAAATGCTGATATTTCTTGGAATAATGACTGTTCACTCTTTTGCTGAGGGAGTTAGTGTCGGCGTTTCTTTCGCAAGTACTATGGAGTTTGGTGTATTTATCGCCATTGCTATTGCCATCCATAATATTCCGGAGGGCTTGGCAATTAGTTTAGTTATGGTTCCAAACGGAACTTCGCCATTAAAAGCTGCCGGTTGGAGTATTTTTTCTAGCTTACCACAACCTTTAATGGCTATTCCTGCTTTTCTTTTCGTTCAAACCTTTAGAGAATATCTTTCTTTTGGTTTAGGATTTGCCGCCGGCGCTATGGTTTGGATGGTGTTTGCTGAGCTTGTACCTGAAGCTTTGGAGAAATGTAAACCACATACTATCGGGTTGTGGGTAACACTTGCCATTCTGGCCATGAGTGCCTTTCAGCTGCTGATAGGTTAGCTTTTTTCACCTAAAGTTTTACATTAAATTTAAATCTTTTTGCACCCCCAAAGCAATCAGTTTCTTAGATTTGGACAATTAATTGCTACTTCTTAAAACTACCAATGATCGGCAAACGTAGTCGTTTTCTTTACATATCTCTAGCCTTAACAGCTCTTATCTCAAGTTCATCATACGCTCAAATCAATTCCTCAACCTTAACAGTTTATATAGATTGCAGAGGTTGTGATGATAATTTTGTACGGAGCGAGATCAACTATGTACATTTTGTTAGAGATCAAAGTGTGGCTGAAGTCCAGCTGTTGGTAACTTTACAAAGAACAGGCGGAGGTGGATTCCAGTTTACATTGAACTTTATAGGTCTAGGAGAATTTCAGGAGAAAGATAACACTATACTTTTTATTTCTCCTCAGTCTGATACTGATGAAATTATGAGGAATAGGTTGGTTAAATATGTTAAGCTTGGTCTCATTAATTATTTAGCAGAAAAGGATATTATTACTGATCTTGAAGTAAATTATGTTGGTACTCAGGAGAGAATAACCAATAATCAGCAAGAAATTTTTGATCCATGGAATGGATGGAATTTTGAAATTGGTGCTAATGCAGATTTGAGTGGTGAAGAAACTCGAGAAAACTACCGATTGAATGGTAATTTCAGAGCTCAGAGAACTACCGAAAATTGGAAAGTGAGATTCAATTACTGGCAAAATTATAATAAACGCGTATTTATTTCCACCGATTCTCTAGGAAATGAAGCAAGAGAAGAATTTGTAACCGAAGCACAAAATGTGTCTGGTTTGGTTGGTCGAAGTCTTTCAAATCATTGGACTATCGGTTCTTATTTCAGAGGACAATCTTCTACTCAGGATAACATTGATCTCAGAATCGCAGTTACCCCTACTATAGAGTATAGTTTATTTCCATATTCTGAATTTAACAGACGTGCTATTACCATCCGATACGGCGTTCTTGCTGATCAAAATTTTTACTCAGATACTACCATCTTCGGAAAAACTGAAGAATTTCTATTTAGACAGGAGCTAACCATCCAAGCTGAGTATACTCAACCATGGGGAGGTATTAACAGCGAGGTTAGATTAGGAAATTACTTACATGACTTTAGTAAAAACAGACTCAATATTGATTTGAGAATGAATATGCGTATATCCAGAATTTTTTCTTTCAATGTAACCGGCAGGTATTCAGTCAATAACGACCAACTTTCTATTCCTGCCGGAGATTTATCCGATGCCGAACGGCTATTGAATCTTCGAAACCAAGCAACCTCTTATAATTTTGGTGCCTCATTTGGTTTCGAAATCAATTTTGGTTCTGTTTACAATAACGTTGTTAACAGTCGGCTTTAAAAATCAGGATTCAGATACGAGTTCCGTTTTTCAGGACGGAGTTCAACTTTTCTCCTCCTCTAATTCCGAAATCCAACGTTCTTATTGGGAATGGAATCATAATATCATTCTCATCGTACGCTTTTTTGATCGCCATAATTGCCTCACTTCGTGGAGACCAGAAATCCGGATTGGTTCTGAAATTTACCCAAAACCGCACTACGTAATTTATTGAGCTACCCCCAAATTCTTCGTAATAAAACTCTACTCCTTTATTTTTATCAATATGTTCTAAACTGTTTATTGCTTCCAGCGTAATCTTTCTAGTTTTATCGAGATCATCCCCATAAGAAACTCCACATTGAAGATCTATTCGTCGCTCACCATTTTTTGTAAAATTAGTAAATGGATTTTCATACACTTCTTTATTGGGAATATATACGATTTGTCCTTGTGGAGTATTGATTATAGTATTTCTCAAATTCAGTTTTTTTACCGTACCGTAATATCCATTGCTGTCAATAATATCTCCTATTCCAAAAGGATGACGCACTGATAATAAAATACCTGAAATAAAGTTCGCTGCTATATCCTGAAAGGCGAAACCTAAAGCAAGACCGATAATACCTGCACCTGCAAGTAAGCTAGTTACTGTTCCGTTAAGATTTAAAATTCCAAGTGCTATAAATACGCCTGCACCAATTATTGCTACTCCTAATATTGTTTGAGCCAAACCAACAATAGTTTTGTTTGTAGTGACTTTACGGAGCAGTTTCCCTGCATACTTTTTTATGATGCTGGCAATAAAGTAAAAAACGATTAATACCAGTACTGCTGCTGCTAGGTTTGGCAGCATTTCTATAGCTGAATTAAGCCATTCTTGTAGTTTATCAGTTATCAAGCTGTATCCTTCTTCCAAATTCATATGTTACATTCTTGTTACAAAGTTAGTGTTTATAATTGTTACAATGATTTCGTGAATTAAAATGTTCCAAAAATTGATAACTAATTGACTAACAATGACTTTTAATAAAAAATTTACTCCTTCTTTACTTGTTTCAGCACTTGTATTCCTATTTTCATCTACAACTTTTGCTCAAGATTATGCAATGTCAGCCGAGAAAGTAAATCCCGTTTTGATAAGTTCTACTATACCTGACGTATCCGTTAAAAACATTGATGGAGTAAATGTGAAGCTCAGAGACTTGGTTAAAACGCAACCAACGATCTTTGTTTTTTACCGTGGTGGATGGTGCCCGTATTGCAATCAACATTTAGCAGACCTAAAAAAAATTGAAAGTGATATCAAAAAAATGGGTTATCAAGTATTTGCAATCAGTGCTGACAGACCAGAACTTCTAAAAAAGACGATGGATAAACATGAGCTCTCTTATACCCTTCTATCAGATGCTCCAATGACAGCGGCCAAAGCTTTCGGTATTGCCTTCAAAATGGATGATAAAGCAGTAGAACGATATATGTCTTACGGTATTGATTTAGAAAAAGACTCCGGATACGACCACCATTTACTACCTGCACCGGCAGTTTTTCTTGTTGATCAGGAAGGAACTATCAAATTCTCTTATGTAAACCCAAATTACAAAGAACGAATTGATGGCGGTATTCTCCTAGCTGCTGCTAAAGCTTTTAGTGAGTAAGACAGTTCAAATATAAAAAAGAGGACGAGTTTTATTCGTCCTTTTTTACTAAAACTCTCCAATATTTTCTATTTACTTGATCAGAGTTAGCTTGCGTGTTTTTACAAAATCTCCGGCTGTAATTCTGTAAAAGTAGATACCACTTGCCCAGGCGCTTGCGTTTACATTTACGGTATAAGTTCCTGAACTTTGCGCTCTATTTATTAAGGTAGAAACCAATCTTCCGGTAACATCATACACCTTTAAGGTTACATCTGCTGTTTGAGGAATAGAATAGCTGATATTGGTGGACGGATTAAATGGATTGGGATAGTTTTGATTTAAACGGAAATCATTAACCAACTCAACTTCTTCTTCATTATTAACTGAAAAATTATCCGAGTTAAATATATACACCGCGCCCTTCACAAAATTGAAATCAGAACCTTGAGTAAGTAAGAAATCATTCTTTTTATCTCCATCAAAATCACCAACAGCAGAATGAGCCGTTTGAGCGAATATGTTATTATTGTGAGCTCCAAGACCTAAAAGTTGATTCGGAGCTTCGAATAGAATATCCCCATCTGTGTTTAAAGTTGTGATATCTGAAGCTCCGAAATAAACAACTGCATTTGTTTCCGAATTAGCTCCGAAATTTTGGGGAGTAGTACCTATTAAAATTTCATCTGCACCATCACCATTTTGATCCGGCACCGTCGTTAACTCGCCTAAGTGTGATGTTAGTAAATCGTCAGTTTCAAAGATATTACCAACACCTATAAAAAGGTTTGTTTTTAGACCAAATTTATGATCAACAAGACTATCCGGCTCGATACCTCCTAAATATATATAGTTCGCTTCGGCTCCTTCGTTCCTATCAGCTACAGAGTAATGTAGAAAAGGGGAAGCTATAATGTCGCCGAGTCCATCTCCATTGTAGTCGCCACTATCCATATTTAATCCGAAAAAGGAAAGAACTCTTTCACCATCATCACTAGGTTCAAAAATTGTTACCAATGGTTCCTGAGAAAAAGAACCACCTGAACTTTCATCGAATCCAGAATAAATATGAATTGTATTATCTGCATAAAACGAGAGCGCAAGATCATTCAACCCATCTCCGTTAAAATCTTTTATTGATACAAAATTTGAAGCATAGTAATCAATTTCTAAATCCGGCGTATCTGAAAAAGTTTCTCCTCCATAAAGAATGTATGTTTTCTCCGAAACCTTAACGGCTGAAAATACAAGATCTTCAATTCCATCATTGTTAATATCTCCCGCATTATCCGGAGCTTCAAATGCATAACTTGACCGAAAGTCTCCCAGTTCTCCCGGAAACATTTGACTGAATGTGAGCTCATAATCAGAGATATTATCCATGTTCTGCCCACCAAAATAGATATTAATGCCCGAGGTTTCGTTTCGATAATTAATTGCAATATCCGAAAACCCATCTCCATTAAAATCACCTGATGCAGGAGACGAAAGTTGATATTTTTCCTGATGATTTATTACCAGATCAGGAACAGACTTTGACAAATCTCCTCCAAAAAATACTTCTAATCTTGGAAAAGCATTTTCATTTTCTGAAGATCCTATATAAGCTATAGCATAATCATCAATTCTATCACCATTCAAATCTCCTGCATTTAGATTATAGTGTGAATACTCGAATTCCAAAAAAGGCGATGGATAACGGATTTCTGAAGTGTTAGAAAAACTTACGGAAGAATTCCCAAAGTAAGTTCTGTATCCATAACTATCCTCTTCAGAAAATTCAAGTACGAGATCATCAATTCCATCCCCGTTTATATCTCCGGGGTATCCTGAATTATTAGCTAAACTGCTTATTCTTGAAAAAGATCCCTCTCCCAGATCAGGTACAAAATTATTCAAATCTAAACTTGCATTGCCCAGCACTACGCTATACTCTTCTCCATCAATAAGTAAATCTATATAACCATCATCATTGTAATCACCTATCACAGTAAACCCTGAACCAAAGAATTCATCATAATTTACAACATCAAAGGTGTTTTTTGAAGAAGTGGTATCGTTTGTAAAAATGTAGGTTCTGTCTTCTACATAGGTTATCAATTCTTTAAAACCGTCATTATTTATATCTACAGCTGAATAATTACCGCTTGCAAAACTAACAACATTATCAAAAGTTTCTGGGAAGTCCAAAGTATCAATCGCAGATAATTCATCGTCTTCATCTAATTGATAGACAAGGATTTTACCAACATTTTGGCTTTGCAGACCAGCTATCTGAATAATTTCGGGAGTTCCATCACCTTCTAAATCCGTATAAAGCAATTGTTGTCTCAATCCGGTTGGATCTGTTACTTTATCATTAGAAATCGTTTTTACCGTAATAGCTGCAATATCTGCTGCTCCAAATATGATATAAAATTCATCGGTGAAAGTGCTATTTATTTGATCTCTAAAAACAAGCACGTCATTGAAACCATCCCCGTTAAAATCCCCATAACTTTCTATATCTGGGAATCCCGAAATATCAGTTAATAGGTCTCTACGTTCGATTTGGGTAAGATTGCCTCCTGATGCATCCGAATAAATAGTGAGTGTACTGTCCGAAAAAATATATCCTTCGGCAATATCATCTCCAGTCAAGTCATCAATCAGAATGAGCCCATCTTTGAAAATAGAACTGCTATCTACAAAAAAAGCGCTGTTTTCTTCCGAAATACCGGTTGAAGAACCATAGAATAATTTGGTTTTTAAAATACGATCGGCAAGATCTTCCGTTCCCGCATCTGCAACTAAAACAGAGTAATAAAAGTCCTGAAAACCATCTTTATTTACATCCCCTGCAGCTCGAAGATTTGATGACGGGGAAAAGTTCATACCCTCTTCTGGATAGGCTGTACCGCCAATCATTCCAGATGGTAGTAACGTTTCCAAAGATAATTTTTTTGCTCTTAACTGATTTTCAGCCTTAACAGATGTGTTTAGCTTAGTTTCTTTTTTGATATAGGTTTTCTCTTTTTCCGATTGTGCAAACAATAACGTAGAAAAAGAAAACAGTACGATTGTAACTATTATTTTTTTCATAATCCAAAGTATTATTTAGTATTAACACTTACATATAGTAAAAATAAATAATCCTCGAACTACATGATTATGTAGTTTTGTAAATCTCGATGTTAGCTTTGTTAATCCCTATCTTTATTGAATGAACAAAACTTCAAAAACCGACCTTAAATCTCTAGCCAAAACAGAACTCTCTGATTTTTGCTCAGAACTTGGGTTACCTCGCTTTAGAACAGATCAGATTTTTCAGTGGCTCTACCAAAAGGGAGCTTCTTCTTTTGAAGAGATGACCAATCTCCCCAAAGATCTAAGAACCAAACTAGAAGAAGTAGCTTACATAAATCGTATTACACTTTCTCAGCAGCAGAAATCAAAAGACGGTACTATAAAGTTCTTGTTTAAGCTTGCTGATGAGGATAAAGACTATAAAATTGAAGCTGTTTTAATTCCGGATTTCTATGACGATGGAGTAGCAAATCGTTTAACCGTTTGCGTTTCTTCACAAGTAGGTTGTGTTTTCGGCTGTGCCTTTTGTGCAACCGGGAAAATGGGCTTTTTTAGAAATCTGAGCCACGGAGAAATAGTCGATCAGGTTCAATATATCAATGAAATTTCTTTGAAAGAATATGATAAGAAGATTACTAACATTGTGTATATGGGGATGGGCGAACCTCTTCATAATTATAAGGCAGTGGTGAATTCTTCTTCTATCATTTCTGATCCGCTTGGCATTGAACTTTCTCCAAAAAGAATTACTGTTTCTACCGTGGGACTTTCAAAACAGATTAAAAAAATAGCTGATGATGAAGAACCGTTCAACCTTGCAATTTCACTTCATGCACCCACCGATGAAAAACGTGACAAAATCATGCCGATTAATAGCTCTATGAATTTGGAGAGCCTGGAAGACGCTGTTCGGCATTATTACCGCAAAACAGAACGGCCACTCACTTACGAATATTTGCTTTTCGATAATTTCAATGATTCTAAGCAAGATGCAAGAAATCTCGCCAAAATTGTAAAATGGGCTCCAAGTAAAGTCAATATCATCATGTATAACAATGTGGCCGGTGTTGAACTTCACAGAGCAAGAGAAGAACGCTTGGATGCATTTATGAAAGAGCTTTCTAAGAATGAAGTTAGAGCAACTGTTCGTAGAAGTCGTGGCGATGATATTGATGCAGGATGTGGGCAGCTTGCAATTCGTGAAGGCTCACCTAAAGGGAAAACAATAGCGAAGTAATCCTTTTACTTTGTACCCTGCGTTCAACCTAAGAAAAGGTTTATAGCCAATCCAGAAACGCCTATACAGTGACCGCTTTCAGGAGAAGAGCCTATACAATGGAATATGTGATCGTAGAATGTTTATATACTCCCAGAAATCAAACATACACATAGAAGTGTATTTCAAAATGCTGCCTTCTATAGTCGTTTTGCTTTACTTTTGTACCGATACTGAGTTTCCTCAGCACAGGCTCCAGTAACAATGCCGAAGGCATCCAGCCAACCGAGCCTGTTGCACAACTACAACGTTAAAATTCCGGCAA
>TARA_R110002126_G_scaffold76907_5_pt1 | contig 36622 bp, 40 predicted proteins | sample TARA_R110002126 | Tara Oceans TARA_R110002126 (sample SAMEA4397536) | marine metagenome | biome: Polar Biome; feature: [DCM] deep chlorophyll maximum layer (ENVO:01000326); material: water (ENVO:00002006), including particulate matter (ENVO:01000060) such as... | depth 30 m | reverse complement strand
GGCGACCGGCTCGCCGGTATGCGCCGCAAGCCGAGCTCTCCCCATAACCGCGCTGCCCCCGCTGCGCTTCCTGCCGAATAGGTTTTCCCATGGTCAAAAAAAATCTCGCACTCACCACCCTTTCCGCGCTTGCCCTGTCGGCTTGCGCGGCGGGGCCGGATATCGTCGTTCCCTCTCTCCCCCCTGCGGCGACCGGCCCCTATCTTTCTGCAGAGGCGCAAGCCGTGTCGCCGACACCGCTGCCCACCGAATGGTGGCGTCTCTATAACGACCCGGTGCTCGACGGCCTCGTCGAGGACACGCTGCGTGCCAATACCGACATCCGCCAGGCGGTTGCCAGGATAGCCCGTGCCCGTGCTGGTTTGCGCGGCGCGCGGGCCGATCGCCTGCCGCAAACCGACATCGGTGGGGGCGCAAATTATGCGCGGCTTCCTGAAAGTTCGGTACCGGCCGGTGCCAGGCGCGAGGATTGGGCTTTCGATGTCGGCGTCGAAATCGGCTATGAGGTGGATTTCTTTGGCCGGGTGTCCGGCGGGATCGAAGCGGCCCGGCTCGACCTCGCCGCCACGACGGCGGACGCCGATGCCATACGGGTGATCGCGGTCGCCGATACCACCCGCGCTTATGCCGACGCGGCCTCCGCGGCCGCCCGGTTGCAGGTCGCGCGGGACATTGTCGCGCTGCTCGACCGGTCGCTCGCGCTGACCCGCAAGCGCCATGACGCAGGGATGGAAAACGGGCTGGCCGTCGCCAGGATCGAAACCCTGAGGGAGCAACGGGCGTCCCAGATTCCGGCAATAGAGGCGGAGCGGCGCGCCGCATTATTTGCGCTGGCAACGCTGACCGGGAAAGCGCCTGCCGAGCTGCCGTCGGTCGCTGGCGAGCGCAGTGTTGCGCTCGAAATTTCCGTGCCGCTGCCGGTTGGCGAGGGCCGCGACCTGCTTGCCCGTCGCCCCGACGTACAGGCGGCAGAACAGCGCCTCGCCGCCAACACAGCGCGGATCGGCGTCGCGACGGCGGACCTGTACCCGCGCATTACGTTCGGCGGATCGCTGGGCGCGAGCGGGCCCAATATCGGCGATCTTTTCGACGGCGGGGCCCTGCGTTTCCTGCTCGGCTCGCTGATCAACTGGGCTTTCCCGAACCAGGAGCCCGCACGCGCGCGTATCGCTGCGGCGGAGGGCGCTACCCAGGAATCGCTCGCCGCCTTCGATAATACAGTGCTGCGCGCGCTTCAGGATACGGAAACGGCGCTGACCTATTACGCCCGCGCTCTGGATCGGCGGCGGGCCCTGCAAGCCGCAAAAGCTGCCGCCAGTCGCGCCGCGGCTATCACCCGCGCGCGTCAACGCGAAGGCATAGTGAATTCCCTGGAGTTGCTCGACTCCGAGCGGACCTTGGCAGAAGCCCGCGCCGAGCTGGCCGATCAGGACGGAGAAATTTCCCGGCGCCAGATCGATCTGTTCCGCGTCCTGGGCGGCGGATGGGACCGTCAGGGAAGCAGCCTGTGAACTGCGAACGCCAGAAGCCCAAACAGGTTGGTCTTTTCATGCAATCGGTGATTTATCGCAGCGGACGCACATTTCTGTCCCATCTCCTACTGTATCACGCCATATAGGTCATATTAGCGGCGCGGAACGGGCTGGCCATTTCTGCGGAGTTGATCAAGGATTTCAAGGTCGCTCTCTTTTCCGTTTCGTTTCCCGCGGTTTATAATCGACTATCGCGTTTCCGGCGCAAGCCGGTAGCCTACCCCCGGTTCGTTTATGACCAGAGGCTATTATGAAACTTCACGACGGGTTGAGACAGGGTTCATTAGCCTGTTCTATTTGCTGCAACAGGACCAGGTCGTCGCGAATGAGGATGGGACGATCAGCGTGTCTTCGCTGGGCGACAAGCGTTTCCGCGAAATTTCGCCCAACCTATGGCGTGAAACTGGAGGAACACGGCAGTTGCTCGTGACCGAGGCGGGCGGGCGCCGCGCAATCATCGACAGCCATAATCCTGCCTCCCTATTGCAGGCTGCACCGGTCAGTCGCAATGGTGCACTCTTCCAGCTCGTAGCAGGACTGTCACTGCTGGTGCTGCTGTGCACAGCCATTGTCTGGCCGATCGCGGTGTGGGTGCAGCGCACCCGCCAGCTTCCGCCAGTCGCTAGCGGCCGCGCGGCCCTGCTTCGCCGTCTGACGCGCATCGCCGTCGTCTCCAATCTGGTCTATCTCATTGGCTGGTACGGGCTCCTCGCACCCATTTTGAGCAGCGATGTGGGATTCTACAATGAGAGTCTCGATGGTTTTATCCGCAGTTTGCAAGTGACCGGAATCGTGCCACTGCTTGCAGCGACCCTGGGGGTTTGGAACGCCTGGTTGGGCTTCAGGACGAAGCAAGGCTGGGGCGCGAATGTTCGCAGCGTCATCGTTGCGCTGGCATTGATCGGCTTCCTTTGGACCGCCTGGATGGCCGGCTTCCTCAGCTGGAGTATCAATTATTAGAGGAAAGAAAAGGCGACCATCCAGCCGAGGGGAACCAGGAATTTTGAGTCCATGTGCGGACCAGGCAACCATGCTGGCGGACGAGGGCGACAATATCATCTTTCTCAGGCTGTGTAATAATAACGGGCCTCGCCGGGAGTCGTTATGCCGCTTGGGCCATGCTCCCTGCTCTTCGTCCTGACCGACGGGATTCTGTTGTCCGCCAGCTCCACCGGTCCTGGAATGCTGCGCGCCCCTCTGGCGAAATGGCGATTCAGCTGGTGAGTGTGGCTATGCTCTCCAGATCATAACGGAAGCGATCGGATCACGGATTCGGCTCTTCTATGAGACCGTAGTATCCCGCTGTTCCGTCATCAACGGAACGCTCGCGATCCTGTGCAGTGACGCGGTCTTCAGCATGGCCTTTTGATAATATTACTCCAACATTGGCTGCATTTCCTGTAGAGAATCGGGCAGCAGAGTTTGCGGTGCGACTGTTCGGACTGGTCAGGCGGAAACTATCTCGTGCGCAAATCATTGCTCGGTTACAGGCTCGGCTACCTTGCGAAAATGCAAATCCACTAACATTTATTAAGACTACGCGAGTTCGCTTATTTCATAAGCGACCCCGTTGATGAAGCAAGCTGCAGAAGGATAGTGTTGCCGTCATTCTTGTCGGACTGAGAAGGCCGGGGATGAAAGGCTTGGCTATTTGGACGGGGAACACAATCCCGAACAAGGATTTCGGCACTCCCATAATCCAAGTGCCTACCGGGCTCGGCTGACCATGTGATATGAAGCCTGAAAGAAAATGCGAAATGGCTACAGTTGTAGAACTTAATTGCGGGCCCCACTCCATTGCATCCAGAACCAACGGCATTGAATTGGGCAGGGGAGCCATCGCGGCTACCTACGTGCTGCCGATAGCATCCCATGCCTCGCAGGCACGAGTGCTCGGCGGCTATCTCAAAAGACTGAGCCGTGTCGTCGCGGATGTTATTGTCGTCGACGGATCGCATCAAGGGGTGTTCGATGCCCATGCCGAGGCTTGGGCCGCTTACGTCCGGCATATTCCTCCAACCAGTCGAACAACCAATGGCAAAGTTGCAAATGTTGTTACAGGGGTGACTGCCGCGCATTTCGATACCGTCATCGTGGCAGACGATGATGTACGCTATCGAAAGAACGAAATTCAGCGCATTGTTGACCTGTTGGGCGAGTATGAAGTGGTGCGTCCGCAGAATATGTTCAAACCATTGCCTTGGCATGCTCGTTGGGACACAGCGCGCAGCCTTCTTAATCGCCTTTCGGGCGGTGATTGGCCGGGAACATTGGGAGTAAGAAAATCAGCGTTGCTCACGGCGGGCGGATATAGCGGCGACGTATTGTTCGAGAACCTGGAAATGGTTCGTACCGTCCAAGCGATCGGCGGCCGAGAAGCGGTAGCGCTCGACCTACTGGTCCTTCGCAGACCGCCGACTGTACGGCATTTCGTCTCGCAGCGAACGCGGCAGGCATATGATGAGTGGGCAAGGCCGATACGCTTTGGTGCCCAGCTGGCCTTGCTTCCTCTAGCTGTCTGGTTGGCACGAGCAGAAGGTTTCCGCGTCCTTTTGATTCTTGCTGCTTTCAGTATTGGAGCCGCTGAACTCGGACGCCGGAAAGGGAAGGGGGGTACAATATTTCCCCCCACGAGTGCGCTATGGGCACCGGTTTGGCTTGCTGAACGTGCGCTGACCGCTTGGATCGCACTTTTTACCCGGGTGTTGCTGGGGGGAGTACGCTATCGGAACACGAGATTGAAACAGGCTGCAACGCCGCTCAGACAATTGCGTCAGCGTGTATCTCGAGTATCTCGCAAGGGCAGAGGTCTACCTGAAATTGGAAATATAGAACTGCAAGGGTTGCCTCATAAGAATCACGCAAAACATTAATTAGAAACAGTGGTTTAGCATAGAAAATACAAGGACCTCGTTAACTATTGATTGGACTTCTTTGATCATCACTGGGGATGAGGAAACGCGGTAAGAGGAGCAAAAATGCGCCCATCAGATACAGCGACTATCGAAATGACCTGCATCCTCAGCTGCTTATCTGGGCTGTGGCAGGCACCGGTTCGCGTATCAATCCCTAAACTCGCTACGCTGCGGCGGACACAACAGATAACCTCCAAGGGACGCCATTTCATTCGATGTCGGTTGGCGCTCGTTGACAATGAAGCGCCTAGGGCACTGCCATCCCAGACTGAGCGAACCATCCTGCAGTGCGGACACGATAACGTGACCGACCTTCAATTTAAGAAAATCGAATAAGGCCTTTGGCGCTAACATTTGTTAGTACGCGTTAAGTCCAGTTGTCTCATAAACCATGCCAATGATGAACCAGCCTGGGGTAAATTTGTTTCATGGTATTGATATTCGGACGCATGTGACCGCACGCATTTCGGTCACAACCAAGCCCTTCCTCGGCGAACATCCCGAAATCCCTGATTCGGGTGTTTTGACCTCAGTGAGGATCATCCTCAGCGAGATTGGTGAAGGAAGCATGCTCGTGCTGTTTCGCTTGCCGACAAGGGGGCCGGATCTGATAGCGGCTATTTTGAAGTCTTGGGAAGCTCCTACGAAAGTCAGGCGCATGGGCTTCATTCTCTTGCGGGTTTCCGCTTGGGCGCACAATCCATCATCGGTCCGGGAGTGCAATATATGACCGATGCGTCCCAATTAATTCTGGATTTTGAGCGATTTGTCGGTCAGCCATCATATCCCTGTTTAGGGGCGAAAAGTGCGTTGGGAAGAAAGCAGATAAAATATATTATCGCGCGCGATATCCAGTCTGCCTGGGATGACCTCCCCATTATCGACGCATTGGCCGGCTTTGCAGTTCAATATGCGAAAACGCCGACCATGTTCCAAAGTCTGGCGGTAATTTTCGAATCAAAGGCAGTCTTGACGGAAGAAGAGTTTGAACATGCATTATGGGACCGGTTGCAATCCCTCCATGACAAGGACGAATTCCATGGATTTCGATATGATGCAAGTGTCACCGCTGAGCCCAGCCATCCCGAATTCAGCTTAAGTTTCGGGGGCCAAGCCTTTTTTGCTGTGGGACTTCATCCCGGTGCCAGCAGAAAGGCACGGAGATTCACGCGAAATGCAATTGTTTTCAATTTACATGATCAGTTCGAGCGATTGCGAATTTCTGGCAAATATCAAGGGATGCGCGAAAAAATTCTTAAGCGAGACGAGGACTGGAGCGGATCAATCAATCCCATGCTTGCCGTTCATGGCTCAATCTCGGAAGCGCGTCAGTACAGCGGCCGGGTAGTCGGGGAAGACTGGGAATGTCCGTTCCGACCCCATCAACTGCAGAATTTTGTCTCGGAGCATGATCCGGACATCTCCGAGTGGTGAGAAAGAAAAAACGAATAGTTGGTGGAAACATGGTCATTCCCTCGTTCCATCAAGCTCACCGAAGCGCCCGATGCTCAAGGGTTCAGTGGTGAAGGAAACGCACAAATCTTGTCCATTAGCTGAATGATCTCAGTAGTGGGTTTGCGGCATCAGAGTGAATGCGATCGTGAACACAATGGTTCAGGGATCAGATGGGCTGGCTGAATGATAGGCAACTGCGACTGTGTTCACGGGTAGCAGCATTTTCATATTTTGGGCAGCGCATAGCGAGGGGACTGCAGTTTTCGAAAAACTTGATGCGCACAGCGCAGAACCTTTTCCCCGATCGAACTTGCGGCTGATCGCGATCTTGATGTCACGGGGAATTATTGGCCTTGCCGGCGTTCTATGGATAATCAGCGTTTAGCCGCGTTGCGCCAAAACTTCCTAACCTAGACCTCAGAGCGGATTCGCAATGCAGACCGCGCATCCCGTTTGTATTGATAAGCCAACAAAGCTATGCCTGATTATCGGGACGGGTTTATCCATGAAACGCAATCGGCAATATAATTGAAATGTTGACTAACCTATTTCTTAAAGGGCGCCTACGACATGCCTTGACGAACCACGAAAATAACGCGTTGGAAAACGCTATCGAGGCTTGTGTGAACTTGGCTCCTAAAGAGGTTCTGATACGTAAGGGCGAACTGGCTGAACGCAGCACTTATCTTATTGAAGGGTATATGCTGCGCTATATAGATGGAATTGATGGGGACCGCCAGATTGTTTGCGTCCATGTTCCGGGGGATTTTGTCGACTTGCATGGCTTCGCAATGAAACGGCTTGATCATGACGTTTGTGCCCTAGGCGAAGCCAGGGTCGCTTGCGTTTCACACAGGGCGCTGGGCGATATGATGCAAAATGAACCGCATCTCGCAAGAATATTGTGGTTCAGTACCCTACTTGATGCAGCAATGCATCGCGAGTGGATCTTCCGCTTGGGCAGACTATCTGCAAAAGCACGTTTGGCACATTTCATTTGCGAGTTACATGCACGGATGAGTTTTGTGGGTCTAGTACAAAATAATGTCTTGGATATTCCCTTAACTCAGCAGGACCTCGCAGAAATATGCGGGGTCTCACCCATCCATATCAACCGGGTTGCAGCGGAATTGCGTGAAGAAAATATTGCAACGTTGGTCCGTCCGCTCCTTTTCATCCACGATCTTCAGGCTTTGCAAGATATGTGTCAATTCGATAGCACCTATCTCTACGGTGAGGGCAGCCTGCATGTCGATAGTGAACTGAAACTCGATTGATACAACAAGCGTGTCACAGCGATTTTTCAGCTTTGCGTCTTTCTCTCTCTTTCTAACGGTTACCTGCGGCTTTCCGGATACCGGTGAACCCGATTTTTAGCGAATGCCTTTTTTATATCGGCGCTTTTTCAAGTTTTCACATAGGTTCCTTCGGCGCCTATTTGATGAACCAACACGATATCCAGCATGGTGTGGGTAGTGCAAACAATAGCCTTCAGCCGGATTCGTTCTGTCGGTGCTGAGGGTACTGAGGGTACTGAGGGTACTGAGGGTATGATGACCGAACGATCCAATCTATCAATTAGTATTGATGGTGACCGATATTTACCGCCAACACTCCCGACCGCTCAGTTCCAGAGGATCTCCAGGGTATCAAGCCATAGCGTATCTGGACATCCCGATTCCTTGCGGCGTCAAACTTCCATAGCTGCACATAGCCCTCAAGCTAAACGGGGGCGGCGCAATGCCGCCCCCGTAGTGTGTCGTTCACGCAGTCCGTCAGGCGCTGGTCTTTTTACCTGATTTTGTTGAACTGCTCTCCGAATAAGTATCCGCTTTGCGATCCCAACGGTCACCGGAGTCCCTATCCACGCGCAGGTTATTCTGGACGTGTTGGGTTCCCGATACGGAGTCGCAACAATCCTCCGCGCGCCGCTTTGCTGCTTTGCTGTCGACCGTCCCGTCAAGGGTGATTTCGCCTTTTGAAACGGAAACCGAGATGTCTGATGCATCCACCATGAGATCATCAGTGAGACGCTCATTTACGTCTTCTTCGATTCGGCTATCCGAGCGGGTATAGTTTTTCGGCCCCTTTCCGCGATGTCCGTCTCGGTTGCGGCGCCGTGCTGCCTCTTCATCACCGAACCAAGACATTACTTCATCGCCTGCCTTGTCCAGAAAACCGCGATCTTCCTGATCGTACTCGTCCCGGTCACCATAAGACGGTCCGTCGGACCAGCCTTGCTGCCCGCCATAATAGCCGCCGCCATATCCGCGATTACTTTCATTTCCATAGTTTCGGTGGTTGCGACCGTAGCTTGGACGGTCGGGATAGTTAGAGGCGCCATAGCCAGCGGCTGATCGTGACTTGTCGCCGCCATAACCGGAACGGCTACGGTCATAGTCGTGCCCAGTGAAGCGGCGGGAATCTTGGTCGCTGCGCTCGCGGTTTCGACGATTAAGATCGCCGTTGTCATAACCTCGATATTGGTTGCCGACCCGATCCTGGTTTTCGGCTTCGCGCCAATCGTTGTCTCGACGAAATTCGCGATCATCGCGATAACCGCTGGTCCTATAGCCGCCGTTCTGCCAGTCGTCATAATCACGTTCTGAATTGTAATAATTTCTGTTTTGCATGGTCCTTCTCCTAGTGGGGGATTTAATGGTGCCTGCCGGGTGCGGGGGTCAAATCAGGGACTTTGATAACACCCGGCAGACAAGCGATTTTACGCATCGCCGTCGAAAATGGTTCCGGAAAGCTCACGGGACAGCGGAGGAAAATTCAATGCAGAGGCGATCACCCCAATCTAAGAAAGGAAAGTGGAGCGGTTTTATCGCTGACATTAAGAAACTGATTTACTTAGTGAATTCTGCGCAATGGTGAACGACCGACGTAAATAATCGCAGAAGGAAATAAATGAAATGTCGGATATCAGACGTTTGCTATTTTCCATCTTTTGTTTGCGTTTTTGAGGCCAGGAAGGTTTACTATGAGCATAAGCTCATGGGCGCTTTGCCTGGGACGCGGCCACGATCAAAACTGGAGTATCATATGTTTCACATATTTGCCGAGCTGCTCCGAGAACATCTCCAGATTCCGGACTGTCTCCGATAAGGACCAGGTCCGGAGGGCGCATTTTCGCGATCACGACCGCGTCTTTCCCAGTCAAAACATGGTCAAAGCTATCGAAGCCAAGATCGCAAAGACGCTTCGAAAATTCGCTGCCAATGACTACATTTTGTTCGATAATCAATATATGGCTCATCAGAAATCCTGGCGTGTCAACTAGCGGAGCCTGGTCGCGAAACTGTAGTGAACGTCCGAGATGCGCTCTCGCAATAGGGGGAGCGACGTAGCTGGCTGTTTGGTGTTCCGATAAACCAATCCTCCCGGCACAAAGCGCTTAGGCAACGCATTCCATGCAGCTGCCCTATTTCGGGCAACGCACCGTGGCGGAAAAATCGCGCTTGTCGCTGAAGGGGGCTCGCACTTACCACTTGACGGCCGCACTCTTTCTGGGACGACAATTTTAAAAATACCAAAAACAGTATGAGCGAGCTTGTCGTCTGTTCGCGCTGGCCGGATCGTCAGAGGGGACAATATGATCTGCGATCGTAAGTTCGGTGGTAAGCTAGCCAACTCATAGCCGTGGCGAAAGTGCTGAGAACGCCAATAGTTCACGGAGGCAAGTCTGCGCTTCACAATCGCGCCCTATCCCGCCGCTTCCTAGTCAATTGCACGATGGGGCCTCCTTCCAGATTCCTGCATAAAGCGCCGACGCCTTTTACCTTCCTTGAGCAGATCATGGATCTCTAAACGACGCCACCCTGATTGAGTTGCTTGGCGTTAGTACAAGGACAGCAATATTGGAAAATATATGGCAGAATGTGATTTGCTGGGGGATAGTTTAATCACGGCCTTGGATGAGTTTCAGATGAGACATTTGGCGGCCTGCAGTCTCGACCAGAAAGATGAACCGAAGCATAGGCAAGAGGAGTATCGGATTCAAGAACTTCGGGTTGGGCTTGAAACTATCTGCGTGGCAATGCGTTACCCGGAGTATGGAACAGAGGCACACTCCTAAAGCAGATCATCCTGGCGCACAGGACAAAGAGACAAAAACCAGCGAGATAGAAAGCGAAAAGGCACGTGGCGGAAACATTATTTTGAACACGCCGGGCCGCAGGGCAATTTTTGTCGGCGGGCTCATTGCCTGGGTCATATTCATGGTTGTGGCGGCACTGATTGGCTATGCTTGATCCATGATCGCGCACGCAAGCCTGTGACGCTATTTTTCCTTGTCATCGGCAATGGCGCGCCCGTCTTTTTCTTCCTCCATCAACGCTGCATTTGCGCCCTTTGCAGAAAGGCGGACACGGTTTTGCTCGATTGCTGCAACCATGCCAGCAGAAATATAGTGATGATGGTCGGAATGCGAGCCGCTGTCGGCTTTCACCAGTTTGATGCGATCCCCCTCTAGAGCATCAACGGTGCCAACATGTACGCCATCGGCGCCGATAACGTCCATATGCTTTTGAATTTCACTTAGATCGACCATGTGCATCTCCATAACTGATTGCGAGACATCAACTGGTCGGAGCGTCAATGGTTCCGAAAGACGAGCTTCCGGGCATATTCTGCAAGACGCACGTGAACGCAGTGCGCCGGAGCATCTTCAGTTCGGTGGTGTCTCGTTCCCCTTTTACGATAGCCAAGATGGCGGCAAAGCTGAGGAAGTATTTCGGACATTATATCTGCATCGGCGAACCTCTCGCCGCATATGCTATTGGTCTGTGGCCCACGCGCCGACCAGTCGCGCAATGACGTCCCCCCGGGGACCGCACTGTTCCTCCAGACGCGCCGACCAAATTGGCAATTGGATGTCACACGGGTGAGGGTAGGGGGCTGGATAGCCGTCAGATTGAATTGTAATCCAATCTGCTCGAATGCCCGACACGATCGCAGGTCAAAGGAGCTAATTTGCTCTCGCCATCGTGCAACCTATCGTTCAGGTAGGGCATAAGCGATGAGCTCGTCTCCGATCGGTGTTTCCATGAAATGATGTCCACCTGCCATGATAACCAAATATTGCCGACCGTTCGCTTCGTAGACCATCGGCCCGGCCTGACCGCCGGCGGGCAGGGCATCCTGCCACAGCGTTTCCCCAGTGCGTAGGTCAATCGCGCGGATCAAATTGTCGGTGGCCGCCGCGATAAAGATCAAACCGCCTGCATTGACGACCGCCCCCCCATTATTGGGGGTGCCGATATTGACTGGTAGCATTGAGGGTATACCGAACGGGCCGTTCCTCCGCGCGGTGCCAAAAGGGCGATCCCAGATTGTGCGGCCGGTAGCGAGATCGATCGCCCGGATACCGCCGTAAGGCGGCTCCTTGCACAGCAACCCGGTGAACGGCAGTCGCCAGCCGGCGTTAACGTCGACCCCATATGGCGATCCCCATTGCGGATCGCCTGCGCCTTCTGCCCCGTCAGCAAGATCGCCTCCGCGCGCCTCGGAGCGCGGTGCCCAGCCTTTCCGGTCGGCTTCAGCACGGGGGACTAGCCGAACATAATTGGGCATATCGTTGTAGTTCGCGACGATCACGCCGCGTACGGGGTCGATGGCGACGCCGCCCCAATCAGTGCCCCCGTTATAGCCGGGATATTGAACCGAGCGGCGATCAACCACGGGCGGAGTGTATTGACCTTCGTAGAAAGCCTTGCGAAACTGAATCCGGCAAATCATCTGGTCGATGGGTGACATTCCCCACATGCTCTGCTCGGTCAGATCCGGAAAAGCAAGGGTGTGATAGCTCGAGAATGGCTGTGTCGGCGAACGCTGCTCCGGTTCGACACCACCCTGGGGAACCGCTCGCTCCTCCACCGGAAATAGAGGTTGTCCGGTTCGACGGTCCAGAACATATATGTCCCCCTGTTTGCTGGGCAAAACGAGCGCAGGAATTTGGCCCGATTTGGTCGGAAAATCAACCAGTGTCGCTTGAGCACCAAAATCATAATCCCACACATCCTTATGGACAGCCTGAAAATGCCAGCGGGGCTTGCCGGTTGTAACGTCGAGCGCCACCAGCGAAGTGGCGTATCGATCTTCTTCCGGACGCCGGCTTGAGCTCCAGTAGTCGACGGCGGAATTACCCATCGGCAGATAAACGAGACCGAGTTGCTCATCGCCGCTGGCAATAGTCCACATATTTGGCGTGCCGCGCGCGTAGCTCTGTCCTCGGGGCGGATCGCCAGTCCAGTCAGGGTTGACCATATCCCACGCCCAGCGTTTTTCGCCCGTAACCGCATCAAAGCCCTGGATCACGCCAGAGGGCGCGAGCCGCCGCTGACCGTCGAGCACCTGGTGACCGGTGACGATCACGCCGCGCACGATGGTGGGCGGAGATGTGATCGAGACCATCCCGGGTGAAACCTCGCCCATTCCGCGCTTTATGTCGATCTGCCCACCTGCACCGAAATCGGAACAAGGCCGACCGGTGCGAGCGTCAACCGCGATAATACGCCCATCGAGTGTACCCTCGATGATCCGGGTACCGCATATATTGTTTGAATCGACTTCTGGCATAGCGAAATAGGACACACCACGACATGCCGCGGTATAAGGAATCGATGCTTCGGACACTTGCGGGTCGTAGCGCCACCGTTCCTTGCCCGTGATCGAGTCAAGCGCGATCAGAACGTTCATACCCGTGCACAGATAGAGCGTATCCCCGACTTTGATCGGTGTTGTTTCCGCGCCATAATTCGTCTCCGGCAGGTCCCCAGTGTTATAAACCCATGCCCGTTCAAGACGGGCGACGTTCTCTGGTGTGATCTGGTTGAGGGGCGAATAGCGCCGCGCACTTTGCGAACCTCCATATGCGGGCCAATCTGTACCCGCTTGCATTTGAGCCGTGTCATTCCCGCTTGCGAATGTCTTGGCTGGCAATGGCCCCACATCACGCTGGTTGGCGACTGACACGAGCACGGTTCCCACGATGAGAGCGAGGACTAGGGCCGCAGCACTAAGCAAAGCGGTCCGCCACCGCCATCGATCTATTAGCATTGGGAGTGTGAGCACTACCAGGACCGCGAGAGCGGCCGGACCGATGATCCGGGGCACCAACGCCCAGCCATTGAGTCCGACCTCCCAAAGGGCCCAAATGACGGTGAGAGTAAAAATAATGAGGTAGAGCCAAGCCCCCCAGGGGTTGCGCCTGAATAGCAGTCCGCCAGATACCAACAGTCCCAAGCCTGCCAGCAAATAATAAAGCGAGCCGCCCAACAGTGCGAGCCAAGCCCCACCTGCTGCCAGCACTATTCCGATTACCGCCAGAAATCCGGCTAAAAGAGTGAGAACCATCGAGCGACTGCGTGGATGGGCTTCGGCCATCTCAGACATATAACCTCCTGCCGGCCGTATAATTTTCGTGAAAGCAGATTTCGCCTAACTAGAACCGGCCCGCCAAATCAATTCACGAAGACCAATTGAGTTCCGTAGCGCCGACGGGTCCATTATTGCAGATTATCGGAACCAATCGCGAAATGCCCCGTTGGTGTCAAAAATTGTCAGGCGACTGGGCCACTGCGAAGCGCAAGCTCGCGCAAACGCGCTTGCTCTTGATGCACAGGAACATCTGGACGCTCATCCGAAAGGTGACCTGCCATGCCCGTATTCTCAATAACGCGGCTATGATCCCGCTTTCGCTCCATACCGAGGGTTTTATTATCAATCAGCGTCAGAAATTTGGGCTAATATATCGACGGCATGATCGCTTGGTCCTTGATTGGATCGCATTCGTGATGCCGATGCCGCCAAGGTGCTTTGCCGGCCAGACCGTATCACGGCCCAGAGACTTTGGCTGGGTTGCGAGCCGCTGCGTACTTGATCTTCGGAAGGATATCGGACCCGCGTGGCCGCTTTTGAACCGAAGGACAGAGCAATGGCGCTAAATCAATCCTTGGGACTCGGAAATCTTATATTCTACGGTACCGGCACCATCCTCGGAGCAGGGATCTTTGTGGTCATAGGCGAGGTTATCGGCGAAGCTGGAGTTTTTGCGCCCTTTGCTTATCTGGCAGCGGCGCTGGTCGCCTTTACTACAGCCTTATCTTTTGCCGAGCTCGGCGCGCGTTACCCCGATGCTGGTGGGCCGGTGGAATATACCGACCAAGCATTTGGCGGTCGATTTCTCCCGGATACATGTGGTTGGTTGCTGATCGCAGCCAATGTCGTTTCCGCTGCCACTATCGTCACGGGGTTTGTCAGCTACCTCAATTCTTTTGCAAACGTGGCACACTGGATAGCGACCCTCGGTCTGGTAGCCACGGTCACATTGGTAGCGGTAATCGGAATCAAGCAGAGCGCTTGGTTCATGACTGTTACCACGCTGATCGGTATTGCAACCTTGCTATTCATTCTATGGGCGACACGCGACAATCTTGTCGCCTCCCCCACGGAAATCATGTCGGCGGAGCTGAATCTCGATGCAAGCAGCGGCATCCTGGCAGGGGCGTTTCTTGCCATATATAGCTTCATCGGATTTGGTGATATGGTCCAGACCGCCGAGGAGGTGAAGGATGTCGAAAAGACGCTGCCGCGTGCCATGATAATTTCGCTGATCATAGTATTTATGTTCTATATCATGATTTCTCTCGCATTGGTCGGAAGTGGCAGGGTTGATCAGATTGCAGACGCAAAGGCGCCGCTGGTTGAAGCGGTAAGTGACGTCGGTATGCCGATGCTGCCCGTCGCCATCGCCAGCCTGTTCGTCATCGTTAATGGTTCTCTGGCGCAAATCGTGGCTGCCAGCCGCATGATGATGGATATGGCGCGCGACGACCGCGGCGGGATGCCCACTGTTATGCAAAAGGTTGATGATCGAACAAGCACCCCGATGGCAGCGACGATTGTGAGCGGCGCTGCAGTGCTGGGGCTCGCATTGTTTTTTCCCCTGAAGACGCTAGCCAGCGGAACGAGCGTCGCCATCCTGCTTGTCTTCACGGCGGTGAACGCTGCGCTCTGGCGCCTCAAGCGAACTAGGCAAACAGACGACTTGCTAAGTATCTGGAGAATTGTGCCGGTACTCGGCACCTTATTTTGCGCGCTAGCGATTGTGGGGCAAATAATTTTGTGGCTGATCTAGAGCTGATTGCCGGGAATGGGAGCGGTGGAGATTGCCGTTGTCACGCGCCTGTCTCTAGCTGAAGATTGGATAGGGCTGCGTGGGTCATTGCCGGTTCTCTGGCAAAGGAATTGAAATGGAGTAGATTTTTGCAAGCCGCTGCAACCTTTGTTTATTGCACAGGTAAGATCAGGTGTCGGAGAGTATATATGTCAGTTTACTATTTCAATGTTTCAGACGGGGATTGCGATCGCGACGAAAAGGGCGTCGATTTTGCTGATGAGAAGCAAGCGTTACGTGGCGGTGTTCAATATGCTGGCGAGCTGCTGCAGCATAATCCCGATCTTCTCAAACCCTCCCAAAATTTGCAGGTTAAAATTCTGGATAAAATGAGGCGTGAAGTGATGACGGTCAGCATGCGCATGCAGCTGCCTTAGGATAGCTGCGAACTCGAAAAGTCGCGAGAATAGCGCCATCGAATAAGGCGGCGGCTCGGCTCTCGGTTGCGGGATGAAACATGCCCCGGGGGTGTTTCTACTTTTTGGCGAGCCCGTCGAGCAATTGAGGCAAAATGAACAACTCGCAGGTGACAGTGGAACGCTCTTTTGGAACCAAAGCGCCGCTGAATTGTTGGTTCGAAACTACGAACCCGAGGGAGATGTCCAATGACACGAGCACCAATCGCAATCCTTACTCTTGCCACTTTGGCGCTTAGCGCCTGCGAGTCCGAGACTGAACGGCAAGCGGATGCGACCGAAGATCGGATCGAGCAGCAAGCCGCACAAAGTGCTACGGCTGCTGGTGACGAAATAGCCGCGCTGGGCTTGACCGAGAGGCAGCTGCTTGATGCCGATCTCGTAACCAGAGATGGCATTGAACTCGGCGATGTCGAGCAGGTTCGGCGCGATTCTTCCGGCGATGTCACAGCTCTGCTGGTTGAGGTCGAAGATAGCGAGCCTGATCGATACGTCGAAATACCCCTGGCTGGGCTGACAGTCACGCAAGGCACCGGTCTGAGCGATGCAGACCTGCAAACGGGCATGACGGCGCAGGATGTTGCTGCGATGCCCGATGCATCTGTAGGTCCAATATGAGTTTATAAGTGGATCGTGAAAGGTCGGCAGACCCCGCACTCAAATATGATATGTTGCGAAAGCAACCGTTGCAGGGTGAAACGAGCTAGCGAAGCCGTGGTCGAGACTAGCGGGAACGGTTAGATAGGATTTAGCAATGGTGGTGCGTTTCGGCATCACCGGAGTGACCACGCTTCGCGACGCTTGTGCCCCAGCTGTTGCCCTGAAAGACTAAATACCCCTGCAATGATAGCGACGTACAGTTTGATCCAAGAACACCGCTCACGGGCTAAGTGCTTGCCTGCGACTTGCGATTTACCACCAAAACGCTGAATAGATTCAGAAGATTTGTCTGCTTAAAACAGATGAAGGAACAAATATTCTCAGCTTTTATAACAGGCTCCATATCTAGTCAATTTTGTAGCAGGAGGGAGGATCACTCGCGGGAAAGCTCTCCTTAAGGGCTTCATCTATTCTTTCTTCGATCGCGGCGCGCTTGCTTTCTTTTTTACTGGCAACTTCCGTCCGCAAGCGGCGAGTAACGTCTCGATTTTTCTTTTGTTTAGGTTCGTTCGATAAGCTGGAATGAACTACGCTTGCCGTCTTGGCTTTGCCGTTTCTTTTGTCGTCACGACCCTCTTTCATAATTATCTCCACAGAAATTTTATGTTACACATGAAGCTTACGGGCGAATACCCAGATGGTTCCGCGATATTCATCGGATCGGGACGGTCATCCGTTCGCCAAAATTTGTGGTAACTAGCGCCTCAGCTGACAACGAGCGGGAGGTTGACAGATCAATGGCGCCGGGATGCTGAATCCTAGCGACTCAGCAAGTTTGTAGCTGGGCAAGTTACCGTGCAGACCAAACCAGTGGGCCGCCAGTCCATCTCCACTTGTCCCTGAAGGCTCGCCGCCAATAGCTGGTCGATGACCATCGATCCGAAGCCACTCTGCGTTGGCGCTTCCACCGGACGGCCGCCCTGCTCGGTCCATTGCAGCGTAAATTTCCCCTCCGGGAGTTTACTGTCGCTGAGTTCCCATCTGATAGCAATAGTACCATCTTCTTCTGAGAGAGCTCCATATTTCGCGGCGTTGGTGGCAAGTTCATACACAGCCATGCCAATCGCCTGCGCCGCTGACGCGGTAATCTTGAGAAGAGGGCCGGATAATTTTATGCGTGTATCAAAAGTGTCCTTGAAATGTCCCAGTTGTGAACGCACAAGCTGTTCCAGTTCTATTTCATGCCAATTATTGTGGACAAGCAGGTCGTGACTTGCCGACAGTGCCAATATGCGTGCCTCAAAATTTTTGACAAAGGTGTCGGTGTCCTTCGCTGCAGTCTGTCTTGCGATAGCCTGGACCAAGGCGAGGATATTCTTTGCGCGGTGATTGACTTCTCCGACAAGTAGTCGTTCCCGTTCTTCCGCTTGCTTACGTTCGCGGATATCATGAGCTATCTTGGAAGCACCGATGATACGGCCGGCGGAGTTAAAAATCGGTGACACGGTAACGGAAACGTCGACCCGGCTGCCCTCGCGGCTTATTCGAACCGTCTCGTAATTTCTAATTGGCTCGGCACGGCTGATCTTTTCCAGAATAGCATCTTCTTCATCTTGGCGTTCCGGTGGAATCAAAAGCCGTATGGACTTTCCGATAATTTCATTCGCAGAATAGCCAAAGATCCTTTCCGCCCCCTGGTTCCAGCTTTGTATCGTTCCGTCGAGAGCTTTGGATATGATAGCTTCACGCGAGGATTCGACGATTGCAGCGAGATGCGCTTGCGCCTGCTCGGCGCGTTTCCGCTCGGTAATATCACTGATGGCAGCATAAAAGAGACTTTCGGCTCCCGGAAAAAATTGCAGCTGCACCGAGACGTCATACCGGGAACCGTCCTTTCGCTCATGCAAGGTTTCAAACAGCAGGTTGGGGATTTCCCCGCTTCTGAGCGGCGCGATCGACTGCAGAAATTCATTTTTGGTGAACTTGGGTTTGAGCGCCCAAGGGGTCAGACTGCGAAGTTCTTCCATCGAATAACCGAGATTTTCGCGAGCACCCCGATTCACTAATTCAAAATGGTAATTGTCTGCCCGAAAAATATAGGCTTCGCTGACTGAGTCTTCGACAATCCTTCCCAATCGCTCGTTAAGCGATGCGGTCGCAAGGCGTTCGAGTTCGGCGGCTGTGCGTCCGGAAAATAGTTCGACGATTTCGGTGGCTCGCCGGGCGGAACGTAGGGGCTTGTCATCCAGTGCGGCTAGGATCCCCAAAACTTCTCCGGATGAAGAGCGAAGCGGGGTACCAACATAGCTTTCTGCAGCCATTTCTTGCAACATGGCATTATCAGGGAAGAGACTGCCGAGATTTGCAGAATAGCTGCAAGCACCATGGCTTACCACATTGCCGCATGGTGAGTTATCTAGGCGATATTCGAAATTTTCAGCCCATCCGTTATCCCAGAACGCCAACGTGCGGCTCTTGTCGCAGTCACTTGGATGCAGTTTGGACAGCAAAACCCATCGCACCGAAAGCACTTTGGCAAGCGCCTCAACCATCTTTGGAAAGAACTCCTCGCCGACCATCTCTGAACATGAAATCAGGCCCGCCTGTATCCGGGCAAAAGTGAACTGTTCTGTATCCGACGGTCGCGTCATTTTTACCATTATGTGGCTAAGTCTCTAGAAAAAGATAATCTGCCCACTTGATTACTGCAACAGGATATCTTGGGTGTTTGAGCATTGTGGGGATTTGGAAAGGAGGTCCTTACAACTTCAGCCAAAGCCTCCGAGTTTTTTATTTCCGAAGCTCAGATCATTCTGCATTTAGCGCAACCGCAGCTGTGCTCTTGCGTTGACCTGAGAGAAAGGAGGCAATGATGACTATTAAGGAAAAGCAACTGCACGAGGATGGCTTGCCAGGGACCGAAAATACGCTTGAACCCGCTCCCGATTGGCAGCCCCGCTTTCCCGGTTCCGGCAGGCTGGAAGGCAAGACAGCTCTAATCACTGGCGCGGACAGCGGTATCGGCCGGGCCACCGCAGCGCTATTCGCGCGCGAAGGCGCGGACATTGCGATTGTGTATCTCAAGGAAAGCGACGACGCGCGGAAGACGGCTCAGATAATCGAAAGTGAGGGGCGTCGCGCTCTTGCGCTAGAAGGAGATCTCGGCGATCCCGCTTTCAGTGAAAAAGTCGTGGAGGAAGTGATCGATACATTCGGAAAGATCGATATTCTTGTTAACAATGCCGGAGAGCAGCATCCCGACAAGGACATAAGGGATATCACCGAAAAGCAGCTCCGCCGAACATTTCAAACCAATATTTTCGCGATGTTCTACCTAACTCAGGCGGCGCGCAAATATCTTCAGAAGGATTCTGCGATCATCAACTGCACGTCGGTCACAATGTACAAGGGCGCCCCCCCTCTGCTGGACTATTCGGCGACCAAGGGAGCGATTACTGCATTCACCCGTTCGCTTTCGGAAAACCTGATTGAAGATGGGATCCGTGTAAATGCGGTGGCGCCTGGGCCGATCTGGACACCGCTAAACCCTTCCGGCGGGGCCACCAAGGAGATGCTCGACGGGTTTGGAGAGGACACGCCGATGGGCCGGCCGGGGCAGCCAAATGAAGTTGCCCCCAGTTTCTTGTTCTTGGCTTGCAAGGATTCCAGTTATATGTCGGGCCAAGTCCTTCACCCTAATGGTGGCACCATTGTGGGAAGCTAAGCCGGGCCGCGTTCATTTTCTCGTAACCGACCAGTCAAATGGCGATCCTGTGAAAATCGCTCAATGAGAAAGGGCTTGGCGAGAAGCGCACCACCGGTGATTTGGAAAAGGGGCGATTAGCGGCTACCAGCTGAAGGCGGGCAGTAGATTTGTAATGGATGCCGATTACGATTCGAAACAGGCTTTTGGTGCAGGAACTGCGGCTACACTCCTCGCGGAATGGGAAATCATCATATCTGAGCGAAGCGGGCGATGGGATGCAATCGAGCATCTTGGAGTGTTGGCTACCCTTTTCGAGCAAGCGAGCAAGCTCACCATAGCTTGAGAAATCGTCCTTTGGCGGTAAGTTCCCTTTGAGCGGCGCGAAGCAGGGGTGCGCAATGCAGTCGGTGGCCTTGGCCGAGCATCTGCAAGGCTTTCCTGTGCCACGGAACTTTGGATGATTGCTGCCCATACCTGGCGGTTGTGTAAAGAAGCTGCTTTTGCTTCGAGCCGCAGGCCCAGATGCCTACAGGAAAGGAATATAACGGACTCAAAGCCCTTGCTCAGCGAAGATTTCTCTTCAGCCTGTTTTGTTCGATCACGGGGCGACTTTCCGCTGCGTCGTCACTTTTCTGTTTTTGCGGCTTGATACCGCCTTTCCCGCGTTTCTCATCGACATCTAACTTCCCGGTGGGTTCCGTCGGTGGTACTTGCTTGCGATTATCGTCTTCGTCCTTGTGTTTGCTCATGTTCGAATCTCCGTCATTGAAAGTCGGGCCGGTGCAACGCGTCGCCCTGTTTCACGGTTTTATTCACACCGTTGTACAATCGCTTGCATGGCACCTTTCTGTCTCCAGTGCTCCCGATTTCGCATTATCTCCTCCGAGTGTTTTCGACGCTGCCTCCCGAATAAGCGTCGACAATCGATTTCTTCCATCTTCGATAGACATAGAAATCAACGCTCACGAAATAAAATGGTTCCTTGAATTGGGAGCCGACGCTTTCCCTAAGGGACATGCCTCCACAACCCGCATATGCGCGTGCTGAAAACGGTGAACAAAGCCTTCACGGCTTCAGCACAACCTTGATCCATTCATTCTGGTTATTCTTGAAATTCTCATAGCCAGCCGGCGCTTCCTCAAGCGGCAGCCGGTGGCTAATGAGAAATGTCGTATCAATTTTCCCATCCTGAATCCTGTCGAGCAGATCTTTTGTATAGCGTTGAACATGAGTTTGTCCCGTCTTCAGTTGCAGCCCTTTTTCCATGAGTGCGCCTAGCGGAAACTTGTCAGTAAAACCGCCATAGACACCAGGCATGGAAATCCGGCCACCCTTGCGCACCGCCAATATGGCCTGCTTCAGCGCGGCGGCACGGTCGACGCCCACGCCAATTTTTTGCTTGGCCATATCCACCAGGTTGTCGACGGCAAAACCGTGCGCCTCCATTCCCACTGCATCAATTACCGCGTCCGGACCGATACCGCCGGACATTTCCATCAGGGCTTCGCGGACGTCTGTCTGATGAAAGTCTATCGTCTCGGCACCCAGTTCGCGGGCCAGCTGCAATCGACGGGGATGATGGTCGATGGCGATTACTTTTTCCGCTCCCATCAGCAACGCGGACTGGATCGCAAACAGCCCGACCGGGCCACATCCCCAAACGGCCACAATATCTCCCATTTCGATATCCGCATTTTCTGCCGCCATCCAGCCGGTCGGCAGGATATCCGACAGAAAGAGAACCTGCTCATCGTCCATATCGTCCGGTATGACGATCGGACCAATATCACTGAACGGCACACGGACATATTCCGCCTGGCCGCCCGCATAGCCTCCAGTGAGATGGGAATATCCAAACAGCCCACCTACCGGGTGACCGAACATTTTTTCGGTTAGGTCCTGATTCTCGACAGGATTGCTGTTGTCGCAGGCAGAATATTGCTGCTTGCTGCAGAAGTAGCAGTTCCCACAAGAAATGGTGAAGGGGACAACAACCCTTTGACCTTTCTGAAGGTTGGATTTGGGGCCAACCTCTACCACTTCACCCATGAACTCATGGCCGATGATATCGCCTGCCTGCATGGTGGGGATCACGCCATCGTAAAGGTGCAGATCTGACCCGCAGATTGCGGTTGAACTTATCTTGATGATAGCGTCCCGAGGATTTAGAATTTCGGGATCGGGCACATTATCGACCCGAACATCATGAGTACCGTGCCAAGTTAAAGCGCGCATCACTCACTCCTTTCTTCATAATGACGAGCATCGGCGATCTCGCCGGTTTCCATGAACATCTTGAGGCGTTTTAGATCGCGCCTGGCTTGTATTTCCGGCTCCCGGGCAAACAGCTTTGCGATCATCTTTCCGATCGTGCCTCCGGGGGGTTTGTATGCTACAATGGCCTCCACCCACGTGCCCCGATTAGCGGGAGCATCCCGGAACTTCACCCGTCCTTCGGTCTCAATCTCAGACCCTTTGACGGATCGCCAGGCTATCAGTTCATTTTTGCGCTCTTGAACAACCTCGGTTTCTATCTCGACCGACTGACCGGCCGGTGCCCTGATTGTCCAGACCGCCCGACCCTCCTTGCCAGTGAGTTGGACATTTTCGATGTTTTCCATGAATTTGGGCAGATTCTGGAAATCCCGCCAGAAAGCGTATAATTCGCTTCGCGGCCGATTGATTGTGACGGTTTTGCCGACGACCTCATATTCACCAAAACTTCTCCTGTGCGTCCGCCCAGGAGCGCTATCATGCGGCCCGGTTCGTCGATGGTGTCGACTTGCCAAATACGCGCTCCCGGCGGCGAAAATGGCGCCCAGAGCCAGAACGGCAGCGGCTTTGTTAAGGTCAGTGGCCGCGCTATTGTTTCCGGAAGAGAGATTATTCATGATTGGCTCCACAGAAAATGATCACTTGCATATGAAATTTCTACGGCCGACTATTCCAATGGTTCCGCGAAATTATCCTTTCACATATTTTCCTGCGTTACAGACTGTGACAATCGTGGACCAATCCGGTAAATTTGATTAAGCTTCATGATCATACGCCAGACCCGAGTCATCGGTACTCCGATTATGCCAGGTGTCAGTCTGTTAAAATCGCTTCCGGAAAGCCGCCGCGGCACCCGAACCGACCTGCGTCAGTTCCACCGAAGTAGCGCTGTTGCAGACAAGAGGTCTGACAGAAATTTGTGCGATCACATGTTTGATTGCGAGCGATTCTGTGAATGTCTGCGCCGAAAATGCTCAATCCCTTCTAACACGCCTCCAGCATGCATGGCCTGCGCCACGTAACTGTGCTGGAGGTCTGGGATCGATCCCACCCCGTCGGTATGATTTCCAGCAATAATGGCGTTTCGCGCGACCTTGAGCATTTCAACGTCATTGCCACTATCTCCAGCAACGATAACGGCCGCAGCCGGCAGTGGTGAGGTCTAGCTCATTGCGGCAGGCAAGCGGAACCAAACAGAACAGATTTCGTTCATCCTACATGCCTGGACATCGATTGCATACTCTATATGGACTTTTCGCTCTGGTTTCAGCGCTGTGGCTGACTGCCTGTACGGATATCCCGCGCGATCCCAATGGGACGACAGAGCGCATTTTGAACGCGCAGAGCTTTCGCGCCGGCATTGTCAGTGGCAGCGCTTCCGATCCGACTAACACCATTGTCAAACGTATCGAGTCCCAAACTCGCGCAAAAGCTATTCTTAAGAGGGGCGAAGCAACTCTCTTGCTCAAGCAGCTCGAAGATGGCCAGATCGATCTGGTGGTTGGCTCCTTTGCCGAGAACTCACCCCTTAAGACCTCCGTGACCTTTAGCGCGCCCCTGGGCAATAGAATGGTTACCGCCGAGGCACCTGTAATCCGTGCCGCCACGCCTCTCGGTGAAAACCGGTGGAGCATCCTGGTAGAAAAGGCGGTGCGTCAGCCATGAGACAGGTTGGTTTGCCAGACGCGATTAGGTCAGAAATGAAACGGGCCTTGCGCCTGGAATATTGGACGCTCGCCTGGATCGGCTCGATCGTCATCGTGATGTATCTTGCGATGGGCTCTAGCCAAGCGATGAAATCGGCGTGGCTCGAGGACTTGCTAAGTTTGGTGCCGGCCATCGTATTCATCATAGCGGCGCATTTCGAACGCCGCGCGCCTGACGATAAATTTCGCTACGGCTATTCCCGCGTCAACAGCCTGGCGTTTCTGATTGCTGCCGTGGCGCTGGTTTCTGTGGGAGGGTTCCTCCTGTTTGAATCCGCCAAATCTCTTTTGATGCAAGAGCATCCCTCAATAGGTCTGATCTCTCTTTTGGGTCACGAAATCTGGCTGGGCTGGGTTATGATCGCGGCATTGACCTATTCGGTAATCCCTCCGGTGATTCTTGGCCGCATCAAACTTCCCGTTGCAAGGACATTACAGGACAAAGTTCTTCACACCGATGCACTGATGCAAAAAGCCGACTGGATGACAGGGTTGGCAGGTGTTGCCGGTATACTCGGCGTGGGGCTGGGATACTGGTGGGCGGACGCGGCTGCCTCAGCCTTTATTTCCTTCGCAATCCTTCGGGATGGCGTGTACAATTTGCGCATATCCACAGCTGAGCTGATCGACGGAATGCCTCGAGAACTGGACAGCGAAGATATCGCAGCCGATGCCCGAAAGCTGGAGGCCGCACTAAATGCGAAATATCCCGATGCAGAGATCCGCATGCGCGAGAGCGGACGATTCATTCTGGTCCAAATTACGGGTGTAGCAAATAGCGAGAATATCATGGCGGGAATCGAGCCTCTCGAAAGGCCGTGGCGATTGGAAATAGCCAGTGTCGAGATTCCTTCAAGCGTATCGGAGAGGTGATCCTTTGGGAGCGCAGGTGAAGCTTCGCAAAAGCTTGGCGCCGCCGCAGAGCGAGAATTATGGCCTGCATTTCGCCATCAACTTGAACAATTAGCCGAAACTCCCATTGCAACCATTCATTGCCAAGGCCGTTCAGTCGATATGGACAAAGGAGGACCAGATGTCGCTAACAGCAATCGCACTGAACTGTTCATTGAAATCAGACCCGAAAGAAACGTCTTCTACAGACCATATGATTGACGTTCTTAAAAAGTCATTTGAGAAAAAGGACATTGCGATAACCGAAACGGTCCGCTGCGCCGCCTATGATATCAAGCCCGGGGTAACGTCCGATGAAGGCGATGATGACGACTGGCCGGATTTGAGAGACAAGATTCTCGACCATGACATATTGATTTTTGGTGGCCCCATTTGGATGGGTCAGGTGAGTAGCGTCGGCAAGCGCGTGCTCGAACGGATGGATGCGTTCATGTCGGAAACCGACGAAGCTGGGCGGATGCCGAGCTATGGCAAAGTGGCTGTAGCCGCGATTGTCGGCAATGAAGACGGCGCACACCAATGCACCGCCCAACTGTTTCAGGCATTGAATGATGTGGGCTGGACGATTCCTGCTGTCGCTGCGTGCTATTGGGTTGGAGAAGCGATGGGATCAACTGACTTCAAAGACCTGGATAAGGTACCGGAAAAGATTTCCAAGACCGCGGATATGGTTGCTGACAACGCGGCCCATCTGGCTGGCCTGCTCGCAAAAAATCCATACCCTGGGCATTGAGCAAATAAAGAGGGAAGGGCGCTGTGAGACATTTTTCGCGTCGGCGGATAGGTTACGGACTGTGGGAGAAATGCGATGAATGACGCAGTGGGGCGCATTTTGCCCGCAGACCTAGCCAATCAGGCTGAAAGATTGCTCTCCCTTGCCAGTGACAGAAACCTGACATTCGCTACCGCCGAAAGCTGCACGGGAGGCCTGCTTAGCGCGTTGTTGACCGATATATCCGGACTGGGTCATGTGTTCGAGCGGGGAATTGTCGCCTATTCCGAACAGGCAAAATGTGACCTTTTAAATATTGATCAGGCGCGGGTCGATGAATGCGGGGCCGTGAGCCGAGAGATTGCCATTGAAATGGCTAGAGGCGCACTGGAACGCTCCCAAGCTGATATCGCCTTGTCGATCACCGGCTTCGCAGGGCCGGCGGCAGACGATGAGGAAGAAGGCCTGGTGCATTTCGCGTGCGCACGCAGAGGGCGGGAAACCGTGCACCGGGAAGAACATTTTGGACCGCTTGGCCGCGACAGCGTGCGCAATGCGGCGGCTGCCGTTGCTCTTTCCCTGATGGAAGACGCAGCGAGGACGTGACCAGCCCTCGCCATCCTTTTTATAATATCCATCGGCACGGCTTCGTGAGGGTTGGAACCAGCACCCCAAGAGTAAGAACCGCCGACATTTCCTTCAACCGAGATGCACTCCTGGCAGAAGCCAAGCGAGGCAATGATGCTCGAGTCGATCTTCTGGTCTATCCCGAACTGTGCCTTTCATCTTATGCAATCGACGACTTGCACCTTCAATCCGCGCTACTTGATGCGGTTGAGGCGGCCATCGCGGACATCGTTGCGGAAAGCGCCCGTTTGAGTCCGGTGCTCCTCATCGGCGCACCTTTGCGGCGGGGAAGTACGCTCTATAATTGCGCCTTGGTCATTGCGCACGGGCAGTTGTTGGGCGTTGTGCCCAAGAGCTATCTGCCGAATTATCGGGAGTTTTACGAAAAGCGCTGGTTTGCCCACGGGCGCGATATAGTCAATTCGGAGATCCGGGTGGGAGGAGAAGATGTCGCCTTTGGCTCGGATCTGATTTTTAGCTGCAAGACGCTCAATGGGTTCAAGCTTTTCGTGGAAATTTGTGAAGATATCTGGGCGCCATCGCCTCCCTCAACAATGGGGGCGCTTGCTGGCGCGACGATTGTCGCCAATCTTTCCGCCTCCAACATCACCATCGGTAAATCCAGTGAACGTCATCTGCTATGTCGGTCACAAAGCGCTCGCGCGGCCTGCGCCTATGTATATTCCGCCGCCGGACATGGGGAAAGCACAACGGATCTCGCCTGGGACGGCCAAGGGTTGATTTACGAGCTGGGTGACCTGCTGGCAGAATCCGACCGGTTCAGCCTCACGCCCGAATTGTGCGTCGCAGATGTGGATTGCGACCGTATTATAGGTGACAGAATGCGCCTTCAGACCTTCAACGATGCGGCCGAAGCTGCAGGCGACCCGGCCCGCAGCTTTCGCACTATTGAGTTCGAGCACGAACCGGACGACACCAAAGATCTGCTTCGTCCGGTTCGCCGGTTTCCCTTCGTGCCCAATCGCCCGGAACAGCTCGACGAAGACTGCTATGAAGCTTTTAACATTCAGGTGGAAGGTTTGATGCGCCGGTTCGAAGCGACGCGCGGCAATTCCCTCGTTATTGGAGTGTCCGGCGGGCTGGATTCCACTCACGCCCTGATCGTCGCTGCGCGTGCCTGTGACCGCCTGGATATTTCCCGCACCGCCATTCGGGGCTACACCATGCCCGGTTTCGGAACATCTGAGGGGACCAAATCAAATGCGTGGAAGCTGATGCATGCCCTGTCGATCACATCGGAAGAAATCGACATTCGTCCCGCAGCCAATAGGATGCTGGAAGACATCGGTCATCCATTTAGCAAGGGCGAACCAACTTACGATACGACTTTCGAAAATGTACAAGCCGGGCTGAGAACGGACTATCTTTTTCGCTTAGCCGGCCAACATAACGGCTTTGTCATCGGCACCGGCGATCTTTCGGAACTGGCGTTGGGTTGGTGCACCTATGGTGTGGGCGACCAGATGAGCCATTATGCGGTTAATGCAGGCGTCCCGAAGACCCTGATCCAATATCTGATCCGCTGGTGCGTCCGAACCGGCCAGTTCGATCGGAAAACCAATGCGATATTGGAAGCAATCCTGGATACCGAGATCTCACCGGAACTCATTCCGGCAGACGAGGACCAGGGCCTGCAAAGCACCGAAGCGCTGATCGGACCCTATGCTCTCAACGACTTTTTCCTCCACCATCTCATGCGATTCGGCCAGCGCCCTAGCAAGGTCGCCTTTCTGGCATGGCAAGCATGGCGCGACGTCGACCGTGGCATCTGGCCGGCAGCGTTCCCGGCCGAGGGGAAGGCGCAATATGAATTGCCGACCGTTGCGCACTGGCTGGAAAATTTCCTGCAGCGCTTCTTCGCGTTCAGCCAGTTCAAACGTTCCGCCATTCCCAATGGACCCAAGGTTTCATCGGCAGGAGCGCTCAGTCCGCGCGGCGACTGGCGCGCTCCTTCGGACGCGACCGCGCAGGTGTGGCTGGACGAACTGCGCAACAATCTGCCGCCCTTTGACGCTTAGATTTCCCCGTTCCCTGGAGGGGCCAAGAAAGGCCCTCCGGCCGACCAGTAGCGATTCTGAAATAACTGGGGAACTTTTTTGAACAATCCGCCGTTTGTAAGCCGAGAAGTCAAATACTGGTTGAACCCCTGATAATTGAAAGGACAGAGATATGGCCAAAACAATCAACGATACCGGAAAAATTTTGCATGAGCTGGTTCACCTCGATTATGATGCGATCGAAGCCTACGAGGCCGCCATTGACCGTTTGGAAAACCCGGAATTCAAAGCGCGGCTGTCGGAATTTTGCGAAGATCATCGCCGGCATACCCAGAATCTCGTGCCCCATTTGCAAGAAATCGGGGCGGATGTTCCGAAGGGACCGGATCTCAAGCAGATACTGACAGAGGGAAAGGTCGTGATCGGCGGTTTGGCGGGCGACAAAGGAATACTCACGGCAATGCGTGCAAATGAAGAAGTGACCACCAAGGCATATGAGAAAGCCCTGGAGCATGTCACCGCAGGCACACAGGTGCATGGTACCTTGCTTGCCAATTTTGAAGACGAAAAGCGGCACCGCGACTGGATTAAACAGACGCTGGAATCCCTGTGACTGAGGGCTGCTCCGTGTCTTCACAAGGGGCTGCCCTGGACAGTTTTTTGGCGGATTGATCTGGATCATGGACTTGTTCAGGAGCTTGTCGAACGAATTCTGGCAACGGGCCGAATGGCACCAGTTCGACAGCAACGTGGATGGTAGGACGCCGCTGATGGCCACGTGGAAGCGTGCCCACGAGATGCACGAGAGAGGCCAGCTGTGATTCCAAATCGCTAGGGAACCCGGACCGCATGACGGCGTTGAGGTGAATATGTCCCAGTCTGAAATGACATCCATGATATCGATGCCAGCGGAAAGAACCCGCGGGCGACCAAAGAATCCAAGGGATAACGAGACAGCGCCATGGAGCTTTCACGCTCAAGTTGGTCCGGTCATAACCACTGCCATTCATGCAGGTCACCACATCCGCCGCGAAATGAAGCCGTGGCTGGAGATTGGGGAGCTGGATCGGTTGCGCGAGGAAGACCCGCTGACCGATTATTTTCTCGGGGTCGGAGACAGTATGGTACGCGCCAACCGGTCTCGCTTCGAAGTCGATCTCAACCGGCCGCGTGAAAAGGCGATTTCGACGGAACCTGAAGATCAATGGGGCCTAAAGGTTTGGAGCCGCGACCTGCCCGATGAGCAAATCGAAAAATCCCGGCGATTGCATGACGAATTTTATGCGATGATACAGGATCATTGCGAAGCCATGATCGAGCGCTTCGACCGGATTTTGGTGCTGGATGTTCACAGCTATAACCACCGCCGGGACGGGGCAGGGACTGAAGCAGCGCCACCCGAGAAAAACCCCGATATCGATGTTGGTGCAACCACCATGGACCATGATATCTATGGCGAATTGCTGACCCGTTTTGTCGATGCATTGCGATCAGTTCCGGTCATGGGACATCAACCCTCGGTCGGAGTGAATGTTCGATGGAAAGACGGGGGTAATTTCCCCGAATGGCTGCACGACATTTACGGTGCGAAAGCCTGTGTTATGACGCTCGAGTATAAAAAATCATTCATGGATGAATGGACTGGAGACGCGAGTATTCTGGCTCTGCAACATTTGCGGGAAGGATTGGCCAGGGCGGTCGCGATTGCGCGCGTGTGTCTGCGCAAGACGTCGGAGCGAATGTCGTGAACCGGACAAGCCAAGCTTTCCTTCGAAGCGGAAAATCCAATCCTCCGGGACTACAGCCTCTGACGCCGCTGGAAATGCGGGTTGACAGCGAGATGGCCCGGATGGATCGTCAGATTGACTGGCTGACCCGACTGACGCCGGTCAATATCGATGCGATCAAAACGGCATTTGTTGCTTCTGGCTATCGTGACATGCCCGATAGCGAATATGGCGAGGGCCTGACCAATGACGCACCCGTGTTGAGGAGTCAGTTGTTCGCGCTGCCGGTGGACCAGATAGAAAATCCACTGATCGAAGCGCTATTGATTGAAAAGCAACGCGAACTTGACCGCCAGATAGAGCTGGTGCGCATGCGCGACCGGGACGGCTTCATATTGGCCAGCGTCGATCTCTTCGGTAGCGTGGACGAACATCTCCTGGACCAGGCGCATGACATAATGGCGAGCGTACCCAAGCAGACGCCGGACGAGCCCGATGGCGATGCCGAAGCCGTGGCGCATGCTGCCCGGAAAGCGACTGCATTTTACAGAACCCATAGCCCGGGTTTTAAATGCGATGTGATTATCGACCCCAATCCGGGTACGGCCCTCTATACCAGTTTCGGCAATCTCCACATTGCCAGCGACTATCGCGTTCCGACCGCTCGGATCGATCCGCTAATCCAGCATGAGATCGGAACCCATGCCGTAACCCGCCACAACGGGCGGTGCCAGCCATTGAAAACATTGGCCGGAGGCTTGGCCGACTATGATGAATTGCAGGAAGGGTTGGCCGTGATGGCGGAATATTTTGCCGGATATCTGCCCGCCAACCGGCTTCGAAGTCTGGCCGCTCGGGTGATTGCAGCCCATATGGCGGTCGACGAATTCAGCGGCGCTGACATTTACGCCTGTCTGCACGACGAATTTGATATCGACGCCGAAATGGCCTTTGACACGGCTCTGCGCGCCAAGCGCGGCGGGGGACTCACCAAGGATGCGCTCTATCTGAAGGGGCTGTCAGAGCTGCTCGCCTATTTGCATCATGATGGTGACATCGAAATATTGTTCCTGGGTAAATTCGCGCTCAAGCAATTACACAGTCTGGAAAAGCTTTTGGAGCAGGGCATTGTCCAGCCGCCCGAAATAATCCCCCAATTTCTGACCGATGCGGATGCAAAGAAGAGATTGGAACGCGTCCGTTCATTGCCGCTCAATTCTATCTATCAGGAAAGCCCGGACCATGGCCGATGAAAAAATCAGGATCGGATTCGTCGTCAACGATGTGGCGACCGAAAAAGACGATTATACCACGATACGGCTTGCCCGAAAGGCGGCTGCCCGCAGGCATGATGTGGCGTTTGTCGGAATAGGCGATTTCATATATGACTGGCGCGGAACGATCTGCGCCATGGCCACGATCGCCAAGAAAACCCGGTTCAAGAATGACAAAAACTTTCTCGCCCATCTGCAAGCTGACGATGCCAGAAGGGAAAGGATAGAATTGGAGAAATATGATATATTGATGTTGCGCAGCGATCCTGCGGAAGAACTGGGAAAGCGCAGTTGGGCACCATCCTCAAGCTTGCTTTTCGCCCAGATCGCGGCCGATCATGGCGTTATCGTGCTCAATGATCCGAAGCATCTGACCGATGCCGTGAACAAGACCTATTTTCAGGGTTTTCCGGAAGAGATCCGGCCGGCAACAACGATTACACGCGAGCCCGAGGAAATAGTGGCCTTTCTGAAAGCGCATGATGACAAGGGGGTCATCAAGCCGCTGCAAGGATCCGGCGGCCAGGGCGTCTTCCTTATCGACGAGGACAACCGGCAGAACCTCAACCAGATCATGGAAGCTGTTATCCGCGATGGCTATGCGATTGTTCAGGAATATCTACCCGCAGCCAGCAAGGGCGACCTGCGGATGATAACGCTCAACGGACGTCCGCTGGAGGTGGATGGTCAATATGCCTGTCTCCACCGCTTTAGCGAAACCGATGATCCTCGATCCAATATTTCTGCCGGCGGTAGTGTTGAGCTAGTGAAACCCGATTCGGTCGCGATGAAGGTCGCGGAAATCGTTGGACCAAAGCTGATCGATGACGGCATGTATCTGACGGGTCTGGATATTGCCGGGGACAAGATGATGGAGATCAACGTCGATACGCCCGGCGGTCTGAACTATCTGGAAGATTTGAGCGGGGTCAATTTTTCCGGGGCGATACTCGACGATCTGGAGCGGAAGGTCAGGCTGCAAAGACAATATGGCGGCACATTGAGTAACCGGCAACTGGCCGTGCTTTGAAGCGAGCTCGTTCCAAGCTGGGTCCACACGGAATGCAGGCTGTACATATGTCTAATGTCACTGGGTCCACGCTCCCCAACATTCCGACAATTCCGAAAGAAGGCATTTTTCGCGAGGAGAGGAACGGCCATGGCCAAGGAGCGGTATAGAGGACTTCAGACCTATATCCGTCAGAACCTCGTACTCTTCGGGGCGCTGGCGGCGAACTTCGGAATCGCGGTCGCTAAATTCGTTGCAGCGGGGATAACCGGTTCCTCATCTATGCTTTCGGAAGCGATTCATTCGGTCGTTGACAGCTTCAACCAGGTACTGCTGCTCTATGGGACCCACCGTTCCAACCGCCCGCCTGATCACGCGCATCCCTTCGGCTATGGCCGGGAACTTTATTTCTGGGCATTTGTGGTTGCCCTGCTGATCTTCGCTGTCGGGGCGGGCTTGTCGTTATATGAAGGCTATATCCATTTCATCAATCCCGAACCGCTGACTGACCCTGCCATCAATTATGTCGTGATTGGCGTGGCATTGCTTTTCGAAGGGACCTCGTGGACAATCGCGATGCGCGAATTTTTGAAAGGCAAAGGCAAGGGACGCTTCTGGGAAGCAATCCGGGATTCGAAGGATCCGTCGGTTTTTGTCGTCGTGTTTGAGGATTCGGCCGCGCTGGCAGGGCTGATGGTTGCCGCTGCCGGAATATGGATTAGTCATTATTTGAACGCGCCGCGTCTGGACGGGGTGGCGTCGATGGTGATCGGCTTGATTTTGGCGTCGGTTGCAGTAATTCTCGCACGGGAGGCGAAAGGATTGCTGATTGGCGAAAGCGCCGATCTGGTGGTGATTGAGCGGTTGCAGCAGATAATCGAAGCGAAGGACTGGGTTACTTGTGTGAATCACGTCAGGACCATCCACACCGCGCCGAACCGCATATTCGCAGCGGTCAGTGCCGACATTGAAGACACGCTGACTATGGCGGAAGTGGAGGCTCTGATCGAGACTCTTGAGCGTGAGCTGAACTCGGCAATGCCCGATCTATCGTCAATCTATATCAAGCCGGAGCGATCAGAAGATGCGGCGAATCTGATCCCGGTTTAATAAACACCCGGCTTCGTGATTCCCTGACTGGCAAACCAGCAAGAGGTTGTCAGAATGTTACCAAGCGATTTGGTCACTATAGCTGAATAGGCCCGTTTAGTGAGCTGCATGGCCGTGAACAGAATGCGAGACAATCATCCGCGCCGGGGTCTGAAAATTTTGATGCAACCTTCTCTGGTAGCGGAAACTAAAGCTGGAACACGGCAGGAAAAGGGTGAATCCCTTCAGCAACGATTTCTGATACGAGAGCCAATTTACCCCCGGTGCGAGAAGAAAGGACAAAGACATGCTTAATTCTGACACGTGGTTTTCTGGCTGGGACAAGCTCGGCACAATTGCGGTAACCGCCCTTACATTTTATATCTATGTGGTCGCTTTGGTACGAATTTTTGGTAAGCGCACGACCAATCAACTCAACAATTTTGACTGGATTATTACATTTGCGATTGGCAGCATAGTTGCCAGTGGCATCTTACTTGAAGAAGTTACGGTGTTGGATTCGGCGCTAGCGATCCTTATCCTAGCAATCCTCCAGTGGCTCACGACATGGACGGTTTTGAGAAGCAGGTTTGCGTCGAAAATGGTTAAAAGTGATCCTACTTTGCTTTTGCACAAAGGCAGGTTTATCGAAAGTGCTATGAATCACACGCGGGTATCGGAGGAGGAAATTCGTGCCGTGTTGCGGAGTAAGGGCATGTTCTCTGTCGACGAAGCCAATTGGGTTATTCTGGAGACCAATGGTACATTTTCCGTAATGCCTCATGATAAAGTTACATTGAATAAAGCAGAAACCATGGTGGATGTGAAACGACCTAGCGGTGCGCCATATTCGTCAGCTTAATCGGATGGCCACACTTTTAGACAAGAACCGTGATTGGGGGCCAAATTCTTCCTGTGCCGCCTTTAATTGAAATTGGCGCTTATGAGGGCGGTGTGCACCTGCTTCGGAATTTGAACAGGAACTGCAGAAGCTGGAAGTAGCATGATGTCCGAAAAGCTCGCGAAAAAATCCCCAGCCTAAAACCCGGACTAAAATGAATTCCTGGTCTGGGCAGAGTTGCTAAGTCCTTGAAAAACTGGTCGGGACGAGAGGATTCGAACCTCCGACCCCCACACCCCCAGTTGATAAATGCGTGATATTTACTGGGACGGTTTGGTATGATTTGGGACTATAATTGCAATAAAATCAAAAAGATAGCTTGATTTTGACGTTCCCGTTTTGTACTCATTGATCCCGGTAGATTTCATCATTTTGCACTTACATTGCACTTACAGAAAAAGTGCGTGTGTTGAGATAGAAAGGAAATGGCCGTGCAAACTGCACTTACACAGGCTGTCATAGACCGTGCCAAATTGGCTAAAAGACCTTATGAAATTAGAGATAGCCGTTTGAATGGTTTTCTGGTTCGGGTGCAACCTTCGGGCGTAAAATCATTCTACTGCGAATATGATCGCGGCAAGCGCTGGCGGCTAGGACGCGCAGACTCCATGGCCGTTGGACAAGCAAGAAATCAGGCTAAACGAATCATTTCTCAGTATCATTCCGGTATTGATCCGATGGATGAGAAAAAATCAAACGCCAGAGCAATCACGCTCGGTGAGTTTATCGATCTATTTTTCCAACCTTGGGCTCAATCTCATCAAAAGGCACATGAGCAAAATATCAAGCGGATCCGAACCGTGTTCAAAGATTTTCTGAAAAGTAAAATGGATGATATCAATGTTATTGATCTGGAGCGGTGGAGAGCTAGCCGAATTGCTGTGGGAAACAAAACAACAACCACCAATCGCGACATCGCATCCATAAAAGCAGTCTTTAACCGAGCTGTCGATTTTGAGATCATTGAACAAAATCCAATCGCCAAAGTGAAGAAGGCAAGAGAGGATACCAGGCCGCGTGTTCGCTATCTCAATGATGAAGAACTGAAGTTGCTGCTCGAATCGTTAGATCGCCGCGAGGAACGCAGGTGCGGTGAACGGGACAGTGCAAACCGGTGGCGAAGTGAACGCGGCTATCGCCGACTTCCTGACTTTAAGAAGTGCGCGTTCACAGATCACCTCAAGCCAATGATCATACTTTCGCTGCACACCGGTATGCGGCGAGGGGAGGTATTCGATCTTAAGTGGCAGCATGTCGATTTTACCGTGAGATCAATTGCTGTTGTTGGTGAAACGGCGAAGTCAGGAAAAACGAGACATATTCCCATGAACCGCACTTGCTTGGAAGTTCTTGGCCGTTGGCAGAAACAATGCGCAAAATCATCGGGCAGGGTATTTCAAAATGCTGATGGAATGCGTTTTAACAATGTGAAAAAATCGTGGACAGCAATCTTAGAACAAGCGGGAATTGTCAATTTTCGTTGGCATGACATGCGGCATCATTTTGCGTCCCGCTTGGCTATGGCGGGAGTGGATTTGAACGCTATCAGAGAGCTGTTGGGTCATAGCGATTACGAAATGACTTTGCGCTATGCGCATCTTGCTCCCGAGCATAAGAGAAAAGCTGTTGAACTGCTTGATTAGCAAATTCAATTATTCAATTTTTGACACCAATCCAGTCCACTTCAATCCCGTCAACACCGGATTGAACGCCTTCAATGATCACTTGGGTGCCGTCCTTTGGGGTTTTCACGTCCAAAAAGTTTAACCGCCAAACATTTTCATCTGCGCATTGAAGCAAATAGTGGCGTTCGCCTTTGATGAGTTTACCGGTTAGCCGAAGGCGGTTTGAGTTTGAATGGTTCATGATCAAGTGTTCTCTGTCCTACAGCCCCGATTCTGTCCAGCGCGCAAGGACCTTCTTTACGTAATTCCGTGTTTCCTGGTATCGGGGAATGCCATTGGCTTTCAGCACGGCGTTAGGTCCGGCATTATATGCCGCCAGCGCTAGGTGAATCCCCCCAAACTTATCCAGCATTTGCTTGAGATACCGTGCTCCCCCGTCAATATTGGCGGAAGGATCGAACCGGTTCTCAACCCCAAGGTCTAATGCGGTTCCAGGCATCAACTGCGTAAGACCGCCAGCACCAGCAGAACTAACAGCCATAGGATTGTACCGCGATTCCTGCCAAATTAGAGCGTCGAGCAACCCAAAGGGTAGGGCGTGTTTTTTTTCGGCTGCCCGGATGGAGGTTAGGTAAATAAACCGCCTTGACGAGGCTGATCGGCTTAGTCCTGTAAGCTTTCTTGGTTGTAGATTGGTTTTAGTACCTTCATGATTTGTCGGTGCTCCAGTCACGGGCTTTAGCTGATTTTCCGGTTGCCAAATTCCATGCTGGAACAACCGAAACGTGGGTTTTTCACTTGCGTGTTGATCCAGAGCTTCCCGTTCAGTGGGGGCATTGCTTTCTTGTAAACTCACATCCTGCGCCCATGTCACGCTTGAACACATCGCTATTGTAAGCAGTCCCATTGATAGCTTCTTTGCCAAAATTCATCTCCATCTTGT